>Ga0185299_10000762_pt1 | contig 77363 bp, 67 predicted proteins | sample PaiPotPPA55metaG_FD_128002 | JGI IMG/M metagenome (GOLD analysis project Ga0185299, IMG submission 128002) | Iron sulfur acid spring bacterial and archeal communities from Banff, Canada, to study Microbial Dark Matter (Phase II) - Paint Pots PPA... ...
ACCCTGGCCTCGCGGATACAATCCCGCCTGTAATGCTGGATCTTGCGAGGTACCAATCCATCGGCGAGGCGCTGAAGGATGCGCTGGATCAATTCGCAAACGAAATCTGCCTGATCGAAGCCGATCGCGAACGCGAAAACGAGCGACTGACGTATCGCGACTTCAAAGATCGCGCGCTGCCGCTGGCACGAACATTGCAGGACGCAAACTTCCGCGCCGCCGATCGTGCCGCTATCATCATGACCAATCAGTCGAAGTGGCTGATATCGGCATATGCGGTTTTCTTTTGCGGCGGCGTTCTGGTGCCGCTGGACTTCAAGTTCAACCCCGGCGAGCAGTGGCAACTGCTGACCCATTCGGGCGTGAGCGTGCTGATCACCGAATATCCGATCTGGCGCCAGCTGTCTGCATCTTCGGGCCGCGCCGACGCCAAAAACCTTCATACGATATTGGTCACCGAAGCGCCACCAAACGCGGATCTGGTGGGCGCTCGCCGTTGGGAAGACGCGCAAGCTAACAAGGCCGCCCCAACGTTTGTGCCACGCGCACGGAACGACCTGGCCACGATCGTGTATTCATCCGGAACCGGCGGCCGCCCCAAAGGCTGCATGATGACGCACGAAAACTATCTCGAGCAGTGCGTCGCGCTGACGTCGCTCTATCCGTTCGCGCCTGGATTTCGCTATCTCAGCATTCTGCCCACGAATCACGCCATCGATTTCATGGTGGGCTTCTTCGGCCCCTTTATCTGCGGAGCGACGGTCGTGCATTTGCGGACTTTGCGCCCCGAATTCGTCCGCGAGGCCTTTGCGAAATATAAAATCACCTACGTCAGTCTGGTTCCGCTGGTGTTGAAAAATCTTCAAAAGGGCTTGCAAGCGCGCTTCAACGCTCTTCCCTCCGGTAAACGCAAAATATTCGACGCGCTCGTAGCGGTGAACAAGGCTCTTACAAAGGGCCAGCCCCGACTTGGCCTGAGTCGCCGGCTACTCAAGCAAGTCCACACTGGCTTCGGCGGGGAACTTCGCGCCATTATCGTGGGAGGCGCATTCACCGAACCGCAGACGCTCCAATTTTTCTACGACCTAGGCATCCCCGTAGCCAATGGCTATGGGCTTACCGAAGCAGGCACGGCCATCACCGTCAACGACTTGCACCCATTTCGCGCCGACACGGTGGGCAAGCCGCTGCCCGGCATGGAAGTTCGCGTCGTCGATGCGGACAAAGACGGCATCGGCGAAGTTTTGGTACGCAGCAAGACCGTCATGTCTGGTTATCTTAACGAACCCGAGCTCACCGCCGAAACGATTGTCGATGGCTGGCTAAAGACGGGCGATCTTGGACGGTTCGATCCCGCGGGCCATTTGCAACTTTTCGGTCGAAAAAAAAATATGATCGTCACCGAGGAAGGCAAGAACATTTACCCGGAAGATATCGAAGCTGTCTTCGAGAGCCTGGCCGTTAAGGAATTTTGCGTCTTCGCCTCCAATTACATTTGGCCGCAGCGTTCCATGGTTGGGGAGCAACTGGTTCTTGTGATTCACCTCGAACCGGGCCAAGGCCTCAATGAAGATCTGCGCAAAAGCATCGCGCTGCTCAATAGCCGCCTGCTTAACTACAAGCGCATTCATGGAATCGTGGTGTACGAAGAAGATTTTCCGCGTACGGCTTCGCTTAAGATAAAGAGGAATCTGCTGGCGGAGCGGCTGGGCAAGATGGACCGCGAGAGAACGGTTCTGCCAGTGTGAGTGTGTCCGATCAACGAATACGGACGAGCAAAAGTGAAACGGATGACCCGTTGAAGAAACGCTTTTTCGCCATCGTAAATCCTGCGGCAGGCGGCGGGCGCTCGGCAAAGCTTGCTGGACCAGCGCTGGCGCGGCTGCGCGAGGGAGGCATCGGCGTCGACGTCATTGCTTCCACCGGGCCCGCGCATGCGATCGACCTCGCGCGCGAAGCGTACAGCCAGGGCTATCGTCGTTTCATTGCCGTCGGGGGTGACGGCACCGCTCACGAAATACTCAACGGCGTTTTTTCCGCGGGCTGCGGTCGTGCAGAGAAAAGTGTGGGCGCCGCGTCGCAGCGGATCTCACTGGGATTTTTGCCGCTCGGCACCGGCAATTCGTTCCTGCGCGATTTCACCAACAACGGCGCCGAATCTTCGATGCAAGCCATTCTGGCAAACCGCAAACGTCCCATCGATCTCATTCGTTTGACGCACGCCGTTGGTCAGATTTATTCGTTCAATCTGCTCAGCGTCGGTTTTACGGCGGATGTGGGCGCGCTCACGAATCGCTATTTCAAATCTCTCGGCCATTTTGGCTACCTGCTGGGCGTTTTTGTACGCGTAGCACAATTGCGGCGCCAGGCCTTCGCACTGCGCTGCGACGACGACAAAGATTGGGACGAACGCCGCTGCCTGTTCCTTACCTTCAACAACAGCAAATACACCGGCGGCACGATGCTGATCGCTCCAAACGCCGACCCCACCGATGGCCTCATCGAATTCGTCCGCTGGGGACCCATTGGGCGATTTGGCCTGATGCGCATGCTCCCAAAACTGTATGACGGCACGCACATCCAGCATCCGCTGGCCTCTCGCCGCAGCGTGAGCCATGTCGAATTCAACGTCCCGGTTGCGGTGGACGTGATGATCGATGGCGAAATCGCAACGTTGCAATGCCGCTTGCTGGATATAGTTCCCGCAGCCGTGGACATCTACATATGAAGCACGCCCTGCTCGTGCTTCGCAGCGTGATTCTTTGGGTTCTCAGCATCCTGCATTTTTTTATCGCGGCGCCGATACTCGTTCTGCTGGGCGTCTTTCTCGATCCGCGCAAGCATGATTGGCTGCAGCGCGCGTTTTGCCGCCGCATCGCCTTTCTCTCCGGCGCACGCGTCGAAGTTCAGCGCTCCCCCGGCTTCGATCCGCATCGCACCTGCTTTTTCATGGTTAACCACGTCAATCTTTTTGACCCTTTCTTTCTCTACTGCGCGATCCCGCAGTACGTGCGGGGCTGGGAGCTGGAATCCCACTTTAAGATTCCAGCTTACGGTTGGCTGATGAAGCGCTTCGGCAATGTGCCAGTGCCGGACGTGCGCCGCCCTTCCGATTTGAAACGCATGTGGCGCTTGACGCAAGACGCGGTCAACGGTGGCACGAGCTTGATCATCTTTCCTGAGGCCAAGCGTACCCGGAATGGCCACATAAGTCCGTTCCAGGACGGAGGCTTCCGCGTCGCGCAGCAACTGGGTGTCCCTATCGTACCTGTGAGTTTGGTCGGATCGTTCCAGCATCACCGCACGGGCCACTGGATGCTGTGGCCTGCCACGGTCACGGTAGTGCTCCATGACATCGTGGAAACCAAGGGCCTCAGCAAAGAGGATGTCCCGGCGCTGCGCGACAAAGTTCGCGAAATCATGTCCGCGGCCCTCGAGGCTCGGATGAGAACGCAAGGCGAGCAGAGTGAGGCGCAGGCTCAGGGCGTCAAGCAACATTAGCGTGGCAGGGTTTGCCGAAATGTCACGACGCAATTACAAGCTAAGGCGAATGCCGGGAAGCGTGCGCCCGGCGCGGGTTTCCTGCCAGGTAAAGACGATGCGGTGGATTACCGTGATGGTGGAAACGACCGCGATGACCCACAGAACTGCGGCCATGCGGTTGAAAAGGCCGCCGATGATGAGCAGCACCAGGCGCTCGGGGCGCTCCATGAATCCTACCTTGCACAGGGGAATCAGCGATTCGGCGCGTGCACGAGCGTAGCTGACCATCACCGATCCCGCTGTGGCTACCGCTGCGAGCACGACGTACGGCGTGCGGCCGCTCACGGAGTAAAAAACCAGGAGGCCCATGTACAGCGCCATGTCGGCGTAACGATCGAGAGTGGAATCGTAGAATGCGCCGAAAGCCGTCACGCGATTCTGGCGGCGGGCGACTTGTCCATCGAGCATGTCCAGGAAGCCTGCGAAAAAAATAATCAGCGCGCCGGTGAAAAAATGGCCCACCGCAAAGGTGGCGGCCGCGGCAAAATTAACCACCAAGCCTAGAAACGTCAGAAAATTGGGATTGACGCCGGTGGCGGCCAGTGCGCCTACAATTTTGTCTAGCAGCCATTTACTTCCCGTGCCGATTCCGCCTGTGAGCGTCGCCATGCGTGGGCTGCTTACCTCAAAAAAGTCCCCGTGCCTCAGGAAACCGGTGGCTCCGCGAGCCAATTTGCCTTTTCGGGGTGCCGCGAAATCGTACACTAGCGGCACGTACCACCGCAAACCGCCGAGTTTGACTGGCCAATTTGATGCGCCAATTTGGCCGCACGTCGGAGCATGCGCGTTTCGAATGCTGCCGATTCGGTGTTTTACCTTGACGCAACTGGCCTCGCGGCTTACATTCGCTAGCGGTCTCGCGTCTCAACGTTTATGACTATCGATCTCCAACGCCGCGATTTTCTTTTGCGATCGTTCAGCGGCCTCACCGCTGTCTGGGTGTCCGCACATTGGCCTGCGCTCCTTTCGGCGTCGAGCCACGGGTGCCGCGCCGCGCAATCCCCGGCCTCGCACAAGTTCGAATTTTTCACCGCCGATGAGGCCAAGGAAGTCGACGCCATCGCGGCTCGCATCATCCCCACGGATGAGACCCCTGGCGCGCGCGATGCGGGCGTCGTTTATTTTATCGATCGTGCGCTGGCCACCTTCGCCAGCGACAATCAGAAAGACTACCGCGAAGGTCTGCCGAAATTTCAGGCCCGCACCCACGAACTATTTCCGGCGCTGTCCAGATTCTCCGAGGCTACACCCGAGCAACAAGACCAGATCCTGCATACCTTCGACGCGGCGCAACAGGCTACGGACCGTCCCCAGATCCTGGGCGCCGCTCAGGGCTTTTTCGATACGCTCCGCCTCCATACGGTCACCGCGTTTCTGCTCGATCCCGATACCGGCGGGGATCCTACCGGGATCGGCTGGAAACTGATCGGTCGGGAACGCCAACACGCTTTTCAGCCACCGTTCGGCTACTACGATAAAGACTATCCCGGCTGGCAGCCTCCTTCCGGCGCTGCGGACAAAACCAAGTCATGATGACCGAACAACCGAAGTACAAAACGTCCGAGGAAGTTGACTTCGTCGTTGTGGGCTCTGGCGCGGCCGGCGGCATTATCGCCAAGGAATTATCTGAACACGGGTTTCGCGTGGTGGTCCTCGAGCAGGGACCTTACCTCACGGAAGCCGACTTCACACACAATGAAGTAAAAGTTTTAACCGAGGACCTGCTCACCAATCATCCCAAGCTGCAGCCCACCACCTTCCGCAAAACTCCGGACGAGAAAGCCAAGAAACAGCGCGCGCTGGTCTACGGCCGGTTGGTCGGTGGGACGAGCGTCCATTTCACCGCGAATTTCTGGCGGTTCCACGAAATTGACTTCGTGGAGCGCAGCAAAATCGGTCCGATCGCTGGCACCGGACTCACCGACTGGCCCATCACCTACGCCGACCTCGAACCCTACTATACGAAAGTGGAATGGGAGATCGGCGTGTCTGGCCTGGCCGGGGCGAGCCCTTTCGATCCACCACGTTCCAAGCCCTATCCCATGCCGCCGCTGCCGGTAAAGGGTTCCGGCGTTATTTTCGAACAAGCCGCGCGCAAGCTGGGCTGGCATCCGTTCCCCGCACCGATGGCCATTCTGTCGCAACCTCGGCCGGGGCGCAGCGCTTGTATGAATTGCGGATTTTGCCTCGCGTTTGGCTGCGAGGTGGGCGCGAAATCCAGCTCACTGGCGACGGCCGTTCGGATGGCGGAGAAAACCGGGCGCTGCGAAATTCGCCCGAATTCCTACGTGCATCGCATCGAGCTCGATGGCAACGGCAAGGCCGCGGGTGCCGTTTACTTCGACGAAAAACGGAATGTGCATTTGCAGAAAGCGAAGGCGGTCGTGGTCTGCGCGAACGGCGCGGAAACTCCGCGGTTGCTGCTGCTCTCCGCCAACAAACAATTTCCCAACGGCCTAGCGAACTCCAGCGGACTGGTCGGGAAATATCTGATGCTCAACAGTGGCGGCATTTCCATGGGCGTTTTCGACGAGCCGCTCAACGACTACAAAGGTTTCGCGGTGAGCCGCATTTTCCACGACTTTTACGAACTTGACGCGCAAAAGGTCGGCTTCTACGGCGGCGGCGGTATGGACGCGCGCTTCGATCTGACGCCGATCGCGTTCGCGATGGGCTCGTTGCCACCGGGAACGCCGCGCTGGGGCAAGGAATACAAGGCCGCGCTCGCTCGCAACTTTACGCGCACCATGGAAATTTATGGGCACGGCACTTCGTTGCCGTTGGAGACCAACAGCTTTTCACTCGATCCGGACGTGAAAGACGCGTGGGGGCTTCCGGCTCTCCGCCTGACCTACAAGGACCATCCGGACGATATCAAGCTGTCGAACTGGCTCAACGCGAGAGGGATGGAGCTACTGGAAGCGGCGGGAGCGAAGCAAAAATGGAGTTTCCCCGCGCAGGAGCAGCAATTCGCGGTGCATCTACTCGGGACCTGCCGCATGGGCAACGACGCCAAAACCTCGGTGATTAATTCGGACCATCGGACGCACGATGTGAAAAATCTTTTTCTGTGCGACGGGAGTAGTTTGGTCACCTCGGGCCGGGGGCAGCCCACCATGACCATCGAGGCACTGGCGTTTCGCGCCGCGGATCGCATTCGCGACCTCGCCAATCGCGGCGAAATTAACGGCTAGGGTGTTTTTCCCGAAGTATCTCGGGAAGTTTGTCGGCTGAACGCCGCTCGAAGTGCCTTCGTTGGCCCAAGCGTTGTGTCAATTCGAAGAACGGCCCTTAGCGGCTGAGCCGGTCGGTCGCCGAGCGCTTATGGCACGGCTGAACGGGCTGCGGAAAAATGCCAAAAGCGTCTCCTCAGGGCTGAAGCCCATTGATAGCGCGAGCTTTATGTCGGAGCTGAAGCTCTGACCCCGGGAAAGCAATCTTTTTCCGCAGCCTGTGAAGCCGTGCCCTGACGAAGACCGTGCCCTGGCGTCGCAGATACAATTCCAAAAAATCGGCGTGGTTTAAAAGAATAGGCGAACGCTTGCAGAGCATAGGCGGCGGAGCGCCCACAACGAATCGAACAGCGTCTGCGCCCAGTGGGCGCGGCTCCCGGGCGTAAGGTGCCGTTCGATCAGCAGCAGGTAGGTGCCGAGGCCGAGAGAGATATCGATGAAGAGCAAGCCGAGAAAGCCGAAGGTCACACGAGCGGCGTGCCGTTGCGGAAATCCGGCAGCGCTGGCCTCCGACAGCGCGAGGAACACCGTCCCCAGTAGCCCGAGTTGAAAGAGGGGCTTGCCGCAACTCTTGCTCTTAAAATGCTCGGAGCACCAACGATTTAGCCATCGGTTCCAGACCACCAGAGACGCGATTGCGCGGAGAATTGGGCGTTTAGGCGAGGCGCGACGCTTTGATAAACGGGGGCGCCCCCTACGAAATGGCGAGGCGCGAAAACCGGACCGGCGAAATTCGGCCGGAGGCTGGGCTGTGTTTTGTATGAACTCGATTATTCGGATTTGGCGAGCGCTCGCCTTGGCTCGTTTGGCAGACGCTGCTTCAGCGAACTTGGCGCGATGTCGCAAGGCGCGCCTCTTTTTGCGACTCAACTTTGAGGCGGACGCGCCACTCCCCCCTGCGACATCGTTCGACTTCAAGTGAATGGCTTCAGTGGGGTTTCCAGGCACCAGACCGGCAGTCGCGTTACTCGGGCGGGCGACGCTCACGGCGACGGGTGCGTCCCCCGAGCGCGCGTCGTCCAACTTTATTGGAATCGCATTGGCCTGGAAGGAGTTCACTAGCGTCGGCCCAGGACGTAAAGGAATTGGCCGGGCGCGCAATGTCGTGCCTGCGGGCGCTGCTATGAGAGCGCCGGAGCAAATCTTGGCGGCGGCTTCGTCGATCATGTACGGAAAAACGCGAGCCGCCTGGTAAATGGACGCAACCGACAGGGCCTGTGCGCAGAGCAGATTGATGAGCCGCGGAATGCCGTCGGTATGCATGTGGACGGCGTCTACGGATTCCGGCGTGAACAGGGCGTCAGAGCGAGCTCCGGCGACACGCAGCCGATGCTGCACGTATTCGTGCGTGTCCTTCAATGACAGAGGCGCGGTGTTGCAGCGTACTGCGACGAACGGTTCGCCGCTCCGCAAACTCATACCGCGGAGCTTGTCTTCAATTTCCGGCTGCCCGCACAAGACGATTTGCAGCAGTTTTTGCTGTGAGGTTTGCAAGCTCAACAGTTCACGGACTTCCTCGAGGACATCCGCGGAAAGCATCTGCGCTTCATCGATCACCAGGACGGCTACACCGCCCTTGCGCCGCACTTCCAGGAGCATCTTCAGCAACGCTTCCAGGCGGCGGTCCTTCCGAGTGGATGGGCAGGGTACGTCGAATTCGTCGTGCACCGCCTCGAGAAATTCATCGGGAGTCAGAGTCGGATGCACGATGAGAGCGGTGCCAATCTTGTTCTGCACCGCGGGGCTTACGCTCATCAGGTGCAGGGCGCTGTAGAGCAGCGTGGTCTTTCCGGTGCCTATTTCGCCCGAAAGCAGAATGAGGCCCCTGCGGTCGAGAATTCCGCGCATCAAGCGGCCCAGCGTTTCGTGGGCGTGCCGGGTGCGATGGAGAAAACGGGGATTGGGCGTCAGGGTGAAGGGGTTCTCGCGGAACGCGAAGAAGTTTTCGCTGGGTGTGGGCCCGCGCTGCAGCGAGCGCAGGCGCAGCAGCGCACCACCACGGATGAGGGGAAAGCAGCTCACATTTGTCCTTTACCGCTTGTAAGGGATCGCGCGTATCGCGGTTGCACTGCGGGATCTCATCGGAAACGATGCTGCATTTCCAATGAGTTGCAGACGCGGAACCCTGGCGCGGCAGTGGTCGGGGACGACAAAAGCACTTCTGCGCGGGATTCATTGAACACTAGGGTGTTCTAGGTGTCCATAGGGGATTCACCGGAGTCATGGGGGCCAATTTCTACTATTTTTTCGAGCGTTGACGGACATTCGAGGTGATCCGCGGAATGGGATTGTCGACAAGCCTGCCTTCGACGTGCAGGCTAGGATAATGATCTCGACAATTCGCTATTGGTGTGCACGTGGGCACTCCGTATGTCGCTGACCACACAATACTTAAGCCTTCCCAAAACGAGTTAAATCGTGTTTGGACTTGGGCAGCGGACCTTGGCTGTGACTGTCAAAGACGTGAGTCAGTGCTCCGGTTACAGTCAGGTTCCCGCGTTCATTAGGAGTTAGCAATTGCTTTCCAGTACCTGACGATCCGCCCCGCACCTCGTGGTAGCGTCCCACAACCTAGATCAGCACCCGCCCTGTTCACATCTGCGGCCTGAGGTCGACCCACTTCAGCATCGAGTCCGGCGCCGGCCACCGCGCTTGCCCCCGCCCGTAAGATCTATCTTGCGGCGGGTTCTACCTGACTTCGGAGGGATTTTTATGATGTAATTGTCAGGATGGAACAGGCTGAAATTAATCCGCGCCCCGTTGTTGGAGCGATCGTCGTCGTGAGCGGCCTGGCAGTGTCATTCCTGCTGTGGCTTCTGTATGTGCATCATGCTTCGGCGGGTTTCGCCGGGCGTTGGATGTTTTTGCCGGCCCTCAACGCGCTACTGAACGGATTGTGCGCGATTACGCTTTGCGTGGGATTGTATTTCATCAAACATCACAACAAGGAAGCGCATCGCACGAGCATGCTGGTGGCCTTCGCGTTCTCCTCCGTTTTTCTCATCAGCTACATCGTGAACCACGCGCTGCACGGCGATACGATTTTTCCGGGCCACGGCTGGGTGCGCACGCTGTACCTTTCCATTTTAGCTAGCCACGTAATTCTTTCCATCGTCGCGCTGCCGATGGTGCTAACAACGTTCTTTTTTTCCTTGACTGGCCGCTTCGCGATGCATCGCCGAATTGCACGCTTGACATTCCCCATTTGGCTCTATGTTTCGATCACCGGCGTCGTGGTTTTCGTGTTCCTCAAGGCGTATGCGTACCAGGCTCTGTATTAAGCCAGCCCGATTGAGACAGTAAGAGCAAGAAAGGCTCGGTGTCCGGTGTGTGTGATGCCTTCCACGTTGCGTATGCCAGCCCTCTGCGAGGGAAGTAATCCCTCCCATTTCAACGCTAAACTGCTGGCGGGGCGGCTGGCGGCGTCACGATTTCCAACGTAGCGTGACCGGGCCGCTCATCGGGTGGGCCGGGGCGGCACCGGTCCGGCGTGCTTCCTGCAAGTTGGCCTTCAGCGCGAAGTACCACTTTGCTGGCCGGTCCGCATCATCGATCAGCATGAGCCGCGGGTTGTGCTTCAATCCTTCCGACTGTTGGATCATGGTCTCCTGATCCTGGCGTAGGAAGGTGCTGCCGAAGATTCGGAAGATCGACACGGGCAGAAAGAAAAGATTCCAAGCCGCTACGAAATCGATCCGGCACAAATCGCGGCGCACTGGGGTTACGGTCGTTTGGCTGCTGAACCATAACTTGCCGCTGCGAATCTCTTCCAGCCGCCGGTTCGGCAAAATGAAATCGATGGTCGTCGTCACCGGCTCGCCGGTCCGCTTCTTCAGGAGTTGGTATGGAAGGCTGTTGGAGCTCGGCGAGTGCGGGCTCATGCGGAAACCGTTGGGAATCGGCTCAAACTGTTTTTGTTTTTCGTGGATGCTGCCGCGGCTGCGCCAAAACCACGATTGATGCACGAACGGACCGTGCGCCGGATCCATCAGCCCGATGATGCCGTGATCGACGTGAGCCGGCAAATCGCAAGCCAGGTGCGTGATCTTGTATTTCGGGCTGAAGGTGGCCAGCTTTGGCACGGCCGGCAGGGTTTCGCTCAAGCGCGATCCCGGCGCAGCCATGTACACCCAAACGTACCCGTCATGCTCTTCGCACAGGTACTGGGCAGCAAAAATCCGATCGACCTTTAATTTGTCCTGGATTGTGAGCGAAGGAATTTCTACGCATTGCCCGCTGCAGGCGTCGAAGCGCCATCCGTGGTAGCTGCACTCGACCGTCTTGCCGTCGAATCGCCCGTAAGAAAGTGGGATTCCGCGATGAGGGCAGGAATCGCGCATCGCGAAGGCTGTACCCTCTGCTGTGCGCCCCAAAACCAGCGGTACTTCCAATAGCATTGCCTTGGCCAGCCGGCTGCCAACAATTTCGGTGCTTCTAAGCGCTGGATACCAAAAATCCCAAAGGAAACCGAGGTCGGCGTCGCGTTCCGGTTCGCCGGCCGCTACGCCGTTTCGCTGCTGCAACATTGTCTGTGTCGCTTCGCTCATCGATTCAAAGGCATCGTAGTACACGGCACGTCTCTCAGCAACCGTGCCAAAGTGCAAACCACTAATCGCTATGTCCGCGATGCTTCAATTGGCATCAAATGCATACAGAACACGGTCTGAAAACAAGAAGGGGTGGTTGCGCCATGATCAAATTACTGGCCACGATATTCCGAGGATTCTCGTTTGTCTTCGGCATCACCGCGCCCGAGCCTGGGCAGGACGAGCACCCGTTCGTATACCTCTGGCTCGGAATCATCGTGGTGGTCATTGCGTTCGCCGCCCTTTTGTTCTACGTGATCTCGCATCTCCATGTAGCGTAAGCAATTGCATAGGTTGAAGCGCAGCAACCGAGCTGCGCATCCAATTGCGTGTTCTCCGATTCAAGGGTATTCTTTTAGGCAGAGAATGTTGATGTACGCCGCCTTCTATTAGCTGATCAACGCTTCGCTCGTCACAACGGCGAGCGCGCCCTGCTTTTACCAGCCACAAATCACGAATCACCAGTCATTATTTTTGAGGTTCTGCCATGGCCGTACTGACGTTTACCGACAAACTGAATCAGCTGGGCACACGCTACGACGAACTGACCCAGCAGCTTTCGACCGCGGAGCTCACCTCCGATTCGTCGAAGTTTCAGAAGGTCGCGAAGCAGCATGCCGAACTCGAGCAAATCGTGGAAAAACACCGCGAATTCAAGCAGATTGAAAAAGACCTAGCTGGCGCGCACCAGATGTTTCTTGAAGCCGAAGACGCCGAAATGAAGCAAATGGCGCACGACGAAGAAAAGCAGCTGACCGCGCGCAAGGACATTGTCGAGCGGGAGCTGAAGCTGCTGCTCCTACCAAAAGATCCCAATGACGATAAGAGCGTCATCGTCGAAATTCGTGCAGGCACCGGCGGCGACGAAGCGGCGCTTTTCGCGGGCGACCTGTTCCGCATGTATTCGCGATACGCCGAGACCCAGGGCTGGAAAGTGGAAGTGTTGGAGAGTTCGCCGTCCTCGCTGGGCGGATTGAAGGAAATCGTGGTGGCAATTCAGGGGAACAAAGTCTATTCCAAGCTGAAGTATGAAAGCGGCGTGCACCGCGTGCAGCGCGTGCCCGCCACCGAAACGCAGGGACGTATACACACTTCGGCGGCCACGGTTGCGGTGCTGCCTGAAGCCGACGACATCGATATCAAGATCGAAGCCAAAGATTTGCGCATCGATACGTTTTGCTCCTCGGGCCCCGGAGGGCAGTCCGTCAATACCACGTATTCCGCGGTGCGCATCACGCACATTCCCAGCGGACTAGTGGTTTCGCAGCAAGACGAGAAGTCGCAGATCAAGAATCGCGCGAAGGCTATGCGCGTTCTGCGTACGCGCCTCTACGAATTGGAAATGGAAAAGCAGCAGGCGGCGATCGGCGCCGAACGCCGGGGACAAATCAAGACCGGCGACCGCTCCGAGAAGATCCGCACCTATAACTTTCGTGAGAACCGCGTGAGCGATCATCGCATTGGCCTTACGCTGCACCAATTAAACGAAGTCATTGATGGGAAACTGGGGCCGCTCGTCGACGGCTTGATGTCTCACTACGAATCCGAGCGACTGCAGCAAGAGTTGTCGGAAGCTTGATGCCCCGCGCGGTGGGATTTTCCGTCAGTCATCGGTCCTCAAGTAGTGCGGACACTCCTGTTTACGCTGAGCTTCGAAGCGTCTGTGCCCACGTAACCGGCCGCCAAGAAGCCAACATAAATGAACGTACAACCTCCGCTCAAAATCCATGGATGCCCGCACCGCACTAAAAATCGGCATCGCGCACCTGCGTGAAGCGGGAGTACCCTCGTTCACGCTGGCCGCCGAACTTCTGCTCCTTCACGTCGCAGGTCGAGACCGCACCTGGCTCTACGCCCATCCTGAAGAGACATTGCCGCACGAGAAGCTCCACCACTTCTTGGAGTTGATCGCGCACCGTGCCGCGGGCGAACCCACGCAATACCTAATCGGCAGGCAGGAATTCTGGGGCCTTGAATTTGAAGTGACACCCGCAGTCCTGATTCCCCGCCCCGAAACAGAGCATGTGATCGAAGTAGCCCTCGACCGCCTGGCCCTGCGTGAACTGCACGCCGGCCGTCCGCAAAAAACAATCGGAGAAGGCCTGCAAATTGCCGACATTGGCACAGGATCCGGCTGCATAGCGATAGCACTCGCAAAAGAGTTGCCGAAGGCAAGTTTTGTCGCGACGGACATATCGCAAGCAGCTTTGGAAGTCGCTCACCGCAACGTTCAACGCCACGCTGTAGCCGACCGCGTCCGTCTTGTTCGTGCTGACTTGCTCGAGCCAAGTGGCGAGACACCGGCGCGAATTGTTTTTGACCTGATTGCGAGCAATCCACCGTACATCGGGCGTCGCGAGGCGCCCACGCTGACGCGCGAAGTCCGCGACCATGAACCCGAACAAGCGCTGTTTGGCGGCGAAGAGGGATACGAACTCTACGGCGACCTGGTGGCGCAAGCCGCTTCGCACCTCAAGCCCGGCGGAATCCTGGTCCTCGAAGTGGGCCACGACAGCCTCCCGGCTGTGCGACCGCTCCTGGATGCCACAGATTGGGCTAACGTCGGCGTCACCAACGATCTCGCAGGTATCCCTCGCGTTATCGCCGCGGAACGGGCGTGAATCAAGATCCAGTCGCCGCGGTCTTCGAGACCGCGGGGGTTAGAGGGAGCCGGTAGCAGATGCTTGAGACGGACCGAGTGCGTTCGCAAGCACCCCACTCAAACATGATGGTTTCGTCTAAGTGACATCTACCCCGTCCTCTCGGCCCTTCGAGGCTCAGCGTAAAAGAGGCCGGCTACAGCAATTGGCACCGCTGCGAATCGGGGGTAGGCTACGGGCATGCCGGAACTGGCACGATTTCGGGCGATTCATGGGCCGGTGGATGAGCACGCGCTGCCCGCGACGGCTTCGATTTTGCATGTGGACATGGACGCGTTTTTCGTTTCGGTGGAATTGTTGGAGCGTCCGGAATTGATTGGGAAAGCGGTTGTGGTTGGCGGACGGCCGGACCAGCGCGGCGTCGTTACGGCGGCCAGCTATGAGGCGCGCAAATTTGGCGTGCGTTCGGCGATGCCTTTGCGGACGGCGGGCAAGCTTTGCCCTCACGCGATTTTTCTGGACGGGCATCATCAAAAGTATGGAGAGTGGAGCGACCGCATTGCGGCGATCCTCGCGAAATTTTCGCCCATCGTCGAAATGGTATCGATCGACGAAGCGTATCTCGATCTTGCGGGCACGGAACGCTTACACGGCCCGCCTTTTGCTGCTACCGACAAGCTCTTGCGCATGATTACTGCCACGACTGGTCTTCCGTGTTCCGGCGGATTGGCCGCAACGCGACTCGTCGCGAAGGTGGCTTCGGAGCAGGCCAAGCCGCGAGGGCTGGTTTGGGTCGTGCCGGGCAGCGAAGCACGTTTTCTGGCCCCGCTCCCTGTCCGGAAAATTCCGGGCATCGGTGAGGTGACAGAACGGGCGCTTCGCGCGCTGGGTCTAGAGACAGTCGGGCAGCTTGCGGACTTGCCACGGGAAAAACTCGAGAAAATCTTCGGGCAGTGGGGCACGGCGCTCTACCGCAAAGCACGCGGCGGCGATTCCTATGAATTCGTGATCGATGCCGAGCCGAAATCGATCTCGCACAATCATACGTTTAGCGAAGACACGAACGACACCGAAGCGCTGGTGGCCATGCTCAGCCATCTCTCCCAAAAGGCATGCAAGCGGCTGCGCGAATCGGGACTGACAGCTCGGACGTTGACGCTGACGATTCGCTACGCGGGCTTCGACACGTATACCCGGTCGAAGACACTCCCGGAACCGACTCTTCTGGATGGTGATATTTTTGCCGTTTTTCAGAAACTCTTCCGCGAACATCGCGACGTGAAACGCAAAATCCGGTTGCTCGGCGTCAGCTTGGGCGGGTTTTCGCACGGGGTGCAGCAGCTTGATCTGTTGGAAGCGGAGCGGCGAGGCAAATTGGAAAAGCTGACTCGAGCTGCGGACAATCTGCGAGATCGCTTCGGGTTCGATTCCGTGAAATTTGGCGGGTCGTTGAAGACGGATGGATCGAAGCGAGGCCCCGACGAGTCCTAAGCTACACCTTTACCGTATACTCTTCGGCGATGAGTCCTATCATGTCCACCGTCACGCCCCCTGCTATACCTCACGCGCCAGAACCACGATGGCCGCGAAGATTTCGGCGTACGCGGGGGTTCTGGCAACGCGTGAGCGAAGGTAGCGACCTCGACGATTTGTGGTCGCAGTTTACCGCCGACGCCCGCGCTAGCTATGGGTTCTACGGGAGGGATGTGAATTGGGAAGCAGTGGAAGCGCTGCCCCGCTGGCGGCGACCTTTATTCATCGCCAAACAATTTTTTTGGGCGCTGATGATGAAGCTGTCGCCGGTGCGCCGGGTGCTTTTGCTCGTGGCGCTGGCGCTCTTCGTCTTGTCCAGCTTGGGCGTGCACTTTGGCGACCTTTTCATTTTTGATGCCAAGTTCGAATGGTTTTCGGCATTGCTGTTACTGCTTCTGCTCTCGCTGGAACTAGCGGACAAGGTGATCATGAAGCGCGACCTGGAAATCGCGCGCGAAATTCAAATGTGGCTGGTGCCAGCGCAGCCGCCCGAAGTCCCCACCGGGGATATTGCATTCGCGACGCGCCCGCAAAATTCGGTGGCCGGCGATTACTACGACGCGTTTTACCCGACGGTTAGCGCGGCGGAGGGCGGCAAGCTCATGCTGGTGATCGCGGACGTGGCTGGGAAGAGCGTGCCCGCGGCCCTGCTGATGGCCACTATGCAGGCGAGTCTACGAACGGTGGCGAGTGAAGATGCGCCGATAGACGTGCTGGTGCCGAGGCTGAACCGCTACGCGTGCGCGCACAGCCTGGATGGACGCAGGTTCACGACGGCCGTTCTGGCGCAGTATGAGCACAGCACCGGCTGCCTGACCTACGTGAACGCGGGACACAATATGCCCGTGGTTCGCCGGGCAAACGGCACGCTGGAGGAACTCGATAAAGGTGGATTGCCCTTAGGTATTGAATCGACAGCGAAGTATGAAACCGGCAGCACGTGCCTGGGCCCAGGCGATGTCTTGATTTTCTTCACCGACGGTTGCATTGAAGCCTTCAACGCGGAATCCGAGGAATTCGGGAATTTGCGCTGGCTAACGGCGATCCGAGCGTTGCCGACTGGCACGGCGCAAGAGTCGTTGCACTATTTGATGCGGCATGTGGATGAGTTTGTTGGAGCGACGCGGCAATCGGATGACATTACCTGCATGATCTTCCGCTGCACGTAAAGCAGAATATGGAAGCTTACCGCTTTGGCTACTAGCCCTCCAGACACAGGGTCTCGCCACCGGCGACATCCGTCCTCTCCGGTCGTAGATAATTGCAAGCTACTTGGAGCGTAGCTTTACGCATCTCATCTAATGATCATGGAAAGCCGGGAACTAGCGGATTCGATTTGCGCGACGCTGCGGCGGAACGGATACCAGGCGCTGCTGGCGGGCGGATGTGTGCGCGATTTGCTGCTGCGGCGGTCTCCAATCGACTACGACGTCGCGACTGACGCTCTGCCCGGCCAGGTGATGGCGGTGTTCCCGGAAAGTCTGGCCGTGGGAGCGCAGTTCGGAGTTGTGTTTGTACCCAGTGACGGATTCAAGGTGGAGGTTGCCACGTTCCGCTCGGACGGGAACTATTCCGATGGCCGGCGTCCAGAACAGGTCATCTACGCCAAGACGCCGGAAGAGGATGTGAGGCGGCGGGACTTTACCGTCAATGGCTTGCTCATGCGGCCCGAGACCGGCGAAGTGCTGGATTTTGTCGGCGGGCAGGCTGACCTGAAGGCTGGCGTGATCCGGGCCATTGGCGAGGCGGACCGGCGGTTTAAGGAAGACAAGCTGCGGCTCATGCGAGCGGTGCGATTCGCCGCGCGGTTCGGGTTCGCGATCGAGCCGAAAACGTTTGCGGCGATCCGGCGACATGCTCACGAAATCAGCGTCGTGTCCGCGGAGCGCCTGCGCGACGAATTGACGAAACTATTGACCGAGGGCGCGGCGCGGCGTGGATTCGAACTGCTGGACGAAACTGGCTTGCTCGAAGCCGTGTTACCCGAGGTGGCGGCTATGAAGGGCGTAGAGCAGCCGCCGCAATATCATCCCGAAGGAGACGTCTGGACCCATACACTGCTGATGCTCGATGAGTTGGAGGGGGGCTCCCCCGCGACACTGGCGTGGGGGGTGTTGTTGCACGATGTCGGTAAGCCGCCGACCTTCCGCTCGATAGCCGAGACAGGCGACCGAATCCGCTTCGACGGGCATGTGGGAGTAGGGGAACGCATGGGCGAGTCAATTTGCCGTCGCTTCCGCTTCTCGAATGAAGATACCGAGCAGATTTTGGCGTTGATCGCGAACCACATGAGGTTCAAGGACGTCGAACAAATGCGCCCTGCCACGCTGAAACGATTTGTGCGGTTACCACGGTTCGAGGAGCATATGGAGCTCCACAGGCTGGATTGCACCTCAAGCCACCGGCGGCTGGATTCGTATAACTTTGTGAGGAAGCTTCTGGAGGAGACACCTTCCGAGCAAATTCGACCATCGAAGCTATTGACCGGCAATGATTTGCAGGAGATGGGTTACAAGCCGGGGCCGGTTTTCAGCCAGATTCTGGCTTCTCTGGAGGACGCCCAGTTAGAGGGCAAGGTAAACACCCGCGATGAGGCGGGGCGATACGTGCGAAGCAGATTTAAACCGAAGGCCGAGAAAGTTGAAGAAGGGGAGTCTTTTGCCGATAAAGATGGCAGAGTCTTGCGGCGCAGCGGGTCAGATTAGCTTCTGCAAATTATTAAATAGATTGAGCTTACATGGCTCGGGGGACGCAGGGTTTATCGGAGCATATTCTTTAGCACGTTAGACTAAGATTTTCTGCTTTCTGGATATGCATCCAGTAGATCGTTTGCGAACCTAGTGCATCTAAAGTGAAATGGCGTAACTATTCGATTGTTGGCCGACCCATAAAAAGGGTTGGCGCGCTTAGATTGGGGACATCATGGCTGAGAAGAAATTTGTGGTGCCGCAGGTTTTACCGATCCTGCCCGTAAGGGACACGGTCCTTTTTCCGGGGGCGGTGCTGCCACTAACGGTGGGACGGGAAAGCTCGCTGGCACTGGTAAATGCGTTGGAGGGCGAGGAAAAGCAACTGGGCGTGGTCGCCCAGCTGGATCCGCGCGTGGAAGATCCTTCGGCGGCGGACCTCCACAAGGTCGGAACGCTGGCAAAGGTCCACAAGACCGTAAAAATGCCAAACGGCAATGTAGTCATTTTCCTGGAAGGGTTGCAGCGCATTCAAATCACCGAATTGATCACTTTGCGACCTTATCTGCGAGCGCGCGTTGAAGCGCAGCCAGATATTTCTGGCGAGGCGGATTCCGAGTTGGAAGCACTTCAGCGCAACGCGCAGGATTTGTTCCGCGACGTGGTGAGCCATTCGCCACAGCTTTCCGACGATTTGCAGTCGGTGGCCACGGCGATTGACGATCCAGGACGCTTGGCAGACTTCATTGCGGGCACGCTGCCATCGCTTTCAACGCTGGTCCGGCAGGAATTGATCGAGACGCCGAACGTGCGCAAGCGCTTGGAGGCGTTGATTCGCGAACTTTCCAAGGAATTGGAAGTGCTTGAGCTGCGCTCGAAGATTCACGAACAGGTTCAGGAGCAGGTGAGCCAGAACCAACGTGAGTATTTGCTGCGCGAGCAGATGAAGGCGATCCAGAAGGAACTCGGCGAATCCGACGATTCGATGCAGGAAATCGACGAGCTCCGCAAAAAAGTGGAAGAAGCCGGAATGACGGCGGAAGCCAAGAAAGAGTGCGAGCGTGAGTTGAAACGGTTGTCGAAGATGACGCCGGCTTCAGCGGAGTACATGGTGTCGCGCACGTACCTGGAATGGATGACGTCGTTGCCGTGGGCCAAGTCGAGCGGCGCGGAAGAGATCAACATCGCGAAGGCGCGAACGATTCTTGACGAAGATCACTACGACCTGGAGAAGGTCAAGGAACGCATCCTGGATTACCTGGCGGTGAAAAAACTCCAGCCCGGGATGAAGGGGCCGATCCTGTGCTTTGTCGGACCTCCGGGTGTGGGCAAAACTTCGCTCGGCAAATCGATTGCGCGAGCGCTTGGCCGCAAATTCGTGCGCATCGCCTTGGGCGGCATGCACGATGAAGCGGAAATTCGCGGGCATCGCCGGACCTACATCGGCGCGCTGCCTGGCCAGATCATTCAAGGCCTGAAGCGCGGCGAGACCAACGATCCGGTCATGATGCTCGACGAAGTCGACAAGCTCGGGCGCGATTTCCGCGGCGATCCGTCGTCGGCGCTCATGGAAGTGCTTGATCCGGAACAAAACAACGCATTCCGCGATCACTATCTGGACGTGCCGTTCGATTTGTCGAAAGTTCTGTTCATCGCTACAGCCAACTGGATGGATCCAATTCCAGAACCGCTACGCGACCGCATGGAGATTATCGAACTGCCCGGCTACACGGGTGAAGAAAAGCTGCACATCGCGCACAAATACCTGATTCCAAAGCAAGCTACGGAACACGGGGTAAAAGTGCCGGATCAGCTGGAATTCACCGACGACGGGCTGCGCGAGATCATTCACAGCTTCACGCGCGAAGCCGGGGTGCGCAACCTGGAACGCGAGATCGCGACGATCACGCGTAAACAGGCGCGGCGCATCGCCGAAGACAAAAACGAAAAAATGATGGTTACGCCGGAAGTGGTGAAGGAATTTCTCGGCGTGCCGAAGTTCCGCACCGAAAAAGAAGTCGAGGAACGCGTCAAGCGGCCAGGAGTTGCGGTTGGCTTGGTGTGGACCCCGGTGGGCGGAGACATCATCTTCATCGAAGCCACCAGAATGCGCGGCGGGAAACAATTCACAATGACCGGGCATTTGGGAGAAGTCATGCAGGAATCGATGACAGCGGCGCTGACGTGGACACGCGCGAACGGCGAACGCTATGGCATCGATCCGGACTTCTTCCGGAAGCAAGACATCCACATCCACGTGCCGTCGGGCGCGGTGCCGAAAGACGGGCCGTCTGCCGGTGCGGCGATGGTGACGGCGCTGGTCAGTCTGCTCAGCGGGCGGCCGGTGCGCGATCGACTGGCGATGACCGGCGAGATGACCTTGTCGGGAATCGTGCTGCCGATCGGCGGCGTGAAGGAGAAAGTACTGGGCGCGAAGCGAGCAGGCATCAAGGAAGTGCTGCTGCCTGCAGACAATGAGCCCAACGCCGTTGCGGATCTTACGCCGGATATTCTCGGCGATATGAAGATCACCTACGTGCGCACGCTGGACGAAGTTCTTGAGCATGCGCTCCAGAAGGACCCCGTGGCGCCACCGATCGTGCCGCCGGAGCCGAAGACGAAGCGGCTGCCGCCGGATGCTCCGCGGGCAATCCACTAAACACGTTTGACGAGGGCTGGGTGCGAGTCATCGCGCCTGAGCCAGAACATTTCTCTCATACCCCACGGCCCGGCGCATTTCGCCGGGCCCTTTTTTTTGTCCTTGTAGGGGCGGGCTTGCTCCGCCCGGCACCGCGTTGGCATAACCCTCGGCTGTTCCACCTCCTGTGACAGTGGTGCCTAAAATCGTGGCATCCGTGCCCCGCGTTGAAAGGGCACAGACGCTTCGAAGCTCAGCGTAAACAACAGTGTCTGTGCTACTACTATGACTCGCAGTGGAGCGATCAAAGTCCAACACGATGGATACGCCGGTAGTATTGCCGGGGAAATTGGCCGAGGCGCTCTTGCGCGAACGAATCGTGCCTCGATTCGTGGATTCGTATGTCGAAGAGCATGGGCGTTATGGTTTACATGTTCACGCGGCGTTGTATCGGGATTTGCTCGGATTACTGCAAAGAGAAGCGTTGATTGCGATGACGGCGCACGCGCTGGAGCTGGTGACCACGGAGCCTCCACCGCTGCGCGGCAAGGCTAAGCCCAAGCCGATGCTACGAAAAGACGCCACCCTATTCCGACGAAAATTCTTGAATGCCTTGACCCGGCAACAAAAGTGGAGTTTGGGGGATGCGCTGGATTTTCAGCGGGACTTACAAATGTATGAAGCATTGATCGCCCGGAGCACATCACGTCGCCGGAAGCCCTTTGAAGCCGCGAACCATCCCTTTGTGGACCGCTGCGCTTTTTTGCTGGACTCGTCCTTCATGGAAAAGGCAAGAATGGCAGCGAGCCGCGCTCTGACAGAAGTGGAGGCGTTGAGCGCCAAGGTAATCGCAGAGGTTCTGCAGAATGGCGCGAGCAAATCGTAGCCCTTCGGTCAGCCGAAAGAAGCAGCCCTCGCGTCAATCAAAAAGCTCGTCCTTCCACAGCGGTTTGCCCGCCAGCGACGTATACACACCCCAAGCGCCCATGGCCACGAATATCAGCGCGATGGAAAAACATTGCGCAGCATACCAGTTGGAAAAATCCAGCGTGTAAGGCAAGTTCAGCAATACGTTAGCCAGCAGGCTGCTGATTCCCAGCACGATCAATCCGAAGCGTACGACTCCGATGGCGGCGATGGCGTAGATCGTTCCCCACACAAGAGTGTCCACGACAATGTGGTTGCTGCCCAGGACTTTGGGCATCGTGAAAAGGGCGACGAACAGTGCCGCGGCCAGCCAGGTATTGCGCACCAGCACCCGAATCAGCACCAGCGCGAAAAAGAAAAGCAGTGTGCCCAGGATCGATGTCGCCAGCGTACTGAGCCACATTCCCGCCGCCTCACGCATTCCCATCAAATAACCGGACGCAGGAAATTCCGGCGCTCCGCCTTGCCGCATTCGAGACAGGAGGCCGACCTCATACACCAGCACCCACGATATGCCCATCAAAACGCCGGATACCAAGTCACGACCCACCAAAGGATCGCGGATCCGGCCGGCCATTAAGCGCGTCCACGAAATAATCGTCTGCGGCCAATTGCGACGCACGTAAGGTTCCAGCGCGATGTACAGAACCCAAAGGGCTCCGGCAACAAACAGGCTGGTGCTAATCGCCAGGACAACGAGCAGTATCATGCCGAGCGAAGCAACAAAGTGCACCCGGACCAAGAACGTTGCGATGCCAACTGCGAAGGTAATGCAAGCCAGACGCCAGGCGTTCTTGCGGTCTCCACGGCCACGCGCCAGATTTCGGATCGCAAACCAGATTCCGGCTGCGACTGTGAGAATCGCCACGCTCAAGGCCATGATGTCCCCGGTATGTTCCCCTTTGTCCGCATTAGTTGGCGTGCGGTTGGGCCTGGACCATGGCCCCGTGAGCGAAAAGAACACCGGCTTTCCACGCCATGCGGCTGCTTCGACGTGTAGCGGCCGTCCACTCTGCGGCCACGTGCCGTCCCAAGCCGCGCGGGTATCGAAAGCGGCGAGGGAAAGCCACGATGGCTTGGCGGGACGAAGCTGTGCGGGATCAATTCCGGCCGCAGTAAACAACGCGCTCCAGTCGGGGCTGGTTGCCTGTGGTGTGCTGGACGTGCCTTGCGTTGCGGTCTGGGTCTGCGCCGCCGATGTGTTGGACGCGGCGGGCTCAACCTCCGGCGGAATCACCTGCAACCATTGCAAGTGCCCTTCCGCATCCATCCACACGTTGATCATTCCAGACTGGATCGGCGGCGGATCCTCTGAAGTCACAACTCCCGGCGTTAATAAGAAGGCCCACCAACCCTCAGGAACCATCTCGCTCGCACTTTGGCGGTACCAAAATTCGAGCATCTGCGGTCGCTGCAAAAGGATGCTCTTCCAATCCGGCGGAGGGCCGCCGTTTTTGGTGACGTACGAAAGAAACCAGTTGTTGTAAGCATATTCGCCAGCCCAGTCCGCCGGCTGTTCCGGATATCCAATCTTGGCGAGAATCTCTCGGGCTTGGTGAGCGAGGACTTCGGGCGGCTTGCTGGGGCGCAACGTTTCGAGCCCGTCTTCCTTCACACCCAGATAGATAAACAGCAGTGCGCCCAACACCACCGCCGCGAGGGCCGCCAGTCCCGCACGTGGAGATAAGCCCGTATTCTCGCCGGCCGCGGCAACCATTTGCGGCGAGGGTGTTTCTCCCGCTGCCAGCGCGGCCGCCAGTGGATCTCCGCCGGGTAAAGCTGCTGCGATTTGCAGCGCGGAAGTGGGACGCAGTGCCGGATCTTTTTCGAGGCAGCGCATAATCACGCGCTCGAGCAGTGGGTCTAAGTCGCGAACCAGCGACGATGGGCTTGCGGGCGCGGGTTCTTCACGTAGTCTCATCAACTCCGGCAGTGTCGTGGCTTCGAAGGCGCGTTTGCCGGTGAGAATCTCGTAGAGCACCAGGCCGAGCGAATACAGATCGCTCCTGATGGTGACTTCTTTGCCCGCGAGTTGTTCGGGCGCCATGTAGGCAGGCGTGCCGGCGCGCACCTCGGCACCCGCGATATTGGCGGCGATACCCGCCAAGCCAAAATCAGTGATGCGAATTCTTCCCGTGCTATCGAGCATCAGGTTGGCGGGTTTTAAATCGCGATGAATCACGCCGCGATCGTGCGCAGCCGCCAGACCGGCGCAGGCCTGACGAGCGATCTCCGTGGCTTTATCGGTCGAGAGGCGGCCGATGCGACGCACCAGCGAGGCCAGGTCTTCGCCGTCGACATATTCCATGGTGAGAAAGGTGATGCCTTCGGTGTCGCCAATGTCGAACATGCGACAGACGTTGGGATGGGAAACTTGCCGAGCGATGCGAACTTCGGAGTGAAAGCGCGCCAGAGCGGCGACGTCCTTGGAAAGGGATTCTGGTAGAAATTTGATGGCGACGATCTGGCTTAGCTTGAGATCTTCGGCGCGGTAGACTTCGCCCATGCCACCGCGGCCTGCGAGCGCGACGATACGGTAGCGCTCGGCAACGATTTGGCCGGGGACAAATCGTCCGCCGCCGATGGGATCAGAACTCAACAATGATGCAGTAGAGCCCGACGGTGCGCGACGCACGCCAAGAGGCGAAGGCATTCGAGCCGCAGGCGTTCGCGCTGCGGGTGTCTTTGGGGGCAGTGGTGGAATCCCTGGAGGTGACATCTCCGGCGTGTTGGGGTCGAGCGTCACGCCTTCCGCAACGGGATCGTTGCCAACGAGCGTGGCTTCGGCGTCGTGATTGATAGCTGCGCCACAGGACGAGCAAAAACGTCCCTCAGGAGAGTTCTTGGCGCCGCAGGAAGAGCAAAACATGGGAAGCTGCGATTCTACCATTGCGGACCAACGTGCGGTTGCGAACTTGTGATTTCAACGAGTGCGTTGAGAGGAATCGTAGCGCCGGCATCCTGCCGGCTCCGAAGATGCTTGACGTCACTTATAAGGCCTCAAAAGCGAAGAGCCAGAGCCGGCAGAGATGCCGGCGCTACCAATTCACTGCGAGCGCTCGACCTACACGGCAGTGCCGTAAGCCAATACCTCCGTAACGCCTTGCATCACTTCGGTGGCGTCGTAGCGCATGGCCACCACGGCGTTGGCGCCATGCTGGGCCGCGTGCTGCAACATCAACTCGAAGGCATCCTCGCGCGTCTTCTCGCAAAGATTAGTCAGAATGGTGATGTTGCCGCCCACAACGGTCTGGAGCGCCGCCGCAAAGTTTCCAACGATGCTGCGCGACCTAACGATAATTCCGCGAACGATTCCGTAGTTCCTGACGATGCGATATCCCGGCAGATCGTTCGCCGTCGTTACCATCGCCGTGTCTACGCGGCTCTGCATAAGCCCCCCTCAGTACAGACGTTAACCGGTGCGATTCTACCTCCCTACGCAGTCGATGCGGAGGCCTCCTTGTTCTGCTACGCTCGATTCTCGTGGAAACTCTATTTTATTTTCTGTCGATCGTGCAGATCGCGCTAGGCCTGTACCTGGTCTGGCAAGGTATGCTATGGCTGGGATATGCGCGGCGACGCGCGGCGACCGATCCGGGATTTTTCGCCCCCCGCACAGCCGTTCTTTGTTCCTGCAAGGGGCTGGAACCTGGTCTGGAACGGAATTTGACCGCTCTCACGGAGTTCGATCACCAAAACTACGAAACATTTTTCGTACTAGCTTCGGAATCCGACCCAGCCTGCGCGATTGTGAGACGTGTGGCCGCGAGCGCGCGATCCAAGGCCCACGTAGTAATCGCGGAGAAGCCGGAGGGTTGCGGAGAGAAAGTGAATAATCTGCGCACGGCCATTGAACAATTGCCGGCAGATTTTGAATTCCTGGCGTTTGCTGATTCCGATGGGCATCCTGGGAAATCGTGGTTGAAAAAACTAGTGGCTCCGTTGGCAGATGCGCGCGTGGGCGCGACAACCACGATGCGGTGGATGATCCCGAACCGCAACAACCTGGCGACTTTGTTGCTAGCCGCATGGAATGCGCCGATCGTCACCATGCTGAACGAGAAGGGCAAGAACTTTTGCTGGGGCGGCGGCATGGCCATTCGCCGCAGCGTGTTCGATCAAATCGGAGTCGCGGAGGACTGGAAGAATTCTGTTAGCGACGACTACTCAATGACCCGGGCGTTACAACGCGCGAGTCGCCCGATCATGTTCTTACCGGAATGCCTGATGCTGTCGTATGTGGAAACGGATTTCGCGGGCCTGCTGGAATTCACGAGCCGCCAAATTCTGATCACGCGCGTTTACGCTCAAGAAATGTGGGCGTTCGGGCTGGCGACGCATTTGTTGTACTGCGTGACGCTGCTACTGGGCGTCTTTTTGACGCTCCGTGATCTGATTGCCACGCTACCTTCGTTCCATCACGCGGTCTTGACGTTTCTACCGGTGTTGCTCGGCGTGATCCGCAGCAGCTTACGCGTTGCCGGAGTTACCGAAGTACTTCCCGGGGCCCGGCCACAGATTATGGACCAAGCGTGGATCTACATAGTTTTGACGATCTTCGTTCCCTTCCTGTACCTGGTGAACTTCGCGACTTCATTGATCACGCGCAAGATAACGTGGCGCAGTATCCGCTACGAACTGATTTCGCCGGAACAAACGCACATTCTTGCGAATTAAAAGCGAACACCGCTCCACAAAATGGGATTGTGGCGCTCGTATTAGCTGGTGATTATGCTTTTCTGTGCCTCCTGAATTTCGCCACTTCGCATCAACGCGCAGGATGAGTGGCGGAATATCAGCTACGAGTTGATTTCGTCGGAGCATAGGGCGCACTCTTGCGAATTAAAAGCGAAGACCGCTCAAAAATAGGATTGTGACGGCCATATAACTCAGTAGTTACATTTAAGTATAAGTAAAAACAGACCAATCGTGCGGATCACGTTTTTTGTCGATCCGTAGTCCCAGCAATAAGATGCGACCATTGCTAAAGGCCCTGTGGAAAAAGACGGTCTGTCTTTTTCCGTCTTAGCGACTTGGGAAAAATTTCGCAGACCGTGCAATTCCTACCTTTCAGGTCTCCTGGCCCTCGCGTCTACAGGAAAATAAGTACCTATAATTTAGCAAGTTATAGTACCTTCCTGGTTCGGCGTCCTGGTTGCATTGGTATTCGCGGTTCGGTGGTCGTTTAAACTAAAAATAGCGAGCGAAGTGTCAGGGTGCTCCTTCTCACGTCTCCGGCGTGCTGTTCTTGAGGGTTTGTTTGTAACGCTGGGTCCCCATAGCCCCCAAAACTTGGCTTCTCGCCTGACGCTCGCTTAAAGCAGTAGAACAGTGCCTCGCCAAGAGGCGATCAAAGACAACCAACGGGTCTCGTTAGCCATTTCGAGGCTGCGTACAGAGGGGTGCACGTGAAAGTAATCCGCAGAAATGAACATCCGCATCATGCGGACGCGCATCAGTTAAACGCTTCAAATTCAATTTCACCTCGAGAAACCTTCTTCTTCTACGAAAAAAACACCGGTGTTTCCCACTTTCACGTTGAGGCGGGTCCCGACGGACAATTTCCCGTCGAAGAAGCCGCCGGTCTCTTAGCCATGCACTGCATGGTTCGCGGCCAGTCGCCGCGGGACTACGTGGTCATGGTGCAAGCCGCGCACGATTCGCTGGAAGGTCTCACGGAGAAAGCCGAGAAACTGTTGCAGGCCGGGCATTCGGTGGGCAGCTCGGTGAAATTGACGCGTCGGGAAGAAGAAGTGCTTGGTGGGGTGATGCGCAGCCTGGCGAACAAAGAGATTGCCGCCACGTTGAACCTGTCGGAACGCACCGTGAAGTTCCACGTTTCCTCTCTATTGACGAAGTTCCGGGTACGCGGGCGGATGGAACTCGTGCGTGAGGCTACACGCCGAACGCCGACGTCGATGAGCCCACAGTCCGTCGCTACACGCGAGGCCAGGACGTATGCCGCGGCGCCGCCGAGCTATCACAGCGCCCCGCGGGTTGGTCCGATCGCCATGGCCAAGCGCCACGCGCTGGCCTAATCGCTGCTTAACCAAGTGCCTTGAGAGCAAGAAAGAGGCCCGGTCCGAGAATTTTGGACCGGGCCTCTTCGTTACCTCACACGTTACTTCTTGGCGGCTGAATATAGTTGCGAGGCCGAGTCCCAATTAACAACGTTCCACCATGCCGCAATGTAATCAGGGCGCCTATTCTGATATTTCAGGTAATAGGCGTGCTCCCATACATCCAATCCCAGCACGGCCTTTGCCTTCAACGAGATGGGAGTGTCCTGGTTCGGAGTGGAATCGATTGCTAGCTTGCCGTCCTTGACCACCAGCCAAGCCCATCCGGAACCAAATCGTCCAACGCCGGCAGCAGCGAATTTCGTCTGGAATTCTGCGAACGAACCAAAAGTTGACTTAATGGCTTCTGCTAGATCGCCCTTAGGCTCACCGCCGCCGCCCTTTTTCAATTGCGTCCAGAAGAGCGAGTGGTTCCAATGGCCGCCAGCATTGTTGCGAACGGCATTACGGATGTTTTCAGGGATGGCATCGAGATTCCCCAGCAACTCCTCCAATGACTTGGACTGTAGGTCGGCATGGCCTTCGAGGGCCTTGTTGAGGTTCGTTACGTAAGCACCGTGATGTTTGTCATGGTGGATTTCCATCGTCTTGGCGTCGATGTGAGGCTCGAGCGCGTCGAACGGGTACGGCAGCGGGGGCACTGTGAATGCCACGGGTTTGTCCTCCAATTTTAGATTTGTTGGTTCCAAACTTGTTGTTGTCGAGCTTGCTTGCAAAAGGCTGGTTGCGGCACTGCCGGTTCTCAATAACCCTGCGCTGACAATGCCACCGCTGACAAGGAACTTGCGGCGCTTCATCGGGATGCTCCTGCGGCGCGGGACTTGAACCTGGCGACGCTGGGGATTATACCGCTAATATCGTGAAGCTCGTACGCCTCAGTCTTCACCGCGGCGCCTGCCGATACTCCAGCGGAGGACCTAAACCCGTCTATTGGATGCGGGAGATCGCCCAAAGGGCAGATTCGGAAATGGTTGGGTCGGAGGACGCCGCTAGTCTGTTCAGTAACGCGCAGATTCTTCCACCGATTGGCGTGTCGCGGTCAAGTCTTGCATTTCCCAGCGCGATACACGCGTTGCGGACCAGGCCGCGCCACTTGGCGCGCTTGATCGCGCTGTTTCGGAACACTGCTTTGTACTCGTCTTCGGTCATCGCGGCCAGCCATTCGAGGTCTGGAAGGAAGAGCGATTGCGTCGCGGAAGGAGTAACCGCCTCAGGACGCCACGACCCATCCGACGTCCTACTACTCTCAGCCCCGCGGTTGGGCGATGCGAGGATTCTGGGCTGAAATTCCGCGGTTTGCGTTACCGGCGCGCGACGATTCCACGGACAAACGTCCTGGCAAATGTCGCACCCGAATGCATGCCTGCCCATCGGCTCGCGCAGGTCTTCGGGCAGGTTGCCGCGAAGTTCGATCGTCAGGTAAGAGATGCAGCGCCGCGCGTCCATGACGTAAGGCTCGACCAGGGCGTCGGTGGGACAGGCATCGATGCAACGCGTGCAACTGCCGCAGAGATCCGGCGCCGGCGCCTCAGCGGGCGCGAGCGAGGGATTCAGGTCGAGCGTGGTTAGGATTGTGCCAAGAAAAAACCAGGATCCCATCTCTTGGTTGAGAAGCAGAGTGTTTTTGCCGAGCCAGCCGAGACCCGCGTGCTTGGCGAAAACACGCTCCTGCAAGGGACCCGTGTCGGCGTAGGCTCGAGCCTCAAATGACTCGTCGAATCGATCCTTCAAAGCGGCAATCAGGACGTCAAGTTTCGATCGCAGAACGTCGTGGTAGTCATCGCCCCAGGCGTACCGCGAAATCCAGCCAAAGGGCTCCGCAGTGTCGGGTAAGTTGAACGCGTCGATCGATTTTGGCTCGGGCGCGTTATAGTTGAGTGCGCAAACGATTACGCTGCGAACGCCGGGCAATATGCTTTGTGGATCGCCGCGGCGTGGGTCCGCGAGATATCTCATCTCGCCTGCATAGCCCTTCGCTAGCCAAACTTCTGCTTGTGCCAGTTCCGGAAATTTCGTAGCGGGCGCCACGCCGCACAGATCAAAGCCCAACGCCTTGGCGCGCTCGACGATCCAAATCGTGTCGGATACAGGCTTCATCCCTAACAATTCTGACGCAACGAAGCCTATCTAGCGAGCGTGCGGAGGTCTAGCGGAAACTCCTGAGGACCGTGCTTTCGTCGGAGTACACATCAAAGACGGTAAACAACTTGGTCAGCTGGAGCAGGTCGTGGACCTTTTTCGTAAGGTGCAGGAGCTTCAAGTCCCCGCCACTTTTCTTTACCGTCGTGAAGGCCGTGACCAGCTCACCGATTCCCGAGCTGTCGATGTAATTCACGTCGGCAAGATTGAAAACGATGTTTCGGCGGCCGTCTTCCAAGAGTTCGCGCACCGTTCTGCGCAAGAGCGCGCTACCTTCGCCGAGCGTAATCCGGCCGCCGATATCCACCACCGTTACGGTGCCGGCGTCGCGATAAGTGGCTCGCAGCTCCATGATCTACCCTAAGCTCCCTGCTGCCGCGACGCGTTTTGCCCGCCCTGGTTGTTCGCGGTGGGGTCGTTTCCGGAGGGCAGCTTTTTCGACATGATAATTTCCGCACCGCCCGTGCGGCCCGGCACCACGTTAAATTCGTCCATGAACGCCCGCATCAGGAAGATGCCGCGGCCCGACGTACTCAACAGGTTCTCTTGCGCCAGGGGATCCGGGACGCTGCTCAGGTCGAAGCCCTTACCCTCATCCAGAACGTGGATGATCATTTTGTCCGGCGTTAGATCCACCGCCAGATGGATTTTCTTGTCGGCACGCTCTTGATTCCCGTAATGGAATGCGTTGATGACGCCTTCGCGTACGGACATACCGATCCGGTAGCAATCATCCTCGCCGAAGCCCGCCGACTCCGCCACGCGCAGACACATCTCCTCGGCTAAGTTCACGCTTTCTACGTGTGTTTCCAAAGTGACTTCGAGGTGCTTGGTGTCAGGCGCCATGCCACCTATCGCTGCGACCCAAAGTGGGCTGTACTTGGGCGCATTATGGGTAACACACAGGTGGAAACGGAGTCAATGAGCAGAGTGCTGCACGTTGAAAAGCGTACCCGTGTATCAAGCCAAAATTGGGATGCTTTTGGCTGACTTGAAGATGCAGGCTGCCGTTAAACCTTGATTTTATGCCCAGTAGGAGCGGTCCAGTGTGCGGTACTGGATGGCCTCGCTCAGGTGACGCGGCTCGATATTTTCGGCGGCGTCGAGGTCGGCGATGGTGCGGGCAACTTTGAGAATGCGGTCGTGAGCTCGTGCGGAAAGTCCCAGTTTGGTAATGGCGTTTTCCAGCAGCTTTTCGCCTTCTGCCGAGATCGCGCAGAATTTGCGGATCATTTTGGGCATCATCTGGGCATTGGAGTAAGTGCCTTTTTCCGCTCGATAGCGCTCACTTTGCCCGTTGCGAGCCGCGATTACTCGGGCGCGCACTCCCGCGGAATCCTCGGACGAGGAAGGGGCTCGCAGTTCCTTGTATTTCACCGCGGGGACTTCAATGTGGATGTCAATGCGATCCAGCAAGGGCCCCGATATCTTCGAGACGTAACGCTGAATCATCGGAGGCGTGCAATGGCATTCGCGGGTCGGATCGCCGAAGTAACCGCAGGGGCAGGGATTCATCGCGGCGGCCAGCATGAAGCGCGATGGAAAAGTGACGGAGATCGCGGCGCGAGCGATGGTCACCGAGCCATCCTCAAGCGGCTGGCGCATCACTTCCAGCACGTTGCGCTGAAATTCGGGTAATTCGTCCAGGAAGAGTACTCCGTTGTGGCCGAGCGATACCTCGCCGGGTCGTGGCACAGCCCTACCTCCGATGAGACCGGCATCGCTGATCGTGTGGTGCGGCGAGCGAAACGGACGCGTGCCGACCAGGCCGCGGCTATCTTCGAGCACGCCGGCAACGCTGTGGATGCGGGTGGTCTCGATGGCTTCGTCGAGCGACATCGGCGGCAGGATGGTCGGAATACGCTTGGCCAGCATGGTTTTGCCGGCGCCTGGCGGGCCGATGAACAAGATGTTGTGCCCGCCGGCACACGATACCTCCAGGGCGCGTTTGGCTGCCTGCTGCCCGTGGACGTCGCGCATATCGACGGCATACTTGGCTGCTTCGGAAAGCATCAGCTGCGCATCCACGCGGACAGGCTGGAAGGATTCCGGAGAATTGATAAGGTCGATAGCTTGCGGCAAAGATTTCACGGCGAAGACGTCGATGCCCTCGACCACGGCGGCTTCTCGCGCGTTGGACTCTGGGACCGCGATGGCCTTGAGGCCCACTTCGCGGGCTGCGAGCGTCGCCGACAATGCGCCTCGGATGGACCGCACGCTGCCATCCAGCGAAAGCTCTCCCAGGAACATGCACTTGTCCAGTGGCTTGCCGAAGAAGTGCCCCATGCATCCGGCCAATCCCAGCGCCATCGGCAGATCGAAAGCCGAACCTTCTTTGCGAACGTCGGCGGGAGCGAGGTTGATCGTGACGCCTTGGCCGTGCGGAAACTCGAACGAACAGTTACGCAGCGCGGACTTAATCCGCTCGCGACTTTCCTTGACGGCATTGTCAGGCAAGCCCACAACGTTAAAGTCGTTCATGCGAGCCGAACCTACATCAACCTCGACTTCAACAACATAGGCGTCAATTCCATACACGGAGGCGCTGAGCGTTTTGAAGAGCATAGTGAGGCAGGTCGTGAATACTGGATGGAGTATAAACCAATAAGTTACTACAAGCGAGGAGATAAGCTCGCTACGGGGAGCATCCACAGCACGCCACCTGCGACAAGCAACTTCATGGTCCTTGACAACACTTTCATTCGACTTACCTCGCTATCTGGATCGCTAAAGATTTAACGGCAACAGCTCGACGCTGAACCACTCACGGGCGCAGCGACCAAATCACAAGGCGTGTGGAACTGCGCCGTAAGGAAAATAGACGTGGCCCCGTGTTTTATCTCCTCGTGAGAGTCAGAACTTCGTAAAGAAATTGTCTCGATACTTGAAGAGCTCGATATCTGGAGAGTTTGACCGAATTTAGCTACCACCCGCGACGCCACAGTTGGGGCACAGCACTGCTGTGCCAGTTTTGCGGCACAGAATTTGCGTGAGTGCCCGTTTGGTGGGCTTCCGGGAAGCGGACCTACGAACTAAGGAGAAATTCCGATAATACGGGCGAATGAGAAGCCGGAGTAGCGCTTTGACAAATCTAAGAGCTGACAGTTCCACCGAAACCGTAAAGACTCAATACTTCGTGCAACGTGACAACGCCTTCCAACTTGTGGGCATCCGCACGACTTACCACTGGAAGCACGTCCAGGTGTGTCGTGCCCATGCGTTCAAGCGCAACGCTCAGCGGATGATCGCTGTGTAAGTGAGGGAATTCGCGAGCATCGACAAGCTCTTTGAGCCTCCGACCCGCGCCCCCGCTGTCCTGCAGCGCTTTCTGCAGCGTGCTGAAGCTGACCACTCCTTCGACGCCGGACTTGTCAGTCACCGGCCAGGCATGAAACGCGCTGGCGCGAACCTTTTCCATCGCCCCTTGCACGGTCATGTCAGCGTCTAGAATTTCCGTGGCCGGACGCATGGCGCTTACTACTCGGCGCTGGCGTTCCACCGAGCGCGATTCGGCGCCCGGAAGGTGAATGCCGTCCTGATGGGCCAGCACTTCATAGATCGGTTCGCGTTGTAACTTGGAGGAAATGAAGAAACTTACCAGATTGGAGATCATCAGCGGCACGATGATGGCGTAATCCCGCGTGGTCTCGAAAATCATGACCACCGAGGTCATCGGCGCGCGCACAATCCCGGCAAACGCGGTGCCCATCCCCACCAATGCATAAACTCCGGGCGCGGCCACGTGAGCAGGAGCTACGTGATGGGCCGCGGTGCCCACAATTCCGCCCAACATCGCCCCCAAAAAGAGAGCCGGACCGAAAATGCCACCCGCATTCCCTGACGCGTAGCTCGTAGCTACGGCAAAGAACTTCAGCACCAGAAGCAGCACCATCAGCTTTACCGCCATTCCACCGTTCAAGGCAGCGCCGACATAGCTATAGCCAACACCCAAAATTTGCGGCACAAACCAGCCCATGATGCCTACCAGCAAGCCGCCCGCTAAAGGCTGGAACCATACCGTCTTACGAGGCAATCGCAAAAATCGCTCCCGCATGCCTGCGAGAAGCTTCGTGAAACCCACCGATACCAGGCCGCCAAGCACGCCCAGAACGGCATACACCGCGAATTCCCACGGACTGACCAACTGGTATTGCGGAACCTTGAACAGTGGATCGTTTCCCAGAAGCAATCGCAGCATGGCCCAGGATGTGGCCGAAGCCAGCACCACCGACCCCAGCACCGGCGCGTGCAGGTCGCCAACCACCTCTTCCAGCGCAAACAAGACCGCGGCGAGTGGTGTATTAAACGCTGCAGCGACCGCAGCCGCGGCTCCCACGGGCACCAGCGCCTTGACCTTCTCTGGGCTAAGCCCCAGCGCGCGCCCCAACACCGACGACAGGCCCGCGCCGACCTGGACGGATGGTCCCTCGCGCCCGAGAGGGATACCGCTGGCGAGCGTGACGGAGGTGCAAAAGAATTTCCCAAAAACTGTGCCGAGCGAGATGCGGCCACCCCGCGCGTAGAGTGCGGCCTTGGTCTGCGGCACTCCGCTTCCTCTGGCATCCGGAAAGTATTTAAAGAGCAGGTAGCCCATGGCCAGCGAACCGACTACCGGCGCAAGGATTTTGCGCCACGCAGCGCTGCCAGGCGGATAGATTCGGGCCCCGACATGTTCGGTTAACACGATAAACGCAACAACCGTGAGGCCCACGAGCGCGCCGATCACCAGCGTCAAGACGAGAAACACCTGCTCCTCGCGGCGTTTCAGAAAATCGACCCATTGCCGCGCGGGCACGTCCCACCATTTCACCTGAACTGCATCAAGCTGCGCCGTCGTTTCTGACATTCAACCGTCCCAACTGTAGGGGCACAGCATCGCTGTGCCCGTCCTAGTTCTACGCCCGATCCCTATCGCGCCATCACCCAAATCAGTTTTGTCGGGCGTGGTAGGGGCGCTTCTCTCTTCTCCGATTCATTGCCAGCTTCTTTGGCCGCTTGCTGTTCCGCGCCGTTTGAGGCAGCTCCAACAGCTGGTCGATGGCCTGCACCAATTCGTGACCGTACGATCGCAACTCATGGATGCGCCGGCGTGCCACGTCTTCCAGCATTCGCTGCCCACGCGGCTGCAGCGAGACCAACACCCGGCGCCGATCATCACGCCCGCGCGTCCGTTTCACGTACCCGTGCGCCTCCATTCGGTCAATCAATTCGACGACGCTGTGGTGTTTCAATGCGAGACGCTCCGCCAAGGTGCGGATGGTGGCTTCTTTGCCCTCAGGCAACCCGCGTATCATCAACAACAAGAGGTACTGCTGGGGCTCAAGCCCGGCGGCACGCGCGGCGGTGTCTCCCTCGCCGAGGAAATGACGAATGCGGCACCGAAGCTCGGCCAGCGCGCGATATTCCCGTGTTGTGATCTCGGCGGACACTCCTAAACTATATCGTAATGCGATACACTTCGCCACTTCGTCCCAGGGCGCGTTCCAGGTGATAATCCCGGGATAAGAGTGCTCGGCTCACACGGGTGCCGCAGAATGACTCGAAAGAGAATAGCCTGGAAAGCTCGACACAATTGCGTCGTCGTGACCGTAATCGTGGCGCTTTGCCATGTCGGCTGCGTCATGACGCCTGGCCGCGATGCCGGGCCCTCCGTGGTTTCGACTGCGGTGACCGGAGGAAATGCCCAGGCAGCAGTCCCTGTTCTCAGCGCAGAAGTGCTCAAGTCTTACCCGCACGATCCCCACGCCTTCACGCAAGGATTGGAGTATTTCGGCGGATACCTCTATGAGAGCACTGGCCGGAGCGGCCAATCCACTTTGCGTCAAACCGAACTGGTCAACGGAGCAATCGTCAAACGTATCGCCCTGCCAGCTCAGTATTTCGGCGAAGGATTAACGATTTTTCGCGACAAGATCTATCAGCTCACCTGGCTGTCGAAGATTGGATTCATCTACGACGTACGCACTTTTCATAAAATCGGAGAATTCCATTACGAAACGGAAGGCTGGGGACTAGCTCACGACGACGCTTCGCTTATCTTAAGCGACGGCACAAACAAGCTCCAATTCATGGACCCCACCTCTTTCAAAGTCTCACGAACTCTCGAAGTCTATGCGGGCAATGAGGCGGTCACGAACTTGAACGAACTCGAATACATCAACGGTGAGATCTATGCAAACGTCTGGCACTCACCGCGAATCGCACGCATCGATCCACGCTCCGGCCAGGTCCTGGCATGGATCGACCTCACAGCGGTGGTAGAGAAGGAAAAACACGAACCTGAAGATGTTCTGAATGGAATTGCCTACGACGCAAAGCGCCGCAGACTCTTTGTCACCGGCAAGGACTGGTCCGAAATATTCGATATCAAAGTGGAGAGCAACCCAAGTGAGCGGTAGCCCCCGATTCGTTAGACGAATGAATCAAAGTGGCTTTCGGAACGCCTTTTGGGTCTTGTAGTGTTCGTAGCCGCGGCCTTCGTAGAAGGTGTGAGCGCGCTCGCGAATCACGTTTGACCGGACAGACATGCTCACGCACTTTTTCTTTCGCGCCCAATCCTCCGCGGCATCGAGCAACCGCGCCCCGGCTCCTTTGCTTCTCTGTCCTTCGCCGACAACCAAGCCATTGACTTCAGCGCGCAGGGGTACTTCAAGCAGACGGGAAACGCTGACATGCAGCCAGCCAATTACTTCGCCCGGAAATGTCTCCGCCACAAAAACCGCATGATTGGTTGCCGGTTTTAAGCAGCTCAGCCGATTTTTCATCTCCATCGCCGTGGCGGGATATCCCAATTCCGTGCAGAGCACCGCAAGCCGAGGGACATCACTGCCTTTCGCACGGCGAATCTTGAGTTCGGATGCCATCCTTTATCCCGCGTCAATTTTGCTTATCGCGTCGTATCCGAGCAGTCGCACTTCACAACATATTTGCCAAAACCGGCCACTAGAACGTCTTGTTGGAATCGAGAAGGATCGTGACCGGCCCTTGATTCACAAGTTCCACCGACATCGTCTTCTGAAATACCCCAGTAGCCACAGCGACACCAAGCTTGCGCAACGCCGCGCTGAACTCTTCATACAACGCAACCGCTTTGTCGGGCGGTGCCGCTGCCATAAAGCTCGGCCGTCGCTGGCCACGCGCGTCACCATACAAAGTGAATTGCGACACAACGAGCGCGCCGCCCTTCACATCGAGCAGTGACTTGTTCATTTTTCCCTGCTTATCCTCGAAGATGCGCAAGTTGGCGACCTTTTCGGCCATCGACACAGCAACCGCAGAGGTATCGTCACGCCCCACGCCAACTAAAATCATCAATCCAACCTCGATCTGCCCCGTGACCCGGCCCTCGACGGTGACCTGTGCACGGCTCACTCTCTGCACCACCGCCCTCATCTGGATTGGGCTCCCGATAGCGATTCGCCAGCATGCATGACGGTACCGTAATTTAAACCTATTGCGCCGTCTGCGCGGGCTTCGCCGGCTTTCGCGGCAGCATCTCCGGAAGCTGCGCCATGTTGTACGCAAAGACAGCCAGCACCTGCGCACCCTCCGTCAGATCATCCCAACGCACGCGGTCCAGCGTATCCGCTTGCGAGTGGTGCGTCTTGTCGTAGTCCACGTTGTCCTGCACGCACCAAAACCCGGGCACGTCCGCTTCATCAAACGGCACGTGGTCGGTGCCGCCCTCGGTCCTTAAGCTCGGCTCGGCGAGTTCGATGCCGGGTGCCTTCGCCAGCGGATAGAGCGCATGATCGATAGTTTCGCGCGCGCCATAATTTCCCATCAGGCCAACGGTCAACACTTTTCCCGTTCCCGAATCGTGCACCAACACAGCCGAGATTTTCGCCAGCTCACCCGCGTGCGATTTCACGTAAGCCCTCGAACCATTCAACCCCTGCTCTTCGCCCGTAAACAACACGAAGCGTATTGTGCGTTTCGGCTTCACCCCAACTTTTTGCAACGCGCGAGCAGCCTCCAACACTGCCATCGACCCGGTTCCGTTGTCCGTTGCGCCGGTGCCCAAATCCCACGAATCCAGATGCCCACCAATGATGACGATTTCGTCCGGTTTTTCGCTTCCTCGGATTTCCGCCACGGTGTTATACACATCCATAGCCTTCCCGCTGAGCTTACCGCCGATATTCACCTCCACGTCCACCGGCCCTTGCTCCAGGAATCGCCACAACTGGAGATAGTTTTCGCGCTCGACGTAAGCGGTGGGAGCCGCAGCAGCCTGATAGTCGCGCGACAGCGGACTGCCCATGTTCATCAACCCGTACTCCTTCTCGGAACCCATCAGCACCGCGAGTGGCTTCTCTTCCTCCATCAGATTCGTGAGCCCCGCGCGCAGCTTGCGGTAATCGCCGGAAATATACGGCGTATCCCCTTTCGGATGCGCGACCGGGACGGTTTCTTCATTCCAAGGCGTAGTTAGCGGATTTGTGGGAAGCTCCATCTCTCTCGGAGCTCCCAGCAGCACGATCATCCCCTTTAGTTTGCCGCGATATTTTTCCAGGTCTTCCACCGTCTGATACGACAACCCGATGACCGCACCACGAACGGCGCCGTCGGTGCTCGACGACCATCCCCCTGATGCCAGCGTCAGCACTTGTTCCGCGGGAGAAATGACTCGCCCGCTCGCCGGCCCCCGCGTCCAACTATTCGCGATGCTCCATGGCTCCAGGTGGACGTTCGACAATCCCGCCGCCTTAAATTGTTCCTCCGTCCAATGGCTGGCACGATCCAGCTGCGATGAGCCCGTCAGCCGCGGCCCGATGCGGTCCGCCAAAAACGTCAGGTTCGCCTTCAGTTCCGGCGCATCTTTTTTCGCCTGCTCGATGATTCTCGAATCCATCTCCTCAATCGGATCCGGTTTCGGCGTTTCCGCTTTCTTGGCGTTCGGAGCCGGATTGTAGGGCAACGGCCGCCGAGGAAGCATCCCGGGAAGTTGCGCCGTGTTGTACGCCCATGCAGCCAGCACTTGCGCCCCTTGATTCAAGCCCTCCTTCCATACTTTGTCGAACGTGTCGGATTGGCTGTGGTGCGTCAGCCGGTATTCGGCGGGATCCTGTATGCAGAAAAATCCTGGCACGCCTACTTCATCAAAGGAAAGATGATCGGTTCCGTAGGACCGCGCCACGCTGGGTTCAAGGAGTCTCAATTCCCGCAGCGGCGAAAGCACCTGGTCCATCAGTTCCCGGTCTTGATAGTTGTCGTGCAGCCCCAGTGTCAACACACGTCCTGTTCCTGAGTCGTGCACAAGCACGCCCGAAATCTTCTCCAGCTCGTCCTGGTGACCCTTGACGTATTCCTGCGAGCCGTAGAGCCCCTCCTCTTCGCCGCTGAATAACACGAATCGAATGGTCCGCCTCGGCTTAAGGTTTAATTTAGCCAGTGCGCGCGCCGCTTCCAGCACCGCCATCGAACCCGTGCCGTTGTCCGTCGAGCCTGTGCCCAAATCCCACGAATCGAGATGCGCGCCAAGAATCACCATCTCATCGGGGTTCTCCGATCCGCGAAGATCCCCGACCGTGTTATAGACCTCCACCGGTTTGTCGCCCATCGAATTCGTCATCTCGATCTCCACTTGCACCGGCCCGTGTTTCAGCAACCGAAAAATCATCCGGTAGCCTTCACCGGTGGTAAACGCCGTCGGAATCGCGCCGGGAGCGAACCTCTCCAGGCTGACATCCGTCATGTTCAGCAAGGCGTGTGGTTTGTCCGCGTCGCGCAGTACGACCGCGACTCCCTCTTCCTTGAAGAATTGCGTCCGCTCTCTCGCCGTCTGCAAAAATGCACTGTACGGGTCCGCAATCGGCGGCTCGCCCATCCGCGGCGGAGGCTGCTGCATGGGACGCGTCGCGGCGCGATCCGGATCGACAGGCTTCGGCGGCGACAAGCTCTCCGGCTCCTGATAGATGACGACGGCGCCCTTTAATTTGCCGTGAAATTTACCGAACTCCTCTTTTTTCTTCGCGTCAAAATAGACCACTTGCCCTTGCACAGCTCCCGGCGTGCCCGGTGACCAAGCCGCCGCCGCAATCGTCAGTGAATGCTCAGCCGGCGCGACGATTCGGGCTCGAGCCGTTCCCCTCGTCCACGCCCGCCCAATCGTCCAGGGCTCCAGGTGGACGTTGGTCAGCCCATACTCGGCGAACTTTTTCTTGGTCCACTCATTTGCTTGCTTCAGCTGCGGAGACCCGGTCACCCGAGCTCCGATGCTGTCGGAGAGATATTCGAGGTTCGTCATCGCCTCACTGTTGTCATGAATCTCGCCCAGAATTCGTGCGTCCACGCCCGCGAACGGACTTTTCTCATCCGGCGAAGGGCGCGCCAGGCCCGCTCGGCTTCCGATCAATGCGACCACACCACCGAGCACGAGCACACCGATTCGACGTGAATTCATCCGTTCTCCCTATTTGTGCAAGTTGAAGTTTCAAGAAATCGGGCACTGCCTGAGTATCATTGCAACAATCCAATGACTCCCCGTCTCGTTCCTGATTGTGGGCTCCGGCTCGCGATCATCGATCCCGCGCTTTCGTCGCTTACGCCGTCTACGTCCGGCGCTTCTGGCGACGCGGCGCGTGCTGGCACTTCGGGCAAAAATAGCTGCTTCGGCCGGCGACGATCATACGCCGAATCGGCGTGCCGCACCGGTAGCAACGCTCTCCTTCGCGTCCGTACGCTCGATGGCGCCGCTGATACTGTCCTGGCTCGCCATCCGCGTCAAGAAAATCGGAAATGGACGAACCCCGCATCGCAATCGCTTTTTTCAAAACATCCTGTAAAGCCTTGCGCAAGGTCTCCGCTTCTTTCGCGCTCAGCCCGATTCCCAGCCGCGCCGGGTGAATCTTCGCCCGCCACAAGCTCTCGTCAGCGTAAATATTCCCCACGCCGCGCAACACGCTTTGATCCAGCAACAACGCCTTGATCCGAGCAGTCCGCGTGCGAATCCGCTCAGCGAACTCCGCCGCGTTTACTTCCAGCGGATCTACCCCAAACGCCGTCAGCTCCAAGGCCAGCGGCGCCTCCGTCAAGTACGCTATTCTCCCGAACCGCCGCGCATCCGTGTAGCGCAGCTCTCTGCCATCGTCGAGCGTCAAACATACGTGGGTGTGCTTGCCGCACGGCTGCGCTGCAAGGCTCGGTGCCAGCTGTCCGGTCATGCCCAGATGCACGAGCAGCGACGCAGGCGCCGCATCCCCGTTTCCCGCCGCGGGGTCAGCGTTCGCAACCGCAGACAAGCGAAACAACATGAACTTGCCAAAACGCTCGATCATCTCAATCCGCCGCCCGGGAAGATGCTCTTCCAGCGCCATGGGATCATCGATGAAATCCGTTTTCCCCAGCCGCACGGACAAAATCGTCCGCCCAGGAATCGACTGGCGCAATCCTCGGACGACGGTCTCGACTTCGGGAAGTTCCGGCATGATTTCTTTCCCGATCAAAGTAACACAATGCCTCTTCAACCGGCACACGTGCTCCGTGATCAAACCGCGCCTGCCAATTCGCATGCCAGCCACTCATGGTAAAATAATCGTTTGGGGGAATCCGTGCGGAGTCTGTTAGGAGGCAGGATCGCAACGTCAATGATTGCTCTGCTACTGCTGTGCGCAGCGATGGCGATGGCGCTGGCCCTTCCCACCTTCGGGAAACAACACGAAACCGGCTTTCTCGATCGTACTATCACGCTGCAAGACACAACGTACAGGTATCAGGTCTTCGTACCCGAAGATTGGACGCCGCACGAAAAATGGCCGGTCATCCTGTTCCTCCACGGCTCCGGCGAACGTGGCGAGGACGGTATGGATCAGACCGATGTGGGCATCGGCACGGCGATTCGCAGCGATCGAGGCCACTTCCACGCCATCGTGGTCATGCCGCAATGCCGCAAAAATACTTGGTGGACGCAGCCTCCGATGGACGATCTCGCCATGGCCACGCTGCAAGCCGCGACCAAGGAGTTTCATGGCGATCCCCAGCGCACCTATCTGACGGGTATCTCCATGGGGGGCTACGGAAGCTGGCACCTCGCGCAAAAATATCCAGGCAAGTTTGCCGCCATGGTTGTGATCTGCGGCGGCATCCACCCTCCGGAAGCAACGCTGAAGGCCCATCCCGAGCTGGTGAAATTTGCCCCGCCCGACGGGCCGAAGGCTTACGCCGAAGCCGCCGCGCGCATCGGCAAAATGCCCGTCTGGATATTTCACGGCGCCGACGACAACATCGTTCCGGTAGCAGAGTCCCAGCGCATGGCCGAAGCTATGAAAGCGGTCGGCGCCGAAGTGCGCTACACCGAATATCCCGGCGTCAAACACGTCTCCTGGGACAAAGCCTATGATGAACCCAAGCTTTACCCCTGGCTGTTTTCCAAGTCTCTCGCCAACAGGCCAAAATAATCCGCCTTAGTTCTTGGGGTAATTCGGATACGGCGGATGATCCGGGATCACCACTGGGGTTTTCGTCCGCGCCTTCCATCGTCACCAATCCACACTAGTCGTGACCTCAGATCTCCTGTGCTATCCGTGCAACGACACATAGTATGGCTCGTCCGAAAAGTTGCATCGCCCTTCTCACTCTTCCGCACGTTGCCGGTTTTAGAACCTCGCGAAGGACTTGAGCGGCGCGCCCCATGATTTTGCCTTATAACTGATGATTGAGAACTGGCAGCCGATTGCCGCCAGCTAAACCGCCCAACTAGGACGTTCCCGTGAACTCTTCCACCACTCAAAACAAGCGTCTTCGCATCGGCGTGCTCTTTGGTGGGCGCTCCGGCGAGCATGAAGTCTCGCTGGCATCCGCCGCTTCGGTGATTCGTGGCCTCGATCCCGACAAATACGAAGCTGTGCCCATCGGCATCACCAAAGAAGGCCACTGGCGCATCGGAGCTGGTGCGCAAAAGATGCTCCCCGAAGTTTTGCGCGGCGGCCAGGCGGTAATGATGACCGCTGATCCGACAGACGCCTCGCTGGTCCCGCTTAATGGCGGCGGAACCAGCCAACGCCTCGACGTGATTTTTCCGGTGATGCACGGGACCTTCGGCGAAGACGGCACCATCCAGGGCTTGCTCGATCTCGCTGGACTCCCCTTCGTTGGCGCAGGCGTGCTTGGTTCCGCAATCGGCATGGACAAAGACGTCGCCAAGCGCCTGCTGCAAGTGGCGAAAATCCCCGTGGTGCCGTGGATCACCGTTCATCGCCACGACTGGGAAAAGAATCCGAAGCAAATTCAGCGCGCCATCGAAAGCAAATTCAAGTACCCGGTATTCGTCAAGCCCGCAACGCTGGGCTCCTCGGTGGGCATGACCAAAGTTCATTCACGAACAGAACTCGCACCGGCGCTGAATTTGGCGGCGGAATTCGCGATGAAGATTCTGGTTGAGAAAGCGATGGTCGCTCGCGAGATCGAAGTTTCCGTGCTCGGGAACAATGACCCGAAGGCTTCCATCCCCGGCGAAATCGTGCCGCACCGCGAATTTTACGATTACACCGCGAAGTATCTCGAAGACGGCACGCAGCTCTTGATTCCCGCTAAGCTCAAGGCCGCGCAAGTGAAAACGATTCAATCGCTGGCAGTGGCGGCTTTTCGAGCGCTGGAACTCAGTGGAATGGCCCGTGTCGATTTCTTCCTGGAAAAACGCGCGGCCGGCAAGCTGCTCCTGAATGAAGTGAACACCATCCCAGGTTTCACCTCGATCAGCATGTATCCCAAACTCTGGGAAGCCAGCGGCATTCCCTTTCGCCAATTGATCGACCGCCTGATCGCCCTCGCGCTCGAGCAACACGCGGAGAAAGCGCGCACGAAGTACGAAATCGAACTCCCTGAAGGGGCGGCCGGGGCGCTGCAAGGCTGAGATGGTCGCTTTAGCTCCTCGCCTGAAACATGGCTCGCGGGCGCTCGCTAGGACGCGCTGAAGCGCGCCCCTACATTTTGAAATTCCCTTGGTCTGCCGAAATCATTTACTCTCGCGCACAAATTTTGTTACGGTGTGTGTGTCGCAGAACGTCGCGTTCGTGGCGTCGTTCCAGCGGCTGCTCTGACGCTCGCAGGGCAGGAGACTCTACTTGTCACTTCTCGATCCGCCTCCAGTAACATCGCGTCGATCAAGGCCAATCGCTTTCACGGTTGCCGCACTCGCCCTGATCGCCATCGTGGGCCTCTGGTGGGCCTTTCGCTTTTATCCTGAAAAAAGAGCCGTCGCACATTTCTTCGATGCGCTGGTCGCCGGTGACACGGCAACCGCCTACAAACTCTGGAAACCCAAGCCGAGCTATAAAATGGAGGACTTCCTCGCCGATTGGGGACCCAACGGCTACTTTGGCCCGGTGAAAAGTTACCGCATCCTCCGGGAAAGCTCGCCGATCGGTTCCAACGCCGTCGAAGTTGCGGTGGCGGTCAGCCCGTTTGCGACGATGCCTGATCCCAAGGATCCCACAACGAAAGAGCAGAGCCAGAAAACGCGCGTCATCGGCATCTGGGTCGTAACCAGTGACAAGTCACTAACCTTCCCGCCTTAAAATGCCGGGGCGCGTGCAGTTCACGCGTCTCGCCCAAGTTCATCCAAAGCGTGCTGAAGCTCCGCCGGGCTCACGCTCGCAGTCCCGAGTTTCCCGACGACCACACCAGCAGCAATGTTCGCAAGCATGGCGGCGTCGGGGAGCGCCGCGCCCGCCGCGGCGGCCAACGCAAGCACACTCAGAACGGTGTCGCCGGCTCCGGTGACATCAAAGACCTGACGCCCGGTGGCGCCGCGATCGACACCAGCCTGGCCCACACGCGCGTAGGTGACTTCGAAACTCGTCGCTGGAATGTTCAGGTGGCGCGGCGATGATTCCTCGAACAAGCTCATCCCCTTTTCGCCCCGTGTAATCAGCACCGCGCTGCAACCGAAATGCGCCAGCAGCGCGCGGCCCACTTCCTCCACTGACTTTTCATCCGTAAGTGTCCGCGATACAAACTGCCCAGCCTCCTTGGAATTGCAAACGATGGCCTTCGCGCCGCGATATGCGTACAGACGCGACCTCTTTGGCCCCACAAACACAGGCACCTTCAGCTGGTGGCAAGCGCTCAGCACGCGGTCCGCAAATTCATCGGTGATCAAGCCTTTGTCATAATCGGAGAGCACCAACGCATCGAGGCGCTTGAGCGCGGTAAACAGCGACCGCAAGACGCGCTCCTCGGTTTCCGATCGCAGCGGCTCGCGACGTTCACGATCGACGCGCACGATATGCTGATGCCGGGCGATGATGCGCGTCTTGACGGTGGTGATGCGCTTGGGATCTGCGACCACGCCGTTATCGACAATGTTTGCCGCGCGCAAGCAATTGAGCAACGCGGCGCCTCCTTCGTCCGCGCCGTCTTTGCGACCGCTGCCGCCAATCACGCCGAATAGTTCCGCGCGCGCGCCTAGCGCCGCAAGATTCGCGGCTACGTTCCCAGCCCCGCCTAGGCACTCGCTCTGTTCCACGAAATCCACGACCGGCACCGCGGCCTCCGGCGACAACCGCGAAGCCGTTCCCCAAAGATAGCGATCGAGCATGAGATCGCCGACAATGCCGATGCGTTTTCCACGCATCCGCGGCACCAGGCGTTTCAACCGGGGCACAAATTCAGCGAAATGAACGGACATGAGCGATTTCTTCACGGGGTCAGCGGCGGTCATTCGGGTGCGATGGTGGCTTCTTCGATGAGCATGACCGGAATTTCATCGCGCACCGGATAAACGCGGCGGCACGACTGGCACTTCAAGCCGGATTTGTCCGGGGTAGGTTTCACCGGCGCTTTGCACGCCGGGCAAACAAGTATGTCCAAAAGCTCTTTCGGAATTGCCATGAATCCTCTCCATGGTATCAAGCTGCGAATGCAGCAAGCCAAGGTAGCACAGACACTCCTGTTTACGCTGAGCCTCGAAGCGTCTGTGCTCTGACGAGCAAAATCCCGCCGACATTGTTATCGAAGACGGATCCACCGTCACTTACGCGCGACTTCCACTAGCGTGCGAAAGTCTGCGTGGGAAGTCGATGCTTCTTCAGGACCGCTTGTCCCTGAATTAAGCCCGTTGGTCACAAAGTGATTGCGTGCTTTGCAGGTTGCAAGGTATCTCCTCTCTATGAACACTTCAAAATTGATTTGCTGGATTTGGTGGGTGCTACTGGGCATCGCGATGCTCGGAATGGATTGCACCGCGCACGCACAGTCCGCTCCGGACGCCGGTTGGCCCAACTATGGCAATGACGCGGGTGGCGCGCGCTATTCCTCCGCGTCGCAGATCAACCGCGAGAATGTGGGGCAACTGAAACTGGCGTGGACGTATCGCACCGGCGCCATGGACGTAGAGACGGAGTTGAACCACAAGGCCGCGTTCGAGGCCACGCCGATTCTTGTGGATGGAAAACTGTTCCTGAGCACGCCGTACGATCACGTGATTGCGCTGAATCCGGTGTCGGGGAAAAAGATATGGGAGTTTGATCCGAAGCTGGATTTGACGCACGGATATTCGGAGGTGACCTCGCGCGGCGTTTCGGCATGGCGCGATCCGGCAGCGAAGCAAGGTGCGCCGTGCGCGCTGCGGATTTTTATCGGGACCATAGACGCTCGGCTGATCGCGCTGGACGGTGCGACGGGGACATCGTGTGCTGATTTTGGCGCGCAGGGACAGGTCGATTTGACCCGCGATGTCGATCCGCGCCCTGCGGGCGACTATCAAGTCACGTCGGCGACTTCGATCGCCGGCGATTTGGTGATCGTAGGATCGTCGATTGGAGATAACGGCGCGGTCGCGGTCGAACGCGGAATCGTGCGCGCATTTGATGTGCGCACCGGAAAGATGAGGTGGACCTGGGATCCGATTCCTTGGGCGAACAATACCAAGCCGCGGACTGGCGCGGGCAATGCGTGGTCCACAATTTCGGTGGATGCGGAACGAGACCTGGTGTTCGTGCCGACGGGCAGTGCGAGCCCCGATTACTTTGGCGGCATTCGCAAGGGCGACGACAAGTGGGCGGATTCGGTGGTGGCCTTGAAGGCGTCGACCGGCGAATTCGTTTGGGGCTTTCAGGTGGTGCATCACGATTTGTGGGATTACGACGTGGCCTCGCAGCCGACGCTGTTCACCTGGAAAGACAAGACTCCGGCGATTGCGATCACCACGAAAATGGGGCGCGTTTTTGCCTTGAACCGGCTGAATGGGAAGCCGTTGTTTCCCGTAGAAGAGCGGCCGGTGCCAAAGAGCGATATTCCCGGTGAGGACGCGTGGCCGACGCAGCCTTCCGGCATTTCAACGGTGCCGGAAGGTTTGGAGCCGAGCGATGCGTGGGGACTAAATGAGGAAGAACGCAAGTGGTGCGAGGATCGCATTAAGGCTTCGCGCTCCGAGGGAATTTTCACGCCGCCGAGTTTGCAGGGCACGATTGTTTTTCCGGGTAACGCGGGCGGTGTGAACTGGAGCAGTTCGGCCTTTGATCCGCAGCGTCATTTGCTGATCATGAACACAAATCATCTGGCCATGTGGGTGAAATTGATTGAGCGCGACAAGTTAGGGGGCGTGTACAACGACCGCGAACAAAATCGCATGAAAGGCGAATTCGCGCGGCAAACTGGGGCTCCTTACGGGATGTATCGCGAAACATTTTTGTCACCTGATCACGGACTTCCGTGCACGCCTCCACCCTGGGGAACCATTGTGGCCGTGGATCTTTTTTCCGGTAAGAAGGCTTGGGATGTGCCTCTGGGCAGCTACATTCCGGGGCAGCAAACCGGCGCAGTCAATTTCGGCGGGCCGATCGTTACCGCGGGTGGACTGATTTTTACCGCGGCTTCCTGGGACGGCCATCTGCGCGCCTTCGAGGCGGAAAGCGGGAAGGAGATTTGGTCGTACGAGTTGCCGGCGGGCGGCCAGGCAACACCGTTGACTTACAGCATTGGCGGGAAGCAGTACCTGGTGATCGCCGCGGGCGGCCATGGGAAATTTGGGACCAAGCAGGGCGACTATGTTTTGGCGTTCACGCTGCCCTAGGCTGGGGTAAATTGAGCGAGAAAGGCATACAACCCCGTTGTTTTTGCAAGAGTCTGCAATTGGTTGATTTCAGGCCGGTTACGTGCGAGTTTTTGGAATTGATTTGTGTCAAGAGTCTACAACCTGCTGGTAATGCGGGGGTTAGTTTCAGCAATTGTTTCGTGGAAATTAAAAAAGCGCCACAGGCTGGGCGCTTTGAACATGAATCTCACTGACCTTAGTTTACCAGAAAGGCTATTAAAGTCAAGGGAAATTGAATTTAGGTTTGGCTTTTCGACGCCGAATCAGGCGTAGGCTACCGTTGTGGCGTCTAAACCCCGCCGTCTCGGGGACGGCGGCTACAGGGTATCGCGACGACCGCTCCTTGAGGTTGAAAGGCCAGGTTTAGGTTCGCAGAATGGAGTGGCTCGATTGCACCTACCGTGGTGGCTCGACTACTCCTACTTTGTTGACGCCGCTGCAGGCTAGGTAGATGCGGCCGTCGGGGTTGGCGGCCATGTTGCGCACGGTGCCGCCTCCTGAGGGGATATTTGCTCTGGCGAATTCCTGGGTTTTTGGATTGAAGCGGACAACTGTGTTTGGGTCGACGCCGGACTCGCTGTACCAAACCATGCCGTCGGGAGTGATGGTAATTCCATAGGGATTGGAGCCGGGGCCTCCGGGAGAGGGCCACATCTTGACTGCGCCTGATACCGGGTCAAGGCGACCTAGGTTTCCGCTTTCATAATCGGTGAAATAGACCTGGTCGTCGGCGGCAATCGCCAGACGTCTTGGCCGTGCGCTTTCTGCCAGCGGGTATTCTGTAATCTGCATCGTGTGGCGGTCGATTTTTGCCAGCTTGTTGGTGCCGAATTCGCAGAAGAATGGGACGCCTTTGCTGTTGATCTGGATTCCGTAAGGGCGGGCGTCTTTGGTGGGTGCGAGCTTCAAGTCGATTTTTCCCGTTTTGGGATCGAGACGGCCCACCATGTTTCCTACCTGCACCGTGAACCAGAGTATTCCTTGGGCGTCGAAGACCGGGGTGTGCGGATCTTCCGCTTTGGCATCCGGCATTTTGTATTGAGTGACTTCGCCGGAGCGCGGATTGAGTTTGCCGATGTGGGCGGCGAAATTGCCGGTGTACCAGATGTTGCCTTCGCGATCGGCTACTAGGCCGTGCGGGCCATCGTTTTCGCCTTTTAGCGGGTATTCCTTGAAATTTCCGGTGGCGGGATCTAGGCGACCTAGCTTGCTGACCATTTGCTCGGTAAACCATAGGGAGCCGTCTGGTGCGACTGCTGGATCGTGAGGGTGGGCGCCTTTTGTTGGTACGGTCCATTCGCGGATCTTGACGTTCAGGTCGGTGACTGTCGAGGTCGGGGCGGACGAGCGCAACGCTAGACCGCTTGAGAGAGCTAAAGATACGATCAAGAAATTCAAGACGATAGTGGCGCGGACTAGCATCGTTCCTCCTGCTGCCCGATTTCGGGCTTGAGACTCAGAGGGTTATGGGCTGATTTACGATAGCGCGGACGTGAAGGACGGACGAGAGATTTCTTGCGCCTGGGCAAGGGCGGGCACTCAGTGCTGTGCACCTACTGAGGAAGCGCAGGGGGTCATAGGGATTTGGTGGCGCGGAAGGCGCGGACTACTGTGGCGGGGTCGCGTTGGTTGGCGTCTACTTCGGCGTTCAAGTGGCGCATGTCCTCGGCTGTGATTTTGTTGGCTAAGTCGGCCAGGGCGGGGCGGAGTTGCGGGAATTTGGCTAGCGTGTCGCGGCGGACGATGGGGACGGCATCGTAGGGGGGGAAGTAGCGACGGTCGTCGGATAGGGCTACCAGGTGGAGAGCGTCGATCAGGCCGTCGGTAGAGTTGCCTGCTACGATGTCTACTTTTTTATCGACCAGGGCGCGGTAGATCAGACCGAGATCCATGACGGTGGGTTGGGCGGCGAAGTGGAGGTTGTAACGCTGGGTGAAGCCTTGGTAGCCGTCGGGGCGTTCGAGGAATTCGTAGCCTACGCCTACGCGCCAGTGCGGGGCGAGTCGGACGATGTCGGAAATGGTGCGCAGGTGGAATTGCTGGGCATCTGCGCCGCGGACGACCATGGCGAACGTGTTTTCAAAGCCTAAAGGCTCGGTTACTTCCAGGTTGAAGCGGTCTGCGTAGCCTTGTTTTACTTGCTGGTAGATGGTGGTGGAATCGCCGTTGGGAGATTCGTTGAGGACCGCGGTTAGGGCTGTGCCGGTGTATTCCACGTAGAGATCGAGTTGGCCGGATTCCAGGGCTTTTTGGCAGAGGAGGGTGCCGCCTAAGTTCGTTTTGCGCTCGACGCGAACGCCTGTGCGGGCTTCGATGTGTTGGGCTAGGAGTTCGGCTAGGATAACTTGCTCGGTGAAGAACTTTGAGCCGATGGTGATGTGGGGTTGGATGGAATGACAACCCACGAGGAGCAGGGGAAACGCCAAGTAGAGGAGAGCCGGGAGAGGGTGGCGCATCGTTAGGAATGTCTCATGTCGGGTTTGGAGAAGAAAGACTTTCACCACAGAGTTCACGGAGATCACAGACTCGGAACTGGGAGAGAAAAACTAAGTCACTTTTAGGCGGCGTTCGATTCGGGCTAGGAGGATGTCGGCTAGGATGGCGAGGAGGGCGGCGGGGATGGCGCCGGCTAGGATTACGGCGTCGCTGACCATGGCTACGCCGCGGAAGATGAAGGTGCCGAGGCCGCCTGCGCCGATGGCGGCGGCGATGGTAGCTACTCCGATGGTGATCACCGTGGCGGTGCGGATGCCGGCCAGGATTACGGGAAGAGCTAGGGGGAGGCGCACGCGCCAGAGGATTTGCGTGTTGGTCATGCCCATGGCTTCGGCGGCCTGGAGGACGGCGGGGTCGATGCCAGTGAGACCGACATAGGTGTTTCGAAGGATGGGCAGGAGGGCGTAGAGGACTAACGCGACGATCGCGGTGCGGCGGCCGATGCCGCCGATGAAGGGGATGGGAATCAGGAAACCGAAGAGGGCCAGGCTCGGGATGGTCTGGAAGACGCTGGCCATACCGAGGGCAATGTTGCGCAGCGCGGGGCGATGCACGATGAACATGCCCAGCGGGAGGGCGATGGCGATCGCGATGGCCATAGAAATTACGACTAGGCTCAGGTGCGCCGCGGTGGCTTCCAGGATTTCGGTGCGATGGCCGGCGAAGAATTGCCAAGGGGTCACGAGGTGGCTCCTGCGACGGCGTCGAGAGAGGAAGCGAAAGCCTTTACTTCGGGATGATTGATGTGGAGGAATTCCCGTGGCGGGGCGGAGGCGACGATGCGGCCTGATTGCAGGAGGACGATGCGGGAAGCTAGGAGAAGGGCTTCGCGAAGGTCATGAGTGACGAAGACGATGGTTTTGCCAAGGCGGCGGGCGAGATTGCTGAATTCGCGTTGAAGTTCCGCGCGGGTAACGGGGTCGAGCGCGCCGAAAGGTTCGTCCATCAGCAGGATCGGCGGATCAGCCGCCAAGGCGCGGGCGACGCCTACGCGTTGACGCTGGCCGCCGGAGAGTTCGTGAGGGCGCCGGATGGTAAACTCGGCAGGATCGAGGCCGACTACGGCGAGAAGTTCAACGACGCGTTTCGAGATGCGAGCGGGATCCCATTTTTCTAAGGTAGGAACTAGAGCGATATTCTCGGCGACGGTGAAATGCGGGAACAGCCCGCCTTCCTGAATGACGTAGCCGATGCCGCGGCGGAGGCGTATGACATCCCACTCCGAGGTGGCGCGGCCTTGCACAATGACTGTCCCGGACTGGGGCGATAGCATGGCGTTGATCAGCTTCAGGAGCGTGGTTTTGCCGCTGCCGCTGCGACCCAGAAGCACCAACGTGTCGCCTGCGTGAATTTCTAATGAAATGGCGTCAATAATCGCATTGGACTGTTTACCGCGAACACTGTATGTAACGTTATCAAAGCGAATGATAGCTTCGGGCAGTGGACTGGCTTGCGCATTCATTTCGGTTGACACCCTTATGCCGTGGGGACCATGATACTTTGCTCTGGCTCCCCGCACCGAATTTTGGTGCATCCTTCAGGTGGAAGCGGCATCGAACTGGGGGGAGAACACGGCATGGGAGTTCTTAGCAGCGCGGTTCGTATACGTCACGACCTGCATACGCGTCTTGCGGAGGCGCGCCAACGCACAGACGAATTGTTCGGGATCGTTCGCGAAGAAGCCTTGTACGACCGGCCGATTGCGGAACGTCATCGCATCATTTTTTACGTCGGACATGTGGAATCGTTCGACTGGAATTTGCTGGCGCAGCGGGCATTTGGATTGCGCTCCTTCCACGAATCTTTCGACAAACTGTTTGCGTTCGGAATCGATCCGGTGGGCGGAGGTTTGCCGACGGATAAGCCGTCGGATTGGCCTTCGCACGGAGAAATCAAAGCCTACAACGAGAAATTGCGCGAAGATCTGGACCGGGCCATCGCGCGAAATTTGGAGAATCCCTCTGAAGGGCACCCCTTGCTGTTGCAGATGCTGGAAGTGGCGATCGAGCATCGCTTGATGCACGCCGAGACATTGGCATACATGCTGCACCAACTTCCGGCCAACAGAAAAGTTCCCGCGCCCAAGGAAGCGGTTTGGAAAACGACGCGGGCGAAGTCTCACCTGATCGACGTGCCCGCTGGCCGCGCGACGATGGGCATGCGGCGCGGGGACAACGGGGAATTCGGCTGGGACAATGAAATGGACGCGTGGGAAGCGTTCGTGCCGGGATTTGCGATCGACAATTACAACGTGATGAACCGCGACTTTCTCCTGTTCATGCAGTCGGGCGGCTACGAAAACAGGTCGCTGTGGAGCGACGAGGCGTGGGCCTGGAAGAAAGCGGAAGGGATCGAGCACCCGACGTTCTGGAGACGCGAGGGTAGCTTGTGGATGTATCGGACGATGTTCGGCGATATTCAATTGCCACTGGACTGGCCGGTGTACGTGAGTCACGCGGAAGGGACGGCGTATGCGAAATGGCTCGGGCGGAAGTTGCCGACCGAGGAGCAGTTCCATCGCGCGGCATATGGCACGTCGGATGACAACGTGGAACGCTTGTATCCCTGGGGCGATGAGGCGCCCAGCGAAAAGTACGGCAATTTCAATTTTGCACATTGGGATCCGAGGCCCGTGGGTTCGTATCCGCGCGGCAATAGCGCGTTTGGCGTTCACGACTTGGTGGGCAATGGCTGGGAGTGGACGCGAACGGAATTCGGTCCATTTCCCGGCTTTGCGCCGATGTCGTTTTATCCCGGATATTCGGCCAATTTTTTCGATGGTAAGCATTACGTGATGAAAGGCGGCTCTCCCCGCACCGCCAGTTGTATGTTGCGACGATCGTTCCGTAACTGGTTCCAGACAAATTATCCTTACGTTTACGCAACATTTCGCTGCGTTGAGGACTGACCAAGACGTCAGACCTGGGAGCCGCCATGCTGACCCATCCCCTACCGATAAGGCACGTCTCGGAATTTGCGCGATGCGTGCGCGAATGCCTGACGAAGAGCGGGCAGAGAGAACTTCCCTCGAAATATTTGTATGACGAGGTGGGCTCGGCGCTGTTCGAGACGATCTGCGTGCTGCCGGAGTACGGCTTGACCCGAGCGGATGCCCGATTGCTGGAAAAACACGCCGACGAGATCGTGGACCGGTTGCCATTCCCTGTCGAGGTTGCGGAGCTTGGAAGCGGCAGCGGCAAAAAAACGCGGTGGATTCTGGAGGCGATTTCGCGGCGGCAGCCTACGTATTATTACCCGATCGAGATTTCGTCTTCGGCGCTGGCAGCGTGCGAGAAGGAGTTAGGGCAGATCGACCTCGTCAGCATCGTGGGCTACGAGCAGCCCTACTTGGAAGGGCTGCGCGCGGTGGCGAAGCGGCGCGATGACCGGGAGCATTTGCTGGTTTTATTTTTGGGAAGCACGATCGGGAATTTCGATCGGGCGGCCGGCGAGGGGTTCTTGCGCGAAGTCTGCACGATCTTGCGAACAGGAGATGCGTTGTTGCTGGGAACGGATCTTGAAAAGAGTGCGGCGGTGCAGATACTGGCTTACGACGATCCGGCGGGAGTGACGGCGGCGTTTAATATGAATTTGCTGGCGCGCATCAATCGGGAACTGGGCGCGAATTTCGATCTGGATCACTTCGAGCACGAAGCTCGATGGAATAGCGAGGAGCGGCGAATCGAGATGCATCTCAGGTCGATGCGGCAGCAACGCGTGACGATTCCAGCGGCGGGATTACAGGTCGAGTTTAATGAGGGCGAGACGATTTGGACGGAGAGCTCGCACAAGTACCGGCCCGCGGAAGTCGTGCACATGGCGGAAAGAACAGGATTTCGGTGTGTTGAGCAATGGATTGATGAGGATTGGCCGTTTGCGCAGAATTTGTTGATTCGGGGATAATTCGATAGGCGGCCGGGCAGTCTTAGCTTTGCGGCTTTGGGATTTCTTCGATTCGCCAGACCAGGCGGCCTAGCCAGGATTTTTCGTTGGCGAAATCCGGGTACCAGACTGCCAGGGTTTGCGAGCCCTGATAGACGCGCTCGAAACCTTCCTCGGATTCCGAAACCGTTTCAATCGGCGCAACCCAAAATTGCCGCGCTGCGGGGGCATGCAGAACGATCTTTAAGCGCTGCCAGCCATCCTCCATGCGCAGCGTGGGGCCGGGAAGCGCGCCGCTGAAGCGAAGATCTTGCGCGCCGCCCGGCGTTTCGAAGAAGCGATTGGCGGCGGCGGGTGCGAGCAGGTTCACTACGGACTCGAGGCCGATCGCGAGTGGAGTAGCGGTCGGTGATTTGAATTTCACTCTCAATTCGCAAGCCACTTCGCATCCGCGAGGTGCGGGGCCGACCGAAAAATGTTTGGTGATGCTCACTTCCGCGTCGGGAGCGGAATTATCGTCACGCCACGCTATGACTCCGCGGCGCACAAGGTCCGCCTCTTGCGCGGAGAAGCTCTCTACAGTGAACGGCCCGCCGGCGAATCCCGCATCTTCGTTTAGACGCAGAGCTTCGTAGTCGGCGGGAGCGCGCGACGGATTGAAGAGAAATAATCGAAAAGTGTGCCGAGACCAGCGGTCGTATTGGAGGAAACGCTCGAGACCTGTTTCCTTGACCTTGGTCTGTTCGTAAGCGGAGGCCGTGGAAGTCGCAGGGCGATAGTTGGGGTCGCGCAGCCTGGCATGATAGGGCTCGGGACGCCGCAAGATGGAATTGATCAAGGTGGAGGCTGTGGGGCGAAAATCCAAGGAGGCGAGCGTGCCACCATCAGAAGGTTTGACCAGGGCTTGATATCCCGGGGCGGTGAAGAGAAGTTCATCGACGCCATCGCCGTCGTAATCCAGAGTTTCCGAGCGCGCAGTCATCCCGCCGGGCGTGTGATGATCGGCAATGGCCTCGGCGCGAATCAGGTTCCGGGAAATTTCCGTGCGGAGATGTGGTGCGTACAGACCACCGAAGATTCCGTGCCAGTAGGCGTCGTTGCATTGCGCGCGATGCAGCAAATCGCGGGCATGGGCCAGCTCTTCGGCGGCCTTCGAGCCGGCGCGGCGCTTCGGCGCCCGGGAGATGCGGCCGGCGACACGCAGCATTTTTTTGTGGAGGAGATTGGATTCCGAGTACTTGCGAAAAAAACCGCGCCAAGGGCAGCCGCGTAGGAAGGAGAGCACCTCGGGACGCGAGCTGAACTCTTTAAGCAGGGCATTGTAGCGTTCGCGAGTCCGCGTGGGGAGCGCCCATTCCATCATTTCGGTGTAGGAGGCTGTGGGTAGATCGGCGCGGCCGATGGGTTTGTGGGTTGTCAAATATTCGGCCGGAGTGCAGACATCGAGCCAAGAGGAATTCTGCTCGAATGCCGCAAAGAGATTGTCGAGCCAGGACTCCTCATAGCAGTGTTCGAAAGTGCCGGGCCATCCGCCAAACTTTTCCATGTCGTCGCCCATGGCGGCGATGCCATCGGGATGGGCCGCGAAGGTCTCGCGCAGATGAGCGATGGTTTTGTCGACGGTGTCCCAGGGGATCAGGTAGCGTAGGGATTTTTGTCCGGGAATGATGCGAATGGTCTGGCCTTTGTCTTCGGCAATGTAATCGCCGAAGAGCTCGGTTTGCTCGAAACCCGCGGAAAGAAAGTGAATGTCGTCGAGAACGGTGTAGCCGACGTTGGCTTCGGCGAGGACCGAGGCGAGCTGCGGCTCCCAAACGCGTTCGGCGAGCCAGGCAGCGGTGGGGCGGCGGCCGAAGTGCTGCTCGACGTAATCCGCGAGTTGCACGATTTGCTCATGTTGGTCGGCGGACGGGATGGAAATCAGGATCGGCTCGTAAAATCCGCCGCCCAGCATTTCGACCTGACCGCGGCTTACCAACGTTCGCAGGCGCTCAAAATATTCAGGATGATGCTGTTCGATCCAGGTGAGCAACGGACCTGAATAGTGAAGGCCGACGCGAACTGTGGGATGTCTCTCTAGGACTTCGACAAAGGGCAAATAGCAACAAGCGTACGATTGTTCAAAAACATGATCGAAATTGCCGACAGGTTGATGCGCGTGGACGACGAGAACCAAATGGAGCTTTGGCGGCACGGGGACTGGATCGATCTCCTGGATTACAGCATAACCCGCAGAGAGTGGTTTTGAACGGGCAGAGAAAGCAATATTAAAGAATCGCGCACGTGGATTCGATGCCGCGAGGGGATGTCCGGATGCGACCGCCCCGGGCATACGGCGGCTGCGGCTAAATATGCTTCGAAATCCACGAGGAAATCGTGGTTAGCGCTTCGGGGGCGAAGGTTTCTTCAATCGCGCGAGATTCATTCGGCAAACCCATGTAGCAATGCTGAAACTGGTGATTGAGGCCGGGCAATTCGATGATCTGGAAGTCCTTGTTGCCGCCGGTTTCGAGGGCTTTTCTGGCCAGCGGCAGATTCTCCTTCGGCGGCACCTGGAGGTCTTTCTCTCCGCTCAAAATGAGTACCGGACACTTGGTATTTTGAAGCGCCGGAGCGGGATCGTAGTCGAGGAAATAGCGAAACCATGGGGAACTAGTCCAATGAATTTGCCGCTGAAGAAATGCAGAGGGCGCGGCGGGCCCTATACCGCTGACCTTTACCAGATCCTGGAGTTGGTTCTCCAAAATCCGGCGGTCCTGCTCGTGGCGCACGAGGTTGTAGGATTCACGATCAAAGTCGAGGCTTTTGGCAATCTGTTCGGTGGTCATTCCGGCAGCGCGGGTGATCAGGTCCGATTGCAGGAGGAGTGTTTCTTCGCCCTTGGTGGCGGGTCCCGCGAGGATGACGATCCAGGAGAGATCACTGAAACGCGCTGCGAGCATGGGGGCGATGATGCCCCCTTCGCTGTGGCCGATGATTCCGATCCTTCGCGGGTCGATCTCTTTGCGGCGCTTGAGAAAAGCGAGAGCGGCCTCGGCATCCTTGGCAAAATCCGCAGTCGTGGCGTCTTCGTAGTCGCCGGTCGATTTGCCGACACCGCGTTTGTCGTAGCGCAACACCGCCAGGCCCTGGCGGGTCAAGTGATCGGAGAGAATCAGAAACGGACGATGGCCGGAGTCGGCTTCATCGCGGTCCAGCGGGCCCGATCCTGCGAGCAAAATTGCCGCAGGGAACGGGCCAGGACCTCGCGGGACGGTCAAAGTCGCAGCAAGAGAAACGCTGTGCGTTGGGGTCGGAACGCTTAGCTCTTCCTCTTTGTAGGGATATGGTTTGTTGGGCATTTGCGGGCGGCGCAACTCCAGAATCTGATCGGAGCGCTTGAAACTAAGTTCAGTGGAATCGCCGCTTTGCCGCCACGTTCCCGAGATGGTGTTCTTTGCGCCATTCAGAGTGCCATCGTAGATCGCGCGGATGGCAGGAAGGTCCATGTGCACCGCTGATTCGCTCTGGACCGCTTTCGCCGCGGGAAAACCGTTGATGCCCTGATCGATGCTGTCCATCGAGGCGATTAGTTGTCCCTGAGCATCGTGCGAAATCCGTAGCTGCAACCGATAACGCAGACCGTTCGTTTCCAGCGCGGCCTGCCAGGTTCCTTCGGAGGTCGCCACTGCTCCTGGGGGATTCCTGGAAGCGGACAGGCGCGACTGGCGATGGAAGATCAGCGGAAGGGTTGCGCCGCCCTGGGACCAGGTGCCATCGATGCTCCCACGGTCGACGGAAATTTCGCCTGCATAGGAGGCGTTGACAGACTGGATCTCAAACTTGAAGGCAGAGCCGGATGGTTCCAAAACGCGGGCCTCGATGCCATAGACGCCCTGGTCGAGGCTGTCGAGCGTAGCTGCGAGGGTGCCATGGTCGCCTCTCGTAACGTGCAGGACGAGATGGAGGGCGGTATCTCCGGCGTGAAGCGTGCCAGACCAGATGCCCTCGAGTGTTTGCGCTGGGGATTGCGCGACGGATGGCGGATTTGGAGATGCCACTTGCGCCTTTAAGGCGCCGATTTGCGTGAGGGGCAAAGTCAACGCGAGCAGCGCACGCAATGGAAATTGGATTTTCAGATGCCTCTCCGTCAAACAAGCCTGCCCAATTTTAGATGACCTCACAGCTGCAAGCGTTGGAAGGTTAGCCGGCCAGGAAGTACGATAGGCGACGTGAGTTCGTCACTCGCAAAAAGAAAAGCGGCACGCAGAAGCGTGCCGCCGACAGCCACCAGCAATGACGGGAGCTCGACGCTCTGGATGCGAGCTACTTCTTCGCGAAAAAGTCCGCGTTGACCGGCGTATAGCTCTGCCACTTCTCGGGTAGATCTTCGAGCGCGAAAATCGCGGTCACCGGGCAAACCGGCACGCAAGCGCCGCAATCGATACATTCCGCGGGATTGATGAAGAGCTGCTTCACGCCCTCATACTCGGGCTCATCCTTGCGCGGGTGGATGCAGTCGACCGGGCAAACGTCAACGCAGGCGGTGTCTTTTGTGCCGATGCATGGCTCGGCAATCACGTATGCCATTCAAGGTCTCCTTTGTTGGACCCAAGACCGGTGGCTTCTTCGAAGCAGAGAGCGCGCACCTGCCGGAAATTTCTTATACCACGGCCCGATCAGGGCCAACAAGCGATGAGTTCAATTGTACGCGGCACGAATGAGTTTCTCAACTTCGGCTGGTGCGGCTAGAATAGCAGGGGAAGGGAACCTCATGAAACTTCGGACCATCCTTGTCGTATTGATGCTCTTCGCCGCCGCCTCGACGCTTGCCGCGCCGCAAGCTACCGCGCCCAGCGATCCTAAACTGATTGATGCACAGGGCTATCAGAAACTGGTGGAGCAATATCGCGGGAAAGCGGTGCTGATCACCTTTTGGGCCACGTGGTGCGAGCCGTGCCGTGACGAGTTCCCCATGCTGAACGAACTCGCCATGCAATATGCTCCGCAGGGATTGCATGTTGTGGGTGTCAATCTCGATCAGGACGGCGACCTGATTTTGATGCGACGGTTCATTGCGCGCTACAAGCCGGCGTTCCCGAACTATCGGAAGAAAGCGGGCGGGGAGGATTCGTTTGTTCAGGCGGTCCTGCCGGGATGGAACGGCGCGATTCCGGCGTCGGTTTTCTATGCGAAAGATGGACGGCAGATTGGTCACCTGCTGGGCGCGAGCGATCGCGCGACGTACGAAGCGGCCATTCGCTCGCTGCTGGCATCGAATGACAGTGCCGCTGCAGCGCGATAGTTTAGTGCTCGTCGAGTTCCAGCACACCTAGCAAGTTCCAATCTTCATTCGAGGTCCGCCCAAATGATCGACACCAAGGGAAACAAGATTACGTATTTCGGCCACAGCACGTTTTCGTTGACGACGCGCGGCGGCCAGGTGGCTTTGATTGACCCATTTGTGATGAGCAACCCTATGTGCCCGGAGGCATTGAAGAAAGTTCCGCGACTCGACGTGATCTTTGTGTCGCACGCGCACTCGGACCATTTCGCGGATTTGCTGGCGCTTGCCAAACAGCACAAACCAAAGATCGTGGCTATTTTCGAGACTTGCTTGTGGGTGCAAAGCAAGGGATTCGAGAAAGAAACCAGTCCGATGGGGAAGGGCGGAACGCAACAGGTCGGCGAATTTCAAGTCACGATGACCCACGCGTTCCATTCGAATTCGATTCACGATGGCGACAAACTCGTGTACGCGGGCGAACCAGCAGGCCTGGTGATTCGCATGCCCGGAGGCTTCACGATATACCATGCGGGAGACACCGCGCTGTTCAGCGACATGAAATTGATCGGTGAACTGTACAAGCCTGATCTCGCGCTACTGCCCATCGGTGACCATTTCACAATGGGGCCTCGCGAGGCCGCGTATGCCATTCGCTTTCTGGGAGTCAAGCGCGTCATTCCGATGCATTACGCGACGTTTCCGTTTTTGACTGGCACGCCGGATGCCTTGCGCTCGGAGGCCAAGGACATTGCGGGGCTGGAGATTCTTGCGCTCAAACCCGGAGAAAGCCTTTGATACGCACCGAAAATCTGCGCAGCGGATACATTCAGGACGACGTCGAGCGGTATCTTTACGAACTTCTTCCCGAGCGCGACGCCGTTATCACCGAGATAGAGGACTACGCGGCGAAGAATCGCGTTCCGATTATTGGTCCCGCGGTGGCGCGGCTGTTGACGTTATTGGTGGAAGTCTCTGGGGCCAAGCGGATTTTCGAGATGGGCTCGGCGATAGGATACTCGACAATCTGGCTGGCGCGCGCTGCCGGGCCGAAAGCCGAGGTGTTTTACACTGATGGCGATCCGGAAAAAGCGCGGCGCGCCCAGGACTATTTCCGGCGGGCTGGTGTAGCCAAGCGCGTCCGCGTGCAGACCGGAGATGCCCTCGCGCTGATGAAAAAAGCGCCGGGGAAATTCGACTTCATCTTCAACGACATCGACAAACATCAATATCCCGATGCGTTGCGCACGGCTCTGCCGAAACTGCGGCGCGGAGGCTTGCTGGTCACGGACAACACGCTGTGGTCGGGAAAAGCGGCGCGTCCGGCGACGGCTGACGATAAGAACACACTGGGGATCCAGGAGTTCAACCGGCTCGTCTATGCGTCGAAGCAGTTGTACCCGGTGCTCATCCCGCTGCGCGACGGCGTGACGGTCTGCCGAAAGATATAGTTGGACCGTGTTTGGCTCGTGAGCAAACCTCTGCATAAGGCCGCTCCATCGGAAATTAGAAACGAAATGAATTCGACAGCAGGGTGATAAGAGATGACGGCGGCCTCGGTGTCGACAGTGAAAACCGCGATGCAGCGTCCGCCGGGTCCCAAAGGCAATTTCTTGCTAGGCAGTTTGCGCGCTGTGTCCCACGATTGGCTCGGATTCTATACGGGTTGTGCCAAGCAATACGGGGACGTCGTGCAGCTTCGATACCTCCACGTCCCGATCTGCCTTGTCATTCACCCACGCGACATCGAATACGTACTGGTCACAAATCCCGGCAACTTCAGCAAATCCGCGGACTATCGCGCATTGGCTCGGGTCTTGGGCAAAGGGCTGCTCACCAGCGAAGGAAAATTCTGGCAGCGGCAGCGCGGCCTGATCCAGCCGGCATTTCGCCGCGAAAATATTGTGTCTTATGCTCCGGTGATGACCGCGGCGGCTAGCCGCATGCTCGATGGCTGGCGCAATTACGAGCCGCGGAACATCCACGACGACCTGATGGCTTTGACGCTTGATATTGTCGCGCAGTGCCTGTTCGGCGCGCAGGTCGGCGATGCCGCCGAACGAGTCGGCAAGGCTATGCACGTGGTGACCGAGAGATTCATGACCGACGCGGCGCAAGCTCTGCTTTTCCCGTTCGACATCCCTGATTTCCTGGCCTCCGGAAGGCGGCACGCCGTCAGCGAATTGGACGATGTGATCAAGGGAATTATCCGGGAGCGCCGCAACGCTCATCAGCCTCGTGGAGATTTGCTCGACACGCTGCTGCGGGTGCGCGACGCGGATGGCAAGCCCATGAGCGACGCGCAATTGCGAGATGAAGTGATGACCCTTTTTCTGGCGGGCCACGAAACTACGGCAATTACCCTCTCGTGGACTTTTTTCCTGCTGGCTCAAAATCCGCAAATTGAAGCTCGCCTGATCGAAGAGTTGCGCGCGGTCCTCGGTGAGCGTGAAGTCACGCCCGCCGATCTTCCACGTTTACGTTACACGGAAATGGTGCTCAAGGAAGCGATGCGCCTCTATCCAGCGGTGTGGGGCATCGGCCGGCGGGCGTTGACGGAATGCGAAATTGGCGGCTACCGAATAGCAGCGGGCACCAACATTTTCATTTTTCAATGGCTGACGCAACGCGACTCGAGATTTTTTCTTCATCCAGAAACGTTTGATCCGGAACGCTGGCGCGAAGATCCGGTTCGCTCCGGGAAGATTCCGCGGTTTGCCTATTTCCCTTTTGGAGGAGGGCCCAGAGTTTGCGTGGGTGCATCGTTTGCAATGATCGAGGCCACCATGCTGCTCGCCACAATCCTGCGGAGAGTTCATCTGGAGCTGGTGCCAGGCCATCCGGTGGAAATGCTTCCTTCGGTCACGTTGCGCCCAAAGCACGGCATCCGCGTCGTTCCCAAATTCCGCAATCCAACCGCGTAGGTGAACCTTTGGTTCCCTATTTCTGGAAGAAATTTCGCAGCAAAAACCCGATGTTTGCCGGCCGCTCGGCCAGACGCCGCATGAAATAGGGGAACCAGTCCCGCCCGTAGGGAATGTAGACGCGAACGCGGTACCCGCCCTTCACCAGACGCCGCTGCAGATCGGTCCGGATCCCATAGAGCATCTGAAACTCAAAATCGTCCTTGGAAATTTGCTTGGCCGCCGCCCATCGAATGGTTTCTCCAATCATGTGCGGGTCGTGGGTCGCGATCGCGTGATAAAACCCGCTCGGAAGCAACATTTGCATTAACCGCACAAAGTTGGCATCGACATCGCGCTTTCGCTCGAAGGCGACCTCGGCGGATTCCTTGTAAGCGCCCTTGCAAAGCCGAACGCGGCAACCGTAAGCCAGCAGGTCCTGGACATCGCCCTCGCTGCGGTACAGATATGCCTGAATGACCGTTCCAATCGCGGGATTGCGCGCGCGGATGCGTTTCACCAACTCGACGGTGCGCTGCGTGTAGACCGATCCTTCCATATCCACGCGCAGGAAATTCTCGTAAGCCGCCGCGCGTTCCACGACGGAAAGAACCAAGCCTTCGCAGAATTCGGCGCTCAAATCCAGGCCCAGTTGGGTCAGCTTGCAGGAGACGTTGGCGTACAGCTTTTCCCTGTCGATGCGGTCAAAAACTTCCAGGTAAGCGTCGCGAGCGCGTTGGGCATCCGTGGTCGTGGAAACATTTTCGCCGAGATAGTCGAGGCTCACGAGCATCCCGGCGTCGTTGCACTTGCGCGCGGCGGCAATTGCTTCGTCCACCGTTTCGCCGGCCACGAAGCGCCGCGCCATGCTGCGCGTGGCCGTGTTGGAGGTAACCCAGCGGGCAAAACCAGGGCTTTCGGAGAGTTTGAGGAGCGTCGACCTGAGCATTGGGACTATTGATTATGACCGCCCGCGATTGCCGCGGCTAGGCTCCGCTCTAGTCCTTGTGCTCTTCCAGGAACTTTTCCGCGTCCATGGCTGCCATGCAGCCCGAGCCAGCTGCGGTGACGGCCTGCCGGTAGCGGTGATCCTGCACATCGCCCGCGACGAACACGCCGGGAATTTTCGTCAAGCTGCCGTGTTTGGCAATCAGGTAGCCATTCGTGTCCATCTCTAGCTTGCCCTTCAGCGCCTTGGTGTTGGGGTCGTGTCCAATGGCGACGAAGAGGCCATGGACCAGGATTTCTCGCGTTTCGGTCGACTCGGGATTGCGTATACGCACGCTCTCCACCGAACCGTCCTTCGCGATGATTTCATCCACAACCGCCGGAGTGATGAATTCGATTTTCTCATTGGCCTTCGCGCGATCGATCATGATTTTAGAAGCGCGAAACTCGTTCCTCCGGTGGATCAAGTACACCCTGCTCGCGTACCGCGACAAGAAGTTCGACTCTTCCATGGCGGTATCTCCGCCGCCCACGACCGCGATGGGTTTGCCGCGGAAGAAATAACCGTCGCAGGTCGCGCAGGTGGAGACGCCGTGACCGATCAGCTCGCGCTCGTTGGGCAGGCCGATCAGCCGAGCCGACGCTCCCGCCGCAATAATCAGCGCTTTCGCCTCATAGGTATCCTTGCCAGCCACAATCTTGAAGGGTCGCTGCGTCAAATCCACAGCGGTGACTACGCCGGCCTTGAATTCCGTCCCAAACCTGGCCGCCTGCTTGCGCATGTTTTCGATTAACTCCGGCCCCATGATGCCGTCAGGGAAGCCGGGGAAATTTTCCACGTGCGTGGTCAACGAGAGCTGTCCCCCAGGCTCGTGACCGTCGATGACCAGCGGCTTCAAGTTGGCGCGCCCCGCATAGATCGCGGCCGTCAGCCCCGCGCAGCCGCTACCGATGATCACTACGTTATGCATCGAAGACTCCTCACTATTTGATTCGCCATGTAGGTATTTGATTCCGCACTATATCCGACCGATACAATCACCAGGCATTGTAGCATCCCCGTTGCCGGCGTCCGCGCCGCGCCGGAGCGTCCAAATTGGAGCACCATTTGGACTTAACCGTCATTGCCCATGCAGCAGGCAATGGCTAGGCTATCTTGGAACGCAAAGCTTGACCTTGAAAGGAAGTTCGGAGGATGGACCCGCGCTACCCTATTGGAAAGTTCGAAATGCCCTCGCACATCTCGCCCGAGCGGCGGCGTCAAGCCATCGACGAAATCGCGGCAACGCCCGCGAAATTGCGCGCCGCCGTCAAGGGCCTGAGCGACGCCCAACTCGACACGCCCTACCGCCAAGGCGGATGGACAGTTCGGCAGGTAATTCATCATGTGCCGGATAGTCATATCAATGCCTTCGTTCGCTTGCGATGCGCCCTAACCGAGGACAAGCCCACCATTAAGCCTTACGAAGAAGCCCGGTGGTCCGAACTCGCCGACGCGAAGTTGCCGATCGCCGTATCGCAGACGCTGCTCGATTCCCTGCACGAACGCTGGGACGTTCTCTGGCGGTCGCTTACGCCCGAACAATTCGCGCGGCCCTTGATCCACCCGGATTATGGAGAGCGCAAGGTCGATTGGTTGCTTTTCATGTACGAGTGGCACGGCAAACACCACGCGGCCCACATCACCGAGCTCCGCAAGCAAAAGGGCTGGTAAATTTTCGCGGGGTCCCATTACGCGAATGGTTCGGCGGGCTAGGGGGTCGGTGCCAAAAATCGCCAGAAACCAAACCATCCCGCCGAAAATTCCAGTAAGCGTCCCAGTCTGCTCGGTAGAAAAGTTCAATTTCTCCTGAAGGTAAACCGCCAAGGAAGTAAGAAGGCCGCTCAAAAATCTCGCTGACTTTAGCAACCCAAAACGGCCGCTCAGACCCATCGCGAATCTCCCCCAGCCGCTGCCCAAATCCCATCAAACCCTCACTTGATCGCATGGTCCGCGACGAACCCCGTAGGGGCACGGCACCGCCGTGCCCGCGCCGGCGAATGATAGCACCAGTAAGTCTTTAGGAGGCCCGGGCTTGAGCCCCGGCGAAAGCGTCTCTTAGACCAAAAGGGCTTTAGTTTATCCTGAGGAACGAAGGGCCCTGAAGAAAGCGCTTTTCTTTTGTTGCATTTTTTCGCGAGCCGACTTTCGTCAGGGCACGGCTTCAGCCGTGCCGTAACCGACAGCGAATCAACAAGGCTTTAGCCCCTGAGGGCCTTGCCTCTCAGTTATTCCTTGAACTCTGCAGCAGTAACACTACTGCAAATACGCCACGCCATGAGAAAAGCAATTCAACCCGGACACAATCATGCGGGCTTTCCGACGTCGAAGCCTAAGCACATTCAAGCGACAATCGCTTTTGCGGCGGCCTCGGCGGAAGCGGACTTGCCCGTGCGCGAAACTCCCCGCGTTCGATGATCGACTGGACGAGAATCGGCCCGACCAAGTGGGGGTCCTAGCACTCGACCGCACAATTCGTCCTTGACATTCAGTTACCACTATGATATCGTTGTTCGTGTTGTCGCAATTGTCAATTCGAACGCTTCGCTCTCCTTTTCGGTGCACGGGCGCCCAGCCTGCACCCCGCCGCAAAAGCCTTCAATCGACGCCCCGTGTTTTCGATAACTTACAACATCCTTTTCCCGCAACCCCTTTCCTTTCACATTCATGCGAAAAACACCGGGGGGTGGGGGGAAGACGGGAAAATCTTTGACGCAGTGGGCACAGAGGTCGGAGGGCCCTTCGAGGCTCAGGGCAAGCAGATGGCACGGAGACGGCGTGATAGGTCCAAAAAGCGCCCGCCACCCTTCGAGGCTCAGGCTAAACGGTCGGCGGCCGCTACTAATTCACCATGCGGCGGAGGGAATCTAGGGCTTCGCGGGCCAGGGCGTAGTGCGGCTCGATCTCCAGAGCTTGCTGAAAGCATTCGGCAGCTTTGGCGACCATCTCCTTGCCGAGATAGGCGCGGCCCAGGTTGTAGTGCGGGAAATGGCGCGGCTCGTAGCGGGCGGCTTCGACTGCGCGCTCCAGCCAGGGGATGGCTTCATCGAAGCGATCCAGTTCGATCAGGTAGGCTCCGATGTCGTTGTACGGATTGCCGAACTCGGGATCGATTTCGATGGCGCGCTTGCACTCGGCGATGGCGTCGGCCAGGCGGCCCTGAAAATGGTAGGTCCAGCCCAAAAATGTGTGCGCTTCCGCGGTCGGATAGAGGTCCAGCGACGACCGGTACAGCTCCACGGCGCGGTCGTAATCGCCTTCCATTTGCGCTTGATACGCATCCTGGAGCACTTCCCAAGCGCGCGAAAGGGTTTCCTGATTCATGATTTACGATTGTTACCACACGGTTTTGAGGACGTCAAAAGTACGATGGTGCAGCGCGTGCGCTAGCCGCAACCTGTCCTTTGTACCGGGGGTACCAGTGGAAATTACGGAGCCGAACGTGGAGAATGGGAGGGGAACCTTATAGCGCAGTCGAGGGGGCATCGTGAATCGTAATTTTATCGTCGTTGGGATCGCATTGCTGGCAGTGGGCGGAGTGGTTTTCGCGCAGGATCCAGATGCAAAACCTCACGGGAAGAAGTCCGCCGCGAAAACTGATACGGCAGCCGTGGCACGCGGTAAGGAAGTGTTCGACAAGAAATGCGCTGTTTGCCATTACCCGGACAGTGACGCAAAAAAGATCGGGCCCGGTCTAAAGGGAATGTCCAAGCGCGGCACCTTCACCGTGAACAACAACAAGGTGACGGACGAAGCGCTGACGACCTGGATCGAAAATGGCGACACGCTCATGCCGCCGTTCAAGGATGTTCTGGATCCGGCGCAGATCAAAGACGTGGTTGCGTACGTCAAGACGCTGTAAATAAAAAGCCCTCCGATGCGTGAATGTTAGACACGCTACCGGAGGGCAAACTTGACCGATGCAGCTACGAACTTGGCCCGGCTACTTTAACGCTGGCCGAAACGGCACGCCGATAATCCTGGGTGACGAGCGGTCGCTCATTTCGCGCGCTTTCTTCAGGGCCCGATCCTCGCCGCGCGAGGAACTACTTCAGGACCGCATCCTTGAGCGCCTTCGAGGGGCGCAAGCGGACCACGGTCTTGGCCTTGATCTTGATCGCTTCACCGGTTTGCGGATTGCGGCCCATGCGCGCCTTACGGTGCGCCTTGACGACGCGGCCGATGCCCGGGATCACGAACTTGCCCGCGCTACCCTTGGCTTCTTTTACCGCGAGCTTGAAGAGCTCGTCAAAGAAGGTTGCCGCGGTTTTCTTCGGCGTGCCGACTTTCTCGGCGATGTGCGAAACGACCTTCGTCTTGCTCAAAGGCTTGGCTGCCATCTATTATTCTTATCCTCCTGATTTTTCAATGCGCCTCGAAATAAATCGAGACCAGCCGCGAGATTCTCCCCCTCAAACTCCAACGAAAGACTCGGGCCGCATTGCACTATAGCCAAGCGATGGCTAGAACGCAAGGGACAAACCTCAAAAAAGGCTGGAAACACGGGGCTTTTTTTGAGGTAGAGCGTGGAAACACTGATTCCAAGCGGCTTTTCCACAGGTCGTGGAGCGAAGCAGGGCCTCCGATGGCATTTCGATGCCTGTGCTATGCTCGCAAATTGTCTGAACTATTCAGGAAAAGAGCGGGGAGAAAAGGTTGAGGAAAAGAGATTGGGAAAAAGAGGCGAGGAGAAAATCGGATGAGCGGTTTAAGTTGGAGCGATTTGGAGCAGTGTTTCGCAGCGGCGGTGAAGTTGGCGCGGCGACCTGTGGCTGTTGCGTTTTTGGATTCAGAGCCGGCGAATGTCGCGAAATTTTCGGGGACCGAGCCCTCGGGTTGCAGCTTTTGGCGGCTGGCGGCCGATGGGCGAGTGTTTTATACCGTGCCAGAAAATCATTTCAACTGCGCGGTGGGCGCTTATACCCACAACATCGCGTTGAGCCCGGAGCGTGAAAAAGAGACCGAGCAGACGTTGAAGATGATGTTTGATTTGGGCTACGTGAAACCGGAAGAGGTTCCGCAGATTCCGCGATTGCCGAAGACGCCGGCGGCGATTCTATACGCGCCGTTGGGTGAGTGTCCGGTTGAACCTGATGTTGTTTTGTTTGCTTGCAAGCCATCCGCAGCGATGCTGCTTAACGAGGCGGCGGGGCGCGCGGATGTGGGTAGCGGGGTGCCGGCTTTGGGCCGGCCGACTTGTATGGCGCTTCCGGCGGCTTTGCAGCATGGATCGATTTTGAGTTTGGGTTGCATGGGGAATCGCGTTTATACGGGTCTGGGTGAGGATGAGATGTATTTGGTTTTGCGGGGGAGGGATTTGGCGGTGGTGGCAGATGCGCTCGGCGTTATCGCGAACGCAAATGCGGCCCTGAATGAGTACGCGGCGGGACGGCGGTCGCAGTTGGCTACGATTTAGAGGAGATACTTTGGTGGTGCGACAGTTCGCGAAGTTTTTCGGGGAGCTTGCGCTTGAAGTTGGCGCCGGGAGGAGCGAGCCCTCCCCTACAGGTTTGCGATGGTGCAGTGATCGGGTTTGCGGCTGCGCGATGTTTCGGCTTTGTGACGGTGCGCCCAGCTGCTTGTTGTTACAGGGTGGCTAGGTCGGCGTAGAAATGGGCTATAGCTTTTATGCCACTGAAGTAGTTTTCCAGGGCTAGGTGTTCGTCGGGGGCGTGGGCATTTTCGTCGGGAAGACCGAAACCGATGAGGACGCATGGGACTTTGAAGGTGTCGTGCATCTGGGTTACGAACGGAATCGAGCCGCCTTCGCGAATGAATACCGCTTTCTTGCCGAAGCCTTTTTCTAACGCAGACTGAGCTTTCGCGAAAATGGGGGCGTGATAGGGCGCGGTCCATGGTTTTCCGGTGCTCAGGACCTCGAACTTGCAGGAAACCGTTTTTGGGAGCAGCTTGCGAATCTGTTTTTCAACGAGCTTGGCGATTTTGTGCGGGTCCTGATTGGGGACCAGGCGCGTGGAGAATTTGGCGAACGCTTTCGACGGAATCACGGTTTTAGCGCCTTCACCTTGATAGCCGCCCCAGATGCCATTGAGTTCGAGAGTGGGGCGAATCCAGAGGCGCTCGACGGTTGTGAATCCGGTTTCGCCGACATACCCGGGAGCCCCAACGGCCTCCTCGAATTCCTTTTTCTTCCAGGGCAGAGCGTTGAGTGCTTTGCGTTCGGCGGCCGAGACTTTGGCGACGTCGTCGTAAAATCCGGGGATGAGAGCGTGGAAGTTCTTGTCGTGCAGTTTGGCAAAGAGTTCGGTGAGAATAGTCAGCGGATTGGGTACCGCGCCGCCGTACACGCCGGAGTGCAAATCGCGAGCGGGCCCGGTTAGTTCGATCTGGTAGTAATTCAAGCCACGCAACCCGTAGGTGATGGAGGGAACGCCTTTGGCAAGCATGGAGGTATCGGAGACCACCAGCGCATCGGCCTTGAGCTTTTCTTTGTTCTTTTGAACGTAGTCCCATAGACTGACGCTGCCGACTTCTTCTTCGCCTTCGATGAGCACTTTAACGTTGATCGGAAAGTTTCCGTTTACTTGCTGCAAGCCTTCCAGGGCCTTTATGTGGATGTGCACCTGGCCTTTGTCGTCGGCAGTGCCGCGGCCAAAGAGATTGCCGTTGCGGACAGTGGGCTCAAAAGCGGGTGAGGTCCAGAGATCGAGAGGTTCCGCGGGTTGTACATCGTAGTGGCCGTAGAAAAGAACGGTGGGCTTGCCGGGGGCCTCGAGAGATTCCGCATAGACCAGCGGGTGAAGACTGGTGGGGATGACCTGAACCGTTTTAAATCCGGCCGACTTAAGTTTGTCGGCGACCCAGCGGGCGGCACGCTCGATATCGGGTTTGTGCTCGGTTTTGGCGCTTACGCTGGGAATGCGCAGAAATTCGCACAACTCCGCGAGATGCCGGTCGCGGCAACTCTCGATAAATTCAGCAAGGTTCATAGTCGATCCCAAGAAAATGATTCCCTTCGGTATGAGAAGTTTCAAGTAGCGCGAATAAAGCGACCAGGTAAGAGCGCGGAACAACTTCGATAGTTCCGAAGCCGCTCAAGACATTTTAGGGCCGAGGAGCTTTCGGCACAAGCAAACGTACCGAATCTCTTCGCAAGTTTTTCATATTCTTACAATTGTGCGGTGCCGTACGCACGATAAATCTTTGCTTATTTTCCAGTCGCCGGAACGCGCTCCCACGGCAGAGGAACCTTGACGGAGGCCATTCCCGCGGCGCGCGCTGCCTGAATACCCATGTCGGTATCTTCGAAGACCAGACAGGTTTCCGGGGCCACGCCGAGTTTGGCCGCGGCCGTCAAAAAACCTTCGGGATCAGGCTTGCTTTTTTTGTAATCTCCGGCACAAACCAAGATGTCGAACCGATCGAGTAGATGGAGAGCTGTAAGAGACGCGGTTACGGATTCCCTGGTGCTACCCGAGACGACCGCGAAGGGGATGCGGCCGTGCTCAGCGAGAATGTGCTCCAAGACTTCGGCAACGGCGGTCAGCTGCGGAAGGAGCTCAAGATAGAGGTCCTCTTTTCTGCGGGCCACGGCCTCGACCGGCATATGCAAAGCGTGTTTTTCGTTCAGCGCGGCGATGATCTCAGCGATGGGCGTGCCGCCCCACGCGTAGAAAAGTTTTTCTTCAAATTCGTAATTCCACTCGTTGAGAGCTTTCTTCCAGGCGATGTAGTGGAGTGGCATGGAATCGGCGATGGTGCCGTCGCAGTCGAAGAGGTAGGCGTTAAACGGGCCGGGGGGCAGTTTCAGTTTCATGCTTTGGGGGATGGCTGTTGATCGTAGAATGCGTCCGGGTTCATTCTACCCGAAAGGTCCAATGCTGAGCGCAGATTGAAGATTTGCTGTTGCAGTGAGGCGCGATAAAAAGCGCCCGCCTCGGAAGGCGGCCGCTACGAAATGCATCCAGGAGCTCTTATGAAAAGGTCGAGTGGAATCCCGGCAAAGGCTGATGAAGCGGCGGTGGCCATTGCATCGCGCGTGGCGGAGGTCGATGGCGTCAAGCTGCACTATTTGACGGCGGGCCATGGACCGACGGTGATTCTGCTGCACGGATATACGCAAACGTCGCGCATGTGGAGACCGATCATCCCGCTTCTGGCAGAAAAATTTACGGTGATCGCTCCGGACTTGCCAGGGATCGGGGACTCGGAGATTCCATCGGACCGTCTGGACATGAAAAATGCGGCGATTCGCATCCACGGGCTCGCGAAGTCGCTGGGTGTCGCAAAGGCGCGAGTGGTGGGCCACGATATTGGTTTAATGGTGGCTTATGCGTACGCCGCGCAATTCCCGGCGGAGACGGAGAAGCTCGTGGTGATGGACGCGTTTCTGCCCGGCGTTGCGGGTTGGGAGGATGTCTACAACAACCCGGGTATCTGGCATTTTCGGTTTAATGGACCGACGCCTGAAGCACTGGTGAAGGGTCGCGAGCGGATCTACTTCGATTATTTCTGGAATGATTTCGCAGCCGACAAAACACACTCGCTTCCGGAGGCGGATCGCGCGGCTTATGCGGCGGCGTACGCGCGTCCTGGACGAATGCGGGCTGGGTGGGCGTACTTCGTTTCTTTCCAGCAGGCGGCCAAAGATTTTGCGGAACTGTCGAAGACCAAGCTGACCATGCCGGTTCTGGCGATCGGGGGCGAGAAGGCGAACGGCACGGTGCTCGGGGAGCAGATGAAGATTGTGGCTACGAATTCGACCATGATTGTCCTCAAAGACACGGGACACTGGGTGCTGGAGGAGCAGCCAAAACAGACGACCGACGCGCTGCTGAAGTTTTTGTGAGGAAGGCAGTCTGTGGGCCGCGTAAACTTTTACCGCAGTATTTCGCTTCTAGTGACAGCCGGAGCGGGTCAGTTTCCGGTTACCCGACTTATCGGGACCTACCGGGTAATCCTCAGGATGCTTAAGCAGAACTAGTTTGTCGATCAAACATATGCTTATGCCGCAAGATATGCCTACGGAGTGTTCATCCAATGGCGGACGGCGTCGAAACGGGTGAAAGAAGTCAGCACGGCTGGCGAATGCCCATATATGCCGTATTGGCCGCGGTTCTCGTTTTTCTTCCGCTGTTGATGAACCCAAACACGGACGTTCTGTATTTATTTTTGATCGTGCCCGGGTTCTTTCTTATCGGCATTTGCGTGTTGGTCTACGCAGCCATTCGGAAAAAGCCGCCAATCGCTCTGATGGTGGCGACATTTTGGGCTGCTTTAGTGCTGCTATTTGTTTACAACTTCCAGATACGGACGTTCACCAGATGGTCTCTGTGGTCGGGTCGATACAAGAACAAGGTGCTGGCCCAGCCCGCCTCGGTCAAAGGAGAATTGAAGCACATCGAATGGGAAAGTTGGGGATGGGGTGGTCAAGACTTCTCGGTTTTTCTTCTTTTCGATCCTACCGATTCGCTCTCCGGCCCAGCCAAAAACCTTCAATCAAGTAAGCTGAACGGAATACCCTGCGAGGTTTCTAGTGTGCGCCGAATGGACTCACACTGGTATATCGTTCTTTTCGACCAGTACGTCGACCAATCTTCATGGGACACCTGCAAATAAACCAGCTTCACGTTCCTGAGAATTCATGATCCCAAGTCCTTCCATGAGAAGGCCGGTATGAGTCAAGTATGTTTTTTCTTTCTTCCTGTAGTTCCTTGCGTTTGAGCCGAGCCGCCTCTCAACTGCCTCCGGTCCTCCGATAACTAGAGTCTCCCCAGGTGCGTCCATATGGGAGTATTCTGCGGCAGAGCGGCAAAGGAGGGACCATGAGACGGAGAGAGTTTCTACGGCATGGCGCATTCGGAGCGGGGGCGGCTTGGCTGGGGTCGCGAGGGTTGGCGGCACGGATGGCGGCTTTGCCCAAATTGGACCGGAAATTCAGCGCTACGGATACGGTGACGATCGGGAAGACGGGAATTCAGACTAGCCGGCTGGCGATGGGGACAGGCACCGTGGGGTCGGGGCATCACTCGAACCAGACGGCTCTGGGAATTGCCGGGCTTTCCGGGCTGCTGCTGAATGGCTATGACAATGGGTTGCGATTTTTTGACGCGGCGGATTCGTATGGGAGCCATCCGCATGTGGCGGAAGCGCTCAAGAGCGTGCCGCGCGACAAGGTCACCGTGCTCAGCAAGACTTGGGCACGGGATCCTGCGACGGCGCGAGCGGATCTCGATCGATTTCGCAAGGAGCTGGGCACGGAATATCTGGATATTTGCCTGATGCATTGTGTTACGGAAGGCGATTGGACCGAGCGGTACCGGGGCGTGATGGATGTGATGTCCGAAGCGAAAGAGAAAGGGATCATTCGGGCGCACGGGTGCTCTTGCCACAGTATCGAGGCGCTGCGGGCCGCGGCGAAGTCGCCGTGGGTCGAGGTCGATCTGGTGCGGATCAACCCGATTGGGTCGCACATGGATGCCGATCCGGAGACGGTGGTGAGCGTAATCCGGGAAATGCGGGCAGCGGGGAAAGGCATTATCGGGATGAAGATTCTGGGGCAGGGAGATATGCGCGGGCGGCAGGATGAGGCTATTACGTATGCGTTGTCGCTGGGTTTGCTGGACGCGTTTACGATTGGGGCCGAGAGTAAGGCGGAGCAGGAGGATTTGATGCGGAGGATTGCTGCAGCGGCGTAAAAAAGACGAAGTAAGGAAGTAAAGAACTAATGAGGTAACGACTATAGTTGTTGGCGCAGCAGGGCTAACTGTCGAGCCGCCGCCACGTCGCGAAAAAAAGAGAAGACAACGCGGAGACGCGGAGAACGCTGAGGTGTGCGGAGAGTCGGGAGACTGGGGCTACCACCGCGGAGGTCGTTGGCGTCAGCAGGTGCCTTCTTCCTGCTTTCACAGGTTGTGGCTGCGGCACACCTGTCCTGTTGGGCAGGTTGACCTCGCTCTGGGGTGGTCTGAAGATTGGAGGATGAGCCAGAGTACTTTTACCGCGCCTCGACGCAGTGGGCGCGTGTTCCATAAGATGCGGGTGCAGGTCCGCGGCCGCGGGCACGATGGCCGGAAATTCCAGGAAGTGTGCAACACGCTGGTGGTGAACTCGCACGGTGGCTTGCTGCTGCTGAGCCACGAGGTCGATCAGGGCGAGATGATCGTGCTGACGAACCCGGGGACCGAGGAAGAGCAGGAGTGCCGCGTGGTGTTTTTGGGGGAGCCCGGCGATGCCGTGCAGCGAGTTGGGGTGGAGTTTTTGACGCCGGCACCGCGGTTTTGGGGGCTGGAATTTGTCGACGGGGAGTTGGCGGGTACCAGCAACGAAGGGTCGGCAGAGTCTGCGTGAGAAGTCGAAATAATGCCGTCAGTGAATCTTTTTAGAGTTCCGTGGTTGAGGTTCTTCGGGCATCCTCGTCGGATGCCCTCAGAATGACAATTTTTCGCATGTGGAAACAGAATAGCCTGGGCTTTGCGCTGAATAAAAAAGTAAGTTGTGACACAGACTTTTCACAATAGCGAAGTTCGCGGCGGGGAGCGAGCGCTAGGAAGCGTCGGCGGACGCGCGGCTCATTTCTGGTTTCGGGTCGGTCTTTGCGGGCGCCGGACGCCCCCTTTTCACATACCGATCTCCTAGGCGCCAAAGCAGCAAGATCGACACCAGGGCGCCGTAGAACAACGGTTCACGCACGTCGGATTTCACCAGCCAATAGTAGTGAATCACACCGCAAATTGCCGCTACGTAGATCGAGCGATGCAACATTTGCCAGCGCTTGCCGCCCAGGCGGCGGATCCAGCCTGCCGTTGAGGTAATTGCCAGCGGAATCAGCAAAATGAATCCCAGAAAGCCGACGGTGATGTAGCGGCGCTTCTGGACATCCTTCCACATGGCGGCCAGGTCGAAGGATTGATCGGGGCCGATATAGGTGAGGAAGTGCAGGCAGACGTAGAAAAATGCAAAGAGGCCCAGCATGCGGCGAAAGCGAATGAGCTCGGGGAGCTTGAGAAGCTTTCGCAGCGGGGTGATTGCCAGGGTGAAGATCAGGAAGCGAAGGGTCCAGAGGCCGGTGGCGTGCTGCACGAACTCGACGGGGTTGGCGCCGAGCCTGCCGTGCAGGGCGCGGTTGGTGAGCACGGCGAGCGGCAGGAGGCAAATGATAAAGACCGCTACCTTGGTCCATTTGTTGGAGAGAAGGCGATGCACGCAGGTTTCTCGGGCTAGTAGTTCTTCTTCAGATTCATCCCGGCGTACATGCTGGCGACCTGATCGTCGTAACCATTGAACATCAGCGTGTTGCGGCGAAAGATTTCGCCGAGGCGGCGTTCCTTGGCCTGGCTCCAGCGCGGGTGATCGACCGTAGGATTCACATTGGAATAGAAGCCATATTCGGAAGGGGCCATGCGGCTCCAGGTCGTGGGCGGCTCGCCTTTTACAAATTTTATTTTGACGATGGACTTGATGCTTTTGAACCCATATTTCCACGGGATGACCATGCGCACTGGCGCGCCGTCCTGGTTCGGGAGCGTTTCGCCGTACATGCCGACGCAGAGCAGTGTTAGCGGATTCATGGCTTCGTCGAGGCGCAAGCCCTCGACGTAAGGATAGTCGAGGCCGGTGCCGCGCGATTGCGGCATCTGCTTGAGGTCGTAGAAGCTCTGGAAGGCCACGTAGGAGGCTTTTGGCGTGGGCTCGACGAGTTTAATCAACGTGTTGAGCGAAAAGCCGATCCAAGGCACCACGATCGACCAGGCTTCCACACAACGGTGGCGGTAGATGCGCTCTTCGAGTGGGGCGAGTTTCAGGATTTCGTCCATGGTGAGGGTGCGGGGCTTGGCGACTTCGCCTTCGACGGAGACGCTCCATGGCGAGGTTTGAAAATTTTGCGCGTTTTTTGCGGGGTCGGATTTGTCGCTGCCGAATTCGTAGAAGTTGTTGTAGTGGGTCACGTCGTTGAAGGGAGTGATTTTTTCGTCGGTGTTGAACGGGCCCTTGACGGTGGATAGCTTGGTTGACGCATGGACGCTGTGCGACGGGGAGATCAGATCGATCAGGCGCGTGCCGGCTATCGCGGCGGTGCCGGCGATGCCCATCCCTTGCAAAAACTTGCGACGGTTCAGATACACGGACTTGGGGGTGATGTCCGCGTAGGTGAGATCCGGCGATCGGCGAATCAGCATAGTGTCCCTGGCGAAGATTTGTAGCTAGCGAAAATCGGTAGCTGTATAAGTTTACGGCGATTTGCCAGGATTGGATGGGATTTCTGAAACCCGTGAAGGTTACAGTGAAATTATGCTTCGATCTGCTGGGCGAGCAAGTCGCGGCTAAAGGCCACGCGACGATCGAGCGCCACGGCGGCGAAGTAAGTACAACGGCCGCGCTCATTTTCCGCCCAAACTTGCATTGGAGGCGCCACTAGCGCGCCTGCCGCCTTTGCCAAGTTGAGCAAGCGGAAGTACATCCCTATGGCGCGAATCTCACCACGATCCTCCGGGCGATCGGGGCAGAGCATCAATAGCTGCATCACGCGGCCAAAGTCGTCACCCGCTGCTTGCGTGCCGATGCCGGTCACATCCTGAACTTCTGGAGACAGCACGTGCGCCGCCGAGCTGGCAATCAAGGAGCGGCAATACGGCACGAAGAACTGCAGGAAGAAGGCTACCGAGCAGACGAGAATGATGGCGGCAATCATCGGGAGGCCGCCATCGCCAATCGCTGCGGCGAGAGGCGCGCTTCTTCTGGAACGCGCCAGAACGCATAAGCCCACGACAGTGGCAGCAGGCAACCAATGATGGGCACCATGTAGGCCACGTAGGAGTAGAAATTGGGATGCAGATTCGACAAAGAATAACTTGCGGCGTACGCGCTGAAG
>Ga0185299_10000763_pt1 | contig 77328 bp, 71 predicted proteins | sample PaiPotPPA55metaG_FD_128002 | JGI IMG/M metagenome (GOLD analysis project Ga0185299, IMG submission 128002) | Iron sulfur acid spring bacterial and archeal communities from Banff, Canada, to study Microbial Dark Matter (Phase II) - Paint Pots PPA... ...
TTTCGTGCGCGCAGCGATCATAGGTCTGCAGCAGTTCCCTATCGTCAATGCCTCGATCGAAGGCGACGGCATCCGCTATCACCGGCACGTAAATGTTGGGATCGCGGTCGCGCTCGATTGGGGACTGATCGTGCCCGTGCTCAAGAACGCCGATGAGTTGAATTTCCTCGGATTGCAGCGCGGCATCACCGACCTCGGCGAGCGCGCCCGCAACAAGAAGTTAAAGCCGGAAGAAGTCGAAGGCTCGACTTTCACCGTCACCAATCCCGGCCAGTTCGGCGCCGTATTTGGACTGCCCATCATCAACCAACCCAACTCGGCGATCATGGGCGTCGGCGGAATCACCAAGATGCCGCTCGTCATCACCGACAAAGATGGTGCAGACTCGATCGCTATCCGCTCTGTCGTCCACCTCACACTCGGCTACGACCATCGCATCATTGATGGCGCCGTCGCCGACCAATTCATGGCCTTCGTGAAGAAGACGCTCGAGGGCTGGAGTGAGGATGTCGCGTAGCGGAACTAGATCCGGATGCCTAAAGAGCGGGGGTGGAAGAGCGGCCATTTATGGCCGCGTTGAGGTTTCGCCCTAAAAGGCGTCCATCAACACACATCATCGCGCGGCTCTAAAGAGCCGCTCTTCCACGTTCCCTCTCCGCATGAGGTCGTTTATGCCGCTGTCAACTCAAACACCGGATATCCCGCAGCAATCTTCGCAAACTCCCCGAGCGGAGCGCCGGGCGGGATGGGAAAGAACTTCTGGACGGCGCTCTTGTAATTCGTCAAATAGGCCTTCAGCACTTGCGGCTTTTCGGAGTCGTCGAGCGGCCGCAAGCGGAACCTGCGGCGAGCTCCGCGCTTCAGAGTGACTTCACCCGCGGCTTCGGCGTTGCGCACCCACTGTGTCCGGCCGCGAGGCGCAACCAGAAACTGCTTGCCGTTGAGGTCGAGCAAATTGACAGCAGTGGAATATATTTTTCCCGACTTTCTGCCTCTGACCTCCAGCAGATATATGAATGAAGGAGCGATCCCCAGTCCGGCGAGAAATCCAAAAACGCGGTTGAAGAGTTTCTCGCCTGACGAAGGGGCGTCGTATTTGCGGTCAGCGGGCATACGGGTATTATTCTATTCCGCCGACTCATTCTGTTTCTGAGGTATAAGGAGCTGGGTGTACCGTCGCAGCTTCGCTCTCCGCAGGCGGTCAGGCCTTTCCGGCTGTGATGAATCGGTTCAGTCACTTGGGTTTGCCTGAATCAGGCGAGATACTTCGGAGGACGGTATTTAACCGCGTGTACGATGGCCCTCACGCATGGTTGGTTCGGCGCAACGTTCTGATTGCCTGCGTTGCTCTTGTTCCCACTTTTCTCGAAGTTATCTTGTACCTATTAGCGCTGGCTGGCAGATTGCTCGCTGGCGCATCGCTTGGTGATGTTGTAGGGCTTCCATTGGCGATCATCGGGCTGCTCCTGCCAACCGTGGGGTTTCCATATTTTGCAGCCTTCCTGTTTCTACTCGCCTGTATCTATCTTTGTCTGCTTCTTCGATCGCAGGAGATTCCTCCGCGAGTTAAGAAGCGGACGGCAATCTTTGTGACGGGGGCGCTGCTCCTTCTGTTTGTTACCGATGGTCTAATTTACCTACAGTATCGCCCGGGAGGGTTCAGGCTTTAAGCCTTCCCGTTTTTACTCGCCTGTATCTATCCTTGGCCGTCTTCAATCACAGAAGAATTCAGCCGCGAGTCAAGAGCAGACGGTCCTGCCGGTGACAGGGCGCGCCGCCAATCCCCGCTCATGGTGGCGACTCACGCTATGTGGACAAGACCCACGCAGACAACGCTCTTGACAGCAAACTCTACATATGTTGACATATGGCGATGGCACGGAAGCCAAACAGTTCTGCTCAGACGCGCGAATTGCTTACTGTGATGTTGCGGCAACCGCGTACATGGCAGTACGGGTACGAGCTCTCCAAGCAGACCGGGCTGAAGTCGGGCACGCTTTATCCACTGCTCATACGGCTCAGCGATCAAGGCCTGCTGGACTCGCAGTGGCAAGAGCCGGAACGCCCAGGCAAGCCGCCGCGGCATGCTTACAAACTAACTCCGAACGGGTTGGCGTTGGCGCGCGAGATGGCCGCGACGAGCAAGGCATCCGCGGTTCGCCGCAAACTTGCAGGAGCGACTACATGAGCGCACGAGGCTCGCTTCTGCGCCGGCTTGCGTTTGCACTGATAGTGCATGCGGCTAATGTGCTTCCGAGCGCGCGTTCCGCGTGGGGAGAAGCGATGAAAAACGAACTCCACCACATTGAGAGCGACCTGGAAGCTGTGAACTGGGCTGCCGGATGCGTAATTGCAAGCTACATCGAAAGAGGAGGTCGCAAAATGGACCAATCGTTTGGCACTATGGTCAGAAAACCGAGCGCATTTGTTCCGCTGGCAATGTCGCTTACCGCTTTGGCGATGCTAGGGGGTGCCTATATCTTTGCATTGGCCACGGGACAGGGTGGCCTCGTACGCGAGCCCGACGAGGGGGCAATTGCACATTTGTGGCAGCTTCTAATGGCGGGGCAGCTGCCTGTGTTGCTATTCTTCGCGATCAAGTGGTTGCCGCGAGCCCCGAAACAAACGCTGTGCGTGCTTGGCCTGCAAGCCGGAGCAGCGCTCGCCGCAATGGCGCCGGTATATTTTCTCAATTTGTGAATTGCTCATTGCTTCTTTGCTGTAACGTTTCTGCGCCGTCCTTGAAAGTCACGACTTCCACCTGGCCAGAGTCCCGCAACGTCGCGAGTTCTTTCATTTGCCGACTGAACTCAGTCTCGGTGACAGGCACCCATCCGTCCTGATCGCCTCCGATTCCGTGGAAGGTTATGACGTGCCAGCAGCCGGGCCTCACCCAAGCCGGGACGTTCTCGCCTGTCTGCATGATCTGACGGCAATCCACCGCAAACCGGTCGACCGAATCCGCTGAAGCGTAGTAGGAATTTTGCTTTCCCGCTCGTGCTTGGCGAAATGCTGCTTTGATGGTTGGTTCCTTTAGCACCTGTATGGTGTCGTAAAACGGATAGCAGAAAGATGGAATCTCTGTTCCCAGCCATCCCTCTATTAGGCGCTTCGACTCTGCAGCCTCAAAGCTAGGATTCGCCGCAATGGCCTCCCGTTTGTGGGTTATTGTGTGCGCACCAATCTCGTGCCCCCGCTCGATCATTCCCTTAAGAAGTCCGATATCTTGTTCGCTCCAGTCGATCTTGTGCCACGCGTAGCCGTTCTCTTCTGCCCATCCGTCAGTGAAGATCGAGTCGGTGTTGGCGACCAGGAAAAACGTAGCCGGGAAACCGTAGCGATCGAGGACAGGAACGGCGCGCTCGAACTGCGAGCGCAGTCCGTCATCGAAGGTAAGAGAAATGAGAGCCTTGTTCATTTTTGCCAAATTTCAAATGTCGACAAGAATGTCCCTTCGACTCCGCACAGGGTAGGCCGACCCACATGGTCTGTGATCACCGCCTAAGCTGCACGACTTCCCCATCTTTCCCGATCAAAGCCATCTCTGCCATTCCGATAAAGAGTCCATGCTCCAGCACGCCGGGAATGCCCCGCAGCTTTTCTGCCAAGGCAGGCGGGTCGGCAATTTCGCCGAAAGTGCAGTCAAGGATGTGATGGCCTTCGTCGGTGACGTAGGGATTACCGTATGCATAGCTCCGCAGAGAGACCTTAGCGCCTAAAGCTTCGATCCGGAGCTTGATCAATGACTGCGCGAACGGAGCCACCTCAACCGGAAGGGGAAACTTTCCCAGACGTTTCACCTGCTTCGCGGAATCGGCGATGACGATGAACCGCCGCGAAACCGACGCGACAATTTTCTCGCGCAAAAATGCTCCGCCACCACCCTTGATCAGGTTCAATTGCGGGTCAATTTCGTCGGCGCCGTCCAGGTCGATATCAATCTGCGGGTGCTCTTCGAGCGTGGCCAGCGGGATCCCGAGTTGCTCGGCGAGGTGCTTGGTCTGCTGCGAAGTGGGAATGCCAACAATCTTTAACCCGTCGCGAACTCGTTCCACTAAAAAACGCACGGCATATGCCGCGGTCGAGCCGGATCCCAGACCCACAATGTTTCCGGCCTCCACAAGCTGCACGGCTGCGCGCGCGGCAACCTGTTTTTCTTTGTCGCGGAGATCGGAGTCGTTTGCGAATGCGGTCATTTGTTCAGGAAATGTGCTGCAGCACACATGGCGACCTGACATTGTATGACAAGGCAGTGTAGTTAGTGGCGAGTGGTCAGGAGGAAAGTTCAGTGATCAGTGGCAAGTGGCTAGTGATTTGTAATCTGTGGTCAGCGTTCCGAGGCGGTGAATGTTCGCTGAGCGGCCATCACTAACCGCTGCCCGCTAGCCACGATCCACTAGTCACTGGCCACTGCCCGCTAATCACCGATCTGCGCCGCCGGTTGTGGCGAGCCGTGATGGAAGGCATAGAGCACCAGCTCCACGCGGCTGGAAATGCCAAGTTTTTCGAAGATGCGGAAAAGATATTTTTTGACGGTGTGCTCGCTCAGCCCCAGTTCATTTGCGACATTTCGGTTGGAAAGCCCATCGGTAACCAGCGCCACTACCTGTTCTTCACGCGAGGTGAGCAGGATTTGTCCGGTCGCGCTGACCACGCGCAGGCAAGGTGACTGGCACACGGAGTCCAGCAGATAGCTGAGTTGTTGGTTGGTGGCGAAGATCTCTCCGTGATGCACCCGCTCGATGCATTCGCAAAATAATTGAAAAGACGAATTCCCCAAACAGAACAGCCCACGTGCTCCGGAGCGGAAGGCCTGGACGGCCACTTGCCGGTTTTCGATATCCATCAAGCAAATTTTTGGTATATGCGGATGCATCAGGTGAAGGGTGCGAACCATGGCAACGTCGGGCGCGGCAGAATAAGGCGCAGCGCAGCTGATAACAACGATGTCGGCGTCCTTGCTCTCAAGAAATTCGAGAATCGGAGGAATTTCGCTGCGGCAAGAGAAAACCTGAAACCCGCGATCCCGCAGCGAACCGGCCAGTAGCTGGCTCTCCAGCTGTTTGGAGTCAGCCAGCAAGATGCTGATTCCGATGGAAGAAGAAGCGCTTGCAATTGTCATGGCTACCAACGCAAAAGAATTCGGACAGTGTGAGGAATGTACCTGCTTTGAATCCTGATTGCAGTGACCGGAGAACATCCCCGCGACTCTGGTCTGTGGAAAACTCCTGAGCCGCTCGGAGTTTCCTGAATTCTTTTCGCTCCACATTCTGTCCGGTTCGGGCGCACGAGCGAGTTGAAGCAACTATAGCTACTTTCGTGCAGGGTACTTTTCACGTCTTGTCGGTTTGCCGAGGACGGTCTAGTTTCGTTTGCATGCGAGTAGGCGGGTCGCAGCAATCTCTTCTCATGAACATTCAGCGCGCAGCTCTGTTGTTGTTGATTTGCGGATTGCTCGCCCGGCAGGCGTCTCCCGCGTATGCCCAGTCCTCGGAAGGGGTAGGCGCAGGCGTTGCCAGCAATAGTGCAGCGGATGGTACGAGGGGTCCCAATAACGGGAGTCCAGCCTTGACGGGGGCGCGCCGTCCGCTGTACCGGCTACGCAAGAGCGATGTTGTGGAGATCAAATTCACCTTCTCGCCGGAATTTGACCAGATCGCGACCGTGCTGCCGGATGGATTCGTTGCACTGAAAGTAGTAGGCGATCTTTTCGCCGAAGGACTCACCGTCTCTGAATTGAAGGACCTGGTCCGGGCCACCTACACGCCTACGCTGCGCGACCCAGAGGTTAGCGTAATTCTGAAAGACTTCGAGAGACCATTTTTCGTGGCGGGAGGGCAGGTCGGCCGTCCCGGTAAATATGAATTACGCTCGCCAACTAGTGTTGCCGAGGCGATCGCCATCGCCGGAGGCTTCACCGAGCAATCCAGGCACTCCCAAGTTGTCCTATTCAGGAAAGTTGCTGACGGCATAGTCGAAGCGCACGTCCTGAACGTCAAGGCCATGCTGGCTTCACGGAATTTGGAAGAAGACCTCGAACTCCATCCCGGAGACATGCTGTTTGTGCCACAAAACCGCATGTCAAAGATTCGAAAGTTTTTGCCGGTGTCGAGCCTGAGCACGTTCTTTACGCCAGCCCAATTTTGACTTATGCGACAGGAATTACAAGTCGTTGCCCCGCGAGGATCGCTACACTCGCCCACGCTCCGCGATCTAGCCGCCGTGTTCTTCAGACAAAAACGATTGCTGTTGATCTCCTTTGCCGCGGTCGCAACTGTTGGCATTTTGTATTCAGCTCTTTTTCCGCCTTACAGGACGGAAATGAAGGTGCTGTTGCGCCGTGGACGAATCGACCCGGTGGTGACGCCAACGCCGAGTCCCTCGCCCGCATTCGAACACGATGAGATCACAGAAGAAGAACTGAACTCGGAAGTGGAATTGCTTCACGACGAGGACATCTTGCGGCAGGTGGTGCTCGAATCCGGGCTGGCAGAAAAAACCTGGATCTCGGCGTTCAGCGGACAGAGTTTGGAGGAGCGGATCGAAAAAGCGGTACGTCGTCTGGCGGATAAGTTGGATGTGCAGCCGATACGCAAATCGCGGCTTATCACCGTCTCGTATAGTTCGTCGGACGCCGGGCGATCGGCGGCAGTGCTGCGTTCACTGGCGCGGGCCTATCTTGCGAAACATGCTGCGAGCATCCGACCTTCGGGACAGCAAGCCTTCTTCGAACAACAAGTGAATGAGTCGCGAATCACGCTTCAAGAGGCGCAGGAGGACCTGATCGCCTTCACCCGGAAGAAAAGAGTCGTGTCCGCCGGACTCGAACGCGACCTCGCGCTGCAGAAGTTGAGTGACGCGGAAGCTTTGGAGCAAGGGGTCGAGTCCTCGATTGCCGAAGTCGCCGAACGTGTTCGCATCCTGGAAGTAAACCTTCGGGACCTGCCCCAGCGTCGAGTGGTTGAAATCAAGAACGCGGACAATCCTCAATTGCAGGAGAAGCTTAAATCGAAGCTGCTCGAGCTGGAGTTGCAGCGAACCGCCCTGATGACTAAGTTCCAACCGTCTTACCGTCTGGTGCAGGAGATCGATGAGCAAATCGCCCAGGCCAAGGCTGCGATTGAAGCCGAAGAGCTAAAACCTCTACGCGACGAAACCACGCAAGACGATCCGGAGTTCGAATGGGCACACTCTGAACACCTGAAAAACGACGTAGAACTGCAGGCGCTAAGGCGGAAGCAAGCGGCGGGTCGCGGACAGGTGAATGCATACCGCGCCGCGGCGGAGAAATTGGAAGAGAACGCTGTTGCTCAACAAGATTTAGAGCAACAAGTTAAGGCCGCCGAGGACAAGTACCTGCTTTACTCGAACAAACGCGAAGAGGCGCGGATTGGAGATGCGCTTGACCAGAACGGAGTTTTGAACGTGGCTATCGCTCAGCAACCGCACTTGCCTGCCCTTCCAGCGTGGTCGTTTCTGGCAGCGACCTGTTTTTCCTTGGTCGGCGCATGCGGCTTCAGTACTGCGATTGTTTTCGTGGCCGACTATTTTGATCCTTCATTCCGGACTCCTGAAGAAGTTGTTGAATTTCTAGGGTCGCCGGTTCTTGCTTCGCTGCCGGAAGTCCACGAAACCGATCACAACTCGGAGGCCTCATGAGCGTGGGTGCGCAGGTTTGGAAGCACATTGTTCCCGGCGCGGGTCCGGTTCATCGGCGCAAGCCGCCCACCGCGGTCCCTGCGCCGCAATCCGGAAAATGGGCCAATGAGCCGGCGTATTCGCTGATGCGTCAGCTATTTTTTCCCAGTGCGACGCTCAGACGTACGTCAATCCTCGTTGCCGCAGCCGATGAACAATCCAAAGCGTCATCGCTCTGCCGGCAAATAGCGATCGCTCTCTCACAAGTCTCCGGTGAACGAGTGGGAATCGTTGAGGGTTCTTCGACCTTGGACCGGAATCCCTGGAACGGAAAAGGACTGCCGGTGGGATTCGGTCGAGGATTATGGCAAGTGTACTCATCCCGGCTCGCAGAGCGCGTATGGCGCGTCCCTTCCGTGTTGCTTGGGCATGATTGCAGTGCAGGACCTGGCTCGATGTGTGATGGGCTAAAAGAACTGCGCAGTGCGTTCGACTATTTCGTGCTCTCGGCGGCAATCAGCGACAGCGAGATGCCGAGTCTGTGCAATCTATGCGAGGCGGCTGTTCTGCTGCTCACCGCAAACGTTACCCGGCGCGAAGCGGCGCTCAGAGCGCAGGAGCAATTGCTCCGGCAGGGCGTGACATTGCTGGGAACCGTGCTCGATCAAAGAACGCTTCCCATCCCGGACTCGATTTATCGACGGCTGTAACGCCACATGGGAAATATCGCCAATATCGTCGACTTTCAGGTCATGCGACGGCCAAAAGCTGCGAGTACAGCATTCGCTCCGGCTCACGTTGGCTACTCTGACTTGGCGCGGCTCGTCCCCGGGATCTCTGGCGCCCTAGCGGCTGACCCAAAGCCAGGCTCATTGCTGAGCGTAATCGCCGCAGAGTTTCTGCCGCGATTGTGCAAACAATTTGAACCGACGATGCTAGGCTCCGCAATAGTGGATCTCGCGCTGATCATATTGATTTGCGCCTGTGAGCTTTGGCTGTTTGGGGCTCGATCACTCCATCGCACAACCCTTGGCGTTTACATCCTGGCTTTTCTGATCTTTTCGATCCAAGAAGATTTATACGCGAAGAAGAAGACCGCCTTGGCGGAGAACGCGTCAGCTTTCCGCGCGGTTGTCTGGGCCATGCTTTTCGCGAGCCTCTCCTTGAGTTGGTCGTTGACGCGGGTCCCGCAGTCGGCGGTGATATCGCTCAGCCTGGGGACTATCGTTGCCCTGATAACCGTAAGAGTGGTTGGGCGAAAACTCTGTCCCGCAAACAATCGCATCCAAAATGTGCTGATCATCGGCAGCGGAGTCAGAGCGAAACAAATTTCAGACGCTATCCAGCGCGACCCCGGTTCCTTGCGCCTGGTCAAGGGTTGTATAGCGGAAAACCATCTGCGAAACATTTATGGGCCCACAATGTTGAGCAGGATTGCCCGCGAAGAATTCGTTGATGAAATTATCATCGCCAGTACCGAACCGAAAGTCGTAGAAGTCGTCATTCAAGAATCTTGCTTTAACCGACTCGACGTAAAAATCGTGCCCGAGATCTGCATTCCACCGTCTGCTGGTGAAATTGTATTCGAGAATGTTGGCGGTATTCCCCTGGTGAAAATCAGAGATCATCGGTCGCCCGCGTACCGATTAGCGATAAAACGAAGCTTGGACTTCGTTCTCGCGTTAAGCAGTGGACTTGCGCTCTTGCCGTTACTGCTCGTGATTGCGGTACTGATCAAATCGGATTCGGGAGGGTCCGTTTTCTATCGCGCTCCGCGGGCGGGGCACAAAGGACGACAGTTCGTTTGTTACAAGTTTCGCACCATGGTGCCTGAAGCTGACGCGCTGAAGGATGAACTGAGGGAGAGGAACGAACGCGACGGAGCATTTTTCAAGATCGGGAACGACCCGCGGATTACACGCATCGGGCGGATCCTAAGGCGGTATAGCTTGGATGAACTCCCGCAGCTGTGGAACGTGTTGGTCGGCGACATGAGTCTGGTCGGACCGCGCCCTCATCCTCCTGATGACGTCAGTCAATACAAAATTCAAGATCTGCAAAGGTTGGACTTTGTGCCCGGGATCACAGGATTGTGGCAGGTGACGGCACGCCACGATCCATCGTTTGAACGCAGCGTGGCTTTGGATGTCGAGTACATCAAGAACTGGAATTTGCGGCTTGATCTGCGCATTCTCTGCAAAACAGTTTCCGCGGTGCTCGAAGGGAGCGGCGTGTGAGCAATGCTCTGGCGGTACCTTATCGCCTGGGAAAGCCAGCGATATCGCTGCTCGTCCTTCCGCTGAAACTGCTTCACCTGTTGGTCAGTCTGGCGCCGCTTATGTTTTTTGCGGCACTGACCGCCATGCTTTTCAGGCCGCCTGACCTGAAATCGTTCCCCATCGATCGCGTTGCCTTCTTCGCGTCGCTCTTTGTGCTGGCGGTTCGTTTGTGCACTCAGCGTGGATCGCTGCGTACCTATCCTGCTACCTGGCCGTTGCTGGCATTGATGTTGATCGGGCTCGGGGGGACACTGACCCAACCCTATGATTCCCAGGCCTGGAGCGTATTAGCGGCGAAGTGGGTGGTCCCGTGCGTGTTCTTTCACATTGCCGGCTTGGTCTTTCGCGACGGGCCTTCGCTACGGAAGCTGGAAACATTTCTGTTGATTGTGCTGGCTTATCTCACTGCCATTTCCGTCCTTGCTCTTCTGGGAGGAAACGCCTTCATATTCCCGCGATTCATAACTGATGAGGCAATCGGAATCCATGCAGACCGGGCGCGCGGACCGTTTCTACAGGCGGTTGCCAACGGCCTTTGCCTAAACCTTCTGGGGCTGGCCGCGCTGGATTCGTTTCGCAGAAAGACCTTGAGGGGATTTGTTGCGGCTGTACTTTTCTTAGCTGTGCCTCTCGCATTGTTGGCGACGATGACCCGCGCGGTGTGGATTGCCTCAGCATTGTCAGTCCTCTGTCTCGTGGTCTTCGGGTCCACAACGAACTTGCGCAGGATTGCAGTCGCGGGGTCTGTGCTCGTAATTACTGCGTCAGGAATGCTGCTGCTTTACCGCGCTGAGGGCAATTCCTTTGGGCAAAGGGCAATGGACCGTTCTCCGGTCGACTTCAGGGCCGAGATGTACAGCGCAGGCTGGCAGATGTTCACGGAAAAGCCCGTCTTGGGTTGGGGCAACGAGTGGAACATCCAGCCAGAGGTCGAAAAGCGAGTGAGCAGCTTCCATCCTGAATACTACGTATTCCACAACACTTTTTTGGAATTGGCAGTCGAACGTGGTCTGCTCGGTCTCGGTCTATACGTGTGGCTCATGATCTGCCTGTTCCGCCTTGGAAGGCCCGGCGCGGGGTCGCAAGGGTCCGGCGAACCATTTTCCGGTCCTCACTTTCGCAAATTATGGCCGGTGCTTCTCGGCGTTTACCTGCTGAACGCAAGTGTTGTGGTCATGAATTACCAGTTCGTAAATGCAGTACTGTTCACGATTGCTGGAATCCTGGCGGCGCGAACCGCCAGCAGCCGCCAGCAACCCGAGATCGTTCAATGAAGAAGATCGCTTATCTCGCGAACAGCTTTCCCGAAGCCGTGGAGCCGTATGTCGCTGCAGAGATTTGGGAACTGCGCCGCCGCGAGCAAATGGTGGTGGCTTGCAGCTTTCGGCATCCGAAGCTTGTTCCCGAGCAGCTTGCTGGACTTACATCTGAAACTGTCTACATATTCCCTCTTCGAATACGACTCGCGATCTGCACATGCTGGGTGTGCGTTTCGCGGGTTTCACTAATCTACGATCTTCTCTGGCGTGCGCTCGCCGGACCGGAATCGATACGACATCGCGTTCGGGCGCTGGTGCACACATGGCTGGGCGTCTATTTGGCAGTGGCGCTCCGCGAAGAACAAATTACGCACATTCATATTCATCACGGATATTTTTCCTCGTGGGCGGGAATGGTTGCGGCCCGATTTCTCGGGGCAACGTTCAGCATGACCCTGCACGGGTCCGATCTGCTGGTCCGCGCGGATTACATCGACTGCAAACTGAAACATTGCCAGTTCTGCGTTACCGTCTCGGAGTTCAATCGTGGGTACATTCGCGATCATTATCCGGAAGCGGATCCCGCCAAAGTCGTCGTCCATCATTTGGGCGTTGATCTGGACTTCTGGCGCCCGTTGCAAGAGATAAGCCGCGGCGGTTCCTTCTCCATCCTCGGCGTAGGACGCCTGCACGCGATAAAGAATCATGAATTTCTTATTCGCGCTTGCCAGCAGCTGAAGGTTCTTAATGTGCAGTTCCGCTGCGTGATAGTGGGGGAAGGGCAGGAGCGGGGGCGCTTGCAGAGTCTCATCCGCGAACTTGATCTTCAAAATGAAGTTGAGCTTTGCGGGCATGTGCATCGCGAGGACTTGCCATTGTTTTACAGCCGAGCCGACGTAGTGGTGCTCACCAGCCACAGCGAGGGTATTCCCCAGATCCTGATGGAAGCCATGGCGATGGAACGACTCGTACTCGCACCCGAGATTACGGGAATACCGGAGTTGATTTGCGACCACAGGACTGGATTTCTTTACCAGCAGAATTCGATGGGGGATTTCCTGGCGAAGTTAATTCACATCGCGTCCGGGAAACCGTCGCTCGCCGACGTCCGGCAGGAAGCCAGGCGTTACGTTGATTTGAATTTTAATCATCAGCGAAATTTGAATATGTGGGCTGACGATTTCATCCGGCGCGTAGACGGCAAATCAGGCACTCAAGAAAGTTCGAATGCGAATCCTATATTGCAACAAGTACAACTACCGGTTCAGCGGAACCGAATCATACCTGTTTGAGACCATGGACCTGCTGCGATCGCGGGGCCACGAGGTCGCGCTGTTTTCAATGGCGGACCCGCGCGGCCCGGCAACAGACTATGACCGCCACTTTGTTCCCCTCGCTGATTTCAAGCAAAAAGGAGGCTTAGCCGCCAAGGCCGGTTTGGCACTTCGCGCAGTTTATTCGACCGAAGCGCGCACGCGGATCGCAGCCACGATCGAAGATTTTAGGCCTGACGTTGCCCACGTCAGAAACATTTATCACCATCTGTCACCGTCGATCCTGTGGGAGCTGAAGTCGCACACCGTGCCGGTGCTGTATCACATCAACGACTTCAAGCTGATCTGCCCCAACTACAACCTGATTTCATCTTCCGGCGACATATGCGAACGCTGCACAGGCGGGCGTTTTTGGAATGTCGTCCGCGAGGGCTGCTACGCTGGAGGCGCGGCTCCGTCGGCCGTTCTCGCAGCGGAAGCGTATTTTCATCGGTGGATTGCAACTTATGAAAAGTGCGTGAACCTGATCCTGGCCCCGAGTCAATTTGCCAAACAGAAGCTAATAGAGAACGCCGACCGCTGGGTGCGCGATCGAATTGAAGTCCTCGCGCATTTTCAGAATTGCCCTTCTCAAATTGTTTCGTATCCGGGACTAGACGCACCCATCTTATATTTCGGTCGTCTGTCTGCCGAAAAAGGCGTTGATGATCTCCTTGCCGCCATGCAGCGTCTGCCCGAGCTTCAACTCGTAGTTGCCGGTGACGGGCCGCGACGTGCGCAACTCGAATTGCTCGCCAAGAATCTGAGCCTCAATAACGTCACCTTCGTTGGCCACGTCTCTGGAGCCGCGTTGGATGATCTGATTGCTGGGTCGCAATTTACCGTTTTCCCCTCTCGTGCGTACGAAACGATGGGCAAAAGCATTCTCGAGTCTTATGCGCAAGGGCGAGCCGTCGTCGCGTCTGATTTAGGTTCGCGGCGCGAGCTGGTTGAAGAAGGTCAGACTGGACTTCTGTACAAGGTCAAAGATGTCAGGCAACTTTCTTCCGTGATCGCCTTTTTGCGCGATCACCCCGAACAGGCCCGAAAGATGGGAACAGCGGGCCGTGAGCTGGTGCGAGAACGACATTCGCAAGAGCAGCATGTCCAATCGCTAGAGCGAATCTATGAAACGCTGATTCGGGCAAAGAAAGCTGAAATCCAAAAATCCGCGCGATCATTGTTGCCTGCTTCGGTTCGACTAAGCGAACCAAAACGCCTGAGCATTGCACTTATCGGAGGACGAGGAGTAATCGGAAAATACAGCGGTATCGAAAGCTGTTACGAAGAGGTCGGAGGGAGGCTCGCGGAAATGGGTCATGAGGTCACCGCGTACTGCAGACGTTACTTTACGCCCAAAACCCCCGAGTATCGCGGCATGCGCATTGTTCGCCTGCCGACGATCCGGACCAAGCACCTGGACACGCTTGTCCATACTTTACTAAGCACGATACACGCCTGTTTCAGCAGCTGCGATGTGGTCCACTACCACACGCTGGGGCCATCGCTGTTCTCTTTTCTGCCCCGGCTGTTTGGCAAGAAAACCGTGGTCAGCGTGCAAGGCCTCGACTGGCAACGTAAGAAGTGGGGCGAAGTTGCGGGCCGGGCTTTGAAGTTTTGCGAGTGGACCTCGGCGCGACTGCCCAATACGACTGTAGTGGTCTCGCGCGTATTGCAGGAATACTACCGGTCACGCTATGCGAAGGGGTGTACGTACGTACCGAACGGCACACGAATACGGAAACGACGGATCGGCAACTATCTGCAAAGTATGGAGCTGACACCCGACGGCTATGCGCTGTTTCTTGGGCGGTTCTCGCCAGAAAAGAATTGCCATCTTCTAATCGAAGCATTCGAAAGACTCGATACACCAATGAAGTTGGTCCTGGCTGGCGGGTCGAGCCACACAGATGATTACGTCGCCCGCTTGCGCCGGCACCGAAGCGATCGAATCCGGATACTGGATTGGATTTCCGGGGACGCGCTCGAAGAAGTTCTGACGAATGCCGCGATCTTTGTTTTGCCGTCGGACCTGGAAGGCCTGTCCCTCGCCTTGCTGGATGCCATGGGCGCAGGCGTGTGCGTGCTCGCAAGTGACGTGCCAGAGAATGCTGAAGCGTTAGGCGATACCGGATTCATATTTCGTCGGGGCGACGTCGACGATTTGCAACGAATGCTTGCGCTGCTGCTCGGAGATCCGGTTTTGCGTGAGAAGAGTGGCCAACTGGCCCAGTCTCGGGTTCGCCAGAATTATTTATGGGAAGAAGCAGCAAAGGAAATGGAGACGGTCTACTTCTCATTGTTCGCCCTTTCCCAAAGAACGTCCGCCACGCAAAAGGAAGCTGCGTAAAAACAGCACACTAACTTCAACTCACCGGCTCCAGCTTCGCCGTGAAGTGTCGCAGGAAGGGCGCTTCGTAAGTAAGTTTCAGGCCGCGTATCGCGTCGCGCTTCTTCCACACCTCGAGAATAATTTCGACTGCATAATCAATGTGGCTCTGAGTGTAGACGCGGCGCGGAATCGCCAGGCGCACCAAATCCATTTTGGCGGCAGCGCCAAACATCAGACGGCCAATCTCGACCGAGCGAATACCGCCTTCCAAATACAATTCGGTTGCCAAGGCGACGGCAGGAAACTGTTCCGCCGGAATGTTCGGCAGAAAGGCCCGCGCGTCGAGATAGATTGCATGGCCACCCGGCGGTTGAACAATGGGGACACCATATTCCGAGATGTGATTGCCGAGATACGCAGTGGAGGCAATACGGTATTGAAGGTAATTCTCCGCAAGCGCCTCTTGTAGCCCAACTGCAATTGCTTCCAAATCGCGCCCGGCTAATCCGCCGTAAGTCGGATAACCTTCGGTCAAGATGAGTAGGTCTTTCTCCTGCTGCGCGAGCAAGTCGTCGTTGGTGCATAGAAAGCCGCCAATGTTGGCCATGCCGTCCTTCTTCGCGGACATGGTGCATCCGTCGCCGTAGCTGAACATTTCCTGCGCAATCTGCTTGGGCGTCTTCGATTCGTAGCCTTTCTCGCGCAGTTTGATGAAATAGGAGTTTTCCGCGAAGCGGCAAGCATCGAAGTAAAGCGGGACCTTGTGCTTGCGGCAGGCGGCGCTCACTTGTCGAATATTTTCCATCGAGACCGGCTGCCCACCGCCGGAGTTGTTGGTGACGGTAAGCATGACCAGCGGGACATGGTCTCGGCCGACGCGGGCAAGCAACTCTTCCAGCGCCCCCACATCCATGTTGCCCTTGAATGGATAATTCGTTTTTGGCTCGCGGCCTTCCGGAATGAGCAGGTCAACTGCTTCGGCGCCGACGAATTCGACATTCGCGCGAGTCGTATCGAAATGCGTGTTGTTGGGAACCACATCGCCCTTCTTGCAGGTCACACCGAAAAGAATTCGCTCGGCGGCGCGGCCCTGATGGGTGGGAATCACGTGGCGGTAGCCGAAGATGTCCTGTACCGACGCGCGAAACCGCTCGAAGCTTTTGCTGCCCGCGTAACTTTCATCGCCTTCCATGATCGCTGCCCATTGATGCGTAGACATGGCGCCGGTGCCGGAGTCAGTCAGAAGATCAATGAGGACATCGTCGGCTGGAAGGAGAAACAAATTGTAGTGGGCTGCGCGAAGAAGCTTCTCGCGCTGGGCGCGGGTTGTCCAGCGGATCGCTTCAACGCTCTTAATGCGGAATGGTTCAATGATCGTGCGCGGCATGCACGGTTATTGAACCACGAAGAAGGCGAGCAGGGAGAGAAAAAACCTATGGCACCTGCACTGAATCTTCATCTTCCTGATATGTGACCGCGGCGGTGCGCTCCAGTTTGTCCCAGGAAAAGGGCTCGCCGGTGACTGCGCGCTTGACGGTTTTGAAAAGCACCAGCGAAAACAGTTGCCGGTAGGCGAATCGCTGCAGCCAAACTTGACTGAGAAGCCACGGGTCTTCCCGCGTATCGGGGGTGCGGCGTTCAAGCGCAAACGCAATAGCTGAAGTTATGAAGTCGATGATCAAAAATGCGGCAAAGAAAATCACCAGCCGCTGGAAGCTGGCAGGATCGGTGGATCCCGGATGAAAATGCTTCTGCAAGAAATACCAGAGAGCGCCGACCGTGAACATGATGTCAATAAACGGCGAAACCAGAGGCAGCAGAATTTGAAAAACCACTATGTTCGGCAGGGCAATCCAGCCCAGCACGCCTTTGCGTGCGAACACTCCGCGATGTTTGTAGACAGCCTGCAATATTCCGAATGACCAGCGGAAGCGCTGGCGCATGAGGCCGTTGGCATTGGTGGGGGCCTCGGTATAAGCGAGCGCCCGGTCTTCATATTCCACGCGATATCCGCGGCGAAGCAGCGCCATGGTCAAGTCGGCATCTTCGGCAACGGTGTCGGTGTGGTAGCCGCCGGCCTCGCGAACAGCCGGTATGCGCCATGCGCCGATCGCTCCAGGAACCACGCTCACTGCGCCGAGCGTGTTCAGAGCGCGCCGCTCGAAGTTCTGGCTGGTGATGTATTCAAGCGCCTGCCAGCGCGTCCACAGGTTCACTCTGTTACCAACCTTCGCATTCCCGGCTACGGCGCCAACCTTTGGATTGACGAAGTGCGGCACCAGCAATGCAACCGCATCTCTGGCGATGACCGTGTCGGCATCAATGCCAACAAAAATTTCTTCATCCTTGTGAATGTGCAGCAAGCCGAAATTCAGCGCTTCGGCTTTGCCGGAATTCGGCTTGGTCAAAACCAGCAGCCGGCCCGCCGCTTGCTCGCGCGGGAAGCAGGTCCGAGCAACCTCCAGCGTCTTATCTTGCGATCCGTCGTCAATCACGATCACGCGAAGATGTCGGTAGCTTGACCTCAGCGCAGCGCGAATGGTGCGCTCAATTACCTTTTCTTCGTTGTAGGCAGGAATTAATACAGCAACTCGCGGACTGTAGGCGTCGGTCACACCGCGGCCATGACGCCGGTCTTTGAAGCGATCGACAACCGCAAAGGCGCCGATGAAAAGAAGGCGGCCGGTCATGAGCAAATCGCCGATAAAGAAAACGAAGACGATAACTCGAACTCCGGCGCCGTACATCCAGAACCCGACCCAGGTGAGCCATGCCGACCAGAGTTCACTACGTTTGATCGGCGGCATAACCTCGGCACGAGTCTTGTGCCACAGATCGCTGACGGAGACAATCTGGATTCCCTTCGCCCGTGCGCCGTCAATGATCATGGGTAGCGCGCGCACTGTCTCGCGGCGGTTTCCGCCTCCATCATGAAGCAGGATGATGTTCCCGCAACGAATGTCACCTGGCTTGCATGGTGGAAGGTGTTGCAGCACGAAACTGGAGATCTGTTCGGCAGAGCGGCCTCCGCGCCAGTCGTCGGGATCAATCTTGTCGCCGATGGTGAAGTAACCGAGTCTCTCGGTAGCTTCCAGTGGCCGGACTTCGTCTTCGGTGTCCGGCTCTGAGTCGATTGAATAAGGCGGACGGAACAGGTGAGTGCGAATGCCCAGCCGGCTGGCGAACAGGCTCTCCGTCAGGTTCAACTCCAACTCAACCATGGTGTTGGAAAGTTCACTGATGTCGGGATGCGTAAAAGTGTGATTGCCGATTTCGTGGCCTTCGTTGTAAATCCGCGAAGTAATTGAAGCAAAACGGTCGGCCTGATTTCCGATCAAAAAAAATGTCGCGGGTGCATGTTCGCGCTTGAGAATGTCGAGAATTCTCGGGGTCCAATCGGGGTCGGGGCCGTCGTCAAAGGTGATCGCCACCTGGTTCGGACTGGCGCCATATCGCCCCACACGATAGGGTTCAGGCAACGAGTCCATCGTCTCATCAGTGATAAGGCCCGCTGAATTATCCAACTCCAGTTTGCGCTCGCCATTTTCCGGCGTGGCTTCCACGTTAAGAATCTCGCCGCTGCCATTCATGTCAACATCCTGGCCGGGCGGGACGATGTTCAGCTTCGAAGGCGCGGCCGCATCCATGGGGAAATCCCAGATTCTCCACAGCGAGCGGTCCTCCGAGCCCAAGCGCCATAAGGCGAACGTTCGTACGCCGAGTTGTCGCCCCGCACGCATCTGGTTGAGAGCTGTAACCCCATCCAGAAACCAGATGTCATGCTGCAAATTGTGCTCATCGAGATAGGTAATGCGCGGGTTCAGGCTATCGCTGTCGAAATTAACGTCAGCCTCTGAATCACGTGCGGCCAGCCAGGCCTCCTGCACGGTTACGTTGATGTCGTGCTCGTCGGAAGGCAGCTTTCCGTGCTTCGGCTTCTGCACCCAGTCGTAACCGTAATTTGCGATGGCGCAAATAAGTTTGTCGATTGGAACTAACTTTTTTGCTTGCGACAAATTGCCGGTGAACCAGTCCTGCGCCGCGATGGGTCCGGAAGTGCCTCCGCCGCCAGCGTAATGCTGGTCATAATTCATGAGCACCACGCCGTCGGCAGCTTTTCCGACGCCGCTGTAGTCGAAGTCTGAATTTCCAGAGGGCGCGCTGACGTACAGCTTCATGCCCTTGGAGTGCAAGTCGCTGGCGAGTTCGTTCAGCAGAGTGACAAAAGCGGGCTGCGCCTTTTTGGGAAAGTCTTCGAAGTCGACCATTAATCCGCGGTATTTATCGGTGGCAAGAAAAGTCGCGAGTTCCTCACGAAATTTTGCGCGCGCGTCCGGATCATCCAGGAATGAAGAAATGTCGATCCAGTTGATACCGTCGAAGTTGTTTACTAGCGGGAAAACCTCTGTGCCGGTATCTTCCGACTTTAGAAACGGCATCACTTTGTAGTCCACGGGGCGCACGGCGCCGCCCTGAATTACGTCAAAAAAGTGGTTGGTTTCGGAATCGACGCCTTGCAGGTGACCGTCAGGAGTCAGCACATGCAGCCATTCGGGATAGAGCAAATCAACCTGTCGTGCGTATTCACGCAAAGATGAAAAGCTGGCAGCATCCCAGGGAACGTAGAAGGCGGCGCGAATGCCTTCATCGGTGTTGAGTTCCACCATTGAGGGCGCGGTGTTGGTCTTGCGGTGGCTGCGGCGAATAAGCAGGTTACGCTTTTCTTTGGCTTTTTCTCTTTCGGTTTCCTTGAGCCCTTTGTAAGGTTCTTTCAGAGCGTGATAAGGGCGCTTCTCAAAGGGGAGAAGAAGCTTTGGCAAAGGCTCGCGCATGGCCGTGTATATGAACACGGCAATGACAGCGCTGACCAGAATTCCAGCGACGTCGAGCAGCGTCCGAAGACGTTTCCAGCGACCCCTCTTGGGGTCATAAAAAACCGGGTGCGCCATGCCTTAGAAGACCAAAAACATCCTAGCGGTCGGATGAAGGAGGGTCAAACCTCTACTTAGATGCGTTATGACTGAGGCACGTGAATGAGTGCATACCACTCCGGACGCGATATATTGCCAACGTGGGCGAACTGGTCCGCAGAAATCTTCGATTTTTCCTCGTTCTCTCAGCGGCTGCTCTGCTTCTGCGGCTGTTCTTCATTTTCCGCTTTCCCGGCGTTGTGACCGACTCCTTTGTTTACGGCGACATCGCCAAAAACTGGCTGCAGCACGGCATTTACGGGCTGAGCGGGCCGGACGAGATCTCTCCCACCTACATCCGACTTCCGGGCTATCCCGCATTTCTTGCATTCATCTTCGCGATCTTCGGCATGGAACATTACCGGGCAGTCTTGTTCGTGCAAATGTTCGTAGATCTTGGGACTTGCTTCCTGTGTGCGGACATTTCCTTGCGACTGCTGGGCCCGAAAGTTGCGAAGATCGCCTTCGTGCTCGCATGCTTGTGTCCCTTTTTGGCGGATTACTCGGCTGCCGCGCTTACCGAGACGCTTGAAATATTCTTCACCGCCTTGGGATTCGATCTGGCGATCAGGGCATTGCAGCGGGGTTCGCTACGCGATTGGACCGGATGTGGAGCGGCTTGCGCGGCTGCGATTCTACTGCGGCCGGACGGCGCTCTGCTGGTCATGGCGATTGACCTTTATTTAATGGGCCAAATTTTGCTGCCGAATCTAGGGAACGGAGGTATAGTCCACGCCCCGATCTCTCGCGGACGTCGGTTACGGCGCAATTTTCAGACAGCGATTCTCGTAACGGTTATTGCGCTAGCTCCGCTGGTGCCATGGGCAATTCGAAACTGGGAAGTCTTTCACCGCCCGCAGCCTTTGGCGCCGCGTTACGCTAACGAAGAAGACGAATTTGTGCCCATGGGATTCAATCGGTGGGTGAAAACCTGGATTGTTGATTACACCTCGGTCGAAGAAATTTATTGGGCGGTGCCTGGAAGCGCGATAGATCCATTGAAGCTTCCGTCCCGTGCATTCGATACACCGCAGCAGAAGAGTGAAACTACAGCGGTAATCAATGATTACAACAACATGCTGCACGTAACGCCGGAGCTGGACCGCAGGTTCGAAGCGTTGGCGACGGCAGGGATCCAGGCACACCCCGCGCGCTACTACATAGGCCTTCCCGCGCTACGAATTCTGGATATGTGGCTGCGCCCGCGAACCGAAATGTTGCCATGCGACAGCCGCTGGTGGGAATTCAACGACGAGCAGGTTTGGACAGCTCTGGCCGTTGCGTTCGGAATCATGAATTTGGGTTATGTTGTGTGCGCCGTATGGGGGTGGACACACGCCCGCAAAATTCCGTTCACCGGGATGCTGCTACTGTTTGTTGTGCTGCGTTCCGGGTTTTTGGGCACGCTTGAAAATCCCGAGCCCCGCTACACGCTGGAGATGTACCCAATCGCAATCGTCCTGGCGGCGGCCGCAATTGGCAGGGCGCGGGCAGGTGAAGCGGTTTCGTAGGATGATGAATCAGCTCAGCGGCGAATCGCTCATGCGGAAGCGCGTGCGCACGTGTTCGGAGAGCAATTCAATCGCGTGGCGATTGGCGATTGGGTCCATACGCGCGAGATAACGCATGGCCTCGACTAGAACACGTTGGCCGTCCACGTATCGCGGATCAGAGGTCCGTTCGCGTGGTTTTTTCCGGCCCATGTCGGGGGGAACTGGGATTGTGAAAACTTTGGCCATGTCGCTCCGCTATTTGTCTGGAGATTCTCTCAATGGTCCTTGGATGGTGTTTTCGAGTATAACGCCGCATATTGCACTCTGCAGCCACAAAGTTCAGCAAAACTGCGAATGTAAGCTGGTGTTTTTTCAGTGGGTTACGATTTTTGGGTTGTTGGATGTTCTCAGCTTAAAAACTTTATTCGGGATTTTCTGGTTCAGCTGAATAGCGGAATACTCCGCCAGCCGGTAGTCTCCATTGGGCGCCACCAGCTTTTGCTGGACGGAAATTCCAGTTTGAAGATCAATCCAAAGGATGATCTGCGGGAAATGCTGCTTAATTTTGTCCGATTTCGGAACCAGTTCAAGCTTTGCAGTGTTAACGCCGTCAATCTTTTCATCGCCTCCGTAGGTGATATCGAACGATTTGCGCATGTCCTGGCCGCTGCTGCCGAACCCAAGCACAAGAAATGTCTCAAATTCCTCGCGATGTGCGCTGGCGTCGTACACGTCTACGGTTGCGATATTCGGCTGATAGACTTCAATCTTCCCGTTCGAGAAGATCACTTGCTTTGCGTCAGGCTTGTCGATGTCGGCAGCCATCTGAACGTCTTTCGCGCTGCGGCGAAAGTAGATGGTGCCGTTCTGGGTCTCGGCGACATCATTAATCACACTGTTGAACATGGTCCAGGTGAACTTTGCCTCGGCGGTGTGAAACTTAGCGGCGGTCTCGTCCAGTTTGACGAGAACTTTTTCCTGGCCGGAGTCATCGGCCGCCAACGCCGCTAGAGCGAGTGCAGAGCTGCAGCCCAGGACTAGTATGCTGCAGGCGAATCTCACGTGTGATTTCTGCATCGTTGGCGCTGCCCTCTATTCCCGCCGGACCCAAACTTTGTATTCGGTGACGCGGCCCCTGCCGTCTTTGACGGCTTCATAATGGGAGATGCTTACGCTGCCCGAAATAGGCTCGATCACACGGAGCAACGCCGTACGCACCGCAGCATCGTCACCGCCGGAGACCGCCCCAGCGTCAATCCGATAAATGAATTCGCCCTTGCCGTCTGGATATACGACGACGCCGGTCGAACCCGGGTTGTGTTCTACAGGACGATCGTTGAAATCGATGACTCGCGGCGAGAAGAACACGAAGATCAGGATGAGCGTGACCATGATGTCGTACTGCACGGTACCGCGCTCGTGAGACCAGAAAATAAAACCCTTGATGGTGCGCCACACGCGGTGGATCATTCCTGATGGGGCTTTGGATTCTGCGGTTTGTAGATTAGTGTGCAAGGCGGTTTTCAGTGACAAGTGGTCAGTGGTTAGTTCGTTGTTTTAAAAGTCAGTGGCACGCTGTTACTGAGCAGTGCTTAGCCCCTAGTCACTTCGCGCTATCTCTGAGAACTTATCACTGACCACTAATCACTAACCACGGCCTCCCCAGTGTAGATCGTTTTCAGCTGCAACGAGTTGCTTTTAGTGGAGCTTTCGCGGAAGGATGCGGTCGGTTCCCATGTATGGCTGGAGCGCCTTGGGAACCAGCACACTGCCGTCCGCCTGCTGATAATTCTCCAGAATAGCCAGCCAAGTGCGCCCGACGGCCAGCCCGCTGCCATTGAGGGTATGCGCGAACTCGGACTTTCCTTTTCCATCCGGCCGGAAGCGAATGTTTGCCCGGCGCGCCTGAAAGGATTCGAAGTTGGAACACGACGAAATTTCGCGATAGAGCTTCTGGCCGGGAAGCCAAACTTCAAGATCGTAGGTCTTGGCGGCGGAGAAACCCATGTCCGCGGTGCACAGAAGCATCACGCGATAAGGCAGTTCCAGCTGCTGCAGAATTTCCTCGGCATCGTGGGTGAGCTTTTCCATATCGTCATAAGAATGCTCAGGCCGGGCAAACTTCACCAGCTCGACCTTCTGAAACTGGTGCTGGCGGATGATCCCGCGCACATCCTTACCATATGAGCCGGCTTCGCTGCGAAAAGATGGGGTATAGGCGGTCAGCGAAATCGGCAATCGCGTTCCGTCGAGTGTCTCGTCACGATAGAGGTTGGTGACGGGAACTTCGGCGGTCGGAATCAGCCACAAGTCTTTGTCTCCATGCGGCACGCGGAACGAGTCAGAAGCGAACTTGGGCAGCTGCCCGGTTCCGTACATGGATTCCGAATTCACTAAATAAGGTGGCAGAACTTCCGTATACCCGTGCTCGCGCGTATGTACATCGAGCATAAAGTTCGCCAGCGCACGTTCCAGACGGGCGCCAGCGTCCCAATAGACCGCAAATCGTGCGCCGGAGAGCTTAGCGGCCCGTTCCAAGTCCAGAATCCCGAGCTGTTCTCCGAGCTCCCAATGCGGCTTAGGCGCGAAATCGAATTTCTGAGGGGTACCCCATTTGCGTACTGCAATATTGTCTTCGGCTGATTTGCCGACTGGCACCGAAGGGTGGGGCATATTAGGAATGCCGGCCAGCACCTCAGCCATTCGTGCGTCGTACTCTTCGGCGGCTTTTTCCAGCTCCTGAATCTGGGCACGCATTTCCTTAGTTTCAGCGACCAGTTGGGCCGTGTCCTCGCCCGATTTTTTCATCTCCGGAATCTTGGCCGAGAGCCGGTTGCGCTCCGCCTTGAGTGTCTCCGCAGACTTGATTGCCTGTCTTCTTTGCGCTTCGACATTAGGAAATTCGCCGAGCACGGCCTTGGGATCCATGCCGCGGTTCCGCAGCATTTCCTCAATTGCCGGTAGGTTATTGCGTACAAAGGCAAGATCGAGCATGGGAAACAATACTGTAACGGAAGGGGTAGCAAATTTGCACCTGAATGCGTGGTGAACTGAAGCCGGGTGCAGTACAATCGCGCACATGATTCCGCAAGACCTGCTCGACATCCTGGTTTGCCCGGTCTGCAAAAAGCCGCTGGCGATGAAGGAAAATGGCGAAAGCCTCAAATGTAGCGTGTGCCGGCGGGTTTATCCGGTGCGCGACGACATCCCCATTCTGCTGGTGGATGAGGCGAAGATCGAGGCCGCCTGATCGTTCGTGAGGGTGGCGCCTTTCTGATTGAATCCGGGGGCACGAATCTCATCTCACAGGCTAACCGTCTCATAACGGAACCAGGGAAGCGCCAAATTGACACTTTGTGTCACCCGTGAGACGGGTCAGTTCCTCAACCTTCCCGCTGGACTGCCGATGACAATAGCAACTCCGCGTACATTCAAGGGTTTAAGGGACTATGGGCTTCTCCAGACGAAAGTACAGCAACCCTGTTGGTTCGGCAGATGAATTGCATGCAACAAAAGTGGTTGCAGCTGAGTCTAATGGGTAGAAGCAGTGAAGGTCGGAGGTGGAAAATGCGAGAACGATTTTCAGTCACCGAACTAACAGCTCTGCGAAGCGACCTGCTGCAAGGGGGGCTAGCCGATTCGCGTGAGGCTGCCGAACTGGTGCAAATTTTCCTGATGGGCCGGGGCTACGGAGTATCGCCCCAGGCTGCCCGGGATGCGGTGAGCCGGGTAGAAATGTCAGGCTGCGCACTGCCGGTGCTGGAAAAGGAGCTGGAAGGTCTGGCTCTGGTCCAGTAAGAAGGCGCAGTAGAGCGGTCCGTAGCGGTGCGGACCCAAACAATTTAAAAGAGATCCGCGGGGACAAAGACGTAAACCAGTCGCTCCCCACAGATGAGTGACAAGGATGTAGCCGGGCCAACCAGCCCGGCGTTCTTGTTTTTGGGAGAGCTGGGAAGTGGCGTTCGCTCGTGGTTAGTTTCTGGGATTTCTGCCGGGTAGCCAGTATGGTCCATTTTCTCTCCATAGCCTCGGTTTCGCGATGGAGCAAAACAAACTAGGGAACCTGCTGGTCCAGATACAAATTCTGACGTGTCCTTTTTAAATATTCTAGCTTTTCCTGTAAATGCGTCCCCAGCGTTTGTTCCGGTGAATCTGAGTAGATGGGAAACCCGACCGCTTTGTTACATTCCTGGATGTTCTCGGTTTTCATGTAGCATGTTCTCCAGTGCTGCTTAACATATCTGGAAAGACCCATCCCGCCTCGATCAACATAGAAAGAAGCCACCACAACCGCCATCGCGAAGCCGCTCAGCAGGAATTTTCTCGGTGCTTCCTGGCGAAGACTCAGCAGAAAGAAGTAAAAGCCGAGCATGGCAGGCTCCAGATAGATGGCGTAGCGCGATTGTAACGCTACCCCTAGTCCTCCACAGAGTCTTCCATACGCGCTAATCACGCAGAATAACAAACTGAATGCCGTTAAGCCCACAACGATAAGAGCTCGGTTGTGGTCGGCTCTAACCCTGCCGGACAGCCGCCAGATAAAAGTTATCGACGAAAAAAGGATGGCCGCCACAATCACCGTCCCGATAACTTGCGTCGGAAGCGTAAGGTGTCTTATTCCAAAAAAGTTGGCAAACATGAGCGCCACGAAAGCCAAATACGATACTGGTGACTGTGGCTGCAACGAGAAACACTGGACCCCTGACTGAAACGTGTAATGTAGAAAAAAAGATCCAAGCGAGGCGACGGACACCGATAGGATACTTACGAAAAATAGCTTCGGCAACCGGGTCTGCGGAGTACTCGCCCAATAGTCTAAGGTCAAGAGAATGGGGGTAATCACTCCAAGAAAAATGCCGAATCCCGTGTAGATGGTTACAAAGTTGATTAAAAGTATTAGCGGATATCGGATAGCTGGCTGCCTGGAAGTCCACGATAGGCAGTAAAGCAGCATGAGAAGAAGCGGGAACGGACCGTGAGCGAAATTTTGAGTCATAAACAATGTCTGCCACTGGGCCGGAGTGAACAGAATTGCCGGTATAACCACGTCGAAGGCAGAAAGATCTCCATAGAGTCTTTTCTTCAGCCACAAGGCACATATTGCGGCCGCGACGATCACTCCCCCAATTACAAATGACTCGGTTCGACTGTTCCATCCAAATAGCGGATCGACCATTCTTTCAAACAGAGCACCCACTCCTTGCCTATGGGGACCATGCTGCCACGTGAACATCTGCCAAAGCGAGTGCTTCTGGAAAAGTGTTGCATTATTGAAATCCCACTGGTCTGCAAAGAAAACATTCACCGCATACCGCGAAATCAGCCAAAACATGCGCGCTGCATAAAGAATAAATGCAAAAGAAACTAGCAGCGAGACCCGCAATTCAACGAGAAGATTCGCAGGCGGAAAATCCCCTCCGGGAGGCCTTGTCTCGGTCTTGATGAGGGTGCTGGGGATGTTCACCTGATTGAGTGTTCCCGTAATTTTCAATCTTAAAGGTGTCTATGGCAATGGCGATCTGCATTTCATCACCGCCAGCTGCTATCGACGGTTACCGCCGCTCGGAACTGCTCCTCGACGAGACTTATTTGTGAGAGTCCTGGAAGAGATGCGACAACGCTACGAATTTGTGGTGGTCGGATATGTAGTCATGCCGGAGCACTTTCATCTCCTGATCAGCGAACCCGAGAAGTCGAACCCGTCAAACCGTCATGATTCAGGCGCTGAAGTTGGGAGTTGTGCATGGTTTATTCCCCACTTCTCCCAAAACCAGCGAGAAATGGGGCACCCTCAGGTTGTTTGATAATCCGTCTCCCAGCCATTTTTGGCAACGTCGCTTTTACGACTTCAATGTGTGGAGTGCGCGCAAGCATCGTGAGAAGCTGCGCTACATTCATCGCAATCCAGTCAAACGCGGATTGGGGGAGAGTCCCGATCAGTGGAGGTGGAGCTTTCGAGCTTACGCTTTTGGGGAAACTGGGCTTGTCATGGTTAATGACTGGTACTGAAAATGAAGATCCGTACTGAAGATGAAGGTCGGGCCGCGTGAGTAATTCCGTCACCTTGAAAAGCCCCACCCAGTCGACTTGGCTCAGGGCAGGCTTTCTCGTAAAAGTACGCGAGACTGGGGCGTACTGTGGTTTGGAAGCAAAGGAGAAGTGGGCCACCCGCCGAGGCGCGGAGTGATAGCCTACCGGCTCTGAGTCCTGCACAAATACACCAGCCGCTCTTCCGCCAGTTCTCCTGAACGGGCGAGACCAACTGGGGCGGTCAGCCGCCGGGTCGCATTTTTGCCGGAGCAGGTTACCGTGATGGTCTTCAAATTGTTCGTGCTGGAGTCGCGATTGAAACTTATGCTGAGTGGCTCACCGGTGATGGGGATGTAAGTGTCGCGGGCCTGATATCCGTTTGCGTCAAACTTAACTCTGCGCAAGGTTCCATCTGGCTCCGTTACTTCAGTTTCGCGAATTTGTCCTTGAACCGTGACCGCGTATTTGAATCTAAACAGATGTGGTTTGCCGTTGTGCCACCAAGTTTGGCCCACGCATCGGTCGCCAGCGTAAGTGTTGAGAATCCGTTCAGGTCCCTCCCATGCGCCGGTCATGCGGTTCTGAGAATCGTACCGATATCTGAACTCCTTGCGCTGAGCTGTCAGAACTTTCACCAATCTGCCCTTGTCGTCGTAACTGTACTGAACCGAGCGACCCAAACTGTCATTCGCATCGGTGATTCGGTCCTGCGAGTCATAAGTCAGCGCCACCCATTTTCCAGTCGGTGACACGATTCGACTCACATTCCCGTTTCTCTCGCGAACCACCTGCAGAACTTCGCCTTTGGCGTTGCGAAATTCTACTACTCCACATTGTCCAGGTTTGCTATTGCCGTTGCAGCCCCGCAGTTTGTATGAGGACCCGTCTTGCAGCGCGACCGTTCATCCATTGCCGTTCCAGCTGATTCGGGAGCCGTAGAATTCGGTGGGAGTGTTGGTATTTTCAAACACGGCCGAGGCGAAATCCTGCCCTGGCGAAACGCGATTGTAGTGAAGGCGCGAACCGTCGGCGAGAATCAGCTCAACATATGTGAACGCCGCTGAATCGCCGGAGATGAACATTTCATACGAATTGCTCGCGCCAATTCCGAATGCCCTCGAGCGGGGGTCAGCGTTTCTGTAGACCCGATTAAACTCAATCGGAATGGAATCTTTGAGATACAGATCAACGTTATTTCGCACATACAATCCAGTTTCCAGATCAACCGGATCTGCATCTTTGGGAGATGCAGGCTGCAGTATCGCCCGCGAACGCGTTGCAGTAAGGGGATCAGCGATTTGCGATTGCGCAAAACTGGTAAGGAGAGCCATGAAAACCACGGCGACTATAAGGGGTTTCATCAGCCAACAGTAATGCAGCTCACTAGGCAAAGGCATGTGCCGGAAGGATTATGTCGGGCGGGCTGCCCAACCTTTCGGGGCAGAGCACAAACCCACGGTGCCCTTCGCGACTTTTTCGAAGTGGAGGGCCAACGATGTCGGCAATCGCATCTAAACCAACTAGACTTATGCCCGTAATTCGAAGCTGCAAAGTATGCGGAAAACCAAACCGGGCGCCTGCTGCCCATTTCGCGGACACCGGCCGCTGTGGCGCCTGCAAAAGTCCGCTGCCGCCCGTGAATGAGCCGCTGGAAGCCGATCCGCCGCTTTTCAACGAAGTCATCCAGAATGCACGTGTTCCCGTGCTCGTAGATTTCTGGGCTGCCTGGTGCGGGCCGTGCCGAATGGCAGCTCCCGAAGTTTTGCGAACTGCCGCCGATATGGCCGGGCACGCCATCGTCCTTAAAGTGGATACCGAGCGCTATCCCGAATTGGCCGCACGCTTTAATGTGCGCGGGATCCCGAACTTTGTAGTCTTGTCGGGAGGCCGTCCGGTCATGCAGCAGGCAGGCGTGGTTGACCACCAACAAATGGAGAGCTGGTTGAGATCAGCTGCCGCAACCGCAGCTGCCTAGTTTCTCCATATGCCAAAACGGTGGCGCTGTCCTATCCTTTGGGATCAGTATCAATACCGCACCGGAGCGTCCCCAGCTTTCCCCAACGTTAAATTTAGCGCGGGCGCCCTTTGGGACCACTGCTGAGGTCCGGAACTTCTTCGCCAAGTGCAGTCGCCAGATCGATTTGATGGTCCTGCTCTTGCATCAGGATTTGGCGAATCTGTTCGGCCATCGCGTATTCACCCAGAGCTTCGCATTGCCGGATGCGATCACGATAATTACGAACAGTTTCGTTTTCATTATCGAGATCGAAGCGAAGCATTTCCTTCGCATCTTTGGACGTGCGCACCGGCTTGGGAGTGACCGCCGGCATTTTGCCGAGATAGTCGATCTGCCGCGAGAGGGTCAGGGCGTGATCGAGCTCCTGCTTGGCGTGGAGTTCGAGTTGCGCGGCGATGCCCATGTATTGCGCGCCGCTGAGTACTTGCGAATAGACCACGTAGGCGATGATCGCTTGATATTCGCGAGCCAGGTCCTCGTTCAATAACTCTGCCAGACGGTCGCGCGAAATTTCGACTCCATCACTGGCGGATTTAGATTCAGCCATTTTTGATCTCTCCTTGGAATTGACCGACACAACTAGGATGCTGCGGGCGCGTTGTGAGTTCATGTGAGTGATGCCGGCAGCAGTGCCACCCATTTGGGTTGAGCCTGTTCGGCTGCTTGATAGACCTCATCGAGATCGCCCGTGTTTGCTGGCGCCATCTCCGCACCAGTGCTGCGCGCTTGGCCCTTCGTTTTTTGTGATTTAATTGTGGGCATGGAACAGGCTGGAATTAACCCGCGTCCCGTGGTCGGAGCGATCATCGTGGTAAGCGGCCTGGCGATTTCGTTCCTGCTCTGGCTGCTCTACGTACATCATGCTTCAGCTGATTTCGCTGGGCGATGGATGTTTTTGCCGGCACTGAACGCACTGCTGAACGGACTGTGCGCGATTACGCTCTGTGTAGGATTCTATTTCATCAAGAATCACAACATCGTGGCGCATCGCACGAGCATGCTGCTGGCCTTCGTGTTCTCTTCCGCTTTTCTCGTCAGCTACATCGTGAATCACGCGTTGCACGGCGACACAATCTTCCCGGGGCACGGACCGATGCGGACTCTGTATCTTTCGATTTTAGGCAGCCATGTGATTCTGTCTATGGTTGCGCTGCCAATGGTGCTCACCACGTTCTTCTTCTCCCTGACCGGACGATTCGCAATCCATCGCCGAATCGCGCGCATAACGTTTCCCATCTGGCTTTACGTTTCTATAACTGGCGTCGTGGTTTTCCTCTTCCTGCGGGCGTACGCGTACTAGAGCCGAGTAAGTTATCCGCTTACGCAGCGGCCTACTCGTAGCGCAAGCTCTCCACCGGATCTAACTTCGCAGCACGCGCGGCCGGCACCGTGCCGAACAAAATTCCCACCAGAGACGACACCACGATTGCCACGATCGCCGATAACCCTGAAATGGGAACCCGGTACTCGGTCAAAAAGCGAATGGAATAAGGCAATGCAAGGCCAAGCACAACCCCTACCAATCCGCCGCCGACGGAGATGACAATCGCCTCGGACAAGAATTGAAATCGGATCTCGCGGTTAGTCGCGCCCAGCGCCTTACGGATACCGATTTCGCGAATTCGCGAGCTTACCGTCGCCAGCATGATGTTCATGATTCCGATACCGCTGACCAGCAAAACAATCGCAGCCACAGCCAGCAGCACCATGGTCAGCGCATTGGCGGTTTTGTCGGCTACAGTCACCAGTTGGGTGAGATTGGTTACGTTATAAACCGACTCCGCGCGGTGGCGTGACTGAATCACCTGCTTAATCTGGTTGGTGACCGGCTCGATCATGGATGGGTCGGACACCGAAAAGTAGATCAGTTTAACGGTCGCGTTTTCGGTGAAGTACCGGGCCACGCTGTAAGGAATCAGGAATGTGCTGGTCGTCACTTCCGACTCGCCAAACGTATTCACCCGCTCGCGGAAAGTGCCAATGACGGTAAACGGCAAATGGCTGAGCGGAATAATTTTCCCGACCGCCGACTCGGGGGAGCCGAAGAGCTGATTGGCCAGGGTCTCGGTGATCAGACCGACTTTGTTGTGGGCCTGTGCGTCCTGAGCATCGAAAAAGCGGCCGGAAACCACGACCAAATTTCGAACGTTGCGATATTCGGGGTACACGCCCAGAATCTGCAGATCGCGCTCTTTACCGTTTCCCACGGGGACGCGTTCATTGAGATCGAGCACCGGCGATGCGCTCACGATGCCGGGGATATCTTCCTGGGCAGCCTTCATGTCGTCGACGGTCAGGGTGTCGGGAGCGGTGTTGGTGATGCGTTGCGCGCCACCCTCATACTCCGCGTAAACCAGATTGGCGCCGATTCCCTGGATCAGATTCAAGACATACTGCTTGCCAGTCAGACCAATTGTGACTACCAGAATCAGCGAAGCCGTTCCGATCACCATGCCCAGCCCGGTGAGCAGGAACCGGACCTTATTGGCGCAGAAAGTCTCGAAGGCGAAGCTCATGATCTCGCTGAAGGCGAGCTTAGGAGCCAGCTCCGCTACTGCGGTGGTGACGGGCATGCAAGTTAGATGCTACGCGCTAGGAGCAGGAGTCGCAAAGTGGCGCCTAGCATTCAGCACTCAGCATTCAGCATTCAGCATGGACAATAGCCATCTATCGAGAATTGTGGCGAGCAAACATGTAGACAGTGACGGATATCACCGAACAATTATTGGTGTTATTGGCAAGATGCTCTTGGATCGGAACCGCGATGAAAAACTTTCGCGACCTCTACGTTTGGCGCAAGGCGCACGTTCTGACAATGAGCTGCTACAAGTTCACCACCAATTTTCCGAGAGACGAACTTTATGGCATCACAAGCCAGACACGCCGCTGCGCAGCGTCGATCGCCGCCAATATCGCCGAGGGATGTGGTAAGCGGAGCAATGCCGAATTCCAGAGATTCCTCGGAATCGCGGCAGGCTCTGCGAGTGAGCTGGAGTATCACTTCCTGTTAGCGCGCGATTTAGAACTGCTGTCTCGCGATGACTACGAGGCCCTGAACTCAGCCGTACTGGAAGTAAAACGTATGCTGGCGGCGCTAATTGTCAAAATAGAGCACGAACGCCAGCTCAGCTGAGTGCTGAATGCTGACTGCTGCGTTCAGGCGCTTTTCAGTTGCGCTTGCGAGACCAGGGCTTCGTGGATTGTCTGAACTTGCTTTTCCGTATCTTCGACAGTTCCACTGTTGTCGACGACGAAATCCGCGGCTTGAATTTTCGCTTCATCCGGGGCCTGGGCCATCATTCTGCGGGTGACCTCGCGGCGGGCGGTTTCGGAATCGACATTCAGCCGCTTCTCCCAGCGATCGATTCGCTGCTGCGGTTTGCAGCTCACTACGATGACCTTGTCGAATTTTCTTCGTAATCCGGCTTCGAGCAGCAACGCCGCTTCGAGCATCACGATCGCATCCGGCTCGCGCTGACGAATTTCTTCCATCCACTGCTGCTGCCGTTCGATGACTGCGGGATGCACGATGCTGTTGAGCTCATAAATGCGGGGACGCTTTTGATCGAATGCAAGTTCAGCGAGGCGGGCACGGTTCACGGTCTTGTCTGGATTCAGTATGTCCGGTCCGAAGCGGCGCACCACTTCGTCGTAAACCTTTTCGCCGGGGCGCATGAGATCGTGCGCAATTTCATCCGCGTCAATGGTATGCACGCCGAGTTCGGCAAACATGCGGCCGACCGATGATTTTCCGGTGGCGATCCCGCCGGTCAGTCCGACTTTGAGCATCGAGTGATTATTTCACCACAGAGACACGGAGGCACGGAGAAAAAACTTTCAAATGGCTACTTCGAAACCACTTGGAGAAAACGAGGTTCTACCCAGATGGTTTCTCCAACGCTGCCCGTAACCGACTCAATTTCGAGTTCCGCCATTCCGATCTCGTTGAATCCAGCGATCACGAATTCCTGGCCTACGCATCTCTCGAAAGTAGATTTCGTCGGAAAGTCGGGGTAGTCCGCAAGGCCGTCGGGAACACCTACAAGGCGGACGTGAGTACCGATAGTCACCATTCTCCGTGTCTCAGTGTCTCCGTGGTAAAAACCTCAAGCGCGCGACAGTTCCGCTACCCGCATGCCTCTGCGCATCTTCGCAGCCTTCACCGTATTCGACATCAGCATGGCGATAGTCAACGGCCCAACCCCGCCCGGCACCGGCGTGATTGCTCCCGCAACTTCAGCCACCGCGGGATGCACGTCACCGACCAGCACTGATCCTTTGCTGCGGAACGCCTCCTCCCGTTTCGCATTGCCAGAGAAAAGGCGCGCAAATTCTTGCGCATCGGTTACGCGATTCATCCCCACGTCAATAACGGTTGCGCCGGGACGAACAAAATCCTTGGTGATCATTCCTGCGCGGCCAATCGCCGCGACCAGAATGTCCGCGCGGCGGCAAACGCCCGGTAGATCGCGGGTCTTCGAGTGACAGACGGTCACGGTGGCGTTGGCGTTCAACAACAGCATCGCCATCGGCTTGCCCACAATGTCGCTGCGCCCCACGACCACGGCTTCCTGGCCCGAGATTTTGATTTTGCTTCTTTCCAGGATTTCCATGATTCCCGCCGGCGTGCAGGGTACCAGTCCGGGCCGCTGGGTGGAGAGAAGGCCAACGTTCATAGGATGGAAACCATCGACATCTTTGGCGGGATCAACGGCGAGCAGAACTTTTTTCGAGTCCACTTGTGGCGGCAAGGGCAATTGAACCAGAATGCCATCAATCTCCTCACGGCGATTTAGATCGGAAACAAGATCCAACAGTTCCTGGGTTGTGGCTCGGGGTGAAGGAGTGTGTTGCTCGCTGTAGATGCCGACTTCCTCGCTACTTTTTACCTTGCCGCGAACGTAAATCTCAGATGCCGGATTATTGCCCACCAGCACCACCGCCAATCCGGGCCTCATTCCGGCCGCGGACATGGTCTTTACCTCAGCGGCAACTTCGCCGCGTATGTCGGCCGCGATTTTGTTCCCATCGAGAATGGTTGCAGGCATGGGATTGTGAGAGAAATTTTAGCACCGCGGGCTGAAGGTCGTTGGTCGATGGGAAATGTCGTTCGTCGTTGGCCGTACGTCGTTGGCCGAAAATACTACAACTTCTTACCGGGGTGCTAAACCGCTGGGACTGGGGTTTGCCAACGATCAAGGACGAACGACCAATGAAGATTTGACCTACGACCAACGACGTACGGCCAACGACCAACGACGAATTTTGTTTTTTGCGATACTGAACCCATGCCGGCCGCCGATCCAAAGTCCGTCAAAGTGCACCTGACTTCCGGCACAGGAGTGGATATCGAGTGGAAGGATGGGCATCTTTCCAGCTATACGTTTCCCTATTTGCGCGACGCGTGTCCCTGCGCTCTGTGCGACGAAGAGCGTGCCAAGAGTGGCCGTGAACCCGGGAGCCCGGCGAAAACAAAAGCAGGGGAGCTTCCGATGTTCAAGCCTGCGGTCAAGCCGGTATCAGCTGAACCGGTTGGCAAATACGCGATCAAATTCAACTGGAACGACGGTCATCAGTTAGGAATTTATTCGTGGAAGTGGTTGAGGGAAATTTGTCCGTGTAAAGAGTGCTCGGCTGCTGACAAGAACAAAGCCGCCGGCTGACCTACCCAGGAATTGACATTTTTGAACAGCTCTTGAGCAAGGCCGAACCGGTTCGGCCCCGCTCTTTCGAAACGGAAATCACTGAACGGTGAAGCTCACCGTACTGATGTGGGTCAATGCCGTACCGCTGCTGTTCGTACCAGTGCCAGTGACTGTCACAACGTAGGTCTGCGGACCTTTCGGCACGACACTACTACTTTTCCCTCCGCCGCAGCGGATCCCGGTGATCGCAATCGCGAGCAGTGCCAGTCCAAATAAAGCCGCCCACTTGCGCCGTGACGAAATCGCGCCAACTATCACGGCGGCAAACAGGCCACCGAAGCTCGTGGTTGCAAGCGCAACCGATCCAAGTCTGGGTTTGCGCGAAGGCAGACTCTGCGGAAGTCGCAGGTCCGCAGCAGCGGTCAAGCTTAAGGTAGATGTGAGTGTCTTACTGGAGGTCGCGGTGAATGTGACACTCGCCGGGTTCAGCGAACAGGAAATTGCGACGGCTGCTCCAGCTCCACTGCAGGTCAAGTTCACGGCGCCGGTGAAGCCCTTAAGCGCCGTAACCGTGATGGTTGAGGTACCCGCCTGACCGGCGGCAGCCGCGGACGTTACCAGTCCTTCAAGCGAGAAATCTCCGGCGGACGGTACCGCAGTCCACGCGGTAATGAGCTTGGCGACGTCAAGCGATCCCAACCCGGTGACCTGATCGTATCCCGCGCCGGCTGAAAAACCGATAGTGCCGCCGTTCGGGCAATTCGTGCTCCCCGTGGTGCAAGGAACATTGTTGTTTCCCAAGGTAATGTCGTGAAACGCGGTGGGAGAACTCGCGGCCAGCGAGTAGAGCATGGGGTTCACATTTCCCAACCCGTTTGAACTGGTAGCTTGATTGATCAGCGCGAGGATTCCGGCAAAAGTGGGGGCTCCGGCGGAGGTCCCGCCAACTCCCGTCAAATTATTTTTGCTGTCCCTGAAGCCGCTTGCGCAACTTGTTGCACCCGGATCTTTGGCATTGGTTTCATCCTGCGAACACATCAAATAAGGATCATGGAAATTCGAAGCGTTTAGCACAATATCGGGTACATCACGTTTGCCATCATTCGGAACGCCGGCTCCGCTCTGCCACGATGGCTTGGAGAAAATTGTGCTCGCGCCACCGCCGCCGGCATCCAGACCACCTGTTGCCGCGCTGTCGTTCCACGTCTTTTCCGGGATGTATTCGAGGGCCGAAGCACCACTAGTCAGGCTGGTGGAACCGCTCCAGTATGGGGAGTCGGCAGGGGCGCCGCTTGTGCCACATACGTTATTCGGAGGACAGGTTCCAGCATCACCTGTGAACTCGCTTCCTCCAACGCCCGTGACTTCGGGAATGCCGGCTGGCAGATCTACAGCAAAGCCTTGGGTCGCGGAACTCCCGGTGTCACAATCGGCGGCTCCGCTATCTCCGGCAGGGCCGCTTATAGTCTGGCCATGCGAGTTTGCCTCCTGGGCCCATTGCTGCAAAGTAAGCGCAAACGCGCTGCCAAGATTCGCCTCGCAGTTTCCGTAGCTGATACTGATGATCGGGGCCACGTTATTGGTGATCGCATAGAGCAACGCGTCGAACACATTTGAGGTCCGATTATTGCAGGTTGTGCCAGATCCGATCCCGGCATAAACAAATTTAATGGTAGCGTTCTTAGCCACGCCCTCAGACCATTCCAGGTCGAGGTCGGTCTCAGTTTCATCGCCACTGCAAGCTAACGCGGTGCCTGTGCCCGGCACCAGTATGAGCTTAAAATTTGTGCTGCTGGTAGCGGGCAGACCCGCTGCGCTTCGGAAGGCATCAAGATCGGTGGTGCTGTTGGTTGCGTTAAGCAGAGTTTGGCCGATAACGGCGATGGTTTGGCCTGTGCCGTCAAAACTCGAAGGCAAGTCGTAAATGGTCGCGAAGTCGCCAGGAATTACGAAGTGATTTCCTGAAAGATTTGAAGTGAATCTGCTTGACGGCTGGCTATATCTCGGCTTGGGATGGAAATCATTCAGCCCGCGAACCCCGAGCGTCTCGGCGGCGAACGCCTCAGGTAGCGAGACGTCACTAGCGTTCGCCATGTGTGCCTCGCCATTAACCACGTAATGATGGAGCTCAGTCTTGAGCGCGTACTCCACTTGGCCCACGCTGCCGCTGAAGGAAATCTCATTGCGATTGCGCGAGACGCCGTTAATGGTGAGTCCTTGCGATTGCAGCCAGGAGCTGACCTTCGCCAAATCGTTCGACGTCATCCCAAAGCGGGCAGCGTATTGCTCCGGCGTAAGCCATTTGTGGTAATTGGGAGAGGAACGGTCCTGCTGCTCGCGGAGAAGCTCCTGCAGGTCTAACTGCTGGGCGGCGGAGAGGCGGAAAGTCAAAGCTGCGGTGAGCTGCTGTTCGGGGCTGACCCGGCCCTGGTCTAATTGCGGTCGCGCCAATGGGTGTGCGGTCCCCCTCACCGGGGCGGTACGGGCTGAATCGACGGCGTATGTTATCCGATCCTTGGAAGTTCTTTGTGTACTGCCTGACGCTGCCAGAAAGAAAACCGCGCAGGTTATCGGGATTACGGTCAGAGCTGCTGAACCCAAACGCGCAAGAGGTTTATTGAACATAAAGGAGTTCTTCCTAAGTGCAGTGTTGTCCCACGATTGGAGCCGATTGCAGGATAGATTCAGCGTACCCCAGCTTAGGATGTATTCCCAAGTGCTTTTGCGCTGTAAAAAATTGTCACCATGACCTGAGTAATGAGGTGTTTCTTCCGCACGATTGCGTGAATTTTCCCGGCGTCAGCAGCCACGGGCCGGGTGTGGGCATCGTAGGTGCGGCGAAATTAACGTGCTTGCCTCCGCGAATCCCGGCGCCCGAACTAACCCAGTGCTCTCCTGCTTCCGGTACTGCTTTTTGCTCGTTCTTCCGGCGTTATCGTGTCTTGCTCTGGCGCAGTCTTCCATGTCGATGAAGGCATCGGATTACAGCTTCATTTCCCCAATAACAACTATTTCCAAAGAGGTGAATGAAGTTAATCTCGCCTTTACTGTGACCGACCACCATGGCCATTTCATCAGCGATCTACGCGCGGAGGACTTCCGCCTGCTGGACAATCAGCTTGCGCCAGGTCATTTCACCTTCTTCCAGCAGCGTAGCGACTTGCCTCTGCATCTGGCAGTGCTGATTGATGCCAGCGCTTCGGTGACGCATCGCTTCAAGACGGAGCAGAACGCGGCCCTGGCGTTTGTAAGAAAAACCCTGCGAGCAGGAAAAGACGAAGCCACGGTGATTGCGTTCAACGATCGCGTGACCATGATCCAGGACCTTACCGGCGAGACGGCCAGCGTTTCTAGAGCGATCGCTAGAGTAAATCCCGGGGGCAGCACTGCGCTTTATGACGCGATAATTTATGCGGCCGACAAGCTGCGCAGGATTCCAGAATCCGGGATCACGCGCCGGGCGATCGTGCTGCTAACCGACGGAGTGGACACAGTCGGTCGTTCCACCTTGTCACAGGCCCAGGCGGCGGCAGCTCGGGATGAGGTGATGATTTTTTCTTTAACCACGAACATGGCGGAGGTTTACCCAAACAGCCCGGGGGACGCAGTTTTGAAGCAGCTTGCGCTAGCCACCGGAGGCATGATGCTTCCCGCAAACGACGAAGCGCGGCTCTCCGCGTCGCTCCGCAATATTGAGAAGGCGCTGCGTAACCAATACATTGTCGCTTATAGCCCACCCGAATTTCGCGCTGACGGCACGTATCACAGAGTGGAAGTCGTGCCAGTCAAGAAGGGACTCAGGGCAAACTGCCGCAAGGGCTACTATGCCAATGCTCCGGTCGAAGCATTGAAGACCCAACCCTGATCCGATCGCTGTATTCATCGCGGCTTCCTGCACAACTTCTGAGAAATGCCTTACACTGTTGCTCATTGATTCCGGATCCCGCGTGAAACTCTCCGTCGTTATGCCCATTTACAACGAGCGCGCCACGGTGCGCGCCGTTGTCGAACGTGTGCTCACGGTGCCGCTCGAAATTGAGCTGCTTTGTGTGGATGACGGGTCGCGCGACGGGTCACGGGAAATCCTGCAAGACCTGGCTTCGGCGAAGCCGGAGGTCAGGGTTTTCTTTCAGCCGAAGAACATGGGGAAAGGCGCAGCCCTGCGACGCGGCATTCAAGAGGCGACCGGAGATTTTGTGATAATCCAGGACGCTGACCTGGAGTACGATCCCGCTGAATATCCGTCATTGCTTGGTCCGTTGTTGGAAGATAAAGCCGACGTAGTATACGGGTCGCGTTTTCTGGGCGGCGGTCCGCATCGAGTGCTTTATTTTTGGCATTCGGTTGGCAACTGGGCCCTTACTCTGCTCTCGAACTGCTTAACCAATATTAACCTCAGCGATATGGAAACCTGCTACAAGGTTTTCCGGCGAGAGATCATCCAATCGATCCCCATTGAAGAAGACCGTTTCGGTTTTGAACCGGAGATCACGGTCAAAGTGGCCAAACGCCGCCTGAGAATCTATGAGGTAGGGATCAGTTACCAGGGGCGCACTTACGAAGAAGGGAAAAAGATCGGATGGAAGGACGGAGTGCGTGCCCTCTGGTGCTTGCTGAAGTATTCACTCAAAGACGGCCCTAAGGTGGCGGCAGTGCGAGCAACCGGACCCGTCGCCGGGCGACAGGACGCTCAATAGGGCCGGCAAAACGTATCGTTCAGTTTCCCTGCCGTACACGGAAGTAACCTGCAGTGTCCAGAGTGCCTTCAGTTCCGTTTCTGTGTCTCCTATGATGATTCCTGAATGGCAGTCATTGGTTTCAGCGGGACATCCTCGTGAGCGCATGCCGACTTTCCGTCGTAGTTCCCTGCTTTAACGAAGAGCAGGTCATCGAGACCTGTCACGAGACCCTGACTCGAGTCTTGTCGTATGCCGTTCCGGATTATCAAATTGTCTACGTGAACGATGGATCGACCGACAATACTTATCAGCTGCTGAGTGAAAAGCGGCGTTCGGACCCGAAAGTCAAAGTGGTTGATCTGGCTCGAAACTTCGGACATCAGGTTGCGGTTTCCGCGGGGTTGGCGTATGCCGACGGCGATGCGGTCGCGTTAATAGATGCCGACCTGCAAGACCCTCCCGCAGTGTTGGTGCAGATGTTTCATCTCTGGGAACAGGGTTACGAGGTGGTGTTCGGCGTAAGAAAGAGCCGTGCCGGAGAAAGCTGGTTCAAACTCAAAACCGCGGATTGGTTCTATCGCATCCTGAACCTCCTCTCAGATACGGAAATCCCGCGTGATACTGGCGACTTTCGTTTACTGGATCGCAAAGCGGTCAACGCGTTATTGCGAATGCCAGAGCGGGATCGACTACTGCGAGGGTTGTCGAGTTGGATCGGATTTCGCCGCTACGGTCTGGAGTACGAGCGTCTGCCTCGCGTAGCGGGTGAGACGAAGTATCCCCTTCACAAGATGCTGCGGTTGGCGCTGGATGGCATTCTTTCGTTCTCGGTCGTTCCTTTGCGGCTAGTCAGCATCATGGGCGTCGCAACGGCTGGCATGTCCGTGGTCGGTATCTCTTATGCATTGGTCTTACGCCTGTTCACGCGGATCTGGGTCCCCGGGTGGACGTTGCTTTTTATCGGAATGTTATTCATCGGTGGGCTTCAGATGCTAAGCCTGGGAATTGTTGGCGAATACATTGGCCGTATTTATACGGAAGCGAAGCAAAGGCCGTTATATCTGGTGCGTGAGGTTCTACCTTCCGCCGCTGCGGAGCCGCTGGCTCGAAAGGCTGCGAGCGGATCCGCGTAAGAGAAACGCCAACGAAACACAGCCAGTTGTGAACTTTTCAGTTCCATCTCTATATGAATGACGTCGCCATTGTCGGTGCGGGTTTTACCGGTCTGTCCGCGGCGTTAGAGCTGGCGCGCAACGGGTTCAAGGTCACGGTTATCGAGAAGGACTGCGAACCGGGAGGTCTCGCCGGCTCGTTCACAGTCGGCGGTCGGCGACTCGAAAAGTTTTACCATCACTGGTTCACCAGCGACCACCACATCATGAGCCTGGTGCGCAGTTTAGGTCGTGAGCACGACGTACTCTGGCATCTGACCAACACGGGAATGTATTACGCTCATCGCATCTTCAGGCTGAGCCGGCCGCGAGATGTGCTTGCCTTCACTCCCCTAAGTTTCGTGAACCGGCTGCGTCTCGGATACATGACTCTTGCTGCACGGCGGGTGAAGAACTGGCGGGAACTGGAAGACGTCACCGCGAAAGAATGGCTCCTGAAACTCTGCGGCAAAGAAGTTTATCGAGTCGTATGGGAGCCGCTCCTGATCGGCAAATTCGGAGAATACGCCGAGGAAGTTTCTGCCGTATGGCTATGGAACAAGCTGAAATTACGCGGCGGCAGCCGCGGCCGAGCCGGTCAGGAAATGCTTGCGTATTACAAGGGTGGCTTTAGCGCTCTCGCGTCACAAGTTGTGGCTGGTGTGACCAAGCTGGGAGGCAAGATCCAATTAGATACCTCGGTTCTCGCAGTGTCATCAGTCGCAGGTCAGGTCAATGGGCTGACTACATCTAGGGGATTCGTTCCCGCGCGTGCAGTACTGTTGACCGCTCCGCTACCGCTGGCGGCAGATTTAGTTGCGCCGATCGTCCCGCCCGGTTACGCAGAAAGCTTACGGCAGATTCGTTATCTCTCCAACATCTGCATTGTGTTAGAGCTTAATCGCAGCCTGTCGTCTATGTACTGGCTCAATGTGAACGACCCTTCTTTCCCGTTTGTCGGCGTCATTGAACACACCAACTTTGAACCCGCCAGCACTTACGGTGGCAAACACATTGTTTATCTTTCAAAATATTTGCCCAGCTCGGCACAGCTCTACCAGATGTCGAATGAGGACGCCGTCAACGTCGCCATCGATGCGTTGAAGCGGATGTTTCCTGAGTTCCACCAGAACGCGATCGAAAATGCTCACGTGTGGCGCGCTGACTACGCGCAACCTCTGGTCGAGCGCCAATACAGCCGGCTCATTCCGGGCTTCGCCACGCCAGTCAAGAATCTTTTTCTCTCGAGCATGGCGCAAATCTATCCCGAAGATCGGGGTACGAATTATGCAGTAAGAAACGGCAAGGAAGCGGCGCGCGCGATAGCGGAACGTCTGCAGCAACCGAACCAGAAAGTGACGGATAATTTGCGGGCTAGTGCGGCTAAATCTTCACCATGAGGCCGGCACCACGATGTCGCGGCGAACGAAAGCATGAATCCCCTCGAATCCAGGAGCGTCAAAGGGCCGGTACTCAGAGGCGAGGAAAGTTTTCAGCAGCTTGGGAAGTACCGTGGAGTTGTAACCATAATCGGACAAAGGCGCATTGCCATTCTGCGAACCGCAGTTCAGCTGAGAGGAACACAACACTCCCAGTAGGGGGTTACCGGAAATGATCACTGCTGGGCGGTTCGCAACTAAGTCGCACATAAATTGCCGACGCTGCTCAGACGCAGCGGGATTTGCAGCGTCGATCAAGGGATATTGATAGACGTAGCGCGAAGCCGGCAAACGTTGCGCGCGATAGGCGATGTAACCCGCTTCGGCGCCGCCGATCACGATGATTTTGTCATTGGGATTCGTCGTGTGCTGGATGAATCGTATTACCTGAAGATAATCATCCCGCGGCGGCGCGGAAGAGTCAGAGAAATCTGCGGCATAAACTGCCAGCGAAACTGGGAAAAATCCAAGCACAAGAATGAGCGCCAGCACGCTACCCGCCCCGCGTTCTTTCGCGGAATTCTCGATCTCGGTAAGAAACCAGGCGGCTAGAACTGCAAGGCTGGGGAAAAGCGGGAGAACGTAGTGAGAATAATCTCTGCCCGAGAGACAAGCGGCGGCAACTTCCAGAGGGAGGCTCCAGATCAGAATGTTGAAATAAACCGGCGGGATGCCTGCTATTTTCGTTCTTTCCGATGCGCGCGCCTTCAGCGCCAACGCCCATCCTGCCGTGCCTAAGACCGCGAGACCCGCGGCAAACAGCTGAATGATTAACTGTCGAGTATGCAGCAGCCGAACTGAAACGGACAAAGAAGCAGAATAGGCAGCGTTATATCCAAAGTATGCGCCGATGAAATCAGGAAAGGCCCCAGTGCGGTATATGGGAGCCAGGACCAAGCCGGTCAGCCCTAATGCCGCGGCTACGGCGAAAATAAACAGCCGGCTGGACGTTCGAATTCCGTCCTCTTTCTTGCTCACATAAAGCATTGCCAGCATTGCGACCGAGGGAAAAACTACCATGTTCGGTCGCAGCCAAAAAATGGAAGCGAAGCACACGCCCAATAACGGAGCACACCACTGCAGCGAGGTCCGCTGAGACCACCGCCAAGCGAGGTAATGTGCGGCGGCGAGTGGAAGCAGCGCCCAGCTTTCGCAAAGATTTCCCCCTTCCGAGAAATGCGCAACGAAGACAAGGGAGAGTACGGCAATCCCAAGGCTGACCCGGTACGAAGCAAACGATCCGATGACTCGATATAGAAGAAAAAATGCAAACGCGAAGGCCAGCAGTTCAAGCAATCCAATGCCGAACGTGGAAGCCGGATGCAGGTAGACGCCGGCGAATTGCAGATAGTAAAGCAGAGGGCCCTTGTGGTCCCACAGGTCGCGATAGGGCATTAGGCCGTGGTTCATCGCCCAACCGATGTAAGCAAAGATGGAACTGTCATTCGGGGCGCCGCTCGAAAACAACATGCGAGAGGGAACAAGGATGGCGCTTGTCGCTGCCATTAAGACAAGCAGAATGTTCGACGCTTTTCGCAACTCGGACCTGCCGGCTGAAGGCAAGGCATTAATAAGCTTTGCCACCTCTCCGGAAGACGCAATGCTGGATTGGTTAGGGCTCTGATCCAGTGATGACATGGCTTGGGTCGGTAACTGCGGCAATTCTACCGTGCAAGTGAGGCAGAATTGCGACTGTGGGGCAAGCGAAAGTAACTACCGAAAACTGACATGCCGAGAAAAATTGTGTTCGCGTTAAAACCAAGGGCGCGAGTGTCAACTTATTGCTTTGGAGACGGAGTTGATGGGGTGGTATGGACTTTGTTAGCTGTCTTTTTCCCCGCAGCCTGAGGCGGGTGGTAAGAAAACTTCACTGGCTTGCCCTTGGGGGTTCCCGTCCCAGTGTTGGCAGCCGCCTGAGTCCGACCGGAAGTCGCTTTCGGATGCTTCTTGGTGTTCTGAAGGCTGGTTCGCTCGGCCTTTTCCAGGTCGCGCGCCGACGATCCGGTCTTTGGAGCGCTGGTTGCCACCGACCGAGACCGGTGTGGTTCCACTGAAACGGCAGGCTGCCGTGGTTCAGCCGAAACGGGGCGCCCCTGTGGTTTAACCGAGACTGCACGCTCATTCCGCAGTTCGGGATCCGGCGTCTTCTGGGCAAATGCCGCTCCCTGCAGGGCCGCAGCGAGCGTGAACAAAACGACAAGTTTCACGCCCTTTATCTTAACCCTGAATGAACCTGAGTTGTACTAGATTCCACACGACTGAGCATGCAAACGATATGGAAAACCGGCTGCGAGTGTACTTTTAACTTTTTGTAGGCGACAAACGAAGTTCCAGCCGGCGAGGGGTTCCAGCAGGGTTACGTTTGGTAAGATCATTGGGCACTGTTTCTGCTAAATTTGGGATGACTTCAGGGACACCGTATTCTTTATCCCCCTAATTTATGAGTGCTCTGGCGAGACCAACCAGAATTTCCCGGGAGGTATTGTATTTTGACGAATCCGACGAGCCATCTTATCCCTGCGCATGGTGGGGAACTTGTTCAACTTATTGCCTCACAGGAACGTAGCGCGGAATTAAAGGACCATTCGCGGGAGTGGCCCTCCTGGGACCTCACGACTCGCCAGTTATGCGATTTGGAATTGCTGCTGAGCGGCGGATTCTCGCCACTCCGCGGTTTTATGCGACGCGCTGATTACGAACGCGTTTGCCACAACATGTTGCTCACCAGCGGCATTCTCTGGCCGATGCCCATCACGCTGGATGTGAGTGAGGAGTTCGCAAAAAAACTGACGCCGGGCTCAAGCAAAATTGCGCTGCGCGATCCTGAAGGCGTAATGTTGGCTGTCCTCGACGTTGAAGAAGTTTGGCGTCCCGAGCGGAAGGACGAGGCGCAGAGTGTTTTCGGCACTACCAGCGCGGTCCACCCCGGCGTCGATTATCTGCTGAACAAGTCGAATCCCTGGTACGTGGGCGGTAAGCTCGAAGGGGTGCAGCTGCCTTCGCATTATGATTTCAAGACCCTTCGGCTTACGCCGGCTGAATTGCGCGCTGAATTTTCTCGCCTGGGCTGGCGGCGGGTGGTAGCTTTTCAAACCCGAAACCCTATGCACCGCGCGCACGTTGAACTGACTTTTCGCGCAGCCAAGACAGTCGAAGCAAACCTGTTGATTCATCCGTCGGTGGGAATGACCAAGCCCGGTGACGTGGATTACTTCACCCGCGTGCGCTGTTATCAACTGCTGCTCGCGAAATACCCGCCGGGGACCGTGAAGCTCTCTCTGTTGCCGCTTGCTATGCGCATGGGCGGCCCGCGTGAAGCGATCTGGCACGCGCTCATTCGTAAGAACCACGGCGTCACTCACCTGATTGTCGGCCGCGATCATGCTGGACCCGGCAAGGACTCTGACGGCAAACCGTTCTACGGACCCTACGAAGCGCAGGAGCTGTTCGCGAAGCACGAGAAAGATATTGGCGTGACCATGGTTCCGTTCAGCATGATGGTTTACCTCGAGAACCAGGACTGCTATGTGCCGGACAATGAAGTGCCGTCAGGCGCGCGTGTGCTGAATATTTCAGGTACGGAATTGCGCGATCGACTCAATGAAGGCCGCGATATTCCCGCATGGTTCACCTATCCCGAAGTAGTGCGAGAATTGCGCCGCAGTTTTCCGCCACGCCACAAGCAGGGTTTAACGGTCTTCTTCACCGGACTCTCTGGATCCGGGAAGTCAACCATCGCGAATATTCTGCTCACTAAATTTCTGGAAATGGGCGGACGTCCGGTCACGATACTGGATGGCGACTTGGTGCGAAAAAATCTTTCGTCCGAGCTCGGCTTTTCGAAAGAGCATCGCGACATCAACATCCGCAGGATTGGTTACGTAGCTTCGGAGATCACCAAGAATGGCGGCATAGCAATTTGTGCTCCCATTGCGCCCTACGACTCTGTCCGCACCCAGGTGCGGCAGATGATTGAACCCTACGGGGGATTCATCCTGGTGCATATAGCTACGCCGATTGAAATCTGCGAGCAGCGTGACCGCAAGGGACTTTATGCCAAGGCGCGCGCGGGAATTGTGAAGGAATTCACAGGGGTTTCGGATCCCTATGAAGCGCCCACAGACGCGGAAGTTGTTATTAATACTGCGGACTTAAGCGCAGAAGAAGCAGCACAGGAAATTATTCTTCACCTGGAGCAGCAGGGATTCATTGGAGTCAGTCCCGAACCCGCGCTTACGGCGGGAGCGTAGATAGGCCTCACCAAGCCACGACCCAGCAGTTGAGTATCCGGCACGATTACGATGGAATTGATCGCAGTCAAAGTCCTGATCGGACTTGTGGTTGGTTTCCTGATTGGCCTGACCGGGCTGGGCGGGGGTGTACTGCTGCTGCCGATCTTGATCTTTGGCCTGAGGATACCTGCCATCATTGCCGTGGGGTCTGACGCGGCGTTCAATTTTCTCACCAAAATCCCGTCCAGCGCGGTGCACTTGATGAAGGGCACGGTTCGCCGCAGGGTCGTGGTCGCGCTTGCCGCAGGCAGCGTGCCCGGCTCCATCGCTGGGGTTCGCTTGTTGCAGCATCTCCGTGTTCTGTACGGCGCCGGAGTAAATGATTTCATCAAATTGGCCGTCGGCGTTTTGCTGATCCTGGTTTCGTCGCTCCTGCTTCTACAGCGGCGAATTGAACGGGAAGTGGCGGGTCGCCATCCCACGGCCAAATCTTTTACCGGTATGGCGATCATCGGCCTGGTGGCCGGATTTCTGGTGGGAATGACTTCTGTAGGATCGGGCAGCATCATCATGATGCTTCTGCTCTTGTTCTACAGTTATCCGCCGAAAGTGATGGTTGGCACAGATATCGTGCACGCTGTGATTCTCACCGGGGTCACCAGCTTCTTGCATTTCCGTCTCGGCAACGTGGATCCGTCGCTGGTGGCATATCTGCTCATTGGGTCGATTCCAGGTGGAATCCTTGGGTCAAACCTGAGCACCCGGGTTCCAGTGTTGTGGCTTCGCCGGATTCTATGCGCCATTTTGCTGATCACCGGAGTCAGAATGCTGTGGGTGCCGTGGCATTGAGCCGGGAAATGTCAATGTCATCTTATTCCGGCGTGATTGAAAGAATTCAGGCTGCAATCCACGCGGCAAAGGAAGTTTTCGGCCAGTTTACCCCAGGAAAAATCGAAACCGAATATAAGGCCGGACATGACCCGGTTACAGAAGCGGACCGCGCGCTCGACTCGGTGCTCCGGAAAAATTTGCTGCGCGAGGGTGAAGGCTGGCTTTCGGAAGAGAGCGCCGATGATCTTTCGCGACTCGATCGCGAACGGGTCTGGGTTGTCGATCCGCTGGATGGTACCCGCGAGTTAGTAGAGGGCATTCCGGAATTTTGCGTTTCCATTGCGCTGGTCGAGAGTGGCCGGCCGGTGGCGGCGGGCATTTGCAATCCAGCCACGAACGAAACTTTCATGGGCGCGATCGATTGCGGGCTCACTTATAACGGTGCGCCGGCTCGCGTCAGTCAGCGAAGCGAATTGCGAGGCGCTCTAGTTCTCGCCAGCCGAAGCGAAACCAAACGTGGCGAATGGGAGAAATTTCAGGGTGCGCCCTTCAAGGTCGAGCCCATGGGCTCGGTGGCATATAAATTGGCGCGGGTTGCAGCCGGCCTGGCGGACATTACATTCACCCTGACCCCAAAGAATGAATGGGACATTGCGGGGGGCGCCGCGCTGATCAATAGCGCGGGAGGTTTCGTGCAGACGCTTGATTCCGTGATGATATGTAACCGTAAAAATCCGTTAATCGATGGCCTGATTGCCTGCGGCCCGCTTCTCAAAGATGAGCTGCTGCAGTTCCTGTCGCCCTATCTCCAGTCGCAGCCGCGAAAATAATTCCACGGCCGTAACCTCGCACAAGATTTTTCTCTGCAGCTACCTCGTCATTGCACAGTCAACGTCGTGCTCCCATTCACTCCGTCGAGGCTTGCTTGAATTGTGGTTGTGCCTCTTGAAGCGCTGCTCGCGGTTCCGCTGGAATTAATCGTAGCCACGGCTACATCCGAAGAACTCCATGCGACCTGAACAGTGATATTGACGGTTGAGTTGTCGGTGAAAGTTCCCATCGCTGTGAACTGCTGCGACGACCCCAAGTTGATTGCCGGGTTGGCTGGCGTTACTGCGATTGACGTCAGGGTAGCAGTGGTGACCGTAAGCGTGGTGGTTGCGCTGATCCCTGCGAAAGCTGCCGTAATCGTAGTGTTACCTGTGGTCACACCTGTAGCCACACCCGCACTGACCGCGGAATTGCTTACCGTGGCCACGGACGGAGCTGATGAAGTCCAGGTCACCGCGGAGGTCAAGTCCAACTGATTGCCATCACTGAAGGTCCCCATCGCAATGAGTTGGGTCTCAATGGTTGCGGGAAGCTTGAGGTTCTGTGGAGTTATCCGGATGGAAACCAGGTTGGAGCCTTCGACCACCAGATTCAAGGTCGAGGTCTTTGTGCCGTCGGTTGCGGTAATCGTAGTTGTTCCCGCCGACTGACCGGTCACGAGACCAGCAACCCCCACAGTCGCGACACTAGTGTCCGATGAAGACCAGGTGGCGTATACATTCAAGTTCTGTGAACTGCCGTCGCTCCAAGTTCCTTTTGCGTTGACCTGCAATGTCGATCCTGGCGCTACAAATGCGCCGGTAGAACTCACTTTGATCGAGCTGAGTGTTGCCGAGCTGACGGTTAGTCCGGTCGTACCCGTGGCGCTTACACCCCCGAAACTGAATACAGCTGAAACAGTAGCGGTCCCTTGGTTCACTCCCAATATCACGCCAGTACTGCTGCCCGGTGCCCCAAACTTGGCAACAGCCGAATTATCCGATGACCAGGTTACCGAGTTACTGATGTCCTGAATAGAAGAGTCGCTGAACTTTCCAACTGCAGAGAACAACTGGTGCCAGCCGAGCGGAATCGTTTGGTTGACCGGGGTCACAGTGATGGTTTGAATGGTCGCGTTGCTTATGGTGAACGGAACTGAGGCGCTGATCGAACCCAGAGAAGCAGTGATTGTCACGCCGCCCGGCTTCAACCCGGATAGCTGGTTAACGGAACTAAAACTAGCCACCGTGGTGTCGGAGGAAACCCAGGTAACCAACGCGCTGAGGTTGTTCGTGCTGCCGTTGTTGAAATGTCCAGTCGCGATGATTGCGATCTTCGTTCCCTGGGCGATGCTGCTGCTGCCATTGGCGGCTTGGATCGAAATTGAGCTGAGATTGCTGGCATCCACTGTGAGTGGAGTGCTGGTGCTGACAGATTCGAAGGCCGCCGAAATGCTCGTCGATCCTATGTTTTTGGCTGTAACCAGACCACTCACGGTCACTGTGGCGATGGAGGTTGAGCCCGAGCTCCAGGTCGCAACATTGGTTACGTCCTGCGTCGTGCTGTCAGAGAAAGTTGCAATTACCGTGAATTGCCTACTAACGTCGAGCGCCATGGATGCCGGGTCAGGCGAAATTGCGAGTGAAGTGGCGCTTGCTGAGGTCACAGTCAGAGAGGCGGCCGGGGACGTGATCGCCCCGGACGTCGCCGTAATCATTGTGGTCCCCGCCGACACGCCCAGAGCCAGCCCTTTGGTTGGGGAAGTGTCGCTGATGGACGCAAAGGCCGGGTTTGATGAACTCCAGTCAACACTGCCAGTGATATTTTGCGTGCTGTTGTCGCTATAAGTTCCGGTCGCAATGAACTGCTGTTTGGTCGCTGGCGCAATAGTCTTACTGGCAGGCGTGATCGCAATGGAAATCAGCTTCGGGGCGATGGTCAAACTGGCCGAGCCGCTCACCGAACTCATGGTGGCAGTTATCGAAACCGTACCGCTCGCTTGCGCAGTCAGGATCCCACCCGCCGCAACTGTTGCCAGGCCCGCCGGAGATGTCGTCCAGCTCACTGTCGAGGTCAGGTCCTTTGTGCTCTTGTCGCTGTATTTACCCGTGGCGGTCAATTGCTCGGTCTGGCCGACAACAACGTTGTTGTTGGCTGCGGCAACCTGAATGGAAACCAGGGTCGGAGGATTGTTCCCACTGCCCGAGCCACCGCCGGCGCATCCGAGCGCGGTTAGCAAGCAGCTAAGTACGATGGCGAACAATGCTTTACGGGTTGAGGTGATCAGTGAAGAGTTCATTGCGGCGGTAGTAGAAGCAAGGGAAGAACCAAAGCGGCCGCCGTAACTCTATCATTCTGAGTAGCTGAATCTTGATGCGGAAGCGCACTAGGGATGGGAAAAGGAAAATTGTTGCTTTGCCAGAGGCGAAACATTTCCTCTTCTCACTAAAGTAATTCCACTTTTGGAGGACGGAGAGGAGTAGTCAGGACCGGCTCGGCAAGGATGCAGCACTGACAGACTTACCAGCAAATTCCCTCGTAGGACGCCGCCTCAGGTCTGGCCTTTGCGCTCAGATTGACCAGATCAATGACGGCCTGCTCCGGGCGAAGGCACCGGTTCAGCTGGTCTTTGTCTATCTTGGTGCCGACAATGACGACCTCCCCGCTTCGCACTACTTCTTCGAGGTCAGCGGAAAGCAGCGAGCCGATGTGGGGAATCACTTCTTCGATATATTGCCGATTCGATCCCGCCAGCCTGCCCAGAGAGACGTCTTTGTCCCAGATGCGCAGTTGGCAGCCTTCCCCCAGCAGCCGCTTAACTAATTGAACTTGTGGGCTTTCGCGTAAGTCGTCGGTCCCCGCTTTGAAGCTCAGCCCGAGCACGGAAATCTTCCTTCGGTTCGCGCGTAACACTGCCTCTACGGCGCGATCCAACTGCTCCGCATTGCTGGGGAGCAGGGATTCGAGCATGGGAAGGCTTAAATCCAACTCTTTGGCTTTATAAGTAAGTGCGCGAAGGTCTTTGGGGAGACACGATCCGCCAAATGCGAAGCCTGGAGAAAGGTAGGCGGGCGAGATATTCAACTTCGTATCCGAAGTAAAAATTCGGGTCACGTCTTCGGAATCAACTCCCATGCCTTTGCAGAGCGTCCCGATCTCGTTGGCGAAGCAGACTTTCACTGCATGGAAGACGTTGGAGACATACTTCACCATCTCTGCCACGCGAATCGTGGTTTCGAAAACCTGGCCGGGAATGCCCTGATAAAGCTCTCGAACCCGAGTTCGCTGGGCCGGATCCCCAGCCCCGATAATGGTGTAAGGCGGGTTCAGAAAATCCGCGACGGCGCTGGCTTCGCGCATGAATTCCGGGTTGTAACAGACCCCGAAATCATTCCCCGCCCGCTTTCCACTGGCCTTTTCAATGGCTGGAATCACCAGCGATTCGGTCGTACCAGGCAGAACTGTGCTGCGCAGCACGACGACGTGGTAGGAATCTTTCCGTTTCAGGGCTGCACCAATTCCGGATGCAACGTGCTCTACGTGGCTTAAGTCGAGCTTGCCACTGCGCAAACTGGGCGTGCCCACGCAGACGAATGAAATGTCAGATTCCTGAATTGCGACACAGGGGTCGGTGGTCGCGCGCAAGCGTGAAGCTTTGTGAGCTTCAGCGACCAGTTCGGTCATGCGGGCCTCAACAATGGGGCTGCGACCTGCCGCCATCATTTCGACCTTGGCCGGGCTGACGTCTACCCCGATCACGCGATGGCCCATGTGCGCGAAACAGGCCGCGGAAACCGAGCCCACATAACCCAGTCCAAAAATAGTGATCGACGAACTCACGCTTTAGTTCCTCCGGGAAGATTCCAGACTATCGGCGTTGGGCATTCAGTATGACATTCGGTTTGCGCGATTCGGCAGATGACCGAAGTCTAGCCAGTTTAGCCGAACCCAACTGTTTCCTGCGAACCCGGCGGAGCGTCGCTGGTATCGTGAAACTCGCGTGCTATTCTGAGCCGTTGGCCTTTCGCCGTGAGGTGTGTGAGTCAACTCGAGGGTGATATCCAGCCGTGAGCCTGGCTTGGCGTCAAAAATGGTTGCGGGTTAGGCGCCTGACTTGGGACGAAGTTCTTACCCGGGTGCGCCAGGAATCGTGGAAGCGCCTGGACGCGACCCTGTATCGTTTAGCGCGTCGGTCCGAACGGATCGACTTCGTCAAAGCCAACCGATCTGGTGATTTCTTTTTCTCGCAAACAGACTTAGCCGAACGCGTCCGTCTGATGCGCGAATATCTGCCTGCTGAAGTCAGCAACATTCTCAGTGAGGCGGACGAGATTTGCCGGCATCGTTTCCGTCTGCTCGGATACGTTGATCTTGACTACGGCCGCGACATCGACTGGCACCGCGATGCGGTGCATGGCAAGCGCTCGCCGCTGAAGCCCTGGCACAAAATAAACTTTTTAAATTTCGGTGAGATTGGCGATCACAAAATCATTTGGGAACTAAACCGACACCAACATCTGGTGACACTCGCCAAGGCATGGCTCTTTACCCACGATGCTCGCTACGCTGACGAAGTGATTTCGCAGTGGCGCGAGTGGCAGCGGGCAAATCCTTACCCAATCGGGATCAATTGGGTAAGCAGCCTCGAGGTCGCATTCCGGAGCTTGTCGTGGATTTGGGTCTGTCAACTTCTCGCCGACTGTCCTCAGCTGAACGGTGAGTTCAATGCGGACATTACCCGCGGACTTGCCCAGAACGGCCGCTACATCGAACGATATCTTTCCACATATTTTTCTCCCAACACTCACTTATTGGGAGAAGCGGTAGGGCTCTTCTTCGTCGGCGTGCTCTGCCCACAAATTCCGGCCGCCGTCCGCTGGAGACAAAAAGGATGGGAAATTCTGCTGCTGGAAGCTGAACGGCAAGTGCATCGAGATGGCGTCTACTTCGAACAATCTTTGTACTACCACGTGTACGCGCTTGATTTGTTTCTCCACGCCCGCGTGCTGGCTTCGCTAAATGGAATCGATGTGCCTGCGGATTTTGATGAAGTCATCAAGAAAATGTTGGTGGTGGTCCAGGCCTTGTCGCGGAACGGCCCGCCGCACGGATTCGGAGATGACGATGGCGGCAGGGTATTTAATCCCAGACGCAATCGCGGCGAACACATGACCGACCCTCTGGCTATCGGCGCAACTTTTTTCCAAAACGAGCAGTTGCGCGTTGGAGCGGCGGTGACCGAGGAAGCGATCTGGCTCCTTGGGGAGCAAGCCACTTCTTTTCTTTCACGGGCTTCTCCCGCTGCGGCAGGGAACTCGCAATCTTTTCCTGAGGGTGGACTTTACATCTCAGCCGAGGGCGGAAATTCTCCGCAGCAACTTGTGATTGATGCCGGGCTGATGGGCGCGGTGCGCGCTGGTCACGGTCACGCGGATGCTCTCAGCGTGAAGTATTCCGCGTATGGACGACCTTGTCTGGTTGATTCGGGCACGTTCTGTTATATGAGCTCCGGAAACGAGCGGAACTTGTTTCGCGGGTCCGCCGCTCACAACACGCTTCGTGTAGATGAGGTCGATCAAGCCGTGCCTGACGGCCCATTTGCATGGAAGGATCTGCCATCGGTTCGGGCCGAATCCTGGGTAGGGGGAGAAACGTTTACGTTTTTCGGCGGCAGCCACACCGGCTATCTCCGGCTGAGCGATCCGGTTCTTCATCGAAGATTCGTAGTCCATATTTTTAAGGCCTTCTGGATGGTGCGAGACCTTGCCGAGGGGAGTGCAGCACACATACTGGAGACTTTCTGGCATCTAGATCCAAAACTGGATATTAGCCAGGGCGAAGGGCGCTTCATTGCCACGGGTGCCGAAGAGGATGGATCACGTTCAGACATCGCGTTCGTTCCTGTCACCGACCCCGAATGGGATTTCCACGTAACGTCAGCTTATGTCTCGCCGGTTTACGGAGTGGCGGCACCAACGCAAGTTCTACGTTGCCGCTCTGAGATTCGCCTTCCGGCAGAACACGCAATGGTTGTCCGAGCGTTCGGCAGCAAAGACGAAGATACGGGGGAATTGGTTCGCGTAAAAACGCAATCGGGGCCTGAACCTGGCTCGCATATCGCCGTCTACGAGTACGCCGAGAATGGTCGCGCGCACTTTATGATTTTTGGCATTAAAGAATCAAAGAGCTGGAGTTTTGGCGATTGGGAGAGCGACGCAGATTTTCTTTATTACTGCGCGGAAGCACAACGCATCTCGCATCTTACAGCTTGCCACGCCACGTTTATTAAGTATCGCGGGGAAGCGCTGGTATCCGGCTCGAGGCGTACAGAGCGGTTCGAATATTGGGAGCGCGACGGCAAGAGGCAAGTATCTGCGTCAGACCCGGAGGCCTTGATTGGGTTCTCCGATTCAGCCCTGGCATCGTGGGACGCCGGCGTTGTAGGTTGATGGCAACGGGAGAAGCGAAGAATTATGTGCGGCATTGCTGGTGTCATTCAATTCGGACGCGATGCGAGAGCAAATCTCGATACGCTTCGGCAAATGTGCGCGGTCATGGCGCACCGCGGTCCGGATGACGACGGATTCTATGTTTCTGGCCCGGTCGGTTTGGGCATGCGGCGCCTAAGCATTGTGGATCTGGCAAGGGGACATCAGCCGATCAGCAACGAAGACGAAACTGCGTGGATAGTATTCAACGGAGAAATCTACAACCACGCGGAATTACGGGAGCAGTTGCAGGCGCGTGGACATCGCTACCGCACCAACAGTGACACCGAAACCATAATCCATCTTTACGAAGAGTACGGTCGCGATTGTGTGCGCCACCTACGCGGCATGTTTGCGTTTGCAATTTGGGATACCAAGAAGCAACGCCTGTTCATCGCGCGCGATCGGCTGGGCATCAAACCTCTTTATTATCGCCAGACTGCGGAGTCGCTGGTCTTCGGTTCGGAAATCAAAGTTATTCTCGCTGAAGGTGCCGAACCCAAATTTAATCGCAAAGTACTGCCCGAATATTTGGCTTTCGGATATGTCTCCGGCGCTGAGACTTTTTACGATGGAATTTACAAGTTAATGCCGGGACACACGATGGAAGTGGGTTTCGACGGCCGCGTCAACATTGAGCCTTACTGGGACCTGCATATCACATCCGGAGACTCGACTCACAGCGAAACTTACTATGTCGAGCAATACCGCGATCTCCTTGAACAGGCCGTCGGCAGCCATTTGATGAGTGACGTTCCCTTGGGCGTCTTTCTCAGCGGCGGAGTCGATTCGAGCGCGGTTGCCGCTCTTATGACAAAACTGCGGCGCGCGCCGGTCGAAACATTTTCAGTCGGATACGCGGAAGACGCTTACAGCGAGTTGCCCTATGCCCGGGTTGTGGCCGAGCATTTGAAATCGGTCCATCACGAAGTTCTAGTCAGCCGTGAGCAGTTCTTCGACGCTCTACCACGACTGATTTGGCACGAAGATGAACCCATCGCATGGCCATCGAGTGTTCCTCTCTATTTCGTGGCGCGTCTGGCGCAGGAACGAGTGAAGGTGGTGCTGACCGGGGAAGGCAGTGACGAGACTCTTGGCGGCTACACGCGTTATGCCTTCACCCTGAAAAATGCTTCACTGGACCGTTATTACCGTGGTGTGTTCCCGAGCGCATTTCGTCGTCAGATTCGCAACGCAATTCAGGACTCATCGTGGATCAGCGCCACCCTTCGGCGAAAATTGGCGCACACGCCGCTCGCTCGCGACGGAAATTCCTGGGCGTCATTGTACTTCGATAATTTTCTGTGCGCCTTCAGCGAAACCGAGCAGCGCTCTCTATTGTCGGACGAAATAACTGCTGAATTCGAACCCGGGGCGCCTTATAAGAGTTCTCTCGAGTATTGGTATCGGTCCTCGGGCGACATGTTGCAGCGTCTTCTCTATACCGACATAAAAACCTATCTTGTCGAATTGCTCATGAAGCAGGACAACATGAGTATGGCTGCCTCAATCGAGAGCCGGGTGCCTTTCCTCGATCACGTGCTGGTGGAATTCGCCACTAACATCCCGCGTCAATTTCAATTGCGCGGACTGAGCGGGAAACGAATTCTGAAAAAAGCTGTGCAGGACTTATTGCCGCATTCGATTCTCTACCGCACTAAACTCGGTTTTCCCACACCGTGGAGCCGCTGGCTAAAAGGCCCGCAATTACAGATCATTCGTGACCTGCTGTTAGAGCCACGCAGCATCGAGCGCAAACTTTTCAAGCGTTCCGCGATTGAGCGGCTGTTTGATGAACATAACCAAGGTCATGTAGATCACTACGACCGCATCTGGCGCTTGCTGAATCTTGAGCTCTGGCACCGGGTTTGTATAGAAGAGGAAGGCCGGGAAATGATCTCGCCGGCCTCGGAACCACAAGAATCTGTCGCGGGAAAAAACTGAGCTTGCCGATCCTACGTGCCCCCTTACTCCGGCGCGTCTAGTTCCTCGCATTACGTCCTTTCGAGTGGAAGCGTCGATTTCTTTTTTCCCACGTTATTCCCACAGGGTCGTCGCTAAACCCAACAGCTCTCTGACCCGCATTTTCAAAGACGAATTTTGAGCTGCAATCGAAAGACATTCCCTTGTTACTCGCAGGGTTCCGAAAGGATATGTCCCTCTGGGCTGACCCTTGGTTATCTGGTTCCCTCGAAATCGGAAAGCTAGAGTGCGTGAAGCAGGCCGATCCAGGGCCCGGCATCTTCATTCGAGGAAATTATGTCCCCCATTGCCTTGGCTGATGCACGAACCACAAATCGAGGTTGTTGCTTCTGCTTGGCAGTTGTTTTCTTGTTATTCATCTCTGCTGTGTCTTTCGCGCAGGTACAACGCTACGCGATCGAAGATTCCGGCGAGTTGTCCCGGATTCCACAAGGAATTCACCCAGTCACAATCCTGGCGCACTTTTCCCCCGCGATTCAGGGGCAGGGCTATGCTTCAACCCTGCAAGTGGAGGGTGGGATTCCACCATTCAGATTCTGGATTGCGCAGGGCGCGCTTCCGTCCGGATTGTCACTGAATTCGAGCACGGGCGTGATTTCCGGCGTGCCAGCGGTGAGTGGGACATTCGCATTTACCGCATTTGTTATGGATTCGTATCACGGATTTGGCAGACAGTTGCTGCAGTTCAACGTGGCGCCGAGTTCGCAGGGTCACATATCGATTGCGCTTAGTCCGCAAACAATTCAACTAGCACCTGGCGCTACTGCACAGTTCACGGCCACGGTCACGAATACGCCGCAAACTGCCGTTGTTTGGTCAGCCAGCGCCGGATCAATTTCTTCCACCGGGTTGTTTACTGCGCCAATGAGCGCAGGAACGGCAACGGTAACTGCCACGGCTGATGCGAACACTGGAGTGCGTACCTCGGCCAGCGTGTCAGTGCAGAGCGTGTCGCCATTGACCATCGCGACCTCTGCATTAAGCAGCGCCCAAGTCAACGCTCCTTATAGCGCCACGATTGCGGCGCAGGGCGGCACTGCGCCCTATACCTGGTCGCTTGCCTCGGGATATTTGCCCAGCGGATTAAGTCTCGACCCATCCACCGGCCTGATTGCCGGCAGCGTTAAACAGGCTGGCGCATTCGCCTTCACCGCTGAAGTGACCGACAGAGCGGCGAACACCGCCGTGCGGCAACTTACTCTGGCTGCGACCGCAGTGAGCTCCGGGAATTTCGACGGGCCTGCCGAGTTACCGCGCACGACTGTCCAAAGCACGCTCGCCGACACGCCGGCACCTGGCGCCAACATTAGCGTGTCCCCGGGCGCTAATCTGCAAACGATAATAAACAACGCGAACTGCGGCGACACGATTCAGCTGCAGGCGGGCGCAACTTTCACCGGCAGCTTTACTTTGCCAGCAAAAAATTGTGACGACAGTAACTGGATCGTTATTCGCACCAGCGCACCGGATGCCTCTCTGCCACCCGAAGGCACGCGCATCAATCCTTGCTATGCGGGTGTGGCATCACTGCCCGGCCGTCCCGCATTCTCGTGTCCTAATTCCGGCGTGATGGCAAGGATTCTAGCTACGAAGGGCACGAGCCCGTTGACCTTGGCCGCTGGCGCGAACCACTACCGCATAGGGCCGGGCCTTGAGATTACGCGGCCGGTAGGAACGGGAGTTGCCTATGGCATGATCTCGAAGCAAGACACGCCCGCCGATCACATCGTCATTGACCGTGACTGGATTCACGGCACGGCGAAAGACGACACGGTGAGAGGCATTTATCTGGGCGGAGTCGTTTATGCCGCGGTTGTCGATTCCTACATCAACGATTTCCACTGTGCCGCAGCTGTAGGTCTCTGCATCGATTCCCAGGCCATTGCGGGTGGGATTGGCACCCAGCCCCAAGGCACGTGGAGGATTGAAAACAACTTCCTCGAAGCTGCAGCCGAAACGATCTTATTCGGCGGAGGCGGAGGGACCACCGTACCTACCGACATCACGGTCCGCCATAATCATATGTTCAAACCCCTCACTTGGATGCCGGGGCAGCCAGGCTTTGTGGGGGGAGTGAATACGGACCCGACTCAGTGCCTAAGGTTCAACGAACCGGGATACTGCCCGTTTGTGGTTAAGAATCTCTTCGAGCTCAAGAACGCACAGCGGTTACTACTTGAAGGCAACATTCTCGAAAATGTCTGGGCTGGCTTCTCGCAACATGCCACTGCGATACCGTTCCAGGCTTTGAACCAACCTGGATCGAACAACCCCAACACGACCGTATCGGACATTACCGTTAGGTTGAATCGCGTTGCTCACGCGGCGAACGCTTTCAGCGCAAATATCGTGTGCCTGAGTTGTACTGTGAATCCCGCGTTCACCGGCCGAATTAGCGTTCACGACGATGTATTCGATGACCTGAACGCCGCAGTTTACGGGCTGGGAGACATCGAACTCAATACCGCGAAGCCGTTTCAGATCAGCCAATGCTTTAGCTGCACCCCCGTTCAAAGTGTCACGATCGATCACGTGACCGTGCTGATGGCCGCCCCAAAAGCATTTATGGTTTTAGGAAACATGGCAGCGACGCCGATGCAGCGCATCGAGGTGACCAACAGCATCGTGTCCTCGTTACCAGGAACGGTCATTACCGCTACCGGGAATGACGCGTCGTGCGCATTTACCGGATTCGGGAACTTGGCGAGACTTAACAGGTGTCTGTCACCAGGTTACACGGTCACAGCGAACGCGTTAATTGGAGCGAATGGCTCCTGGCCGACGGGTAACTACTTCCCCCCGGACCCGACAGCAGTGCAGTTTGCCGATTACAGCAACGGCAACGGCGGGGATTACCACTTGTTGCCGAGCAGTCCATACAAGAGCAAAGGTTCTGATGGTGCGGATGTCGGCGCCAACGTCGATGCCGTCAACCAGGCAATCGCTGGAGCGCTGTGAGGTTTGCAGCCCCAGTTAGTACTTTATTCACCTCGTGAACACGCGATACCTTGAGAGACAGGGCGGACTGGTTTAAAATCCAGCCTCGATTCCGGTTCTGAACGGTGTCGCTGTTCGCGAGAGTTTTCATGTCGGACCAGTCTTTATCTCCGCCGTTCAACCAATCACCGCCATTACCTGTTCCACTTGCCACCGGCCTCCAGAAAAGCCACCTGCCTTCGCTGGATGGAATTCGCGCGGTTGCTGTCGCCCTGGTGGTTTTCTACCATCTCGGGATCCCTGGAATTCCTGGCGGTATGGGAGTTCTAATTTTCTTTGTCTTAAGCGGGTTTCTGATCACCTGGCTTTTGTTGAAGGAGGAGGAGCGCTTTGGGCATATTTCTTTAAAACTCTTCTATGCCCGACGCACGCTGCGCATTTTCCCGGCTTTTTACGTCTACTGGTTCTTGATTGTCGGTTTGTGGGTCGTCTCTTCTCGGCATATCATCTGGCCGCAGGCAATCTCGTCTTTTTTTTATCTCGATAATTATTATCAGGCGATCTTTGGCGACCCCAACACTGGGCTCAGCCACACTTGGTCTCTCGGCGTCGAAGAACAGTTCTATATACTTTGGCCGCTCACATTCCTGTTGCTGAAGAATAACGGCCGAAGGATCCGCTTCCTGCTCTGGTCCATCGCGGCGGTTTGGCTCTATCGCGAGTTGTTGATCTTCGTAGTCCACCGCTCGCAGGGATACATCTATGAGGCCTTTGATACTCGCGCCGACCACTTAATGATTGGCTGCGTCTTGGCAGTGGCGTTGCGACAGCGAGTATGGTCGCGGCTGTGGCACTTACTTGTCGCCTCGCCATCGCGCATGTGGCTTACAGTGACAGGTCTGGTGATTTCCGCTGCGCTCAGCCATTCCCTGCACGCTATTTACCGGGATTCTCTGGCCTTCATTGTTGATCCAATCCTGGCAGCTTTTCTCATAGTTCAGGGGACTGCTTACAGTTCGTCCGCGCTAGGGAAGAGCTTGAATTGGGGCTGGGTCCGCTATCTTGGTGCGATCTCATATTCGATTTATCTTTATCACCCGCTCGCGATGGGCTTTGGCGAAAAGCTGTTTCGCAAGCTGCCGGGACTGGCACCTTTAGCTCCGCTCGGAGCAGTGATAGCTGTAATCGCGGTCGCCAGCGCATCCTACTGGCTGCTGGAACAACCACTACAGAAGCTTCGGGCACGGTTCTCGCCTCGGCAGTCTGCGCCAGATTTGCTTCCCGGCGCAACGAAAGCAGTGCTGACACCTTCACCCGGGCGACCAGTGGTAACGTAACCGCGCTGGAAACCTTCCTGCAATCGCCGTGCACTTCGCACTCGCGCGGAACCACCTCAGTAAATCCACCTAATTTTTCCAGCCGCATCCGAAAATGTCATAGAAGCGATGCTGAGGCCGTCGTCCACGGTCCTGAGAACCAAAATCCAAGCGGGTTAAATGCTGAGCGCTCAGTCTCGAATCCGAAATGTTCGGCCTAAATACCATCATCCATGCCATTTCCATTTGCCTACCCGCAAGTCCATGTACCGCAACCAGTTACAACTCGAAGGCCAATGACTTCGGTAACTTTCGCACGCTTACTTTGCAATGTAATCTGCCCCTGATGTCCAACGAATCGGGTAAGTCGTCTGGTACTGCGAAGGCCGTGCGGTCGCGCTATGCAGAAGTGCAGAGTTCGCCGCGTTTCCCCATCAAGCTTCCCATGCACGTGAAGTCGCAGGTAGGCGAGTCGGATACCGAAAGCGACAACATTTCCGCCAACGGTGTGTTGTTTCACCACGAAGTGGATATGCCTCTCGGGTCAACGGTTGACTTCACCATTTCATTTCCCGCAGACGTCGTCGGCTCAGATGCGGACGTCAAGGTGCAGTGCCGCGGACGAGTGGCGCGCACCAGCGAAGAAGGCGGACGTCGCGGAGTTGGCGTTGTGATTGACGAGTACCGCTTCGAACGCCGCTGACTAGTGGCAGGAAAAGGTAACTCATGGCAAGTGCTGGGTTGAGCACGGGAGAAGCAAGAGTGGCCCCTCCGGCGATGGAGAGCACAGAACAGTTCATACGTGTCATTGTGGCCGACTCGCAGGCAATCTTCCGGGCCGGGCTGCGCAAAATTTTCGCGGTAGAAGACGATATTCGCGTAGTGGGCCAGGCGGAAACGCTTCCTCAGGCAGTCTCGGCCGCGAAAAAATTCTCCGCTGAAATCTTGATCTTTGAATCCGCGCTCGCCGAAAACCCAATGGACGCGGTGCAGGAAATCATGAAGAGCGCGCCTGGTTTGCGCATGGTTGTAGTTACCGAAGCGCCGGACCAGGAGCTTACGCTCGAACTTTTCCGCCGCGGCGCGCACGCCATTGTCTCGCGGGAAATCGATTCCGAAGTTTTTGTGGAGTGCCTGCGCGCCGTCGCCAAAGGCGAACCGTGGCTCGAAGCTCACGCCATGAAGTGGGTGATGGAAGCATACCGCTCGCACGGCAGCCGGCCGCAAGGCGGACGCTCGAAAGTGCAGCTCACGCCGAAAGAATCGCTGATCGTTTCCTGCGTAACTCAGGGAATGAAGAACAAAGAGATTGCAGCGCGGGTTGGGACTACCGAGCAGGTGGTAAAAAATTATCTGCGCAAAGTCTATGACAAGCTCGGCGTTGCCGACCGTCTTGAGCTCGCGCTTTACTGCTTGAATAACCGGGTAATCCTGGAACCCAAAGCCGCGGCGGTCCAGCCGGCACCGGCGTCATCCCAAAGTAAAGAACAACCCACCGACGTTGAAACCGCTGAGACGAATAAGCACCAGTAGCGGAATTCAGCACTTAGCATTCAGCATTCAGCAATCAGCACTCAGTCGGGTCGAGTTGCGACCGAAGTCGTGTCCCCATAGAATCGAGATCAGCAGGCTTTGTTCTGCGCTTCTGCCCAACCGCAGCAGCTTCCTTCTTGCCCAGCGTGATCAGCCGTTAGGGTAAAAAGTGCCGGAGAGATGGCCGAGTGGCTGAAGGCGCACGCTTGGAAAGCGTGTTTAGGGGAAACTCTAACGTGGGTTCGAATCCCACTCTCTCCGCCAGTTTCTAACTGCCTAAGCTGTTTCAATAACCTGGTGCATTCGACAATAGTACGCACCCTTCGCAAAGAGCGCGAAGAGCCTGCCCTGAGCGCAGTCGAAGGGATGGGGCACCGTCATTTACACTATGCTCCGAAAGGGTGGGCCACCCGGCCGATTGCTTCGGGGTATGGAGCGGAAGCGGCCTATCATTGGGCGGCACGCGACTAGCCAATTTTTGCTTGGTAGGGTGGAACAAACGAAGGAACAAAATCATGAAAATCGAGCAGACGAAGGGAAGATTAGGGCGAGTTGTTGGAGCCGCGCTCAGCTCGCTTCTTTGGTTGACGTTTTGCATACACCTATTCCGACATTGGCGTTTAATGTCAGGTCACTTACACGACTCGGCAGTCAGCGTGGCGTTGATCTTCCCTTTCCTGTGGCTGTGTTTGTTTCGGGAAAAAAGTAGCCTCCTGTCGCTGGCATTTTCTGCCGTCGCCTTCATTGCGGCGGCGAACGCGACTTTATGAATACCGCTCTATCTGAATGGACGACGATGGCTGAGATTCAGCGAACTCTCATTCCGAAGGGAATCGCCCTCGTCTGTTTCACGACCTTCTGAGACACCAAGACACGTGTGCTGCCGATTTGTAGGCGGGTGGCCCACTCAAGGCCGCCTTTGGCCTGAGTGGGGTAGTTCCCAGGCTTGGACGGCCTCTCTGCCGCTGTCGTTTGCGTTTTCCGTGCCGTCGCTGCGGCTACCGTGGTACCCACCTTCGCAAAAACCGCGAAGAGTGGGCAGCCTCGATTATGTTGCGCTCCGAAAAGGTGGGCCACCCGACCAGGCAGTCTAGCAACCGCAACTTGGAAATGAGAAGGGCAATGAAGAGCAATATTGCTCAGACTCCGTTGCCCATCCAGAGTAGCTTAAGGGGAAATGAGAAGGGCGGTTTCCCATGACCCCACAACCTAGAGATTGGCGTCGCGTCGCCGAGGAAGTCCGTGATGAAAAAGACTCGATCAAAATGATGGCACTGGTCATTGAGCTTGACCGGCTATTGGAGTGCGAAGACAAGTCTCGCAGGCGGCCACACTAACAGTCTTTGGCTAGGACACAGAAAAAATTAGGCGCAGGCAAGCCGAGCGGCTCGTTAATTTAGGAGCCGGGGCAGGCAATGGGCAGAGCAAAATTTCTTTTGCAAGTGTCTCGCCACGCCCCGACTCACAAGGCGTTGGATTGGCTCGATGCAATGAGCGTTGTATGTGTGACTCTCGAAAAACCGCGCATTGAGCCGGACGCGGGCGCTCTGGAATTTGAGCGGAGATTAGCCGAGGCGAAAGACGTGAGTTAGGGCTTGTTGTTCTCTTCGTCTGTCTGTTTCAAGCGAGTTTCTTTTTCTTCGAGCAGTCGGTTTATTTCTTTCGCCAGTTGCAGCAGCTTTTCGGGGTCCTGCTCGACTGCGGCCCGTTCACAAAATTGTTCCCAAAGCTCTTGGGTTTTGCCTCTCATTGCGGAAGCCTCCGTCGTGGCGAAAGCGAGAGCTGCTGACAAACCCACCTCCATCATTTATCCCCTCCTGGCTGCAACCCGCGTCAGGGGATTATGTTTTGCACGGAACAGACCAAATCATCAGAGCTGATGAATGCCTAATTCCTGCTGCCACTTACAGTCGCATAGTTCAGCAGTTCAGGATCTGGCGGGGTTAAGGTGCGGAGATTTTTCAAGTCAGGCGTGCAGAATCGTCCTACAGCTATTACCGTATTGAAGCGCTTAAGGTTTGAGGCGCGTGGCCTACTCAAGGCCGCCTTGGTGCCGTGCCATCGCTGCCGGCGACAGTGGCGCCCACCCTTCGCGAAAGAGGCGAAGAGTGGGGCACCCGTGGTTATACTCACGCCTCGAACGAACGATGGGCCTCCCCCAAAACGCCGCTTACTGGAGTACTCCGATGCCTGCCCCAATGGCTTTACCATTCACAGGCGGATTATGGAACAGTATTGTATGACTGACGCCTGCGCTGTCTGTTGCCGCGACCTGAAAGACTTCACTTACTGATCCACTTTGGCTTATTGACCCCGTGCCATTGGCTTGTACTGAATATGTCCCCGTCACCGTCTGTGTTGTGGGTGCCGCATAGACGACGTGACCGTTGTTAAGCGTGGCAGCGCAGGCGGTCGTCCACGCGACGCTGGTGGTGTTGTTGCTGGCGGTTTGGTTGATTACACTGACGAAGGTCTGCACGATAGTCACGTTTCCATTGCCGTCAGCCGTTGCCACACCGTAAATAACACCCATGGTGCTAATTGCACCGCCGGCGGTTGCCTTCACGCTTGAGTTGTAGGGACAGGCAAACGTTTTTTGCCACTGGAGACGTAAAGGAATTTCCACCTGGAATGAGTATTTGCCATTCAAACTCGCGTTCGAATGGGTCTGACCAGACGCGAGCACCGGTAGCAGAAATACCAAAGCGAAGGATGCGATGTGCTTCACAAGTTCCTCCCTCAAATGCCCAAGCTATTTTGCGGGAGAAAATGTATGTTGCTGGTTGATCTTTGTCAAGAAAAAAGCTGGTTAATAGCGCTCTTCGCAGATCTCAGGAAATAAGGCAGGAACATCTCCGAAGCTTAGAGATGCCCCTGCCCGAAGAACAGTTAGCAGTTAGTTGACGGTAATGTATTCGGTCGTGTACCAGTTGTTTCCGTAAGAGTCCCAGCCCTTCGCCACGATTTTGTGTTTGCCCGATGACAACTTGAACGAGTGGCTTACCGACTGACCAGACACCTGGTAAGACATTTTGTTGTCGATGTAAATCTGCATAGTTTGCACGGGACTGCTGGTTGGGGCCGAAGCAGTAATGGTGAAGGTTGACCCTACCGTGGCATTCGGTTTAGGAGATGCAATGGTGATCGGGATTCCGGCGACGTTTACGCTGATTGTGCGTTTGTAAGTTGCGCCGGAGCTGTTCGATTCCTGCACCGTCACTGAATGTTTCCCGATCGAAACTGGAATACTGTTCTGAATTCCAGTGCCGGTCACCTGGTAAGTGAGGGCGCCGTCCACGTACACCTGAATGGTATTCACCGGCGTGGGATCAATCGCAAGGGCAGAGACATACATCGGCGAGTAGAAGCTCGCGTTGGCTCCGGGAGACAGGATATTTACATTCGGGCTGGCGGAAGTCACAGAAAACTTGTTGGTAGCTAAGTTTCCGGAACTGTCAGCCGCTTCCACCGCAAGCGTATGGCTCCCCACCGGGAGTGAAATGGAAGCTTGCAGAGTGTTGCCGCTGGCCTGGTACTGCGAATTTCCATCGACGTAGAGCTGCATTTTGGTTACGGGACTTTGGCCGCCGCCAATTGCTCCCACCTGAAGCGAAGTGCTCACCAGGGACTGCGGCGCCGGATTGGTCACAACGACTGCCTGGGATTGCACGTTCACGTCAATTCCGCGCTTGTGGATTCCGCCCGCGCTATCCCACGACTGGACCACGACGTAATGCTTGCCGACGCTCATGGGCACGGTGGTATTCACCGAGTTGCCGCCCACGTGGTACTTCAGCGCGTTGTCAACGTAGATTTGCATTGTCGTCACCGGCGAACTGTTGGAGGTTGTCGCCTGAATGCGCACCGGGGATGCCACCGCGGCATTGGGAAACGGAGTGGCAATGTTAACGGTATTGAAGAAGTCACTCATCGGGAGCTGAACTCCGCCCGCCGCAGGACACGACGAAAGGCCCATCACCGCGCAGATCGTGCTCAACAAGTTGGCATGATCGTAACGAACGGAAGACTTGTAGCGGGGCTTCACCTGCGGCCCAATGACCACCGTAGCGACGCGACCGCCGCAGCCGCTGGAGATATTCCAGGCGCAGCGATTGTCTTGTGTGATGCCATCGCCCGAGAGATCGGCCTCATCCCACACAATGAAAAGAATGCCGTCGCCGCCGGGCTGGAACTCCGGCAACGCCAGAATGGCGGGAACGTGTTTCGACATCCAGTAATCCGCGGCGGCCAACGTCCCGTTATGTGCATCGTCGGCAAGACTTGGCGTCACGTAGGCGTAATTGGGGGTGGCGTGGTTCGCGATATCAGTCGCCAACTGTGTGTACGGCACGGAATTGTATTTCTGGCTTGAAGCGCAAGTGTCGGAAAAGTCGATAATCGGATTGTGCCGGCGCACGTAATTCAAATTGCTGAGTCCGCCGAACCCCGCGTATGGTAAGTCTTCCTGGTAAGAACGCCACTTATAACCTTGCGCAATCAACTGTCGCGCTAAGTTGTTAACGTTGTAACAGGAGATAGTTGAGTTGTTTCCGGTGATCGGCTGTCCTGAAACCAGCCACATTAGCGCGGAAATCGAATTGTGCTGCTCCGCGTAGTATTGTGTGGCCAAGCCATACTTCGACGCCAGCGAGTTGAAATACGGCATGCTCGAATTGCCGATCGCCGCTTCATAGCTGTGGTTCTCCTCGGTAAGAACCCAAACATGCTTTGATTGTGGGACCTGCGCCCACGTGATAGTGCTTAACAACACAAGCCCCAACGCTGCGAACTTCATCAAATCCTCCCGTATTCCGTTTCGATTGCGCACGCGAATGCGTCTCCCCACCACTGGGAATGCTTCAAAACTAAAGAATGGAGAAGGAACCCTAGGCAAAACTACAAACGTTGCCTGATATCAACAATCCGACGAACACCTTAGTCGGTTGTGAAAATGGGGTCACAGAAGTACATGTACAAAAGCTCTGGAAAACTGGCGCGCGCTTAAGTGAGGCAGGCGCGAGAGTTGCCGGCGACTCACGGAGGAAGTGTAAGCATTAACACGACGTTCATCGCGTATCGAATTAACCAACAATTTATTGAACGGTCACTGTGCATCCGGCATCTTGATTACGCGCGAAATTCCTACGAGTTGGGGACTACAGGAGGCATAATCATGCACCGAGTTGTTTCTGCGGCAGCAGTTCTCGCCCTGCTTTTTCTAGGGTCAAATCTGGCAATGGCGGACGGAAATCTGCACAAAGTCAACCACATCATCATCGTAATGCAGGAGAATCGCTCTTTCGACAACTACTTCGGCGCTCTTGCCTATGCGCCCGGCAGTCCTTACCACAACGGCGACGGAACATGCTCCGCAACCGACCATTTGTGCATTGATGGTTTGAGTTGCAAAGCAGACCTGTCGGGAAATCTCACTTGTACCAACTCGAATGTCGACGATGACGGTTCTACGGTAACCGCATTTCACGAACTGAGCCGCTGCGTCCGACCCGACCTCGATCATTCGTGGGTTGGCACTCACAAAGAGGCGAATTTTTTAAATCCCAACAGCACCCTGTCGAGTTTTCTGAGCGATGGCTTTGTGCGAGTGAATGACGCCACAGAGCAGCTGGACAATGGCGTCGAAAATCCCACAGACGACCAAACCATCGGGTTCTATAACCAAACTGACATTCCTTTCTATTACGATCTGGCGCAGAAATTCGCGGTCAGCGACCGGCATTTCGCTTCAGTGCTCGGCCCTACTTTTCCCAATCGATCTTATTTAATGGCCGCGACCTCGTTCGGTCATCTCACGACCAGCGACACGTTCCCTCCGGGGCAGGGCTACAAGCCCATCACCGGGACGATCTTTGATTTATTGAACCGATTCGGCGTCACCTGGGCGGACTACTTCGAGGACGCTCCACAGGCCGGCAGCTTTCTCTCCAGTACCGATTCTCATTTCCTTCCGCTGACAGCTTTTCTGGCACAGGCGGCCGCCGGCACGCTACCGGCTGTATCTTTCGTCGATCCCGATTTTGGCCTTGAGGGCACGGCCAAGGAAGACGATGAGCACCCGCCTACCGATATTCAGCGCGGGCAGGCCCACGTGTCGGAAGTCGTGAATGCCATCAGAAATAGTGTGTCCTGGAAAGACTCGATCATATTTATTACCCACGACGAGCACGGCGGCTTCTATGATCACGCCAAATCGCCGAAAGCTCCTCAAGCCGGAGCTCTGAATCCCGATGGAATCAATCCGGGACAGTGCGAAGATCTCTCAAACCCGCCTGCCAGCGAGCAGCCCGGTGGGGGCGCGGAGTGCTCGTATAACTTGGTCAGCACTACAGACACTAGTGTGGCGGATGCGGAACAGCTGTGTCCGGCCTTGGCTTCGGATCCGACCGGGCCGTATCCGGCGCAGTGCGCCAACTTCAATCAGCTGGGAATTCGCATTCCGTTCATCGCTGTCTCGCCATTTTCAAAGCCGCATTATGTTTCTCATACAATTGGTGATCACACCTCGATACTGGCCTTGATTGAAAGCCGGTTCCTGACTATCAACGGTGTGAGGTACTACCTGACCAAGCGGGACGAATACGCCAACTCCCTGGAAGATATGTTCGACTTCAACCACTCGCCGTCTGTAAATACTCCGGTTGGGCAGGCCCTGCCACCAGTCACCGATTGCACGCCGGTGCAGGTGCCCTAACGGCACAATGAGAAAAAATGGCTTCGGCGTCACCGCCGAAGCCATAAGTTTTTGCGACTAACGTTACGTCAGGGTAGGTAGTAACGGAACGAAGTCTCGAATATGTTGTCGTTGCCGTGCGGCGCCGTGAAATGGGACTGCACGCATGGGCCGGTAAGCGCTGCCGAACCGCAGGCTTCCCATGAGTTGCGCATGAAGTAGGAGTACTGCGGTCCCCACTGCAGCGTTCCTTTGGGTCCCTTGTAGAAGCGATACCAGAATCCTGCCGTACCTTCGATCACGTTGCGCGTGTTAGCGGCGCAATTTGCGGGGTTGCTTGGCAGAAACCCGCTGGACGAAGTCGGGAACTGACCAGCCGTTGGATTTGCCCCCGGTACCGACTCCGTGTAGCAGCCCAAGTTGACGGCTGTCGGAGAGCCATAGCCGACGGTCTTACCCGCAGCGTTGAATTGGTAGTGCCGGCCGACGAACTCACCGCCGGCGTTAAAGTAAACATCTAGCTTAGTGGCGTGGAATTCGAGTGTGCCCAGCCCCTGTGCACTTTTAAGCAGGGCGAGCGTTCCATTCGGGTTCACCGTGACGTCTGGAAGGCCGGAACTGCCGTAACGACCCATGCCATCGCCACCCAGGAAGTGCCCGCCTATATCGATATGCTTGTGGACTATAGAAACACGGGCATTGGCGCCCACGCCTCCCGCAGTGGTCGAGAAGTTGTAAGCACCGGCGGCCGAGGGAGTTGCTGCGTTCGCAGAGGGATAGACGCGGTCTCTGAACCGGCGGACCACACCAAACACTTCGAAATGTCCAAAGCCCGGTTCAGCGGCAGCTTTGAATACGAAATCAGGCGAGGGATTGAAGCTGTAAGTAGCGGAGGGGTTGTAGAGGCCGCCGCTCGTACCGGCCGAACCTAGCAGGAAATTCTGTGCCTGTCCGCTGGCAGAAAAGATGGCTTGAGCATTTTCAACCGAAGCCCCAAGCCAGAATTTATTCGCAAAACTCTTCGTGACCCGGAACCCATACTGCCGGGCCCAGCTGAAGCCAACGTTATACTGCGGGTCGATGGTCATGGGCAGAGCTTCCGTGCGGTTATCCATGCCTTTCTTGGTTTCGGTTACCAAGCTCCACATTTGGCCGCCGGTGAAAGTCAAACCGTCATTAAGCGCCGCCTGTGCCCAAGCCTGCCGCTGGCGCAGGCTGTAGCTGTTGCTCTGGTTGTTATTCGAAGTGATGCCAGCGGAGAGGAAGTCGGCCTCCACGTAGCCTGCGAGCTTGGCCGAGCTCAGCTTGCCTTCGGCCAGCATCCCAATGCGGGACTGGCGGCCGGAACCGAAGAATTCGCTTAGCTTGGAAGCGTCCGCGCCAGGCATTGGTATGGAATTGAACGGAGTGTTGATGTCCGATCCCAGGGCATGCGAGCGCCACACTGTTTCCCCCGCCAGAAAGCCGACCGGAGTTATGTTGATTCCCTTATAGTGGAGCGCAATCGGACTTTCCGCTTCGTGGATGAGTTTTTGCGTTTCCTGTAGAGTCAGCGCCGAATTCGTAGTGTTGCTCTTCAAGTCAGCGACGTCGCTCTTCAAAGAACTTACGGTCTGCTGCTGCTCTGTGGATTGCGAGGCTGCCGCTTCGGCTTTGGACTCTGCCTGGGAGGCCGTTGTTTGACTCTGATCCAGCTTCTGCTGGAGCTGCTGAAGCTGCTGGTCGCGGCTCTGGATCTGCTGGCTTAGTTGCCTGATCTGTTCCTGCTGAGCATCGATGGCCTGCTTCATTTCATTCAATTGGGTTGCGATGGCAGGGTCGGTCCGCGTGGCCGCCGTCCGTCTCTTGGTGGTCTTAGCGGTAGCCGTTGCCGTGCTCTGCTGGGCTTGCGCTGTCAATGCCCATAGCAGCAGCGTAAGCGCCAAAGCCATGACTTGCTTCATTTTCTCTTCTCCTAATAAAAAGTGGACTGCCTGAACACGAAAGTTGGGACCGTTGCCGAAAGTTCTTCGCGATGTGAGTTCTTCATCCTAGCTTCTGCTTAGTTAACAACTGATGAATGAACCTTGAACATCGCGTGAATTCCGAGAGCTTTTAATGTGATGCGAGCGAGGTAGAAGCGGAGACAATGGAAATGGGCGAGGGACGAGCCGCCAAATACTGCCGTCCGGCGCAGAATGAAGGGCGTCGCACAGCGAGCATCAGCCATGGCCGATTACATCACTTTGGCCACGAAGGACGCGTTTCAGGTTAGGCTTGCGAAGCGACGTCGGCTACAGATTTCGAAACCAATGTCTACTGCAGCGATTTTGGATCCGACCGGTTCTTGGGAGAAGCTTTCGTCAATTCACTATCCAACATGTGAGCGGCGGCGGGAGTTGACACCCGACCTTCACGGAGAATTTCCTTGGCAGTGAGCCTTCGTCCATAGAGTTTTTCGTTCGCCCCATTGTCCGGACGCAGGGTCGAGCCTTCCAGAGAGATGCCGGCGAACAGCCCACGAGAGCGCGAGTAAGAGAGAATCTCTGCGCGCATGGCGATATCGGTGGCCGCGGTAGTGTCACGACCTTTGGGACCTGCTGCTGCGGCCGCATCGGCGCCAAGTTTGATCTTGCTGCTCATCAGGGATTCAGCTCCGCGCGGGTTCACCACCAGCAAAACGAAATCCGTGGCCTGAGCTCCGAGTTGAAAGCCGAAATTTCCACCCTCCAGCGCGTACATGGCGGGCGCGCCCCATGGCCCCGTGAAATGCTCGCCGCTGCGGCATACCATGACTCCGCGGCCGAAATCGCCGCCGATTCCAATCGCGAACTTCTTGACCGAGGGAAGAACGATTACGCACTCTGCGCGATCCAGAAGGTCCTTGGGGATGTCGTCGGGAATGTCCAGAATTTCTTTTAGCACCATCCCAGCGTCCTTGACGCGGTCGACTTCCTTTAGGTCTCTTGCCCCAATGGCTACCGGAACACATACAAGGGCGAGAATAGACGCAACAATCGTTTTCATAATTTTGCCTCGGTTGAAAGGATGAGTATTCAGCATTTTACGCTCCGTAGTTCACATTTGGAGCCGAGCAAATCTTTCCCGGTAGTGACCCTTTGAGTGCTCCTTTTGTAACTTGGAGATCCCGCGCTGGTGGCCTAAAGTCAAGCGAACGGTCAGGTTAAACCAGAAGTGCCTTCGGCAAGGGACTTGCATCTAAATACATGAGGTAGCCTCTGGCCGTGGCTATTCGTGCAATTTTTAGGCGGACTAGGAATGAAGTACACACATTGGGCTATTTGTCTCGCGGTGACGTTCCTGGCTTCGCTGCCATTGTCCGCCCAGAATTCCTATGTGAAGCCGAGCATCGATCTCGCAACTTCATCGCCAGCCATTGATTCCACGCAACCCAATTCTGTTGTCACCATAAAATCGCGCGTCAACGAAGTGAACGTGTTGTTCATTGCCATGAATAAGCATGGCAAATTCGTGCGCGACCTCACTAAACAGGATTTCAGTGTGCTGGATGACCACAAGCCGCCGCAGCAGATTGTGCGGTTTTCGCAGCAGACGGAGTTGCCTCTGCAGATCGGACTGTTGATCGATACCAGCGGCTCGGTGCATGGGCGCTTCCAGTTCGAGCAGGATGCGGCCATCGGCTTCCTGCAGCACACACTTCGTCCACATTACGACCATGCGTTTGCAATGGCATTCAATTCGAAGAACAGTGTGGTCCAGGATTTCACTGACAATGTGACCCTGCTGGCCGCGGGAATTCAGCGCATGCAGGATGGCGGAGGGACGGCACTTTACGACGCTATTTATTCCTCTTGCAAAGAGAAGATGTTGAAAGATGATTCCGACCGGCCAGTGCGGCGGGCGTTGATTATCGTCAGCGATGGCGAAGACAATCAAAGCGAACATACTCTGGGGCAGGCCATTTATATGGCCGAGCGTGCCCAAGTCATCATTTATACGATTTCGACCGACGATAGCGGGTTGATTCTTCGCGGCGACAAGATTCTCGAACAGATTTCTGACGCCACCGGTGGCCGCGCTTTCTTCCCTTTTAAAATGAAAGACATTAAGTCATCGTTTTCAGCGATTGAAGATGAGTTGCGTAGTCAGTACGTGATCTCATACCAGCCGGCGGATTTCGACCCGGATGGCCGCTTCCGCTCCATCGAAATCACCTCTCTTAAGAAGGACTTACAAGTCCGCGCCCGCAAGGGTTACTTCGCCCCTCAGCAGTAATCTGAGCTTCTCTGCCCCGGTGCTAAAATCTGATTTGAATATGCTTCGCACCTCGACCTATCTTTTTGGGATCCTTCTGTTGTGCGGCGCTGCGTCGGCGTCGGCCCAGACTCCGCACCGACCGAAGCCGCAGAAGGCTGCGCCGAAACCCTTGCCGGTACAGCCTCAAGCAGCACCCGTTCCGCAACCCGCGCCTCCTCTGACTCCGGAGCATGGGCCATCTTCGCCGCCGCAGGTAAGTTTTCAAAGCGGTCAGCTCACCATCGTGGCTAGAAATTCCACCATGAGCGACGTATTGAACGCAGTCAGACAGAAGACCGGGGCGAGCGTAGACATGCCCGCCGGCTCGGGCGACCGCGTAGTCGGGCAATTCGGACCCGGCGCGCCGCGCGACGTGATGGCGCAGCTGCTTAACGGATCGCATTACGACTATGTGCTATTAGGATCGCCGGCTGATCCGCGCGCGCTGAACAAGATCATGCTGATGGCAAAATCCAACGGCCCTGTACCCACCCCATCAGCACAGGTAAATCAGCCACAAGCGGACAACGAAAATCTGCAAGCGGTGCCCGAGGTAGAGAGCGAAAATCCCGCGGAGGTCGAGGCGACCCCGCAGGAGCCTTCGCAGGACGAACCCCCACCCGATCAGGCCGATCAGGGTGAGCAGAACGGCGGCCCCACGGTGAAGACTCCGGAGCAGTTGTTGCGAGAACTGCAGCAGCAACAACAACAGCAGCAGCAAAACCAAAGCGGGCCTGCGGGAGCGCCGGGGCAGCCACCGCAGTAATTATCTTTAGCCAATTGCTTGAACACGTCGGCATAGGGCAGCTTCGCTTGTGGTGAAATAGCCATGTGCTGCTTGGCGATGCACTCGATGCTGCAATCCACCGCCTGACGTCTGCCCAGGTGCCTTCTCCACGAATGAACGCCGAGCTCCTGCTCATGTTCATTTCGGGTCGAGACCGGGCTTACCTATACGGACATCCCGAGCATGCGCTAACCCCTGAGGAACAGGCGCGGTATGACGACGCTCTTGCACAGCGCGCGCGAGGGATTCCCGCGCAATACATCACAGGGCATCAGGAGTTTTGGGGAATGGATTTTATTGTCTCGCCTGCGGTCCTGATCCCCAGGCCCGAGACGGAACATGTGATTGAGGAAGTCTTGGCTCGTGTGGGGCGGGCGCCCTCGCCCGCCAACGTGCGCATCGTTGATGTTGGCACGGGTTCCGGCTGTATTGCCCTGGCGTTAGCCAAAGAGCTGCCGCGGGCTGATATTCACGCCACCGAGATTTCGCCGGCTGCTTTGGAAATCGCCCGCGCCAACACCGCGCGTCACCAGCTTGAAACTCGCATTCGGTTTCATGAAACCGATCTCTTGGATGGGTTAGAGAGAAACTCGTTCGACCTTGTCGTTTCAAACCCACCTTATGTCGGCGAGTCGGAGGAAGACTCGGTCCAGCTTGAAGTACGCAAGTTCGAGCCGCGTAATGCGGTGTTTGCCGGACCAACTGGTTTGGAAGTCATTGATCGACTGATTCCACAAGCGCGCGAAGTGCTGAAGCCCGGCGGCTGGCTGATCATGGAGATCAGCGGGACGATTGCGCGGCGGGTCCAGGAGTTGCTGACGGGGTGGAATAATGTTCAGCTTGCAAATGACCTGCAGGGGATTGAACGAGTGGCGGCGGCGCAGAAGCCATAGATTCGCTCCCTCCTCTTGCATTGTCATTCCGAGCGAGCATGCTGATTCGTTGCGAATCAGAAGCGGAGTCGAGGAATCTGCTTTTTACCGTCACAAGCAGATTCCTCGAGGATAAATCCCCTCGGAATGACAACAATATTGTTTCGCAGGAGTAAGAATGATGTGGAGCGACGGGAGTCCTCGCCCGTCGAAGTGATTGTACGGGCGCCGACCGCCGACACCTCCGCGTCGATTTACGGCTTCTCCGCCACGGCCGGCTGAATTTCTTCTACATCCACGAGGTTGGTTGGATAGAGCCCGGTGTAGCAGGCGGTGCAGTAGGTAGTCTTCTCGCCGTCATGGCAGGCTTTTTTCAATCCATCGAGCGAAAGATAGGCCAGGGAATCTGCGCCAATATATTCGCGAATTTCCTCGATGGTGTTGTTGGCAGCGATGAGTTCTTTCTTGCGTGGAGTGTCCACACCATAAAAACAAGGAGAGATGGTTGGCGGACATGAAATTCGCAGGTGCACTTCCGTCGCCCCCGCGCCGCGCACCATGCGAACAATCTTCTTGCTGGTCGTCCCGCGCACGATGGAATCATCAATCAGCACCACGCGCTTGCCTTCGAGCAGGCTGCGCACCGGATTCAGCTTAAGCCTCACGCCAAAGTCGCGGACCGATTGCTGCGGCTCGATGAATGTGCGTCCCACATAGTGATTGCGGATCAAGCCGAAGCGCAGCGGGACTCCGCTCTCGGCTGCATAGCCGATGGCAGCCGTGACCCCAGAGTCGGGAACGGGCACGACTACATCGGCATCAGCGGGCGCTTCGATCGCGAGTTGACGCCCAAGCTGTTCGCGGCTTTCCTGCACCGGACGCCCGAAAACGCGGCTATCGGGTCGCGAAAAATAGACATGCTCAAAGATGCAGCTCGATTGCGCCACGGCCGGTGCGTAGAAGCGTGAGCTGATGCCTTCCGGTCCAACGATGATCAGCTCGCCTGGCTTTACTTCGCGCTCGTACTTTGCACCGATCAAATCGAAGGCGCAGGTTTCGGAGGCGAAAACAATAGTGTCCTGATGGCGGTCACCTTGCGCGGCAATGCGGCCCATGGCCAGCGGACGGAAACCGCGCGGGTCGCGGGCGGCGAAGATGCGATCGGGACTTATCATGACCAGAGAAAATGCGCCTTCCACCCGGCGAAGAGCGTCGGCGATGGCTTCCGGAAGAGTGTGCTCGCGCGATTGCGCAATCAGGTGCACGATGACTTCAGTATCGCTGCTGGTCTGAAAAATCGACCCTTGGGCTTCCATTCGGCTACGAATTTCCTGCGCGTTGGTGAGGTTGCCGTTGTGCGCGAGCGCAACCATTCCCTTGTTGGATTGCACCATGATCGGCTGGGCGTTCAATAAAGCGGAGTCACCGGTGGTCGAGTAACGGGTGTGGCCGATGGCGAGGGTTCCCCGTAACTTCGCCAACTTTTTCTCGGTGAAGATGTCGGCGACCAGGCCCATCGATTTGTGGATGTGCAGTGACATGCCATCGGAAGTGACGATGCCGGCAGATTCCTGTCCGCGATGTTGCAGCGCATGCAGGCCGAGGTAGGCGAGCGTTTCTGCCTCAGGATGTGAGTAGACTGCTACTACGCCGCATTCGTCGCGAAATTTGTCGTTTTTAGCCATTAGCCCTCAGTGGTCAGCCTTCAGTCAAAACTCTCTGTCATCCTGAGTGTCTTAATTGCTGCACTCAGCAAGCAGTTAATTAAATCGAAGGACATGTACTTCAATCCGCCGCCATTACACTCGGTTCGCTCCGCAACGCTCGTTCCAGCGCACCTTCGTACGCATCATTCAGCTCGGAGACAGCGGCCGAAATGACCGTACGACCGTCCAATCTAATGTCTATTGTCTCAAGAACGGTCTCGCCTAGTTGATCGGCAAAAATCGCGTATTTCGCCGCTACTTGTTTGATTCGGGCCACGTTGGCGGCGTCGCAGGAGATCACAATCCGGCCGGCATCTTCGCCGAAAAGCAGGAACTCAGGCGCCAGGTCATTCCCGCTTAACTCGATCTCACATCCGAAGCCGTTCGGAAACGAAACCCGGGCCAAAGCCACGGCCAGCCCGCCATCCGAGCAATCGTGGGCTGAGTCGATCAAACCCGCGCCGACCAATTCGACGATGGCCTTCTGCAGAGCGGCCTCTTTCTCGAGCTCCAGAGCCGGAGGAAATCCCCATAACTCTCCGAGAATTTCTTTGGCGTATTCGGACGATCCGAACTCGACTTCCGCATCTACTGAGTCCCCGGGTTCTGACGCTCGCAGCAACACTACAGCGGGTCCAGC
>Ga0185299_10000764_pt1 | contig 77301 bp, 80 predicted proteins | sample PaiPotPPA55metaG_FD_128002 | JGI IMG/M metagenome (GOLD analysis project Ga0185299, IMG submission 128002) | Iron sulfur acid spring bacterial and archeal communities from Banff, Canada, to study Microbial Dark Matter (Phase II) - Paint Pots PPA... ...
TGCTCGGATTCGCGATTGAAAGTGATGCCAAGCGTACTTCCTCCTCTGTAAGTTCCTTTCGCTTTGCTATCACCTGCAACTCGAACTCACCGCCGCTGGTCAACGATGTGGTTGGCTGAACGGATACCGGCGAAAGCCATGTGATTTATGGGAACGGACACCAAAATCAAAGCCGGCGTGATCGGGTCGCCAGAAACACCAGCGGTGTTCATGCTGTTCCTCAATTGCTGGGTGAATCAGTAAGTGAGTTCTGCCTTCCTCGTGTTCGACATGATAGCTAGGAACGCCAGTCTTGAGGTCAAGTGCAACGCCTGAGGTTGCATCCATCCAGAATTTGATGACCGTAAAGAAGCGGTCGGGCTTGTTGTCAGAGAAAAGAGTGAGTCGAGTTCCGGCAGACAAAGCTTCGCCAAAAGCAACGGGGCGCATAGAGAGTGATCCGTTCTGAGGATGGTGTGCTTGGATAAGCTTGCTTACACTGACCATCGGGGATCAATACGCCGTTGGACGTATCGACTTCAGTTAATCTTAGTCAGGGGTGGGGCAGGACAGTCCTCTGCGGGCTAGAGAGGAAGCTCGATAGCTTCGGCCACAGCTGCGGTTCCGGTACCGAGATTGAGCATTGCGAGACGATCCTAGAGTTCTGCTTCGCTTTTGACATACGTAGAATGACGTATTGACCGAATCTTGTCCGTGACATAGTCCTGCGCAGGACATTATGAGCCTTACCAATCAATCATTGGATGAGAGGTTAGGGCGGCGTTGGAGAATCTACCCAGTCAGCATTAGTGTGCTGGGATTGCTGTCTTTTCTCGCTCTCTCTGGCACAACGAGGCTTTGTGCGGTCGAGCCGCCATCAAATGAGCTAACCAATGGTTATGAAATCCATTGGGGTCTCCAGATCCCGACTCGAAACGGTACCAAGCTGAACGCGACCGGCTATCTTCCGATAAAGAAGGAAGATGGGACACTCCTAAAGGAACCAACAGTTCTCCTGTTAACGCCCTATGTTTCGGACTCATACCATGGGGTTGCGAGCTATTTTGCTCAGCGAGGTTACGGCTTTTTGTTAGCCGATTGTCGGGGAAGAGGAAATTCCCAAGGCAGCTTCGAGCCGTTCGTCAACGATGCAAATGATGCCTATGACGCCGTGGAATGGATCGCCAGACAGGATTTTTCTAACGGCAAGGTTACAATGTGGGGGGGATCATACTCCGGTATGAACCAGTGGCTGGCGGCCAAAGAACTACCGGCGCACCTCGCAGCGATCGTGCCGGTAGCAGCCGTTCGTCCAGGATATGACTTTCCAAACTACCGGAGCTTGCCCGTTCCTTATGCGACCCAGTGGCTCACGTTGATTGCAGGCGTAACCGTCCAACATGGGCTGTTTGACGATAACGATTTCTGGATTCAAAGCTTTTACCGAGCGTATCAGAACTGCATTCCATTCAGAGACCTCGATTCCTTCATCGGGAATCCTTCTCCCATCTTTCAGAAATGGTTGCAACATCCTGACCTTGATTCCTACTGGCTTAGCCTGAGTCCGACGCCGGAAGAACTCGCTAAGATCACAATTCCAGTTCTTACGATTACCGGTCAATATGACGGGGATGAATTCGGGGACCTAAGCTTCTACAAGGGATATCTGCGTGCAGGCGCCGGTGCTTGTCGCCGCTGTGGTTTCTTTTTGTGTAGGCAGTTGGTTTGCCACTCAGGTACTCAGTGGACTGGTTGGACCCTAAGCCAGATTAACCGCCCTTCTCCTCAAGCATCGTCAGCAAGAAAACGGGAATCGTTGACGCTCAAGGAACCATACGATGTGTTAGGTCGATCTTCGACCGAAAGAAACTTGTCTCCTCCAGTCGGCGGTGGATTAGTGAGACGAGCGCTAGGAGATCCAACGCGTCCTGCTCGGCGCAGCGATGACATCGATATTCAGATGCGAATCCTTACGCCGGCCCACTGAAGAGTTTCACCACAAAGACACAAAGAGCACAAAGGTTAGACTGTACGAAAACCGGTTTTTTCCAGCATGCAATGCTTCCGGTCACACAGATCCTGAATACGCTTTGTCTTCCAGCCTTCGTGTTCTCTGTGTCTTTGTGGTGAGGTTCCTGCTCCTTAACTGGTCGCGTACCGGATATGTTTCGTCTGTGCTTTCGTAGCTTTGGCTGCAGTTTGTTTTGGACTAGCGCTACTCTTGGCTGAGGCACTTGCCGCGACTGCTGCCGATAGCGGAGTTGCCTTGCTCTTAAAGTAGGCGCCAGGGACGGGGAGCCCATGTTTGGTGAAAGGGTTCGCGGGGTCCGGCGTCTCCGCTTTGGTCGCCGATGCGCCGGCAAAGAAGGTTCCGGCTACGAGCATGAATATTCCGAATTTAACCATAATCCTAATCCGAAGGTTAGTAACTAATAACTTAGATCCCGACGACCAACACTCAATACGGACCACGGAAAACCGTAGTCGTGAGGTGTCAGCCCGAGGCTGCATCAGGTCGCCGATCGGATGGTATAGCTCGGAGCATGCCAGTGTGCAGCAAAAATAGAATTAGCATCGATCTCTCAGGCGTCGTGGTATTACTAGTCGACGCAGAAAGCAAAAGTAGCGGCTCGGCTGCTCGCAATGTACGAGCAGCGGACAGAGAATCATCGCAAAGCGCGACGTTCCGCCGTTGCGAACGTACCCGCCTGATGAGTTAGCTGGCGTCGAAAGTAAATGCGGGCACGGAATGATGAATCGGTGGGTACAACGCGCGCACATCATCCGCGATCCGGAGAAAGTCGGGACAGTTCCCTAAAAGTTTAAATGCTCCATCCAACGGAAAATCAAATCCTTGTTCTGCTCGGGCCACTTCTTGAGCGAGTTCAATGGTCTTGTCTACGTTTCCGATCGCAGCGTAGTCAGTCGCCAGTTGATATTTTACCGCGATCTGTTCACAGAGGGGTTCTCGAAGAAACGGTTCGAACGCTCTCATCTCGGTCTGGGCGGCCGCACTGGCCGCCGGATCCGGCGTTGCGCTCGGGATGCGACCGCCAAGTGACGAATGACAAATTACAAATGACAGATGACAGAATGCGAGGGAGCGGAGGAACAAGAAGATATGACCGGCAACCGCAGACAATTTGTCATTTTTCATTTTTCGTCCGCGACGAGCTTCGGGCGAGTGGTGTTCGCAATCGGGATCGGATTGAACTCGGATAGCAGCTTTTGGAATCGCGGGTCACTCCGTAACGGATCCCATTCCGGCAGCTTGGCGAAATCACCGTAAACTAGCGCTCGAGGAACCTGCTTTAGCGTCTCGAGTTGTTGGATGGCTAATTCGTTTTCACCGGCCCAAACATAAACTTGGGCCAATTCCGTTGCTAACACGGGCCCGTCAATCGCGTCTTTCGAGATTGGTAACATCGCCGCAGCTTGGCGCCCTTCCTTCAACGCATCTTCCGTGCGTCCCAGCGCTGCGTCCGTGAGCGCCAACATCATCAATGGGTTTGGGTCGTCCGGCCACTTCTGCAGATAAGCGACCTGGGATGGACGGGCAGTTTCGAAAGCGACTTTTGTCGCGGCGGCGTCGCCTCCGGCCTTTTTGATCCACCCGAGCAAAAAGTCTCGGCAGATGAATCTGCGGTCACCCAGATCGAACTCCTGCTTGGGATCCGTGGCCCGGATCTGCTCGGCCTTGGTAAAATTCCGATCTCCCATCGCCGCAGTGATCTTCAATAGGGTCGCGCGCCCCATCCCCCGAAGCGGACCGTTGGGTTCATCTAGCAAGGCGTGAAATCCTGAAGTATCACCTTTCTCTTGCCAGGTGAGAACTGCCTTTTTGTAATCGGTTGATTGGTTACTCGCCCCGGCCTTAGCAATTTCACCAAACCCACGATGAACCTGTTCGTACTGTCGATGGAAATCGTAGATACCTGAGATATCGATAACCCAACGCACATTCTTCGGGTCGAGCGTTCCCGCTCTCTCGTAATCTTGCAGGGCTTCCACCCACTGGCCTTGCCGTGAGGCCACGGTGGCTAATAAGCCAAACAGATGAGCCGAATTCGGTAAACTGCGACGGGCCATCTCGAGTTCGCGGCGAATCGCGGGATAATCGCGGGTGGTAATCAGTAAATGGTAACCAGCCTCTAGGTGGGCTTCACCGAGATCGGGCCGTAAGCTTAACGCTTTATGAAGCGCATCTTCAGCGGCCTTACGCCGGCTTTCGGTATGGTCGGCATTACTCCAATATAAATCATCATGAGCTTGTGCCAGCAAAGCCCAGGCAAGAGCGAAATCAGGATCCCGGTTGACGGCCTCCTGCAGCAGCCGCGCTCCGCTCGAGAACGCTTCTGTGCTTTGAGTCTGTTCATCAAAATCGGCCATCAGCTCTTTGGCATGAAGATAGAGCTCGTAAGCGCTGAAATCTCGGGTCGGTATCTCGCCAATCGAGCTTTTCTCGGCGGTAGAAAGCTTAACCCGCAGTTCCTGCGAGATCGCTTCAGCCAATTCAGTTTGAATCGTAAAAACTTCGGTTAACTGGCCGTCGTATTGTTCCGCCCAAAGCTCGCGCCCCGTCTGAGCCTCTTCCAGCCGGGCCGTAACTCGTATCCGATCACCTTCTCGCTGCATACTGCCATTGAGCAGGTAACGCACATGAAGGGTTTCCCCGATTTCCTTAGGCGACGGCCGGTTTGCCGGGTCTCGATAAGCCTGGACACTTCCGCGGCTGATTACCTGTAGATCGGCAATCTTTGCCAGGTTAGTGAGAATATCGTCCTGCACTCCCTCAACGAAGTAAGAGTCGTCCTTTACCGGACTCAGGTTGTCGAAAGGTAGAACCGCGATTGATTTCGCGGCGCTATCCCCCCTGCCGCTTTGGAACAGAAATAACATCGCGCCGATTAGCAAGCTCGCTCCAACCGCGGCCGTCCAGAACGTGATCCTACCGATCCGCTTCTTTCCTTCGACTGCTCGCTGGCAGCTTGCGATCGCTTCCACTAGAGCTTGCCCATTCTGAGGCCGGTCCTTGGGATCCGGGCTTAGCAGCGCTGTTGTCAATTTCTGTACCGGCAAGGGAATTGTTTTTGGTAGGGGCGAGCGGAAGCTCGTCCCCACCGGATCCGTGCGGTTAAGCAATTTAGCGATCTCATCGGCTTTGAACGGTTGAGTGCCGGTCAGCAGATAGAATAGCGTGCTGCCCAAAGAAAAGTAATCGGACCTTTGATCGATCGCGGCTCCGGAGAATTGTTCGGGACTAGCGAATGCCGGCGTTCCGATAAAGCCATCGTAGGTGATCCGGTCCCTTGGTTCCTGGTGCCCGATCATTTTGGCGAGCCCAAAATCGATGACTTTAACATTAATCTCCGGGCCATAGAGCAGCATCAGGTTAGCCGGTTTCAAATCTCGATGTACCAGTCCATGCTTTTCGGCTGCTTCCAGCGCCTTGGCTACTTGAGCGATCGCTTCCAAGGCGTCCCGGGTCGATAACGGACCGGTCTTTTCGACTCGTTCCGCTAAGGTCTCGCCTTCGACTAACTCCATGGCATAGAAGCAGGGGCCATACGGCCGGGCGCCATAGTAAAGGACGCTGGCGACGTGTGGATGCCGCAGTTTAGCGGCAGCGCGCGCCTCTCGTAGAAATCGTTCCCGGTTGGACTCCACGCCGGCGACCTTGAAATCGATGACTTTGAGCGCAACCGGGAATTCCAAAGTGGTATCAACGGCCCGATAAGTGATCCCCATTGATCCTCGCCCCAACTCAACGAACGAGCCGTCCGGATGCGTTAGGATCTTGTAGGGTTCGAATTGGTTTTCGGCGTTCTCTTCATTGAGATCGGCGAAATCGAATAGAGGCATTAACAGGCAATCAACGCAATAACCATAAAAGGAAGCGTTAGGATTAATGCTCTGATGACAGCCTCGGCAAATCCGTTCCCGTACCAAAAGGTCAGCACTCGGCCCGTTCACCAGTCCAGGGTTAGCGGAAAACGCCGGGGCAAGGCAAGGATAACTAATAAGTAAACAGTAATCAGTAAATCAGTAATCAGTATTGAATTTTCAAAAAGCCATTGGGCTGATCCGGCAACCGCCGAAAACTGATTACTGATTACTGATTACCGATTACTGATTACTTCTCCCACGGTAGCGCTCCGGCCCAGCACTATCTCTCGCGCCTGGCTAACGACGCCCGGAAAGCTCGGATCTCATCATCGAAATCGGCGGTGCTCATCACGGTGCGCGCGACCTCTTCGCGGAGGAGTTCACGATAACGTCCCCGTAACCGATAAATCGCCGCTTTGACTGCACTCACGGTCAGTCCGGTCCGTTGAGCCACTTCAATATAAGAGCTTTCTTCGTCCTCGAGGAGAAAACCGCAGATTTGCTCGAACAGTTTTTTCTTGCCGGTTTGCTCCATTTCGGCTTGCAACCGGCTCAGGGCGCCTTCGATTAACGCGGCCACCCAGCGGGCATCGAAGATTTGTTCGGCAGTTTGGCCAGGGTCGGTCAGCTGGTAGCCGGCTTCGGCGGTGTCGTCGTCCAGAAATATAATCTTGGCTTGGCCTCCGCGTTTCTCGGTGCGAGCCCGTTCGGCGGCATGTTGTAGAAAGAATTCGAGCGACCCCAGTAAAAATCTCCGGAATTTTCCGCGATGCGGATCAGCCCGGCTAAACGCCTTTTTTTCAACGAGATGAATAAAGAAATCCTGGGTGAGATCCTGAGCATCTTGCCGGCTGTATCCGTGGCGTCGAATAAACGCATAGACGGGACTGGCATAGCATCGGTAGAGCCCTTCGAGAGCAGTCCGCCTTTGTTCGTCGTTAGTGGCTGCAGAGACCAAGCTCCATTGGGTGGTCTCGAATGCGAGATGACCCCCAGCGCTTGAACTTAGCCAACCAGTCATGCGCGGGGAACATACGTGAGAAGTGAGAGGGGGGAAGGGGGAAGGTGATTGGTGGACCGTTGCCTCGCTGGCGAGGCCGACGGGTGGGGAGAGGGTGAGGGATGATTGATGGAGCGCTGCCTCGCTAGCGAGGCCGACGGGTGGGGTGGAAAGGATGAGGGGATGATTGATGGAGCGCTGCCTCGCTGGCGAGGCCGACGGGTGGGGTGGAAAGGGTGAGGGTGCGGAGTAATGGAGTAATGGAGTAATGGAGTAATGGAGTAATGGAGTAATGGAGTATTGGAGTATTGGAGTATGGGGCTAGTCGGCTGTTCAAAAGACGATCGGAATAAGTGATTGGCCGTTCGTTCCCGGCGATTCCAGCGAGCCGCGGCTCGCTTCTCACTTTGGCTTTTTTTTCCGTAGCCGAAAAAAATCGCGCAACTTTCAGATTTTTTTCCGGGAATAGGCTCTATGGAGCGCTGCGTTGCCCTTCGACGATTGGCGCACCAAAAGCTGAAGAAGAAAACAAACTATGCAAAGTCTACTTAAAACCAGAGCCGGCGGACCAAACAGATGGGGCGCGGCTTTCTTCGATCTGAGTGAGGGGATCGATGGAAGTGCGGCTAACCGACGCTTACTCCGGATCGCGACGATACTGGGTTATGCCTCAATTCTGTTAAGTCCATGCGGGTTATTGGCGGCGCCCAAAACCATGGAGATCTCTCCATTGGTTACCAAGTCCACACTTCTATCGCTGGTTGACGCGAATAAGGAGATCGGTGTGACCCTGTGCTTGCCGTTATCGGATCCTCAAGGGGCAGCGGAATTCGCGCGGCGAGTTTCCACTCCTGGGGACCCGCTTTTCCATCAATACCTCACTCCGCAGGAGTTTGCGGCCAGGTATGGCGCCGTTGCTGCGGATTACGCTGCTCTGAAAGCGTGGGCTGTGGCCAACGGCTTGAAAGTGTCCCAAGAATCCGTGGCGCGTAACCTATTGAGTGTACGGGGCACGGTGGGACAGATTCAGGCCTTGTTTAACACCCAGATTGCTCAATATCGTGGTCCGGACGGCGCAGAATTTTATTCTGCGAGTGCTAAACCGACGGTGCCGGATGCGATCGCTCCGAAAGTGGCGGCGGTACTTGGTCTGACCGGCGGTAAACAATACGCGCCGCTCGTCATGTTGGGAAAGAAGGTCGGTGAGTCGCCGGAGGTTGGCGCTGCTAAAACGGACACCACCCATGGAACTGGACCAGGCGGAAGCTACGATGCGGCTAATTTGCGTACGGCCTATGGTATCCCGTCGTTTGGCAATCTCCAGAAGAACACGGTCGTAGCAGTGTTTGAACAGGGAGGATTTACCGCATCGGACGTTGAAAAGTATTTCACGACCAACAAGCTGCCAAAGGTGAACGTCACCCCGGTCAGTGTTAATGGGTCTCCGACTACGGTGGACGATCCCCGCGTCGAATTGGAAGCGGTACTCGACATCGATATGATCGTTGGGATCAATCCTAGCGCATCGGAGGTGCTCGTTTATGAAGACGGCATCGATACCTTCCAGACTGCGCTGGTGGACGCAATGACCCAGGTCTTCAATGATAATAAAGCGCAAATCCTGAGTATTTCTTACGGCCAAGACGAAGGTCTTCAAGGGACAGACGCAATGGAGGCCGAGAATACGGCTCTGGAAATGCTGACCTCGGAAGGCATCACCGTGCTAGCCAGTGCGGGAGATAGTGGCGCTTATGGCGACGGGACTAACTACCCGTACAACGTTGCTGATCCGGGTTCACAACCGTATATCACCGGCGTGGGCGGAACCACTTTGTTTACCGACGGAAACTCGAATTATTTGGGTGAACAAGTGTGGAATGAATTGGCTTCCAACGCTGGCGCTACCGGTGGCGGAATCAGCTCCTACTGGTCGATTCCTTTCTATCAGACCGCGGAGCCTGTTACGAACTACGTTATCAGCAACGGGGGCTCGTCTACGTTTCGCAACGTGCCGGATGTCGCCGCCGTTGGCGATCCGTTCACGGGAGTTGGTATTTACTCTAAAATAAATGGAGGTTGGGTAACCGTGGGCGGAACCAGTGTGTCAGCTCCGATCTGGGCTGGCTATCTCAGCATTGTGAACGCGGGATTTAACTATCTTGGGCTCAATAACATCGGTTACTTCAACTCAATCTTGTACGCCGTTGGTGCTCCATTTAACGGGGGAGCCGGCGGATTCGCTGCTAACGAACTATTCGATATCATTGAAGGGACCAACGGGCTTCCGCCAGGTCTATCTTTTGGGAATTCCGGCTTTAGCGCGGGCTACGGTTATGATAACTGTACCGGCAACGGCTCGCTGTTCGGCGCGGAGTTCTTCCCACAATTTCTGGCTACCTATGTCAGTCCCCAAAACGGGCCCGGTGGGGTCAACAATGTGAATGTTACCGCTAAGGCGACTTCGGCAGTGGCAACTTGGGACGCGGTTAGTGGAGCCACGGGTTACATCGTGACGCTCGCCAATCTCAGTACTGGGTACTTTTACCCCCCGACCCAGGCCTATCTGACGAAACAGACAAAGATAAAACTAACGGGTTTGATTCCAAACACCGGAAGCTATTCGCTGATTGTATGGGCAATTAGCTCAAATAGTTTCGCAGAGGGCGCGGACACGTTCTCGACGCCGAAGTAGCCTTGCCGAGCGAGGCCGCTGTCCGAGCGGCCTCGCTCGCGGTTATAGGTTATACGTTGTAAGTTATACGTTGTAAGTTCTAGGTGGTCCGGTTTGAAAAAGGGGTCACCTAGGCGCCCGCTCAGCCTCGCGCAGGTTTGAATGCGGTTACGTCCGCGGAGGCGACATAATCGTCGAGTTTACCCTCGCCGGCATCGCCTTGAATAAATTCCCGGCTTCGGTGACGAACTCGGATCTGAATTTTTTCGAACCCGGCTTCGGCTAACCAGCCCTCGAGCTGACTCGCTAATTCGGCTCCGGCGATGCAACCAGTATAAGCAGCGAGGTCGTTTTTCAGGTGCTGAGGAAGAGGCCGCAGAGCCACCATGTCAGCCACCGCTAGCCGGCCTCCAGGCTTCAAAACTCGGTGTGCTTCCTTGTAAACTTGCAGTTTACTTGGTGAAAGATTGATTACGCAATTCGAGATAACCGCATCAACGGTGTTGTCACCAGCTGGCAAATGTTCAATCTCTCCCAGTCGGAATTCCACATTCCGGTACATTTCGGAGGCGGCGTTTTTCCTGGCTTTGGCGATCATTTCCGGCGTCATATCAACACCGATAACGTTTCCGGTGGCGCCAACTAGCTTTGATGCCAGAAAGCAATCGACTCCTCCGCCGCTGCCCAAATCGAGTACTACTTCGCCAGACTTGAGAGCCGCAAAAGAGATTGGGTTCCCGCAACCCAAGCCCATTTCCGCTTCTTTTGGCAACGAGGCGAGGTCTTCTTTGGAGTAACCGATTTGCTCCGAAATATTGCAGCGCGAATTGTCCTGGTCGCAGCAGTTCGTCTCTCCCTGCGCCACTTTAGCGTAATGTTCTCGAACGTCGTCTCGGATATCTACTTTAGGTTCAGCCATATTTAATCCTTTAATCAAGAAGACCGTCTAGGCTCGATTAGGTCGCAGATTTTTTCTCGAAGGATTTAAGGCGGAACGGTTCAGGCGTTCAGAATGAGGACGGCCGTCCCTGGTCGCTGTTCCGCAGCCGAACGTGCGCGTCAACATAAGGGGCGGATACCTTTTGCGCCCCGAAGGCCCAGCCCGCACATAAGAATTGCAAAGGCGCGACGGCTGGAGGGGAGCCGCTTCGTAGCATGGCAGCTCTATGGGTTAGCAGCAGGCGGCTCCCGGGAACGTCTCGAAGCGCGGCAGTTCTATGGACCGTTGTATCGCCGCAACAGAACAGACGCGATGGGCAAAACATTGCGCTGGGTAATTCCCGGGAGCCGCCTGCTAGCAACCGATAGAGCTGCCATCTTGTAAAGCGGCTCCCCTCCAGGCCTTGCCTCCAGCCTACCGCAATCGAATCCCGGCACCGTAAGCGCCGAATACCTTAGCGATCTCATCGCGAATCCGTCGAAAAACGAGTAAAACCTCCTCTTCAGTTCCTTGTGCCTTCGCGGGGTCGGCAAAGCCCCAGTGATATCGAGCCACGGTCCCGGGAAAGATGGGGCACGCCTCATCAGCATCGCCGCACACGGTGATGACGGTGTGTACTTTTCGGTCCAGAAATTCATTCAAGTGTTTTGAGCGATTTTGGGAGATATCGATTCCGATTTCATTCATCGCTTGAATCGCCAGCGGATGGACGAATTTTGCTGGATTTGAGCCGGCGCTCTGGACCTCGACAATATCGTCGACGACTCGTCGTAAGATGCCTTCCGCCATCTGGCTACGACAGGAATTGCCAGTGCACAGGATTAAGATGAGGGGCTTTTGCATCGCTAGGAATATGAATCAGTTTTTGTTAATCTGGTAACAGGGATTCTCGGTCTGCAGCCGGCCTCATGCCTTGCGTGCGAACTCTCCTTTTCTTTGCAACCTTTGGGTGTTAGCAGAGTCTTGGTAATTAGGATGGTTGAATCACAGATCAACCTTGAAACGACAACGCAGCAACTCCGCCAGGAGATCTTTGCTTATATCCGAAGCAAAGTGGGCGACGCGTCTACTGCGGACGACCTGACTCAGGAGACTTTCCTTAAGGTCGAAAGGGCGCTGACCAGAGGCACTGAGCCGGAGCATTTCCGCGGATGGATTTTTCAGATCGCCAGAAATTCGGTTATCGATTGGATGAAGGAGAGGCGACGATTTGTTGGGCTGAAAGCAGAGGAGGATCTCAAGAGCGCGGACCGGGAAACAGCTGACCCGATCGATAGCGAGTTTCGCCAGGGATTGTTCTTTTACGCCGCGAAGGTAATTGAAGGGATGCCGCCTGAAGATCGGGAGGCCCTGAAATTGACTGAGCTTGACGGTCTCAACCGGGAGGAACTAGCGAACCACTTGGGGATTTCCGTGGCGGCTGCCAAGTCTAGAGTGGTTCGGGCGCGAGCCAAGCTCAGAAAGGCAATCGAGGAGTGTTGCCGCTTGATCACCGATCCGTATGGCAAGGTGATTGCCTGGGAAAGGCATAGGATGAATTGCTGCAATGCTGCCGCGGGAAAGGCGGTGCGCTCCGCGGTGCCGACCGCATCGGCCTCGCAAGCGAGGCAGCGCTCCAGGGGTTCCGCGTTACTCGTGTAGCCCGGTGCGAACGGCATCACTGATCTTAAGCTCGCTGAACTCGGCTTCAAATCCTTCGCGTTCAGGCGAACAGCACATTAGCCCGACTTGAATGTGGGTAGCCTCAGGGAAGTACGCGAGGCGAAGCATCGAAAATGAAAGGCCGTCCCCGGAATACTGAATCCGAACCGCAGCGCCAAGTTTAGTGAGCCGGAACCAGATAGGCCCTGTTAAAGTCGCCGGTAACACAGACCAATCCGAGAACTCGCGAGTAACTACGGCGGAAAAATGAGGTGAACCGTCGGTGTATTCGACACCTGCTTTGATCCAGTTGGCGGCGTCCAATCTGATCATGACGCCCGCTTGATCGTATAACGCCTCGTATTTCGCTTCGATTTTGACCTGGATGGTAAAGTCGCCGGCCCGTTCCTCATAATAGAAGTGGCCGTTATCGCGAATGAACCCGTAATGGGTCACGCGCCAGAAATCGGTGTTTGGCCCGGTGACGACGCGCAAGCGGTCATTGTCGTTCTGCCAGGTTGGTGGTTCGTTCAGCCAGTGCATAGGGGGAGGGAGGAGTTCAGGAGTTCAAGGAGTTCAAGGAGTTCAGAGAGTTCAAGGAGTTCAGAGAGTTCAGAGAGTTCAGAGAGTTCAGAGAGTTCAGAGAGTTCAGAGTGGTGGGGCCGACAGGGTGAATTGCAAGCCAAAAGCCGGGGCCTGACGAAATACGAACCGTTTGCAGCCGGCTTAGACGTGCCCTTCGTACCCTCGATTTCTAGGCTCGACGCTAGCAAAGCTCATTCGCTTGGGGGTCCGCTCTTTTCTCGGATACTCGCTTGCTATTTCTTAAATCCGATCGACTTTGAGCCCTTCGATTGTTCTTAGTTGATTGCGCGGTGAATCGTCAGGTGGGGCCTTCTCAGTGGTGATTTGAAACTCGGTTGTCGGGAACGGCTCTGTGACTACTTCGAAATAAAATATTATGAAATTATACGTAGGAAATCTGTCTTTCTCCACCACCGAACACGAACTGCGCGATCTCTTTTCCCCGCATGGCACCGTTACCGATGTGCATGTCGTAACCGATCGTATGAGTGGTGAGTCCCGTGGGTTTGCATTCGTCACCATGGGAAATCGTAGCGAAGGTCAAGCCGCGATCAGTGCGCTGGAAGGCCATTCCGCTGACGGCCGTAACTTGACCGTCAACGAGGCGCGTCCAAAGACGGAGAACCGTTCGAACGATTCTTTTTCTCGCCAACGGCGCTAAGACGGTCCCCCGGTCGATTCTGGTGCCACTGAAAGTGGCACCAGATGTTAAAAGCTCGACCCGTGGAATCAACACGCGAGTACCCTAAAACTCCCTCTTCGGCCGCACTTTCGGGGAGCTCCTTGCGAACCGGAGCCCAGGGTTGAAACCCTGGGCCAATCTTCTCTGCTACCGCTGCGCGGTAAATCCGACAGGCTCCCCAGGCTGAGTCTTTAAATCCTTCCTCCTTCGTCATCCCGCCGTCGCTTCGCTTTGGCGCGGCTTTGTTTTGGCGGGCGCGCCGTAGCTCGTAGAGCGTAGGAGGCCTGCACTACGGCGGACAGGTCGGGATAAGTCCGAGACGCCGGTTCTGGACCCAGGACACAAGGCTTTTTTAGTGTCGGTGCGAGATCCTTTACGCGGTTTTCAGAACCGTAGGGTGATCGTGTCCAGAATGGTAAATCTTGGACCATAGGCCGACTGGAAAATGCCAATCCCTTCGGCTGGCCGAATCAAGTTTGTGCGGTCTAGAAGATTGAGAATAGTAATTCGATTAATCAGTTCTCCAAGTCCGGGGATTTTAAACGATCGCTCCGCACTGACGTTGATTTGGAAAACGGCTGGGAGCTGCTCATCGTCCGCGAACCCGCCGCGCAAGCCGCTGCTATAGACCGCATCGACACTGAAGGAATAAGGTTTCCAAGTGTAATTGGCGCCCGCAGAGATCCCGATGATTGGCTGGTGATCCAGCACAATGAAATGATGTTGGATATACGCGAGTTCATCGGGATCAAAATTAAACTGTCCAGTGGATACGTCGGTTTGTATATTTTTGCCGAACGTTAGATTCGCATAAATGTTCAAGTTCTGGATCTTGTAGTTCGCGGCGACTTCAATCCCGTAGATATGCCCATGGCCGTAGTTGAACGGTGCAAATATCGGAACGGAGCCAAATTGGCCGGTATCGAGATAGCGACGGGTGATCTCGTAAAAGTTGTCTTCAGAAATCGTCAGAGCCGGCGTTACCTGCTGGATAATACCAATATCGAATTCGTAATCGTCTTCCGTTTTCGGGTCTACGGTTCCAGTCGGTCCCGCTTCTCCCGTGGTGCCGGCGAAGGCCTTGGAAGCGTCGGGCGCTATGCCTTGAAAACTGGGGACCTGCATGTAACGGGCAAAACCGGCATGGATGGTAGTACCGGTTACCGGTTGGTAGGAGATGTTAATGGTAGGATCGAACTGACTGGACCGAGTGAATCCGGTTAACACGTCCCAGCGAATGCCAGCGTTCACTTTGAGCTGATTGGTGATTTGCCACAGGTCGTTGAGGTAGATGCCGCCCACAAGATTAGTAGCACTAGTATTCGCTGTGATGTGGACTGGGACATCGCTCGTCTGGTTCCCGTTCTCGTCCACTGGAAAGACTAGGGATGAGTCTTCAGCGATTACGCGGTACTCCCCGAAATAGAAGCCGGTGCCCAGCGTGTGGCTGCCGAGTTGATAGGTAAGATCGCCTTGTAAGGTATTGTCGAAATCGACGTGGGTGGCGGTCGAGGCAACCCCTTGGTAGATTAATTCCCCAGCGTTGTCCGGACGAAACTGCTGGGAAATGGAATGCAACGAATAGGAGATTTGATAGGCAAAATCCGGGGTGGGAGCGCTTTTCAGGGAAAGAATCGCCAGATAATCTCTGAAGTTAAGGTCGGAATCGATATTAGCCGAGTTGAAAGGTTTAACGTTGGCCAGGGAGAATGCCGGTGCCAGGTTGGGTACGTTAGGCAGCTGATTATTGCTGGCTGCCGCCGACAGAATCAAACTGAGTTTTGTGTTATCGTCGAACGCATAAGTGAACACGCCGAAGGCTTGACCCTGGTTAGTCCAGTTATGAATTGGGTTGGGGCCGGAGGTCGCAGGACTGAACGCCGTGTTGCCTTCGTCGTAGAGTGCACTGACATAGTAACTGAACTTGCCGATACTACCTGGGTACTGAGCAGAGGGCTCGAGGGTATCGCGTTGACCGAAGGTAAGACTGACGCTGCCTCCTGGTTGCTCAAAGCCGTCTTTGGTTTGAATGTCCACGACGCCGCCCGTGGCATAGCTGTATCGGGACGGCAGGATGCCATCGAGCAGGCTTACCTGCTTAACGAACATCGGGTTGATCATAGAGATAAACGACGGATTTGTATTGATGTCGAACGGAACCATTACGCCGTTTATCTGGTACTGGAACTGCGGACCTTCCGTGTTGCGGATATGAATCTGTTGGTTTTGGTCGATGGCAACGCCCGGCATTTGGGCAAGCACATCGGTGATGTTGGTTTTGTCTCCCAGAGGCAGATTAGAGATCTCTGGTGCGCCGACGGTGTAAGCGTTAGCCAAGGTGGCGGACTGGCCAGGTCCGGCTGAGTTAAATCCTTGAACCACGATAGGCTGTAATTCCTGGGCCCAGGTGGAAAAGCCAAGGATTGACGAGCAGAACAAAGCGAGAAAGGCAAGCCAATGGTATCGGACAAAACGACCCGGTCTGGGTCTCGGTTTGCCGGTAAGCAAGGGTATCCGGGATTGGGCAGTATTATTTCCCATAGCTGAACAGAGTGCGGCCATCTGCATCCAGTCGGGTTTGATAAGAGAATCTGACGCTCAGGTAACCGTTGTGGCTGAAGAGAGCAGGGGGATTATGGACAACGGAGCCGGCTGGGAACCGCGGGCAGGAGTTGGTGACGGGTTGGACCGGGGTAAGAGAATCGGTGGTCCATAGGGTACTTAGGGGGAGAAACCAGAAAGCGAGGGTGCAGAAGAGGGTTTTGCTAGGTGAGAAAGGAAGGATGGGCCGCACGGTGCTAAATGAGAATGATTCTCATTTGCATGTCAAGGCGCGCGTTCTAAGATTTTCTTTTGGATGGAGAAAGGAACACGGACGGGTTGCAAACCCGACGCGTGTTGAGCGGACCGAACGCCTGGAGGGGAGCCGCTTTTCAGCTTGGCAGCTCTATGGGTTGCTAGCAGGCGGCTCCCGGGAACGTCTCGAGGTGTGGCAGTTCTATGGGCCGTTGTATCTGCCGCACGAAATAGGCGCGATGGGCAAAACCTTGCGCTGGGTCATTCCCGGGAGCCGCCTGCTACTAAGCGATAGAGCTGCCATCGTCTAAAGCGGCTCCCCTCCAGGACGGTGGGCTTACGATCAGCCCGGGTTCCTTAGGAGGACGAAGCGCCTTGTGAGCAGCTCTAACCCGCTACGCGGGTGCAATTCGCAGCAGGCGCAGAACTCCAACACTTCGCTACCCCAACTCCATTTTTCGAGCACGAGGACGAGCACGATTTTGATGCGCCCTGGCAGGTCAGCCCTATCTAGGAGATCGCTAGGTCGTCGAGTAAATCCCGCAGATGCGGGCCGATTTTTTGTATCTCGGCCCGATGCGCCAGCGACAGGTTGGTTAAGAGATTTTCGCCCTTCCGGGTTACCTGCAGGAACACGGTGCGACGATCCTGGCTCCCTTGATTGCGCACCACGAGATCTTGAGCCACCAGTCGATCAGCGAGTTCTACAGCGGTGGTGATGCTCGATCAAAGGTGAAAGGTGAGAGGTCAAAGGCCCGCCCTGTGCAAGCATCGAGCGCGCCGAATGGGTGAAAGGTGGCCCGGAGTAATCAGTGCGGGTTCCTGATGGCCGAGAATCAGTAACTGATTACTGATTACTGATTACTGATTACTGATCACTGATCACCCGGCCACCTCGCATTGAGCGATTTAACGACTAACTGGCGCCCCATCCACCGTCGACTGCTAGGATAGCGCCGGTGGTAAATTTTGCTGCGTCCGAAGCGAGATAGAGCACTGCGGCTGCGATCTCTTCGCTGGCGCCCAGCCGGCCGACCGGGTGCTGTGATATTAGCCACTTGAGGACCTCGCCTTCGTTGCCTTTCATCCGGTCCACCATGTCAGTCGCGATCGAACCCGGAGCGACGGCATTCACGCGAATGCCTTGCTTGGCCACCTCGACAGCGACCGCTTTAGTTAATCCTTCTACGGCATGTTTTGTAGCCACGTAAATGCTGGCCTGCGCCAGCCCAATATGACCGGCGATGCTTGAGGTATTAACAATGGCGCCGCCACCAGTCTTGAGCATGGCCGCGACTTCGTGCTTCATCGCGCTTAAAACGCCCCAAACGTTGATGTCGAACGTTCGGCGATATTGATCCTCTGTGACTTGATCCAGCGGACCCACGATTTCCACACCCGCGTTGTTGAAGGCAACATCGAGGCGACCATAGGTCGATAAAACGAAATCGACGGCCTTCTTTACTTCCGATTCCTGGGCGACGTCGGTCCGAACGAAGGCGGCGGTGCCGCCGTTTTTGGTGATCTCGGCAACGACCTCCGCCCCTTCCTTTTCACGGCGGCCGGTTAATATCACTTTCGCGCCTGCTTGGGCAAAAGCGATCGCGGTCACTTTGCCGATACCGGAAGTGCCTCCGGTAATGAGCACAATTTTGTCAGTGTAAACGTTTTGCATATTAGATAATGGCTGGTGAGTTGATGGGGTTGGTTTGGTATTGGGCGATACCGTCATCGGCGAACAGCTCCACTCCGTTGATGAGGCTGCTATCATCCGAGGCGAGGAAGACGGCCATTTATTTGTGATCAATCATCGAGGACCGTACCTGTTGTAGGGTTGTCCCTGGGCCCTGCCAGCCGGAACCCAGTAGTCGTCGGCTTTTCGTATATTTTCGTCGATATTACTGCGAAATTCTTTCGCGCTATCGGCGGCGGCACAAACATAGAGCTTGCCTTTATAGATCAAAAAGGCCGTTGGATCGCTGTCCTTGAACTCGCCTTTGCTCAAGTGAGAAGCGCAAAAGCCTCCATATTGTGGAACGTATCTGGAAGGATTCCGTCTAAACGCGACTTTGTCGGCCACGGAAACAAAATAGTAGATCGCGCCTCCGAACCTGGTCTGAATTGCCGGGTTGCCTTTGACGGCCTGGTGACGGGTAAAGTAGGCAACTGGGTCGTAGCCCTTCAAAATTACACCGTTGCTGTCAACGTTCAGCCGGGCCTTCCGGGCGGGCTTGGCGGTTTCTTCGGCCAGGACGACGATCCCATTGTCTTTTGCGATTATATTCGGATTCCAGGACAGGCTGGCCGCATGGAGGATAACGGGAACCGCAATTGCTCCGATGAGACCCGAGAGAAACCAGATCCGTTGGGTTTCGAGTTTTCTGTTCATAACCTAGTTTTTGGGCTTTCGGCAGTTAGTTCTATCTTTTGTCTCCCGAATACTCGTGCCGATTACGATTATAGAAAAATCGTATGATTTGATCGTAATGATCGTAATTGGATATGGATCGCTGCGGCGGTGAGTAGTCCGGCCTATTTCGACACCGAAGGTGCAGAGGTGAACAACGGAATCAGACCTTCCACCAGCGTCGGATGAGTCAGGATCGCGTCGCGGAGCGCCGTATAAGGCAACCCTCCGGTCATGGCTATCTGTACCGAAGACAGAACCTCGCCTGCGTCTACTCCAAAACCGGTGAAGCCAAGGATGCGATCTGAATCAATCTCCACCAGGGCTTTTAAAAACCCCCGAGTTTCGGACATCGTGGTGGCCCGCATAACCGCTGCCATCGGAATCTTAAACAGCCGATAGGGAATGCCTCGGGCTTTCGCTTCCTTCTCGCTGAGGCCCACCCGGGCCAGCTCCGGGTCGGTAAAAAGACAAAATGGAACCAGTCTACCTGTCGTCACTCGTTTACCACCCGTGATGCTGTCGTAAACTACCCGGAAGTCGTCAACGCTAACGTGGGTAAACTGAGGGCTGCCTGCCACCTCGCCGATTGCCCAAATCCCGGGTGCGGTAGTCTCCAGGTGCTCATTCGCTTTAATGTGTCCGCTTTCGGTCAGCTCGACGCCCGCAAGCTCCAGTCCGATCCCATTGGTGTTGGGAGCGCGGCCCGCTGCCACCAGTAGATGACTGCCCTCCAACGTCTTCTCCGCTCCGCGTTGCTCGATCACCATTTTCACGGACTGACCTGACTTGCCCGATATCCTCTTAATCTTCGCATTCAGGACCATGTCGACACCTTCATCCGCAAGGAGGTTTTGAACGGCTTCCGTCACATCGTCGTCTTCTCGGTGTATCGGGCGCTCATTGCGATCGATTACTGACACCCGGCTACCGAATCGGCGCATCGCCTGAGCCAGCTCCAAACCGATATAGCCGCCCCCGATCACGAGAAGATGTTCCGGTACTTCATCCAGTTCCAACGCTTCAATATGAGTGAGGGGTTGGGCCTCAAGTAAGCCAGGGACCGGTTCTAAGGCAGCGCGCGTACCGGTATTAATGATCACCTTGGCGCCGCGCAAATGACGAATGGTTCCGTCGTGAACCGCGACTTCCACTGTCTTTGGGCCAATGAAGCGCGCGGAGCCGAGGATGAATTCCGCTCCGGTCTTTTTGTAATTGCCGAGGTAAGCATCATTCCAACTCGAAACCATCCGGCGTTTCCGGTCGCGAACCGCGGACATATCGACGGTGAAGTCTCTCTTGGGTATCCCGAACTCTTCGCTTCTGCGGATGTACGAGGCAACCTTTGCACTGTGTATAATGTTCTTGCTGGGGAGACAGGCAATGTTAGGGCACGATCCGCCGACATATTTGCGATCAATCGCCGCGACCCGCTGCCCTTGTCCGGCAAAGGTCCAGGCAGCGATGGTTCCTCCCGTGCCGCCGCCGAGTATTACAACATCATACTCTTCCGGGCTAATATCCCGGGACAACTTGGCTGAAGCAGTGTTTTGCATAGGATTTTACGTACGCTTTAGAATATTGGAGGCAATTTATTTGGCGGACGGCCTCGCCGAGTCGGCTCTCAGCGCCACCCGCTCGACATCCTGTTTCAGCAAATAGAAGGACACAGCAAAAAGAACCAGGTCCTTCATCAAGAAGGCCACATCCCCTTGCATGGCCGGAAAGCCACCAGCGTCGGCATTCCAGCCATTCGGCATAAAGGGAATGATGGTGATGGTCATGAGAAAGGTAAGACAGGAACCCGCAGCCCCCAAAATTCCTAACTTCTTATTCCAAAAGCCCAAGAATAAGAGCACACCAAACAACCATTCCGATACTCCGAGGAACCAGCTCGACCCCTGCAGCCCGAAAACTGGGTACATCCAGGAAATGAGAGGACCATTGTTAATAAACGGAATCAATGTCTTTGCCTCATACGGGAACCATTTCTGATACCCAAAAAAGAAGTAGATGATAACCATAGAGGCCCTGACCACGTGGTAGTCTAGATCCTTGGTCAGGAGGCCGAGCTTGGTCAGAATTTTGACCAGAAGATTCATGGGCTCGTCAAAAATGGGTAGGGCGGCCGCCTTAGCAGTCCCGTCCGGGCCCGAAAGGAGAGATTTGGGAGTATCGACGGTTTTCATGGTGATAAGAATTCGGTTAGCCGATGCGTTTTAACTTTGAAGTGATGATCTAACAGAGAGCGTGCCACGATTTTGTTATTCATTGAATGTCATTGCGGCTCAGAGTGTTAGCTAAGGAAGGTGGTTGGCAGGACCAATGTACGAATTTTCGCACTTATGAGTTCTCGTTTGGCCGAGTTCGATCTGTCGAACTATCGGGTTGAAGGACTGGCGCTCTCGGTGGCCGAAGCTGGATCGGTGGCCTGCGGTGTTTCAATAACACCGTAAGTATCCGGAATCGGGTGCTTACTCAGGAATCTGCTATAGGTCCAGAGGGGAACCGTTATGTTTGCTAATTGAATCTGCGAAACGCCGCGGACTGGATCCTCTGTGATCACCTTGGCAATGGTCCCCGGTATTAGGTAGTAGCACCCAGCATTCTGCACCACGTCGAGTTCGGTCGCATCGGTATGATGACCGACCACTCGTTCGACGTCTTGCTCCTTGCTGCAGGCATAGGGGCCATTCGCAATGACCCAGCGGTATCCTTGGGCAGCCAAAGCACTATAGTCGGTGGCAAGAACAGTCCCGGCCAGCTGCAGGCTGACCACAGTTATTAACGAAATTAGTAACTTCATAAGCTTTTAACACCCCCAGAAGCAGAAATCGAGCTAGTCATTCTTTCGCTAAAGGCGGTAATGAGCGGTAAAACGCTCATACTCATCCTGAGTCGAGAATCTCTGCTTCAATTCCCGCGATAACGAAAATCGTATAATCCGATCGCAATGATCAAAAAGGGCTATAGTTAGCTCCAGCCAATGGAGCTCCGACATTTCCGTTATTTTGCCGCCGTCGCCCAATATTTGAATTACAGCGAAGCTTCGCGCCGGCTACATGTAGCCCAGCCGGCCATCAGCCAGACGATTTTAGATTTGGAAGAAGAGATCGGGGCTAAGCTCTTTCTGCGTAGCAATCGCAATGTTCGGCTGACGGCGGCAGGCACGGTCTTGCTTGCGGAGGTCGAGAGCATTCTAAAGCGGGCGGACGAGGCGAAAGGAGCGGCTCAGCGAGCGGCCCGCGGAGAAGTGGGAACGCTTCGCATCGGATTTATCGCTCCGGCAACGGCGCCGATCTTGCCGTCGCTCGTGCAAGCGTATCGACAGCGGTTTCCGGACGTCGAGCTACAACTGCGCCACATGAATCCTGATACTCAGTTGGCGGCTTTTGGCGAGGGTAAGCTCGATCTGGGCTTTTCGCGGCCGTTGCTGCCGGAACAGCGGCTCTATTTTGAAGAAGAGATGATTTATAGCGACTATCTCGTAGCGATCCTTCCTGCGAACCATCCCTTAGCCAAGGAACGCAAGATTCAACTGCAAAAGCTTGCCACCGAGCCTTTCGTACTCTTCCACCGGGTTGGCGCCCCGGGGCTATTTGATGAAGTGGTTGGAGTGTGTCGCCAAGCCGGTTTTACGCCCAAGGTTCGGCATGAAACCGATCTGATGACCACGGTTTTCCTCCTGGTGGAAAGCGGGTTGGGCGTTTCGTTGGTGCCGGGTTGCGCTCGTGGGTTGGAGCAACAGAAAACGATCCGGCGGCCTTTGACGGTACGATCCAATCCCTTGTGCCTTTGCGCTATCTGGCCGCGGGGATCTCAGAGCCCCACGGTCGAAGCTTTTCTACACATCCTGCGCGGGCAAATACCAGCTATTCGGAAACAGGTAGCCAGGTCTTGCTCAGCCTGAAATCGGAGACTACCGGCGGTCGGGACGGGCGCAACGACTGTAACGCTGTCCATTGGTTGCGATCTTCCGACCCTACGTTGTGGTAACCGCCAAAACTCAAGCCATCATAGTCTTGAGTTGTGTCCGAAAACCAAATCTAATAACCAGATGAAGCTGATCATGTCGGCCTGCTGCGCCACCTTGCTAATGACCGAGGTCGCCTTCGGTCAAATCGGGGAGACCCTGCAACAATGCATCGCGAAATACGGAGCCGTAGTCGAGAAACAGCCGCGTGAATGGCACAAGTTCGAGAGTGCGCCGTATCACCTCGAAATCCATTTCCACAACGATAAGGCAGATGCGGTGCAGTATTTAAATTGGGTGGGCAAGCCTAAAGCCTTTTCCAAGGATGAGATCGAGAAACTTTTGCAGCGGAGCTCGCCCGGTCATTGGGAAGTGGTCGATGAAAGCGCAGAATCCACGATGTTTGTGGTCAAGGGCTTTACTGCAATCCATATGAAGCACGACCACATTTTGATCGTAGCGACTGACGGTTATTTAGAACGCGGCCTGGCTGCCAAAGCTGTGGCGGAGGCTGGCATTCCCCAACCGTAGCCAACGATAACCGTCCGATTGCTGGTTTACCGCCGCTCTTAGTGGCCATCCGATGAACCCCGAGATTTTGACTCCAGGTTCCAGGAGTTCTGATTTTAGCGGTCGATGTGCGACCGCTATCATGATCAAAACGCCACGCAATGGGTTTTCGAAGACTCGGCTTTCGCCCCCGTTGGAATCAGAAGAGGCAGCAGAGATCAGCCGCTGCTTCCTCAGAGATACCAGCGCGGCGATTGCAGCCTTAGCGCGGGATGATCCGTTTGTTGTCGGGTTTGCGGTTTATACGCCGGTCGGGTCCGAGCCGGAACTTGCAGGACTTCTTCCGGCACAATTCAAAATGCTTGCTCAACGCGACGCGGATTTGGGTTCGCGGCTGTCAGGTGCAGCCGAAGATCTTTTTTCTCTCGGTTTTTCGGCAGTCTGCCTACTCGATTCTGACAGCCCCACACTTCCGCTGGAGAATCTGCAAGCGATGGCAGCGTCACTAAAGAACGGGGCGGATCGAATGGTCATCGGCCCCTGCACCGATGGAGGTTACTACCTTTTAGGCATGCGCCGGTTGCATGCCAGGCTTTTCGAGGAGATCGATTGGAGTACCAGCAGCGTCTATCAGCAGACACTAGGGCGATCAAAAGAAATCGATTTGTCGGCCGTCGAATTACCGGTGTGGTACGACGTGGACGATCGGCTCTCGCTGAATCGCTTATTCTCTGAGTTGTTCCCGGAACAGTCGCTGGAGAAGGTGCCTCAGGGATCGCCTGCTCCTAATACCAAGGAATTCCTTCAGGATCTTTTGACCGGAGAGGGCGCTGCTCGAGTCTGGCCCACAATGGCAATCCCGCCGCCAACGGTATGAGTAAAGAGTCGCCCAGTGGCGAGCAAGCAACCCAACGATCGAAGGAGAAACGTTGGCTGCTGAGCCTGATTGGCCTCGGGGTTTTATGGTTAAGCTGCGAGCTCGGAATTCTTGCGGCGCATATCAACAACCAATTTTATTGGATTCTATTCTGGCTATTAATTTCCGGGATACCGTTTGTTCTGGCGGTCTGGCTGATCTTTCGGCAAAAGACGTTTCCGGCGAATACGTTGTTAATCATTTTCATTGCGGGTGGGCTGTTTCGGCTGATCCTGCTGCCGTTAGATCCTCCCAGATTATCGACCGATATCTATCGGTACATCTGGGATGGCCGGGTCCAGGGATCGGGTACTAGTCCGTACCTTTATCTGCCAGTCGATCCTCAGCTAACCGGGCTGCGGGATGAAGCGGTTTATCCTCATATTAATCGAAAAGAATACGCCCACACGATTTACCCGCCAGTCGCGCAGATGTTCTTCTTTGTGGCAACCCGAGTTACGCAAAGTGTGCCAGGATTCAAAAGCATTTTTGTCGTGATCGATCTAGCTACGATCGGGCTAATCGCTGCTACGCTGAGAGCGCTCGGTCAGCCGGCAGAGCGAGTCATCGTTTATGCGTGGCATCCCTTGCCGATCTTCGAGTTTGGCGGCTCCGGCCATATCGATGCGCTGATGATCTTTTTCATCGCTCTGGCGCTGTTGGCCCGGGTCCGCGGGAAATTTGGCCTGGCCGGATTTGCCCTTGGAGCTGCTACCCTCGTAAAATTCATCCCGATCGTTCTGCTTCCAGCGATCTACAAAAGATGGGACCGGAAGTTGCCGATCGCCTTCGCAGCCACCGTCGTGCTTTGTTACCTCCCGTATCTACTCGGCGCTGGCCGCGGGGTACTCGGTTTTCTGCCGCAATATGCTCAAGAAGAGGGGTTACAGAACGGGGCCCGCTACTATCTTCTGCTCCTCATCGATGATGTTTTAGAGTGGTGTGGCGTAGTGCATGAAATGCCGGCAGCCGTATTTAGCTGGATGGCATTGGCTCTGCTTGCGACGATCGCGCTCTGGGCCGTATTTCGGCAGGGTGGAAACCGGAACGATGAAATCAAGGGCGAATGGATCTTTTCGGCATTCGTCCTCGCCTTCGTTTTCTCACTCCTCTTGTCTTCGTACTATCCTTGGTACTATAGCTGGCTAGCCGTTTTCCTTTGTTTCGTGCCGAATGCGGCGGGGTTGGCGCTGACCCTCATCGTTTGGCCTCTTTATCGTTCGCTGATAGAGCAATCAGGCGATGATCTCTTCCGCTTTGAGTCGCGGGTTTTTCTTCCAGTGTTTGCGCTCCTCCTGGTCTCCTGGATAATACGCAAACGTCATCCGCCGATTCGCGCGAACCATTAAATAACGGCAAGATTTTTAATATCCGCAGATTACCCAGATTACGCAGATTTCGGTGTAGGATCGAATCTCGCCAGGCGCCTCCAGGCAACTATTATGCGAGTTGCGATGTCACCTACTCGTACCCGTCCTACAACCCGGACAGCAGCGGCAATCAAGTGGAGACTGAGCTTTACTACGATCACTGCATCTATGCCAAGGTCCGGGTAAGAAGCGGACAGATCGTGACCGTGGGGTCTTGGGAGCAAGGCGGGGGTGGATGACGCCGCTCATGGCTTGAGCCACTCGCCCTTCGAGACATGATAAGGTTGCAGCAGAGCCCAGCTATTGATTAGGATTTCTGAGTGCGTGTCATTGTTGTCTCTGCTGGGCGTATCGAGGGATCAGTGCGCCTTTTTCTAATCATATTTGCTTCGTTGCTGACCGGATGCACGCAATCAAGGCAAACTCAATTCAACGAAGCTGACTTCATCGCGGCCGCCGCGCGCGGATCCGGAGTTGTTGCGGGTCAAGTCTATCTGATGCTCGATAACCAAAAACTCACCGCGGATCAGGAAGCCGTCGCTTTAGCTCCGGTCAACGCTTATACCACAGAAAACATACGCCGCCGTTATTTAGGAGGTGAGAATCTGCAATCAGCGGATAACCGAATCGATAAATATGTCCGTGGCACAACAACAGATGCCGACGGACGCTTCTCCATAAGAGGCGTTCCACCAGGCGACTACTACCTGGAGTCCGAGATCACCTGGACAACGCGATTTCTCCAGACGGACGATGACGGGAGGCAATACTATATGTATAGCGATCATCAGAAACTGGTCTTTGCCCGGTTATCCGTAAAAGATAACCAGACGATTCGTGTCTCCGACTGGAATCAGAACGCCCCGATTCAGGGCGCAGGTTATAGCTATGGTGGAACGGTTTCGCATCCCAACCATCAGTTGTGGTCATCCGATTAAGCAGTCGAAATAAATCTCACGCAAAGCCGCAAAGAGAAGAGGGGTGAGAGGTGAAAAGTGAAAGGTGATTGGTGGTGTAACCGGTGCGTCGCAACGCCCCTCCGACTCGGCTTCGCGACCCCTTTCACCCTTTTCTCTCTGCATTTTTGCGTGAACACTAAAGCTGAGCTTCGATCGCTGCCTTATCTATAATCGACCATACTTGCCAGATCTTCTGTTCCCGAAATTCGTAGAATACATTCTCGGTAAAGGAAATTTTCTTTCCGTTTACATCGAGTCCAACGAAATCTGCGTAATCTGTGTAATCTGTGGATCTTTAATCTGTGGTTTCGGTTACAACACAATTTATGTCGGGATCTTCTCATAAAGAACGAGCGCTGGTTACAGGGGGCGCCGGACTCATTGGTTCGCACCTCGTTGACCTGCTTCAGGCGGAGGGTTGGATCGTGCGTATTCTGGACAACCTGGAACCGCAGACGCATCGAGATGGGAGACCACCTTGGTTAGAATCGGCGGTTCAGAAAGGGGCTGAGTTCCTGCAGGGAGATATACGGGATCGTGAAGTTTTGGAAGCGGCTCTGGATGGGATAGAGGTGGTATTCCACCAAGCGGCTTATGGCGGTTACATGCCGGAGATCTCCAAGTATGTCGCCGTGAATAGCTTCGGAACTGCTCAATTGCTGGAAATTATCCGGGAGAAAAAACTTGCCGTCCGAAAGGTCGTGGTCGCTTCATCGCAAGTGGTGTATCCGGAAGGAGCGGGAGAATGTCCGCAACATGGTCTGGTTTTTCCTGGTTTGAGACCCGTCGAACAGCTTCGTCGTGGTGATTTCTCGGTGCGGTGTCCGATGTGCCAGAGTCCGACCAAATCCGTGCCAACCCCGGAATCTGCTCCGCTCGGCGGAGAGACGGTTTACGCGATCACGAAGCTGGATCAGGAAAAACTGGTGCTGACCTGGGGAAGGCAGGTTGGTATCCCGACGGTGGCATTGCGGTATTCCTGCACGTTCGGACCCCGGCAATCTATATTTAACCCTTATACTGGCGTGATCGCAATTTTCTGTACACGCCTACTTAACGATCTACCGCCGGTAATTTACGAAGACGGAGAGCAGACGCGCGATTTCAGCTTTGTAGAAGACATTGCCAGAGCCAATCTTCTGGCGGCGACCTCCGATGCGCTGGATGGAAAGGCCGTCAACGTTGGCAGCAATCGCGCCGTTACGATTAAGCGGGTAGCTGAACTGATTTCTGAAGCCTTGGGAATCCCCCTTGCCCCGATAATGAATGGTGACTTCCGTCCTGGTGAGATGCGGCATCTGATCTCCGATACCACGCTGATCGGAGACGCGGGTTACAGGCCGGCGGTCAGTTTGGAAGCAGGGATCGCTCGGTACCTTGCCTGGATCAAAACGCGGGGCGGCATTCGCGAATACTTCGCGGCAGCGGAGTCGATTCTGCGGCAAAAAGGGATTTTGCAGCGAGTGGAACCGAAGTCATGATTGTGGTGGTCATTCCTGCCTTGAACGAAGCGGAAGCCATCGGCGACGTAGTGCGTTCCATCCCGGCGTTAGTCGATAGAGTTATTGTGGTCGATAACGGCAGCAACGATGGCACGGCGGACCGGGCCAGGGAAGCGGGAGCGATTGTAGTCAATCAACCCGTCCGTGGCTATGGCAGAGCTTGCCGGGCGGGTACGAACGCCGCGATGAAAGCGGGCGCCGATGTGATCGTTTTCATCGACGGAGACGGCAGTGATTGTCCTGAGTTTATGGAGGCACTGGTGAAACCGATTCTCCGCGATGAGTATGATTTTGTTATCGGTTCGCGGGTTCGGGGAGAGCGTGAACCAGGCAGCTTAACGTTTGCACAGGTGTTCTCCGGACGTTTATCCGGTTGGATGTTAGGAGTCTGTTATGGCGTCAAGTTCACGGATATGTCGCCGTTTCGAGCAATTCGGCGGCCGGTGCTCGAGGCTCTGCCAATGAGGGAGGAGACGTACGGTTGGAACTTGGAAATGCAAATGTTAGTAGCGCGAGCGAAAGTACGAATCTTGGAAATCCCGGTGAATCATCGGCGGCGGCAAGGCGGCGTTTCTAAGGTATCCGGTACCGTCCGCGGTACCCTTCTGGCCGGCACCCGTATCGTTTCCACTTTTGTGCGAATTGCGTTCTCGAACCGTGGAATGAGCAATTAACCCAGACTCCCAATCTAAGATCCGCAGATTTCGCAGATTAAAAGAGCATTGGATGCGAAGCACGGGCTGAGGTCGGGAGTGGTGCTCGTCCTCTTGGGATCGGTCCGGCGGCTGCCAGGCGGCTCCCGGACCCAGGGTTGGGAGGGATCGCGTCCTCGCGATCCGCCGTTCCCGAAGCCCAGAGCCTTCCCTGATCAAAGGCGAGAATACACCCTTGGCTTCGAGAACGTCTTCGCGGCGCGCGGGGATCCAACTTCGCCGAACGCGACCGCAAATGGCCGTAAGACCACAGGCTACGTCGGACAGGCAGCGACGCCCTCCCTGTCAGGGGTTCCTCGGCCTTCTTAGGTTGACGCCGATGGCAGCCGCCGGATCCGCCATAGCTTTTGCTTCCTTGTTTCCCACCACCCCTTCCCTCCGACGACGGATCCTCGCGATCCGGTCGTGATAACGAATTGCGATAGTGAATACCGTCTTTTAAGACTTGATTTTGCATTCGGTTGCGCCTCAAGGTTGCAGATTGCCGATTATCCATGCGCCGGAAAGTAGTACGCAAAAAAACTGAAGAGCCCGATCACCGCGAGTTTCTCAGTGGTTTTATCCGGTTGCACATTCTCCATCATGCGGCCCGGGAACCAGTGGTCGGTTTTTGGATGATTGAAGAACTGCGGCGGCACGGATACGAAATCAGCCCCGGCACGATCTATCCGTTGCTCCACGGTCTGCGCAAGAGAGGGTACCTTTCAGTTGAAGTTAAGCGCGAGGGGCGCCGGGCCTGGAGAGAATATTCAGCTACAAAGTCAGGGAGAAAAGCGCTTACCGCTGCCAAGCGGAAGCTGCGCGAGCTTTTTCATGAGCTGATGGAGTGAAGGGAACGCCGTCAGCGCTCCCGCGGCCGCGGGACGGTGAACGCCGAGAACGCTCCTGCGCTGTGCCTGCGCCTCAAGATAGGGCCACAGGTCGGTTTGTCCCGGAGGGATGAAATGAGGGTAGCCAGGCATGAAATGCCTGGAAACGTGGCCCGTAGGATCCGTCCCGTAGGGTACAGTATGATCAGGCGGCAGGGGCGTCCTAGTGTTATGAACGCGGACAAAGCCTGACGCCACACATCACACCGTTCCCTACGGGACGGATCCGGTTTGCGCATTTTCCAGGCATTGCATGCCTGGCTACCATCCTCCGGTCCCTCCGGGACAAAGGCTAGGTTTTCTTGCCCTCACAAAAAAATGCCACCGAGCGCGGCGCCGGCCGCAACCAGAATCCAGGGAGCGACTTTCCAAATTTGCAGACTGAGAAATAGTACAAGAGCAAGCGCTAGGCTTTTCGCCGAGTCAATGGCGCTGCTCCAAATGGGTTGATAAAGTGCGGCTAATAAGATTCCCACGACCGTGGCGTTAGCGCCGGCTAACAAGGACTGAGCGGTAGCTGAGGCCCTAAGCCGGCTCCAAAGCGGAAGCAGGCCTGTGACCAGAAGCATCGGCGGGAGTAAAATCGCGAAAACGCACCAGAGTCCGGCGAGCCAACCGGTAGGCGAACCGGTCTTAGCGGCTCCAAGATAGGCGGCGAAGGAAAACAGCGGACCCGGTAACGCTTGAGCAATACCGTATCCGGCCAGGAAGGTATTATTGTTCTCCCAGCCCCTCGGTACGACTTCCGCTTGCAAAAGAGGCAGAACGACATGGCCGCCTCCGAAAACCAGCGAGCCAGTTCGATAGAAACTATCAAAGAGCGGGAGCCAGCCATCCCGTTTACCGGCCGCAAGAAGGGGCACAAGCAGGAGGCAAAAGGCGAAGATCGCAAGCGCCGTGATCGATTGGATTCGGTTTGGAAGCCGGGTAAACACTTCGACTTTTTCGGTGGTAGCATTTGTGCGAATCAGTTTCCAGCCGGCTAAAGCGCCGGCCGCAATAGTGAGTACCTGTACCCAGGAATTGTTAGTTAATAGGATGATGACGGCCGCGACGAAGGCGAGCGTGATGCGAATGCGATCCGTACAAAGCTTTGTCGCCATGGACCAGACTGCTTGAGCTACAACCGCCACCGCTACGATCTTCAATCCATGAAGCCAGCCTGCATTTTGATCTCCGTTAACCCAGTGAATGCCATAGGCAGCCAACAACATAATAATGGCGGATGGAAGCGTGAAGGCTCCCCAGGCGCAAAGGGCTCCGGAAATGCCGCCACGGGTCATCCCGATTGAATAGGAGACCTGGCTGCTGGTTGGACCCGGCAAGAAATTGCAGAGCGCTACTAGATCGGCAAAGATTTGTTCGCTAAGCCATTTTCTGCGTTCAACAAACTCCTGGCGGAAATAACCTAGATGCGCAATCGGACCGCCAAAAGAAGTTAGTCCAAGTCGCAGGAAGATTAAGAAGATCTCGAGACGGTTTGCGTGTGCCTGAACTGCTCCAACATCACCATTATCAGAAGGCACAGGTCGCGACATAGAGCGCTGAGAGAAGTTAGGTGTGTATTACGACGTTCCCTTGCTCAACCCGCCCCGCCAGCGAGGCTCGCTCCACGGGTGGCCATCAAACCAATAATCCATTACTCCAACACTCCATCACTCCATTACTCCATTACTCCATTACTCCATTACTCCATTACTCCAACACTCCGTCAACCATCACCCAGCGTCGCCTTCGAGGACGACGAGAACGATTATGAACCTTACACATACTCAATCAGTTGCATGAAGCCAAAGTCCATGTGCAGCTGCTGGTGGCAGTGGAAGAGCGTCGGACCCGGGTTGTCGGCGACGAAATCGAACTCGATCTCCTGAAACCCGCCGAGCATCACGACGTCCTTGATGACCCCGGCGGTCGGTTTGCCGCCGACGCGCACCAACTCGAAGCTGTGGCGGTGCAGATGCAACGGATGCACATCATCGCTCGTATTGCGAAATTTGAACCGGTAGCGGTTGCCCTCATGCACGGGAAGTTTCGGGGTCATAGTCTGCATTGAGAAAGCCTGGCCGTTGAGAGTCCACTCGTTAAACCCGTGTAGCGCCCCGTTGTGCTTGACGATGAGCATTTCAATTGTCTGGTCGGGCGGTGCGGCAGTCGCTCCCGATTTGCCGAAGATCGTGTAGTCCCAGCGGTAAGGCTTGGGCTTGACCCATTGCGGCTTGCCGCTGCGCCCGCCGTATTCGACGACGATGCCCATGCCGTGGCCACGGTCGTCGTCGGCGAGGTCGCCCATCACCCAGACACCCGGGTGATTCATCTCAACGATCGCCGAGATGCGCTCGGCAGTGCCGATCCATAAGACCGGCACATCCGCCGGATTGGGAACGGGGTTGCCGTCGAGCGAGACCACATGGAAGCGATGTCCGGGCAGGGCCAGGCTGCGGATCTCGCCCGCGCTGGCGTTAAGTACGTGAAAGAGAACGCGCTCACCTTGCTTGACCTTGAGAGGCTCGCCTTGGCCCAGCATCTTGCCGTTGATGCTGAAGAGGTCGTAGCCTACCTCGTAGCCCTTGGTCTTTTCCTCCGCCTCGATATCGGCCTTCCTTCCGATCTGCTGCAGCTCGGGTATCGGCGCTCCGGCGAGAAAATCCATTGCCATATCGCCGCCCTGGCTGAAGGTCGGCTCGAATTCCTTGAGGGTGAGGAAAATTTCGCGGTCGTAGGAACCCGGATCGTTCTTCGGCTCGATGTAAACCGGCCCCGCCTGGCCCGTGTACGTGCCGCGATTGAGGTCGCCCTTGGCCACGACATGTGTGTGATAGAAGCGAAAGCCAGCCGGCTTCGGCGTAAGGGTGATGCGTCGCGTGCCGTGCGCCGGCACATAGGGGGTGCCTTCTTCGGCTGCGCCGTCGACGTCGGTTGGGATAATCTGGCCGTGCCAGTGCACGAGCTCGGGCGTATCCGTGTCGTTGAACAGGTCGATCGTGACCGGCTCCCCTTCTTTGAAGCGCAACAGCGGGCCAGGGAACTGGCCATTATAGAGCGTCGTCGAGACAATGTGCTCGGGAGCGAGCTCGACCAGACCCGTGGCGATGCGCAAGGTCACGTTCGCTGGTCCGGATTGAACCGGTGGCGTTGGGCTTGCTGCCGGCATGGGCATCTGCATGGAGTTCTGCGCTGCGGCGGAGACCGGTAAAATTGCACCGCCTCCAACCAAAGCGCTCGCTAGCAGGAATTGCCTTCGCGTAATCTGATCGTCTTGGCGCCCTTTCATTAGTTGGTCAGGAATCGTGAGAACAACGTTAGCCAGCCAACGGATTTTGCCAGCGTGAAAAGCTCGGTCGTAGCGTCGCTACTCTTCACTAAGATTTGATGGATAACGCTTGTCAATAACGAAAATCGATAAAGAAACAACTGACGAAGCTAGCCCTGTATTTCTTGAATTTAGCAATAGCTTGAAGAAGCGCGCTGCGCGTTCGGTTTCTGCCCCGAAGGGGCAACAGGACTCAGCCTGGGGTTTTAACCCCAGGTACCGGTTTAGAAACCGACCGCCCCGAAGGGGCGGTAGATCAGTTTTGCGAAGGTCAACGGAGATGAAGAATGAAACCTCCATCCCAAACATCTTCCGCCCCTTCAGCACCCCAAACCCGCTACGCGGGTCCAATTCGGACTTGGCGCAGTACTCCAACACTCCCGCACTCCATCACTCCGCGCGGCCCGATTCGAGGACGAGGACGACGACGAGGACGAGAACGAAGCGCCTTGTGAGGGCGGGTGGTCGTGTGGACGTTTTCCTGGGGTTAAAACCCCAGGCTGAGTCCTTTTGCCCCTTCCTCCTTCGTCATCCCGCCGTCGCTTCGCTTTGGCGCGGCTTTGTTTGGCGGGCGCGCCGTAGCTCGTAGAGCGCAGGAGGCCTGAACTACGGCGGACAGATCGGGGCGATGGCCTCTCGGCTCCGCTAAGTTAGCAACGCCAGCCGCGAAACGCTCTGCCATTCGTTAGCCGCCTCTAAGCCACAACGGTCGGGTAGAGATAACACAGCAGACCAAAGGCGACTACTGCCGCAAGCACAGACAAAGGCACCAGTGCTTCGATGAGCCACTGCTTAACGGCCTTTCCGGGCGGCAACTCCGGCTTGGCGAAAGGGGAAAACGTGTTCCGCGCTGAAGACTGGCGTTGAAACTCTAAGTAGTACCAAATGCTATTCATAGGGTCCATTTTCTTCCTCCTGGTTACTAACCAACCAGCCAGGTCGCTGGTTTAACACCGGACTAGACACCAGGATTGCGGACCCCTTGCGGTTTTTGAACCAGTCGCCGGTTTTGTTTGCTTAACTGCCTTTCACTCGCTCAGAGTTTCAACTCGCCCGTCAGCGAGCACGACCAGGATCTTTTTGAAGCCGGCCGGATAGGAGAGTTGCGAATAGATGTGTCGATAGGTCTCGATATGGGGAAGCCCATCTTCATTGGCGACAACGAGCCAGCGATCGCCCCTGAATTTTTTTGACGTAGGCTTACCCCCTGCCGTGCCGATATGCTGCAGCAATAATTGCGTCAAACCCAGGAGAACGTTCGGATCTGAATCGGGATTATGCACGAACCCGATCACCTTCGACATTCGCGTTGAGACATCTTTCACCAAGCGAATCCGGATCTGATTTCCGTGGATTATCTCCTCCAGTTGGGCGGACCGGCGCGCGAGACAGACCCGGATCTTTTCTTCCAGGGCAGCCGCCGTCTTCGATGGTAGCCGTATGGGAGCCGTGACGGTCACGATTACTGTCTGGCCGATGGGAATCGACTCGCGTAAAGCGGCCTGCAAGTCTGCAACCAGTCCGAGCGCAACTCTGTCGAACCGCAAGCGAGGCTTCGCCAGGCTACCTCGTTCAGCGATCTTCTGCTTGATCGCCGTGACATCGACGGCAATTCGCTTTCCGGCCATTGTTAAATGAGCGTCAGGCGATTCTTCGCCCCCGGTTTCCCAGGTCGCAGAAAAATGCCGGGCCACAGCCTCGATAGCCGCCTGTTCTCGCTTACGCAATCCGCTCATATGCTTGTTTGTTCGTTACTTTGATCCTTGGGACGACGCAAGTTAGCTAGGCTAGCAACGATGCGCCTACTTCATGCGCGCTACGCTCGCGAAGTCCAACATTCTCGTCAACTCTCCGAAAGAAGGGGAAGTATTTCTAACAGGACGTCGACGCCAGCGGCGTGCAGCGAACGGTGCCAATTACGAACGCGAAAAAGTGACGACTGAAACTGCGTGAAGTCCACTTTAAACTTACCCAGCTGATCGCGGCCTCATTGACATGCGTCGTTCTCGAGGGCGATTAACGCTTGGCGTGCATAAAATTCCGTTTCTTGAGTTCTCCCCAAGTACGTACAGAGTCGGCCTTCGCCGGCCGATGAGGAACTGTCGAGGAAACGGGCGTCGGCTCTATCAGCCTAACGTGCTGGCCAAGGCACCGGATGGTGGCATCACGGCGACATCAGGTTCATCGTCCAGGCCGCCGCCGTCTCATGAGCTGCCACCGCCGTACCGGAAACTAGGCTCGCCAGCCAGATTCTCCGAAAGGTTCTGTTCAGGAGAGCGCTTTGAGGAATCATGCTTTTGAGCTACCAAACCTCTATTCTAGCAGTGCGCTATGTTAGCAGCCTTTGGCCGTCGATCGAACGTGGGCCATCTCAGGGACTACCGTCTGGGCCCGTGCATAATCCTCTGGAACTCCGATATCGATGAATGAGCGGGTGTCCGCTTCTTCTCGACCTTAGAGACTGGCTGTTTCCCTTCTCCAATACCCTGTCCTGATTTACTAACGGCAACCGTGGCTGCTTGCAGATTTTCTTTAGCTTTAAAATAAGCTCCGGGAACCGGAAGTTCGCGTTTTGTGAAAGGATTCGAAGGGTCCGGAGTATTAGCCTTGCTAGGCAAAGCGGTTCCCAAAAAAGCTCCTACGGCCAGAGCCGCCAATCCGAATTTAGCGATAGTTGTCATTTTCGATTTATTTTTTGCGAGTGCGCTCTGCGCCCTCATAAATTAAAACCCCGTAGCGATTTAAACCCTCAAGGAAAGTGAACGGCCGCTCTTCTGCCCGAACACGACGGCCGGAGTTTGAAACTCCGGCCCGTTTCGCACGCAACTTCCGTTTCATCGCTATGTTTGAGGTGGTTTGCTTCCATCGGTCGCGCCGCCTCCCTTGCCGTTGCAGGAGTTCTGGCCTTTGCAACCAGCGGGAGCTCAGGTCTGTGCTTTATTCCGCAGAACAGCTCTATTCTGCCAGCGAGTTTCAGCAGTACTACGAAGGGTCAGGGTTGCTTCCGTTAGTACCGACGTCGACCGGTCAAGGTGCCTCGGAAGCACATTGGTCCTGGCAGAGCCGTGATGTCTGGAGCATTGTCGTTGTGCAAAGAATGTTTGCCGCCGCCTGTGCCCCTTGCCGCCCAGAAACGAGCGTGCCCCGTACTAGCGAAACCGTCATGTAGCGACAAGTAAGCCCTGGGGTGGCTTTTCGGTGGAGGTGACCATGTTAGTCGAGTTCAGATCATGAAAAACAGCGACCGAGAGAATACCAAGTCCGACGACGGCGAGACCGGCCTTTATGTATTTCGTCGTTTTGGCCGCGGCGCTTGGGGCAGGGTCGGCAATCCTGGTTAGCTCAATACTATCCTGCGTCCCCACCGTGATCGGGTTATGAAAACGGCGAACATCTAGGGAATCCAGAACAAATGAAATCGGGTACATGCAGCGATCCATCAAGTAGAATCCCGCGCCGCGCCAAAACCCTCTGCTTTTGTCTGCGGTAAAAGGATTTCCTTGGCTCCTACGCTGGCGCAATAAGCGCCAGCGCCCGATCTTAAAATCGGTAGCTCACGAGAAAGAATGTCCATTGATCTCTCTTCGCGAGCTGCTTAGCGATTTCTCTCGAAAATGACCTTATTTCCAGGCTCATCGATCGTTAAACGAAAGTTCGAGAGCAGACCATTACCGAGCAATCCCCCTTCTCCGGAAAAAATCGGCTCCTCGTGAACAGCCGCTGCAACCATGAAGCGCTGCTCTCCGATCTGCACGTTAGTCTTAGCGCGTTTTCCGGAGAAGTGTGAGAGGCCGAAAGAGGTTCCTTTAGTCAGCCTCCTCCCTGGGCCGCTGAGCACCCAATCCAAGCACGCATCGCAGCCTGTATCGAGCCTCATCCACTGCGCTCGATTTTCGGCAACCCGTACCGGCACGCAGAACGCGTCGTTGCACATCTTAATCGGCAAGATCTCGCAGTTTGCGAGACTTAAGCCATCCCGCTGCAAGATCCGAACTCTACGCGCAGCGAAGTCGATCTGTACGATGCGACCGCGGAAAAAATCCACACCCAAAATGCCGTCGACGTGTTGGTGACAACAGGTGCTAATTGTCTGCAGATCAGTAGCCAACATCGATTTTGGTAGAGCAGTACCTCCAGATTCCGCCCGGAAATCGTCTACTCGATAGGCGATAGCGGCCCCGTTGACCCCTTGCACCGCCTCTGGATTGCCAAGCTTCATGCCTAGGGCACGTGCTCGGCGGAAATCGAGAACGCTGATACCGGCACCGGAGTCCAGAAGGAAATTGAGTGACTCCTTATTGCCGGGAACCTCAGCCTTTAACCAAATAAGGCCGTCGCGATATCGGAAACGGATTTCGTGTGGGACCTCAGACCGCGCGGAAAGCGCCAGCAAGAGGATACATAAGGCCACCTGGCCGAACAAACACATGCTGCATGCGATGAGCAGGATTCGTGCGACAACCCGAAAATTATAGCTTTTCCTCCTCGGATTACGGTTTCGAAGAGCGACCGAGAGGCTCCCCGTTAGTCCGTAAGAGCCGGAAATAGCTAAAAATAGCCAACCTCTAGGAGCTTTCCTGCCATCCCGTTTTGCCGTTTTTCACTCCTTGCTCTGAGATTTCGGCCGGGAGATAAGACTTTCTCCCCGTCGAGCCCAAAGCGGTCTCTCCTTCCTCTTTCTCCTAGGCGCACCCAGGTTCGCCTAAAACCACTCCTGTACCAAGTGTCTGGCTATCGCCAGTTTTGCTTCCGCCCCCGCGGAGGCCTCTCCAACGCAAGAGTACCGTCTGCGGCTTAAACAGCCGGCGCCCAACTCTCTCGCCAAGCCTCGGGGGTCCCCTCTATTTGAATCCTCAACCCGTCTCGTTCCTCGCGGCTCTTGCCCTTCCAGGCCTTCTTCCGCGGGTCGCTCTGCTAACGCTTCGCTTTCGGTTCGAAAAATATGCCCAGCATACTTTTTCGACCGAAACCGAACGTCGAAAAACCTCGGCAGCTCCCAAAGCGTCGCCTCTCTGCTGCGGCTCACAGAACCAACTAACCAAAATCGACTAACATGAGTACCGCACTAAACAATTACTCCACTAGATCAAGAGTCCCTGGAACGGTAGCAATTTCTGATGATGAAATGCACCGTTTTGCTCCCAGTGTTTTTCTTCCCAACCAATCGAAGGCGTTTCGGAAAGGTACAGTTTTCTTCCTACTTCCTCCATTCTGAACGGAATGCGCGAAAATGGTTGGGTTCCCGTACGCGCACAAGAGCAGAGCATTCGAACTGAAGCACGGCGCGGCTTGCCACTGCCGTACCAGAAACTAGGCTCGCAAACCAGATTCTCCGAAAGGTTCTATTCAGGAGAGCGCTTGGAGGAATCATGCTTTTGAGCTTCCAAACCTTTGCCTAGCAGTACCCAATCTTAGGAGTCCTTCGTCGTCGACCGAGCGTGGTGGGTGGGTTGCTTCTCGACCTTAGACACTGGCTGTTTCCCTTCTCCAATGCCATGGCCTGACTTGCTAACGGCGACAGTCGTCGTTTGCTGATTTTCTTTAGCTTTGAAATAGGCTCCAGGGATCGGAAGCCCGTGTTTAGTGAAATAATTCGAGGACGCCGACGCGTATTCATCGGCTCTAGCCTGAACAGTACTCGCGAAAAAGGCTCCCGTTGCGAGCGTCGCTAATCCAAATTTAATAATCGTGTTCATTTGTATGTATTTCTTTCGTGAGTGCGCTCTGCGCGCTCATAAATTAAAACCCCGTGCCGATCGAAACCCTCAAGAAAAGTGAACGTCTCTCGATGAGATTCAGTCGGCCAAAATTGGCCTTCGGAGTTAGCGGAGATCACTTCCTGCTAATGTTTCCCTGAGCAATTGCCTCGCACGATAGAGTTTCATTTCGACGGCTTTCACACTGCATTTAAGTACCGACGAAATCTCCGCATACGAGAGAGATTGGTACTCATAGAGGAGGAGAGCTGTTTTCAGATCGTGCGGCAGTTTGTCGATCGCTGCTTTGATGAGCGAAATCGATTCTAGTCTCATCGCCGCTTGATCGGGAGGATCATCCCAACTTTGGATCCGTTCAGCGAGCTCGGCGTCTTCCGTATCCGGGGTTTCGGGACCCGACTCGCGTCGCCGCTGGCGCCAGCGCAAATGATTTCGGCAAAGATTGGCTGCGATGGCAAAGAGCCAGGTGGAAAACTTCCCTTGGACCGTGTAGCGACGGCGCGTCTTATAGATGCGCACAAAGGTTTCCTGAGCGAGATCGAGTGCATCGGTCTCGTGACTAATGTATCGGTAGATGAACGCAACGAGCGGCTGCTGCCAACGCGTCATTAGCTCGTTAAGAACCGGATCTTCGCCATTTTTCAGGCGAAGCATCAACTCCGCGTCCGGGTCAGCTTCCATCCCTATTGTTTCACGCTCACTGGGATCTCAACCTCTCCTTCACCGGCCGGCCCTTGCCATGAAAGTTTAACGATCCAATCGCCCCCCATCTGAGGTTGGAGCTTCACTCGATAAACTCCCGGCGTACCTGTTTTTGTCACGTCGCCTCCGGAATTCATGACCATGCCGGGCATATTCATAGCGAGGTCAGTCTTCACCTCACCCACATCCTTGGGCTGACCGCTGGGATCCGTGAACCGGACTAGCACTTCGGTCTGTCCATTATGCAGGTCGCCGTATAGACTGATCGTTAGTTCGCCGACAGTGCGACTGGCAGTCGGTTCGCCTTGGACTTGAGTAGTGCTGGAAGACCGGGAATTCCACCAATTCCAGGCTGCGAATCCGCCGGCGAACAATGCGGTCGCGACTAACGCGACGCTCAGGAAGCGGCGCAACGCTACGAAGGTTGCGCCTCGTTTTCGTTTAACGTTAGCCTGGGGACGATGTTCTACGCGGCCGTCAATTGGAAGATCGCGTCTTCGCCAAATGACGTAAATAACCGGGTAAATCAAAAGCTCCAAAATTCCGGAAGTCACGACCCCTCCGATCATCGGTGTCGCAATTCGTTTCATGACGTCCGCGCCCGCTTGATAGACCGGAGACCACATGATCGGCAAGAGCCCGAACAAGATAGCGCAAACCGTCATCATCTTGGGACGAATGCGCTGGACCGCTCCTTCTTTCACCGCCGCGTAAAGATCGGCCATGTTGCTCATCCGTCCCGCGAGACGATGTTTTTCCCACGCTTGATCAAGGTAGAGCAACATGACCACACCGGTTTCAGCATCCAAACCAGCCAGGGCGATTAAGCCAACCCAAACCGCAACGCTCATGTTGTAACCGAGCAAGTAGAGTAACCAGAATGCTCCAACTAAGGAGAAGGGCACGGCGAGTAAGACGATGAACGTCTTAGTTACCGATTGAGTGTTCAAATAGATCAGAACGAAAATGATGAGCAGGGTGAACGGAATCAGGATCGCTAACCGCTTCTCGGCAGCTTGTAAGTATTGAAATTGGCCCGCCCATTGAATGTAATAGCCTGCTGGAAATGTTACTTCCTGATCGATCTTCTGGTTCGCGGCTTTCACGTAGCCGTTGATGTCTCGGCTGGTTATGTCGACGAAGACAAATCCGACTAACTGACCGTTCTCGGTGCGAATCGACGGTGCGCCTGTGCGATAATGAATATCCGCGAGCAGAGAGAGCGGCACTTGATTTCCGGTCGGCGTCGCGACCAGGACGCGTTTCAGCTGATTGATGTCGTCGCGGAAATCGCGAGCGTATCGAACACTGATCGGATAACGTTCCCGGCCCTCGACCGTTGTGCCGATCGTATTCCCTCCGATAGCGGTCTCGACCATCTCATTCACATCCTGGACGCGCAATCCATACCGCGCCGCGGCCTCCCGGTTCGGTGAGAAATCGAGGAAGTAACCGCCTGTGGTCCTTTCCGCAAATGCGCTCCGAGTGTTCGGAAATTTTGAGAGCGCTTTCTCGATCGCAATAGCGACGTCTTGAATTCCCTTCAGGTCTGGGCCGAAGACTTTAATCCCGAGAATCGACCTGAATCCAGTCGTTAACATTTCTGTTCGGGTTTGGATTGGCATCCAGAAAATCTGCGCCATGCCCGGGGTCTTAGTGGCTTCATTCATCTGGGCGATCAGTTTTTCCCAGGTCATTCCCGGTCGCCATTGATCCGGTGGCTTTAGCTGCAAGACCGTCTCGAACATCGACAAGGGCGCCGGGTCGGTCGGAGTGTCCGCTTCGCCCGCTTTGCCAAAGACACTTTCTACCTCAGGGAACTTTCGGAGAATGCGATCTTGGATTTGCAGTACTTTGGTAGCCTCGGTGATGGAAATCCCCGGGATCGCTGTTGGCATGTAGAGAAGAGTCCCTTCATTTAGCGGAGGCATGAACTCCTTCCCCAACTGGCTAAACGGGATGTAGGTCAGACCAAGCAGCAATAAAGCCAGGGAAAGCGTTAACCACCTGAACCTGAGGACGAAGTTCACGAATGGTTGGTAAGCCCAGATAAGGAAACGATTGATCGGGTTCCGTGCTTCGGCAGCAATCTTCCCCCGGATGAGCCAGGTCATTAGCACCGGTACCAAAACCACTCCCAGGATGGAGGCGAAGAACATCGCGAAGGTTTTGGTGAGCGCGAGCGGCCGAAACAGCCGGCCTTCCTGAGCTTCTAACGAAAAGACCGGTACGAAACTAACCGTTATTACTAACAATGAAAAGAACAAAGGGCGTCCCACGCTTTTTGCGGCGTCGACGATCACTTTGAAGCGTTCCGTCCTATCCGGATCACGGTCGTGCTGCTCCCTGAAATGCTCCAGAGCCTTGTGGGCGTTCTCAACCATGATGATTGCCGCATCGACCATTGCCCCGATCGCGATCGCAATTCCGCCTAGCGACATGATATTGGAAGTCTGCCCTAACCAAAGCATCGGGATGAACGACAGAATGATGGCGACGGGGAGGGTAATGATTGCCACCAGCGCGGACCGGACGTGCCAAAGAAAGAGCATCGTTACCAGAGCTACGACAATGCATTCTTCGATTAGCTTTTCTCGCAGTGTATCGATCGCGTTGTGGATCAGGGTACTGCGATCGTAGGTGGGCACGACTTGAACACCTTCCGGAAGTCCTTTCTTGATCTCTTCAAACTTTTTCTTGACCCCATCGATGACCTTGAGCGCGTTCTCGCCGTACCGCATCACCACGATACCGCCAACGGTCTCACCTTGCCCGTTCAGCTCTGCCACGCCTCGCCGGAGATCCGGCCCTAGATGCACATCCCCGACTTGCTTGAGATAAACTGGTGTACCGTTCTGAACCTTCAGGACGATGTCATCGAAATCCTTTAAACTTTTGATGTAACCGCGACCTCGGACAAAGAATTCAGTTGTGGAAACTTCGAATGTCTTGCCGCCGACATCTTGATTGCTCATCCGGATGGCGTTGACGACATCTCCAATCGGGATGTTGTAGGCCAGAAGCTTGTTTGGGTCGAGGTCTACCTGGTATTGCTTCACAAAGCCGCCAACCGGCGCGACCTCCGCTACCCCTTCGACCGATTCCAGGGCGTAGCGGATGTTCCAATCTTGGAGCGAGCGCAACTGTGCCAGATCATGCTTGCCGCTCTTGTCGATTAACGCGTACTCGTAAACCCAACCGACACCGGTTGCGTCCGGTCCGATCACGGGATTTACGCCTTCTGGTAAAGATCCGCGAACCGAGTTGAGATACTCGATCACTCGAGACCTAGCCCAATAGATGTCCGTTCCATCTTGAAAGATGACGTAAACGAAGGACTTGCCGAACATCGACTCTCCGCGAACAAACTTTACCTTCGGGGCAGCAATAAATTTCGTTGAGATAGGATAGGTAACCTGGTCCTCTACTAGGTCGGGCGAACGCCCCTCCCAATCGGTGTAGACAATGACCTGGACGTCGCTCAGGTCCGGAATCGCATCGAGCGGAGTCTGGCTAAGAGCATAGATCCCACCCGCAATCCCGAATATCACGAACACCATCACTAAGAACGGATTGCGTGCGCTCGCACCAATGATCCGCTCGATAATGGTTTCCGGATGCTTCGCTGGCGTCAAGGGTTCAGCCATGGCGATCACCTAGCGGCCTGGAGCGTTTCCTCTACCGTACCGCAGGTCGGCATGTCAGGTCCCCAAAACGGGTTCTTCACTTGCGTCGAATCTTGCACCCACATCGCGGGCGATTTAGTCCACATGGGACACTTGATTGTGTAGAGCGGATCATCTAACTGCGGCATAAAATCCTTGAGAAACGCAATCAGAGCGGCACTAAATTGGCCGAATTCGATGCGAGCCTGGTCGATGTCGTTAGGAACAAACTGGTCCGCGCTGCTATGAAGGTTACCGACTAAATCCTTGTACAGATCCGGTTTTGACGGAGGATCGATATCCAGTAGCTGGTGAACCCTTTTTTTCAGAGTCTCGACTTCAGCTGAAACCCCGGAAAATTTGTTCTCAGCCAGTAGCTCATGAAGTCTCTCGTAAGAATCAAGCACGGGTTTGACCACGGCAGTTAAGTTCGAATTTGGGGACTGCTTGGCTGACTTTTCACCCATTGCGGGAGTGTTGGCCGACTCCTCTCCTGCCCAATCTTTGAGTGCTCCTTGCACTTGAGACTCGGCATCGATCAGGAAGTTCGCGCTAGCAACAATCCGGTCGCCTTCCTGTAGTCCATTCAGCACCTGGTAATAGTTTTCCTGATCCTGACCGTCGAAGGTGGTGAACGAGCGGCCGACCTTCACATAGCGCGGTAGCAATTTGCCCTGGCCGCGATCAAGAAACACTAGCATCCGCTCGCCGGTAGGCAACGCTGCTTGTACCGGAATAGTTAGTCCCTCTCCATCATCGATCTTCACTTCGACGTTCGCATACATGCCCGGACGCAGCTGAGCCTTAGGATTCGGTATATCGATGCGAACGCGAGCTGTCCGCTTCACCGCATCGATCACTGGGTTGATGGCGGCTATCTGACCCCGGAAGGTTTGGTTGGGAAAAGCCGGAAGACTGACATCGATGTACTGGCCTGGCTTTAGCACGCCGACCTCGTTCTCGTAGAACTCCGCCCAGATCCAGAGATTTGATAGATCGAGGACACTGACCAGTTTGTCACCCGTCTTCACATTCATCCCAGGACGGCCCATCACCTCATCTACCACACCATCAAAAGGGGAGCGGAGCATCAGTTGATCGGACGGGCTTCGGTTTTTTTCGAGCTCGGCAATCTCCTGATCACCCACATTCCAAAGCTTCAGCCGCATTTTGGAAGCAGCGATCAGTTGATCAACGGAAGCCCGGCTGGCACTGCGATCGCGGTCATTAAGGAGATTAACTAACTCTTGCTCAGTGCTGCGCAGATCTGGACTATAGATCGTTATTAAAGGCTGACCTTGCGAAACCTGTTGTCCCGGTGAATTGACTTTCAATTCTTGTACGTAGCCGTCGACGCGAGCTACATAGTCAAACATCCTTGATGTGTCGGGTTCCAGGATGCCGACGGAACGAATCGATAATTGGATCGGCCGCTTCGTCACCGCAGCATAGGTCACACCAATTTGCTGTTGTCGCTCAACCGGAACGGTGAATTCAGTCGACTTGCCGGACTCCTGATTTGGAGAGGGCATCGTCATCGAACCCATGGGGCCGGAACCGTTATCAGTCATCCCGCCGGGATTTCTTTTTTGGTTGGTTTCACTCGAAACCTTCTTCATGACCGGTACCAGATCCATCGAGCAGATCGGACACTTGCCCGGATCTTTGGAATGCACCGACGGATGCATCGTACAGGTATAGTAATCGACGTTCGCGTCAGCAGCCGTTTTGCCAGTGGGTTTGGAGCAGCCGCTTAACCCTAAGGACACAAGCACACCGGCGCTTAGGATTGCCGCTATCAAACGGAAGGAATTTTTCATTTTTGGCTGCGGTTTGAGTTATGGGGCTTCCGATTGACCACCTTCAGATCTGTGCCAACGAGGGACTCTAACTCGGCAAGTGCGACCCGATAATCGGTTAGATCCTGGTTATACATAGTTTCCAGTTCTCGCAGGCTATTCTCGGAACTGAGCACTTGAATCAAAGTCGCTTTATCCGTCTCGTAATCGGCTTGGTACGAAGATACGGTTTGCCGCGCACTGGGTAATAATCGATCCCGGTAGAGTTCGATGTGATGCTGCAACGTGTGGATTTTCTCCAACTGATCTCGAAGCATGCCTAAGGCTTGCGTCTGAGCTCCCTCCAAGGTCTCTTGGGCCGCCAGAGCGTCGCTCTGAGCCTCGCGTTCACCTGCTCGATACTTCTTGGGGTTAAACCAGGGAAGATCTATCGACACTCCAGCGTTAAGTTCACTGACAACCTGCGAACCAGCGTTATAGTGCTCGGCCCCTAAGCTTACGGAAGGGTCCGGAATCCACGCCCGTTTGGCCAGTTCAACTTTGGCGGAAGCTCCGATCACCATGACTTGCGCCTGGCGAACCTCGGGGCGGTTTTCCAGGGTGAGCCGGCGCAAACGGTCCGGTGAAAGATCTGATTCCAATGCTTCACTCAAAACGGGCCGGCCCAATGGGGAAAACGGGTCCCGGTTCATTAGTACCTTGAGTTGCGTTTGTTGGTCCGAGAGTTTCTGTTCCAGGTCATGGCGAGTCTCGGTGATTTTTTGTCGCTCAACGTCGGCAGTTAAATAGTCCGCTTGCGATTGGGTACCGACTTCGAATTTCGCTTTGCTGGCATCCACGGTCTGGGAAAGCGTGGCTTCTTCCTGGTCGTTGAGGTCCAAAAGCACGTAAAGGTTAGCCAGGCGGAAGTAGCTCGCCTTTGTCTTCGAGACCACGTCAAGCTGCTGTCGCCTGAAATCCTCAAAGCCGGCGATAGCCTCTGCTGCCGCAATTCGTTCCTTGCTCCGGTTCTTACCGGAGAGCGGGATCATCTGTTCTACGGTTAACGCTTGGTCGGTAAAACCGTTTGGTGAAATCGCAACAAAACGGCCAAGCAGTGAATTCACGTTCAGCTTCGGATCCTCCCAAGCCGCCGCCTGAGGTATCCGTTGTCTAGCAGACTCCCATTTCGCGCGGGCCATCTGGATACTTGGATTGTCCTGCAGAGCGGCCGCTACGGCGTCGTTCAAAGTTAGCTGGCCCGCTTTCGTCTGCCTGGTGTGGTTCATTGGCTCCTGGGCCATGATGGTTCCTCCAAAGGTGCAGATCAGGAGTACTCCAAGTTTCATGGTCTTAAGTTTGAGATGTTGGACCGCTGTCCTATTCCGTTGCAGCTCTGACGGCAGTATCGCTAGTTAGCCCCGGCTCGATCACTCGCGATCTCATCAAACGGAGATAACGCTGGCCATCAGCCGGATTCATTTGCGCACCCACTCGGTAGATGTGCGCCAACATTTGCTTGCGGCAGTCGTACTGGACCAACCCCGCCTCCTTGATGGCTGCTTCGACCTCAGGCGTTATTTCGCGATTCTCGGACAGGAGGCGGTCCAGCTTTGAATTCGCCTCCATGATCCGTTGACACATTTCGTTGCAAACCGGCACGTACGCTGATTGTAGATCTGCAATACTTTTGAACTGCGTATCACTCAGATGAAATTCCTGGCGCAGCCACTCCAACTCGCCATTGGGCGCTGCCGCCATTTGACGGAGATCTCGTGTGGCAAAGAAGTTAATTCCTCCGAAAGTAATTGCCGCTGCTGCGCACGCGCCGACTATCGCAAAAACCAACCAATACCCCGGCCTAATACGTTCGGAGTTGCTCGTAGGGATCAACAGATTGGACATATTTCGCTTCTAAGGTTTTCCAATTTCTTGAGTTGGCCCGAGATGACTCGATGAGTCCGAGCCCAGTACCCGCCAAACCCCCGAAAATGATGGCGCAGGTCGCCAGCCGAGCCGGGCGCAGCCATGTGATGTCCCAACTGCCGAAGAACGCAAATTTCGGCTTTGACTCGCGAACCGCTATCTTCTCCCAAACGCTACGCTGGAAATCAGCCGGGATTTCAGGCCGAACCTCCCACGAGGCCAGCTTCTGTTTGAGCTTATCGTCATCCATACGCTCAGTAAAACACCGAGCGCGGAGAAAACCCTCTAACTTTTCGGATACTGCGTATTTGGCAGCAAACCACCGGAATAGCCGCTTGCACAAGACACATTGAAGATTTGAATGACGATATACTTTGCTCCGAGTCGGTTGAGCTCAGCACAGACCCGCAGCAGATCGCTACGTTCGGGCGGACGAGTCGCTTCGGCCATGGTCATCGCTGCAACTAACAACCGAGTGATATCTATCCGCTGGATCCAGCTACTCACTTTCTAACTTGCAAGGCGGTAATTGGAAACTGCGTCAGTTTCTTTTTGACAACCCATAACCATATGGTTATGGGTTTATTCGTGACGCTGGCCAATGCTAATAACGTGTTCCGCGCTCTCGCCGATCCGACGCGGAGGGCCATTTTCGAGGAGTTGACCCGGCAGAACGAACAGACCGTCCACGCATTGACTCTCTATGCCGGTGTGTCTCAGCCTGCTGTCTCCAAGCATCTCTCGGTGCTGAAGAGGGCAAAGCTGGTACGACATCGCCGTGAGGGACGCGAAACTCACTATCGCGCGCAGCCCGATGCACTGGCGCCGATGGTGGATTGGCTGCGGCACTACGGTGCATTTTGGCGTGACCGGTTTGACCGTCTTGAAGCACTTTTGGAAAGGATGGAATAATGAGCAATCCAGAAGAAAGTACGCGTACCGTTATGATCGAGAGGGTGTTCGCACACCCTCCGGAAAAGGTGTGGCGAGCGCTCACCGAGAACCCGCTCATCGCGCAATGGTTGATGAAAAGTGACTTCGAACCGGTGATCGGGCGGAAGTTCCAATTCCGGTCCGACCCCGTGCCGAACTGGGATGGTATTATCGACTGTGAGGTGCTGATCGTTGATGACTTAAAACGGCTCTCCTATAGCTGGGGTACTTTTGGACATGAATCCGTCGTGCTCTGGACGTTGAGTCCAGCGAAGGGCGGCACCCACGTTCGCATGGAGCACTCCGGCTTCCGTCCCGATCAGAAGGCGGCTTATCAGGGGGCAAAATACGGCTGGCAAAAGTTCTTCGACGGCTTGGAGCGGGTACTCGGCGGAGGTGTAGGATGAAGACCTCCAAGGGACTGGTCGCCGGCTTCTGGATCTCCACGGCGCTCTTCGCTCTACAGATGGGCTTCACCGCCTACGCCCAGCTGCGGCTACCCCAAGTGGCCGCGGCCTTTGCCCACCTTGGTTTCCCCGCCTATTTCCGCGTCGAACTCTCGTGGGCCAAGTTGGCGGGCTTGGCCGCACTGCTCATCCCCATGGTCCCCGCGCGGCTCAAGGAGTGGGCCTACGCCGGGTTCGCCATCACGCTCGGCTCAGCGCTGATCGCTCACCTCGCCGTTGGCGATGGGGTTGAAGCGTGGAGCTGGTCGGTGGGGACAGGGGTTCTCTGGGCCCTGTCGTATTTCTTCTACCGCCGCCTCCAGACCGACGCGGCCGCGCCTAGCCGGTTGCTGGCCGCCGCTGACTCGCCTTAGGCTCGTCCGCGATAGCAAATAGCAGATAGCAGATAGCAGACTTCGAATTGCCGAGCGCTCGGCAAATGGGGGTTTCCCATCTGCTATTTGCTATTTGCTATTTGCTATCTGCTATCTGCTATTCCGAGGCGAGTTTCAGGCGAGTCTCGGTTGCTCGCTGTTTGCGAGACTCTGCACGACCTGTACTCGCGGGTTGCGAATACCTGCCGCACGCATTCGCTGCGATACTCTCGATTGTTCCGATGGAGCCGAACGAATTAATGACAGTGAGTGACCGCTGGCACGTTAGACGCTTTGGAGAGAACCATGATATCCATTACTCGGTTAGTCGCCGCAGGAGCGGCTGTATTCGCGCTCGCCACTCTGTGTCCCGCACAGGAGCCGACCGACCTAGGCAAGGGAGCGGGGTTCAAAAGCAAGAACATTGAGATGAAGGACAAGGGCGAGGTCGCCTATCTTCTATCTTTCCCGGCGGGGAAGGAGTTCGAGGCCACAACAGACGGCACCAAGAACACCGACGTGCACCTTTACGTCTACGATGCGGCTGGCAAGGAAGCCGGCAAGGACGACTCGCCCGGACCGAAGTGTTCGGTGAAAGTCACGCCGGCGAAGGACGAACAGTACAAGTTCGTCATCAAGAACGCCGGGGGAGACAACACGGTAACGTTCGCGGTAAAGATCGCCAACTGACGACCAGTCTATTTTCGCTGAGACCCGAGGATTCAAGCGGTTCTTGAAAATGACTCGGATTACCCTGGGTAGCTGCCACTCGAAGCTGCAGCTGCCCAGCTCATTTCGGCGGTTGAATGTAAACGCCGGGGCAACCAAAGATTAAATCCTAAACTCGTCATTGGAAGCGCCGACCGTTGCTCGCGTCTGCACTACGACGAATTAGCCTTCCTGTGCTTTCGGATTAGACCGTCGATTGCTAGTGGTCCAGGCCCCCCCAACACCAAGGCCGTGAGACAAGCTAGGTAGAGGAGGTCAACTTCGTAACCCGGCGGGCCGAACTGCGCGCTGCCGGCGGTGACCGCCATGATCTTGATCGAACTGAATCCGTAGGGCAGATGCACCGTGAACATGGCAACCAAAAGAACTGCAGCCATGGGTAAGCTAGTCAGCGTGACGAAAGCTCCTAGAGTCACGGCTAAACCGCCGAGTATTTCTACTAGGATGGTGGACCAGGCCATAAAAAGCGGTGCGGGCACGTTGATGGCTTGGAGGATATGGGCAAACGCGTCAGGTCCCTTGGCCAGCTTGGCAAAGCCATGCTCCATGAAGCCGTATCCCACGATGAGGCGCACCGGGATGAGAGGCCAGCGGTCGATCGGGAATCGAGATAACAAATAAGATGATAAATGAGATGACATAAGGACATCATGATGTCATTATGTAGGGATGTCAAAAACTCCGCCTAACCACCTCCCGCTTTATGCCCAGGTCGAGAGCGTGATCATCGGCCGCATCTCCAATGGCTCATTGCCTCCCGGCACCCGGCTCCCGTCTGAGGACGAGTTGGTTCAGGAATACGCGGTCAGCCGAACGACCATTCGGGCAGCGATTCAAAGTTTGGTCCAGCAGGGTCTGGTTGAAATCCAGCGGGGCAAGGGAACGTTCGTGACGCAGCCCAAGATCACTCAAGAGTTGACCGAGCTCACGGGATTTGTCGAAGATATGCAGGCGCTGGGTCGTCATGCCACAGCCAAGGTCCTCGATCGGCAGATCGTCGCGGCCAATCAGGCAGTGGCTCGCAAGCTGGCCTTGCCGCAAGGCGCGCCCGTAGTGAGGATCCAGCGGGTCCGTCTAGCGGACGCCACGCCGCTGTCTTTCGATGAGACTTATCTTCCGAAGGATCTGGGAGAGAAAGTGATGGCCGACCAGCTCGAAACCGAGCCGATCTTCTCGCTCTTAGAACAAAAGTACCGCACCCCGCTCGTGGAAGCCGAATACCGGCTGGAAGCCATCTGCGCCGACGCCACCGTAGCGACAGCGCTGGGCGTTAAACTCGGCAGCCCAATTTTTCTGATCGAGCGAACCTCCTATTCGCTTGGGCATCGACCGGTCGATTACGAGAAGCTTCACTACCGGGGCGACCAGATTCGCTTCGTGACCCGACTCGCGCGGCGGACACCAGCGCAACGGAAAGGCGGTGGCCGCAAATGAACGCCGGAACCGAACTATGGTTGTTTGCCGTGTCGCTCGGGGCCAGCGCACTAGGTGGCATGCTGGGTATGGCGAGCGGTATCTTCATTGTGCCTATCCTGACAATGTGGGGCCACGTCGATATCCGAAGCGCTATCGGCGCCAGCATCGTCTCCGTTATAGCCTGTTCATGCGGCAGTGCCGGCTCTTTTCTGAGGGGTCGCTTGACGAATGTTCGCCTCGCGATCCTACTGGAAACCGCGACGACCGCGGGTGCTCTCTGTGGCGTTCTCCTAGCGGGCGCTATTCCGGTGTCGTATCTCTTCTTCATACTCGGCGTGGTCTTGCTGCTCTCAGCCCACCAGATGCTGGCAAAGCGCCGTGATCCGGGTCTTGCGCGAATACAGTCTCCGACCGGTCGCTCGACGATATGGCAACTGAATTCGAGTTACCCAGATCGCGCACTTGGCCGCGAAATTGCCTATCGGGTGGAGCGCCTGCCGCTCGGCATGGCGTTGATGTACGTTGCCGGTCTGATCTCGGCACTTTTGGGTATCGGCAGCGGTGTGCTCAAGGTTCCGGCCATGGATACGGCGTTACGCTTGCCAATTAAGGTTTCCTCAGCAACCTCGAATTTCATGATCTGCGTGACAGCCGCGGCCAGCGCAGGCGCATATTTTGTCCGAGGCAATATCGTGGCTCCCATCGCGGCTCCAGTGGCCTTGGGTTCAGTTGTTGGCGCGATCCTCGGCGCCCGTTTTCTCATTTCGATTTCGAACGATAAAATTCGACTAATGTTTGTGGTAGTTCTGGTGCTCCTCGGGGCGCAGATGTTCGTGGCCGCCTTCGGCAGAGGCTGGTTTGGGGGGATAGCGTGAACCGCACGACGATCAAACCGCTCCGCTTAGAGTCGCTTCTGGCCGGCGTATTGAACGTCGGAACCTGGATTGCATCAACCGTGATTGCTGCCGGGATTGGGTTGTCGTTATTCTATCACGGAACGACACTTCTCAAGGGCACGCAGGTAATGACTGCCGGGATCGGGTTACTCATTCTGCTGCCTATTCTGCGCGTGATCATTATGCTGATCGTTTTTGCGAAGGAGCGGGACTACAAATTTGCCGTCGCCGCAACCGTCGTCCTCTTGATCCTATTTGCAGGCTTCGCCGTCGGCATTCTGTCCAGCTAGTGCGAGAGACCTAGGGTTGGGGCGCTGCCGGCGACAAGAACGGGATGCACTTGCTGACCGATTCGACGGAAACGAGCGCCGATTGCGAACGAGCCAGATACAAAATCTGCTTCAAATGCGTTGCGAAACGATTTAACTCCAAACGGTACCCAGCAACACCATCGCAGTTTATGATCACGTTTATCAAACACGCGCTTTCGGCCAGCGCCGAGGCGGACATTGAGATCGCAGGTTGGATCCGATCCCGGCGAGACGCCAAAGACTTTTCTTTCCTTGAGGTTAACGATGGTTCCTGCCTGCGCAATCTGCAGGTGATCGTCGACCAGGAGGTGCCGGGTTACGAGCAGGCGCTGCACGCGACGACCGGTAGCTCGGTGCGGGTGACGGGACGGCTACTGGCGTCGCCCGCGGCCGGCCAAAAATGGGAGCTTCGCGCCGCGCATGTCGAAATCGTCGGAGGGGCCGATGCGACCTATCCACTGCAAAAAAAAGGGCACAGCGTCGAATTCCTTCGCACCATCGCGCATTTGCGCCCGCGATCCAATCTGTTCGGCGCCGTTTTCCGGCTTCGGAGTCGCCTGGCATATGCGGTGCATCAATTTTTTCAGGAGCGGGATTTTGTGTACGTCCAGACGCCGATCATTACGGCCAGCGACTGCGAAGGCGCGGGCGAATTGTTTCGCGTCACCACGCTAAGACCGGGCGGAGACAAGGCGGACGAACCCGACTTTTTCGGCAAGGCCACGTACCTGACGGTCAGCGGCCAGCTGGAAGCCGAAACGTTCGCCTGCGCGTTGTCGAAAGTGTACACCTTTGGGCCTACCTTTCGGGCCGAGAATTCGAACACCTCTCGGCACGCGGCGGAGTTTTGGATGATCGAACCGGAGATGGCGTTCTGCGACCTACAGGGGGATATGGACCTGGCCGAGGAGTTTGTGAAAGCAATGGTGCGACACGCGCTGGAGCACTGCGCGGATGAACTGGGCCTCTTTACCAAGTTTGTGGACAAAGGATTGATCGAGCGGCTCAGTCTCGTGGCTGAACGCCCGTTCCAGCGACTTGCCTACGCCGATGCGGTCGCCATTCTTAACGCCTCCGGACGGAGCTTTGAGTATCCCGTCACGGATGGCCAGAGCCTGCAGTCGGAACACGAAAGGTTTCTGACCGAAGAGCATTTCCGGGTGCCGGTGACCGTCTTTGATTATCCTATGCAGGCTAAGCCCTTCTATATGCGCGTGAATGATGATGGCAGAACGGTAGCCGCGATGGATGTGCTGGTTCCGGGGATCGGTGAAATCATCGGCGGTTCGCAACGCGAGGAGCGTCTGAGCGTGCTGCAGGACAACATGCGCTCGCACGGCGTGAGCGAGGAAGATTATTGGTGGTACTTGGATCTACGTCGTTTTGGCACCGTCCCTCATGCCGGTTTCGGTCTTGGGTTCGAACGGCTCCTAATGTTCTTAACGGGGGTATCCAATATTAGGGATGTGATTCCGTTTGCGCGTACGCCTGGGAATGCGGAATTCTAGTGTCCTGTCCCAGACGTAAGATGGCCTTTGTTGCGATAAAAATGGGCCGGAGGTAAGGCAGTCGCCCACGCGCGTCAACCTAAGGATGCAGGTGTGTTTGTCCCGGAGGGACGTGTCGGACTATCCCGAAGTCCCGGCCCGCAACGCTTCGCGTAGCGATGCGGGCGGGGATAAAGGGACTCAGCCCGGGGTTTTAACCCCGGGTATCAATAAAATACATGGTCCGCCCTCACAAGGCGCTTCGTTCTCGTCCTCGTCGTCGTCCTCGTCCTCGAATCGGGCCGCGCGGAGTGATGGAGTGCGGGAGTGTTGGAGTACTGCGCCAAGTCCGAATTGGACCCGCGTAGCGGGTTTGGGGTGCTGAAGGGGCGGCAGGATCGGATTTTGCGCTACCAAATTTCGAACCAGATTTGAAACGAACTATCTGCCGCCCTTTCAGGGCGGGTTCACGGGTTGCTTCTAGAAACCCCAGGCTGAGTCCTTTCATCCCCGCCCGCATCGCTACGCGAAGCGTTGCGGGCCGGGCCTTCGGGATAAGTCCGACAAGCCCCCTAGGGACCAAGGTTACCGTGCGCCGGATGGTTTCTGAGCCTCCTTCGCCCAAGAGTCCCTGAGCGTGACCGTCCGGTTAAAAACGAGGTGCTCAGACGTACTATCTCTGTCCAGGACGAAGTAGCCGAGGCGCTCAAACTGATACCCGGTTTCGCGGCGCGCCTCCCGCAAGCTGGGCTCGCATCTGGCTTGGACCACTTCGAATGAGGCGGGATTCAAATGGTGCTCGAAGTCGGCTCCTGTCTCGGGCTCGGGTTCTACGAAGAGGCGATCGTAGAGACGTACTTCGGCATCGATCGAGTCGGCTGCGCTAACCCAATGGATTGTCCCTTTGACTTTACGATTTGCGTTCGCGCTGCCGCTCTTACTGTCAAGGTCCGCTGTGCACCGGAGTTCTAAAATGTTGCCAGCTGCATCCTTGATCACCTCTTCGCATTTGATGATGTACGCATACTTGAGACGTACCTCACCGCCGGGCCGTAGCCGGAAATACTTCGGTGGCGGATCTTCCATGAAATCGCTGCCTTCAATATAAAGCTCGCGGCCGAACTTAACGGTGCGGGTACCAGAGTTCGGGTCTTCTGGGTTATTGACTGCGTTGAGGGTTTCGCTTTGATCTACCGGATAGTTCGTAAGAATCACCTTGATCGGGCGCAAAACGGCTAGACGTCGAAGGGCAGTCTTATTCAACTCGTCGCGGATGGCGTGCTCGAGTACCGCGACGTCGGTGAGGCCGTCATATTTGGTGATGCCGATGTTGTAGGCAAAGGCACGCAGAGCACTGGCGGTGACACCGCGGCGGCGCAGTCCTGAGATCGTGGGCATCCGCGGATCATCCCATCCGGCGACTAGCCTTTTTTCAATAAGCTGCATCAGCTTACGCTTGCTTAGCACGGTATAGGTGAGATGCAGGCGCGCGAACTCGAATTGGTGCGGTAGCTTCAGCGGCAAATCGAGGTTCTCCAGAATCCAATTGTAAAGAGGTCGATGCACTTCAAATTCCAATGTGCAAACCGAGTGGGTCACACCTTCGATGTAATCGCTCACGCAGTGGGCGAAATCATACATCGGGTAAATACACCACCGGCTGCCAGTGCGGTGATGCGCAGTATGCCGAATCCTGTAGAGAATGGGGTCCCGCATCCAGACGTTCGGCGACTGCATGTCGATCTTGGCCCGAAGCGTGCAATGACCGTCGGGAAAGTCGCCCGCGCGCATCCGCTGGAAGAGGAGCACGTTTTCCTCCGGCGAGCGTCCACGAAATGGACTCTCCTTTCCGCTTACGCGGTAGCTGTCAGTGTCCGTAGGCGAGAGGTCGTCCACGTACGCCTTGCCTTTGGCGATGAGCTGGACTGCGTATTCAAAAAATTGCTCGAAATAGTCCGAAGCGTAGAACGGCTCCCCTTCGCCAGTTTTGCCCTTTGATTTCAGCCCGAGAACGTGGTCTGCCCAGCCAGCGACTAGCCAATTTACGTCCTCGACAATCGACTCGACGTACTCAGTTTCCTCTTTGGTCGGGTTCGTGTCATCCATGCGGAGGTTACAGACCCCTCCAAATTCACGGGCGATCCCGAAATTGAGGCAGATCGATTTAGCGTGGCCGATATGGAGATAACCGTTTGGTTCCGGTGGGAATCGGGTGTGGCTAAATGAATACTTACCGGCTCGCAAGTCGTCCGCGACGATGTCACGAATAAAATCTGAAGGTGCAGTTTGCTCTCCGGTCGGTGTGCTCATGAAAAGATGGGCAACTTAATCGCACGTGGCGAGTGTTCAAACTTTCGCACTAATCACCAGGCCCTCAACGCGCTTCGTCGAGCAAGATCTTATCCAGTGCGGCGGATATTCGCGGGCCGGCTGTCAGGCGGGTCCGCCATTCGTGCGGAATCGCGTCGACTCCGAGGTGTGCGCCTAGCCAGGAACCAAGCATGGCCCCTCGTCCGGCACTATCGCCGCCTGCTCGCAACGTCGACAGAATAGCGGTCTCAAAATCGTTGCTGTGCTTTAGGAATGCGTGAAGAGCGGCGGGGAAGCTTTGGGGCAATGGGCACGCTTGGCCGAATTCTAAGGTGGCTTCCGTCACTTCCTTCCCGGTTTGTGCGAGCGCTTTCTGGGTTTGTTGGCGGAGCTCAACGCTGAGATCCGGCGCTAGTGGGCCGACTCTCACCATCGCGTTTTCTAAGGCGTCATGTACGTCGCGACCAAGAAAAAGCTCCACCAGGAGCAGCCCGTGAAACTTCATGTAGCCAATTGCCCGCCGGTTGTTCTGGCAGACGCGAGTCAGAGACTCGATGGTTGCCGGCAAGTTAGGGTCACGCCGATAACGGACGGCCAGTCCGGCCAGCCTGGACGCGGTAGCGGGCTCGGCATCATCGGCTCCTTGCTGAAAGTCATAATCCCCGGGTGAATTTGATTCCCTGAATCGTTGGTAATTTTTGAGCGTCCCCTGGGTCGCCCAGTCCAAGTAACCATGGTAATCAGAGGATCCAAATGTCTCGACAAAGCGGTTACCGAAAGCGCGAGGATCGAAGCCGCCATGTTCGGCAATTGATTCCAGCAACACCAAGGCACCATCTCCGTAGGGGGTTTGATCTCCCAGCTTCTTCGATTCATGGTAATGCCCAGCTGCTGGCGCTTCGAATCCAAATATGCCACCAGGGAATCTAGAGGAGAGTTCAGAAAGATCGTAGATCCAGTGCGCGCCTAGAGCGGCCGCGTCTCCGACAAATTGACCCCACACCGCTCCCCGGAGTCGGTCTTCGGTAGTTACCTCCTTGGCTGAATCTTTCGCAATCATATTTAGCAAGTGACGTCCAACACCTCAACGTTACCAAATGGTTTTTATGGTCGATCCCGTTGCCTCCGCTCTTCTGAGGTTATTACGACCACTGGGCGGCGTAACAATTCGTGAAAAACTGGAATTTCGATCTGATGTTTCCAGTCTTCCTTTGCAGAGCGGATAAACGTTATGTCTTTAAATCGACGGCAGTTCTTGAATTTGGCGGCTGGCGGTGTTGCGACCGGCCTTTTGGCCAATCGATCGACAGGGGCGGACACACAACGAGTGGTTAGAGCGATTGCGTTCGATGCGTTCACCACCTTTGATACTCGGCCGATCACGTCTCTGGCAGAAGAATTCTTTCCTGGCCGGGGGACCGAATTGAGCAACTTGTGGCGGACGCGACAGTTTGAATACACCTGGTTGCGCACGCTGTACGGGCGCTACGCAGATTTTTGGCAGGTGACGCAGGACTCGCTGGAGTTCGCCGCGAAAATGTTAAAGCTGGAATTAACCGACCAAAGGCGGCAACAGTTCATGAACAGTTATCTTCAGCTCAAGACATTCCCGGATGTGCTCCCGGCTTTGCAAGCTCTGAAAGATGCCGGCCTGCGGTTGGCTTTCCTGTCCAATATGACGCGGCGGATGCTCGATGCGGCAATAGAGAGCTCCAAACTAGAAGGTATTTTTGAATACAATCTCAGCACGGATGCGGCGAAAGCGTACAAACCGGATGCCCGAGCGTATCAAATGGCAGTCGATGCCTTCAATTTGCCACGCGAAGAGATCTTGTTTGCTGCCTTTGGCGGTTGGGATGCGGCAGGTGCCAAGAATTTTGGGTACACGACCTTCTGGGTCAATCGATTGAATCTTCCTGTCGAGCAATTGGATGTGGCTCCGGATGGTATCGGTGCTAGCCTGACCGCCCTTGTAGATTTCGTCAAACGGTGAAATCGTGAGGGGCGTTATTAGCGCCGGGCGAGAAGGTCACCGGGGTTCAAATCTAAATTTTCAACACATGCTCGAATTGTGTGTGGAAGGTTAGATCGGACCCTGTTTTTGTCTCGCTTTCTCTCCGCTACCCCAACCCCACTTTTCGAGCACGAGGACGACGACGAGAACGAGAACGAGAATGACGACGACGAAGCGCCTGGTGAGGGCAGATCGCTTTGCGCCGGTCAACCCAGGGTTAAAACCCGGGGCTATACTGCGGGAACCGCACTACGGAGTTCATCCACCAAAACCCGAATGTTTTCCGAGTAGTCTATGGGGACCGCGATCACGTGGACGCCACCTCCCGCAAATGCCGCTTCCAACGCCGGGATCAACCCGTCCGCGGAATCGACTCGAGACCCTTTCGCGCCATAAGCTTCTGCATACTTGACGAAATCAGGATTGCCGAAGGTCAATCCCCAATCGGCAAAAGAATCGACGGCTTGTTTCCACCGAATCATGCCATAGGCATTGTCCTGCAGGATCAGGACCACCAAGTTCAAGCCGAGCCGCGTGGCCGTTTCTAATTCCTGTGAGTTCATCATGAATCCGCCGTCGCCGCACACGGCCAGAACCCGCCGGCTCGGATAAAGCATAGCCGCCATCATGGCCGAAGGTAGTCCTGCCCCCATGGTTGCCAGGGCATTGTCTAACAAGAGGGTGTTTGCTATCCGAGTACGATAGTTACGTGCAAACCAGATCTTGTACATGCCATTGTCCAGGCAGACGATCCCATCCTCCGGCATAACCTGGCGGACGTCATGGACGATTCGCTGAGGCGTAAGCGGGAACCGATTCTCAGTAGCCCGGTCAGCCACGCGGGCGAGAATCTGTTCCCGCAAAGGCAGGAGCGCTGACCCATTTTTCAAGCGGCCTTCCAGTTTCTCGGCCAGCAGTGCCAGACTCGGCCCGACATCGCCCACCACCTCGGCATGCGGGAAGAACACCTCTTCCACTGTCGCCGGCATGTAACCGATATGAACGACCTTGGGCCCGTTCGGGCCCATGATGAACGGAGGTTTCTCAACCGTATCATGACCAATCGAGATGATCAGATCGGCGCGATCGATTGCCTGGTGCACATAGTCGCGTTCGGAAAGAGCGGCCGTTCCCATGTAAAGATTTGATCCAGAGTTCACCGCGCCTTTGCCCATCTGAGTATTAAAAAAGGGAATTCGCAGGCGACGGACGAAATCCGAAAGTGCATCCGCGAGTCGTGGTCTGCTGGCAGCGGCGCCCAACATGATCAACGGATATTTAGATTCGAGAATCATGGCCGCTGCCCGGTCCAGCGCTGCTGGATGGGCTATCGGTATATCGATCGGATGCGGAGGCACCGTCGGGATCTGACCGATTTCTTCTGCGGCGATATCTTCGGGCAGCTCGAGATGAACCGGCCCGGGTCGCTCCTGACGAGCCACGCGGAATGCTTCGCGCACGATGGTCGGAATGGTCGCGGTGCTGACGATTTGACGCGCCGTCTTAGTGAGCGGCGTCATACTGGCTACGATGTCTACAATCTGAAACCTGGCTTGCTTGCTGGTCAGAATCCCTTTTTGTCCGGTAATCAGGATCATGGGCATGGCGCCTAGAAGGGCGTAGCCTGCGCCGGTCGAGAAATTGAGCGCGCCCGGCCCCAAGGTGCTTAGGCAGACGCCCGGCTGACCAGTCAAGCGCCCGAAGGTCGCGGCCATAAACGCGGCTGCCTGCTCGTGCCGCGTAACCACCAGCTCTATTTTGGAGCGGTACAGCGATTCGATCACGTCCAGGTTTTCTTCACCTGGAACGCCAAAAATGCGGCGCACTCCTTCGTTTTCGAGAGCGGCAACCAGCAAGTCGGATCCTTTCATTCAGATAAGTTCGGCGGGATTGCCGGGTCTGTCTTTGTTCCTTCTATCTCGATGATGGAAGGTTACCGACGGGTTGCGGTCCGTCTCTTTTCAGGAAGGCAAAGTCGCAGCCCTCATTCGCCTGAGTAATGAAGTTGTCGTATAACCAACTGTAACCACGGGTCGACGATGGCGCCGAACTGCCCGCAGAGACAGAGTGCCGGCGCTCCAGCTCGGTTGCTTCAACTAACAGATCCAACCGGCGCTCGCGGACGCTGAGGCGAATCCGGTCACCAGTTTGTACGAAGGCGAGGGGACCACCGGAAGCGGTATCCGGGGTTACATGTAAAACCACGGTACCAAAGGCCGTACCGCTCATGCGAGCGTCGGAGATGCGGACCATGTCTTTCACGCCGTTGCGGGCCAGCTTTTTCGGAATCGGCAGGTAGCCGGCTTCAGGCATAGCGGCGGCGCTCTTCGGGCCGGCATTTTGTAGAACCAGGAAGTCGTCCGGAGTGACATCGAGGTCAGGGTCATCGATGCGCGCTGCCAGATCATCCAAAGACGTAAAGACGACGCATCGACCTTCTCGTTCAAATAACCGCGGGTCAGCTGCGGAACGCTTAATGATGGCGCCGCCGGGAGCGAGATTCCCAAAGAGCATGACCAGAGCTCCGGTAGGTTGAATCGGCTCTTTAATTCCGCGAATCACCGTTCGATCGACCCATTTGCCCGCTGATTCGATGCGGTCACCGACGGTCTCGCCGGTAACGGTTACACAGTCGAGATGAAGCAGGCCGCTCAATTCGCGCATGACCGCGGGAATACCGCCAGCGGCTGCCAAATCCTCCATATAATGAAGACCGGTCGGCTTCAGATCGACTAAAACCGGCGTAGTGTCGGATAGCTGGTTGATACGGTTAAAATCGAACTCCAAGCCGAGCCGGCCGGCGATTGCCGCCAGATGAATCACGGCGTTGGTTGACCCGCCAATAGCAAGCAGGACCCGGAGAGCGTTCTCCAGCGATTTTTGGTTGATGATATGGCTTGGCCGGCGTTCCGAACCGATGAGGGTTACAGCGATTCGCCCGGTTTCTTCGGCGATGCGTAACCGGGAGGCATCGACGGCCGGGACAGCGGCCGCGCCGGCCGCCATCATCCCCATGGCCTCGCTCAGTGAGGCCATGGTGCTGGCGGTGCCCATCACTGCGCAAGTACCAGCAGTTGATGCTAGCCGTTGCTCTACGGCGTCAAGCTCCGTTTCGGTTAGTTCGCCGGCCCGGTAACGAGCCCAAAAGCGCCGGCAATCGGTACAAGCCCCGACCCGTTCGCCCTGATGCCGGCTGGTCGACATCGGCCCGGTTACAAGTTGGATCGCGGGGAGGTCGGCCGAGGCTGCTCCCATCAGCTGCGCAGGCACCGTCTTATCGCAACCACCGATCAGGACTACGGCATCCATTGGTTGTGCCCGGATCATTTCCTCCACATCCATCGACATGAGGTTCCGGAACTTTAAGCTGGTTGGAACCAGAAAGACTTCGCCTAAAGAGATCGTGGGAAATTCCAGCGGCAGCGCGCCGGCTGAGAGTACACCTCGCTTGACTGCCTCGATCAATTCGGGCACCAGGCGATGACAATTATTGAAGCCGCCACCGGCATAGCAGATTCCCACGATGGGACGGTCGAGTAGCTCACGACTGTAACCCATCGAACTGGCGAATGATCGGCGAAGGTACAGGCTGAATTTCGCATCCCCGTAGTTGGTCAGTCCGCGCGCCAATCCGTGATCGTGCCTGAGGCTATCCGTCATCGTATTGGAGTCTACGCCAGCGGCAGCCCGCTTCTCAAGGGGTGGCAGTGATGTGATGCGATTGGCGCAAATCCAACCACGAAGGCATTAGTCTCGCCATCCTGTGGCGAAACTACGAAAAAGAGCGAACGATGACTCGGCCGTTGCGCTAAAAGGCGATCGGCGAGTCTGGGGTCACGTATTTGACGACCTCGCGGAGAATCTCGAAGGCGGCGAAATCCGTGGTGCTGGTCTCACTTTTGGTCGCCGCTAATGTGATGGTTACGCCGTGCGGCATACTGTAACCGAATGCGGCGCTGTAACCGTTGATCGCGGGATTCTGCACAATCCAACCGTTGCTGACGATAAATCCGAAGGCAAAATAGGCATCGGGCCGGTTCTTACCTAAGTGTGCCGAGGTCGGCGCGATTTGTTCGCGGAAAAGCTCAGGCGTAAGTAAACGGCCTGTCCCCAGGATCGGGCCCCATTTACCCACGTCATCAAGATTGGAGATGGGTAAGCCTGGAGTTGATCCCCACGATGGGTTCCAGTACGTGCAATCTTCGTAGAACGGGCAGTTCTTCATACTGCGCTCGCTGGTGAATGCGTGCAGAACTGGATTCCTGATGTTCTGATTGATGGGAAAGTAGGTTTCCGTCATGCCCAAAGGGACAAGGAGATTCTCGTTGTACAGCTGTTTAATGGATCTCCCGGTGGCACGTTCAATGGCTTGACCCAAGATGACGTTGTCGGTATGGGAATACGCTTGGCTAGTGCCAGGCGCAAAGTTCATTTTACCGTCCCGGACTGAGTAATTGATCAACTCATCGTCTGTGAAGGCGCGAAATGGCTGGGACTCTTGTAGGTTATCGAAATCCGGGACGGCAACATAGTCGATATAACCGGCGGTGTTTGCCACCAGCATTCGGAAGGTGACCTTATCTGCTGCCAAGAGACCGGGGAACCAGCGTCCGATGGTCCAATCCAGGTCAATGCGGTGTTGCTTAACCAAGATTAGCAAAAGCGTGGACATGAAGGTCTCAGCGATCCCTCCGATGCGATAGTGCATAGTGGTCAGTGCAGGCACGTCGGTCATGGAGTCGCCTAGAGCCATCGTCAAGATCTTGTTGTCGTCCACCCACATCCCGAACTCGATCGCCTTGGAGTTACGCTTTGCTGCCTCCGCTGTGACAATGTCCCGCAGGATCCGTGGATCGCGGTTAAATCCAGGCCTGGTTACGACAGAGTACGGTTGTTCGGAGGGAGCAACGTTGGTTGAGAGGGTGGGGCTTATCTGCGCCATGGCAACCTGTTCCCCCACGCAGCACAGAGAGACGACGACAAAGAACCTAACTATCACCCGCCGAGGCTATTCTAAATTTGCACGTCAGGTCGAGAAGGATTTCGGGTAGTGCTGGAGCGCGCTGCCTCGCTTGCGAAGCCGGAGTTTCCCTCTGCGGCAAGATAGTCGAGAACGGCTTCCGCGGTCTGATCGTCCGTGATGAGGACATGAAGAAGTCCGGTGCGTAGGGCACCGATGATTGCTTCGGTTTTCTCGGTTCCACACGCGATGCCAACCACGTTTTTTAATTTGGCAACGTCATCCCAGGAAAGACCGATGATCCGGTCTTCGATATCACCGGTAATGTGTTGGCCGTGGATGTTGAAGTAACGAGCCGAGATGTCGCCCACGGCGCCGAGCGCCTTCAACCGGTCCAAGGTTGGGAGATCGAGGAAGCCGCTCTCAACGATCAGAGCGCTGCTACGCAGGATGCCGATGCCGGCCATGAAATAGGTTGCTTGCCGGGCTACATCGAGCGCGGATCGGATGCCGGGGTCAGCTAAGAGCACTTCCCGCAGCTGTTTGGTAGCGGTGATGGCCGGCACATAGAGATGATAGACGCGGGCATGGAGCTTTTCCGCGACCAACGATGTCACTCTTAATGGATTGAATGATTCGCCGTTGTTAAGACCACCGAACGATTGAGCGACCACCAGGCCCCTGACTGGATGATTCTCCAGAGATCGCGCTACTTCCAAGAGTGTTCTGCCCCAGGCCACAGCCAAAATCTGATCAGGTTTGACGTTGGCCTGTAAGTAGAGCGCACCCATCTTGCTTACGGCTTGCAGGATATCGGTCGCCAGGTCGGTTTTGGCGGTAGGAACGACGTAAACTTCTCGCAGATTAAATTTCTGTGCGAGCTGAGTGGAAAGCTCCATCCGCTCCAAAAGATCCCGGCGTAAAGATACCGTTACCAAGCCGGCCTCCGTTGCGCGCCGAAGATAGCGGGCAACGCTGGGGCGAGAGATGCCGAGCTCTTGACCGATTTGTTCTTGGGTGAGCTTACGGTGGTAATAGAGCCAAGTGACTCTGGCTAGAGCCTCTGCTTCCGTCAGGATAGCTGGGGCTGCGGATTTGAGCACTGAAGGCTTTGGTCCGGGGGAGCGTGGGGGAAGAGTTTTTGCACGCTCTTTCATAAGATTCGCACGGTGGAGCCCAGCGTAAAGCAAAGTAGGAATGGTTGAAAGGGCGTTTGCGCAGCTGTCGGCGGATTTGAGCAAATGTTTGCGAATATGATCAAAAGTTGTTGCATTATGATTCTATAGACGCAATTAGGGGGTTCACCCCTTACAAATGTAACCTAATACGAACATTTGTTATCAAGAACATGAATCTTTGCCTCTCAAAATGCGATGACCAAGGATTCGTCTAAGACGGTTAATCCGCCTGCCTCGGATCGTTTTCTTTTGAGTGCCACCGGGATAGCTAAGGCGTTCTCCGGTGTCCCGGCGCTTCGCGTTGGGGCTATCCGTTTGCGTGCCGGCTCGGTTCACGCTCTCTGCGGCGGCAATGGCGCCGGCAAGACGACCTTCCTCAACATCCTGATGGGGATCGTGCCCCGCGATAGCGGTGCCATTTATTTGAACGGCACGGAAGTGCACTTCCGTTCACCGAAACAGGCGCTGCGCGCGGGTATATCAATGATTTCTCAGGAGTTAAGCCCAGTGCGTGGGATGACCGTGGCTGAGAATCTCTTTCTCGGGCGTGAACCTAAAATCCTGAGCTGCCTGATCGACTTCGCCACTCTGAATCAGCGAGCCACTGAGCATCTGGAGAAGCTCGATTTTCCGATTAATCTGCGCCGGCGAATGAGCGAGCTAAGTTTAGCCGAAACGCAGCTGGTTGAGATCGCCAAAGCGCTGACACTTGATGCCAGGGTATTGATCATGGATGAGCCGACTTCCGCACTTGGCGAGCGTGAAGCGGAAAATCTGTTTCGAACGATCAAGCGGCTTACCGACTTAGGTGCCGGTATTATTTATGTATCTCATCGCTTAACCGAGATCTTTCGGGTCGCGGATGAATACACCGTTTTTCGGGACGGTTCCTTCATCGAGAGCGGCCGGGTGGCCGACATCGATAGGCGTCACTTGATTCGACAGATCATCGGGCGAGATCTGAGCTCCCAGTTTCGCTCAAAAGCCGGTACCGAAAAGGTCGCTTCCGAAACGGCGCCGCTCCTTGCCGTGAAGAACTTAAGCCGGCCACCGGCGTTTACGGACATTAGTCTGTCGCTTTATCCGGGAGAGATCGTGGGCATTTTTGGATTACTCGGATCGGGTCGGACCGAGTTCTTGGAGGCGCTGTTCGGACTGGACCATCGCATGACGGGCAACATTAGGGTGAGCGACCGTCCGATTGTACCTAAGCACCCGCGCGAGATGAAAAGACTCGGTCTGGCGCTGGTTACTGAAGATCGGAAGGCATCAGGTTTAGTGCTGTGCCGCTCAGTTCGGGAAAATCTGGTTCTTTCTGCGCTGTCGCGGATGAGCCGTTTCGGTTGGATGGATGAGCGGAAAGAGCGGGCGAGCGCAACGGATATGGTCGATCAGCTCCGGATCCGGGCTGCGTCGCTACGGATGCCGGTCCGCAATTTGAGCGGCGGTAACCAGCAAAAGGTCGTTTTCGGACGTTGGGTTCAGATCCGGCCGCGGATCTTGTTATTGGACGAACCAACCCGAGGGATCGACGAAGGGGCGAAGCACGAAATTTACGCCTTCATGACCCAGTTTGTTCGGGCGGGCGGGGGTATTCTCATGGTTTCTTCCGAGGTCGAAGAGATTCTCGGCATGTGTGACCGGATCGTCGTTTTCAGACGGGGCCGGTTAGAGGCCGAACTAACCAACGAGAACTTGTCTCAGGTAGAACTCTTGCATCTCGCCTCTTGAATTAACTATGAGCGCTGATTCTTCGACCTCACCAATAAAATTATCTCGCTGGGGTACGTTAGGCGCCCTTTCCCAACAGTATGGAATCGTACTCGCTTTCTTTGTCTTGTGCGGATTTCTGTCTGTTCTGAACAACAATTTTTATTCAATCGGCAACCTGGTTAACATTCTCAAGCAGACGTCGATCAACGGAATTCTGGCGTCCGGCATGACGTTGGTGGTGCTGACCAGAGGAATCGATTTGTCAGTGGGATCGGTGGCGGCTTATGCCGGCCTGGTTGCAGCCAGCTTCGCGCATGGAACGAGCCCTCAACCCGCCTGGATCGCCGTTTGTGCCGGCCTGGTGGTTGGTCTCGGCTGCGGGCTAGCCAATGGTCTGCTGGTAGCGCGGCTGGCGGTACCCCCATTCGTCGCTACGCTCGGTATGCTCAGCGTCGCCCGCGGTTTAACCTTTATTTACAGTGACGGACAGCCGATCCCCGACCTGAGCAAATCATTCAGCTATTTAGGTGAAGGCATCTTGTTCCAGTGCCCGGTGCCGTGGTTCGACGGCCAAGAAGTTTTGCGGGTGCCGATTCCGATCCTAATCTTTCTTCTAGTTGTAGCGGTTCTCTGGTTCGTCCTAAATAAGACGACATTTGGTCGTTACATCTATGCGGTGGGCGGGAATGAGCGTAGCGCCAAAACGGCCGGAATCGGAACTAAAAAGGTCATGGTGGCTGCTTATGTGATTTCCGGTCTGTTGGCGGCTTTAGGCGGCATCATCCTAACCGGCCGAACCGGATCCGGATTACCTCAGGCCGGTCAATCTTATGAGTTGGATGCCATTGCCGCGGTGGTCATCGGTGGGACCAGTCTCAGCGGAGGCGTGGGAACGATATCAGGCACCTTGGTCGGCGCGTTGATCATCGGTGTCATCAACAACGGTTTAGATTTGCTGGGCGTGTCTTCCTATTACCAACAGGTAGTAAAGGGTTGCATCATCGTGGGCGCAGTCTTGTTGGACTCGGCGCGACATTCCCGAGAATAGAATTTTCAGTTGTACCTGCAGGGCCGAATAACCGGCAAAAGAAAAACCCCAGAGGAAAATCAATGAGATTCAGAATCGGAACGTTTGCACCGATGTTAGCCGCGCTATGCGGTTTTACTCCGTTAGTTCACGCCGCCAATGATAAACCTATAAAAATCGCGGCAGCGGTTTACGGGTTGAAGGCCGAGTTTATGCAACTTTGGACGGCGGCGTTGAACAAGCATCCCGCGGTGAAGAGTGGTCTAGCCAAGGTGACCGTGTTCGATGGGAAGTATGACGCCAATACGCAAAATGATCAGTTCGATACGATGATCACTCAGAAGTACGACGCGATCATCTTTGTACCGATCGATATTCAGGCTGGTGCCAAAGCGGTGGAAAAAGCTAATGAGGCTAAGATCCCGGTGATTGGCTCAAACACCCGGGTTAATAGTGATTTGTTGACAGCCTACATTGGCTCCAATGACGTGCTGTCCGGCAAGATGGAAGCCGAAGCCGTGCTGAGCAAAATGGGGAACAAGGGCAATGTGGTGATTATCGAGGGGCCGATCGGACAATCGGCCCAGATCGAGCGGCGAAAAGGAAATCTCGAAGCGGTTAAGGCGCAGCCGGACGTCAAGATATTAGAGATGAAGACCGCGAATTGGTCGCGGGCCGAAGCGTTAACTTTGACGGAGGATTGGCTGACCTCACATAAAGGTCAGATCAAAGGCATAATCGGTCAGAATGACGAGATGGCGTTGGGAGCGATCCAAGCGATTAAGCAAGCTGGTCTAAATCTCGGTGACTTCGACATTGCCGGGATCGATGGAGTGACGGATGCGTTGCTGGCGGTTAAACGCGGGGAAATGACCAGCATTTTGCAGGATGCGAACGCCCAAGCCCAAGGCGCGCTGGATCTGGCCTTGCATGCGGTTCTCGGTGATTCCTATCAACCACAGTCGCCGATCTGGCAACAGTATGCCCAAGGCATGCCCTGGAACGGGGGCAAAGACAAAGTCTATAATGTGCCTTGGACTCCGGTCACGGCCGAGAACGTCGATGCGCTCCTTAAAGACCGTCAGGAGTCCCAGAAATAGTTAATTGCCACTATCACGCCTGGTGTCCGGGAGCTGCGGGCTCTCCGGACGCTAGCGCAGAGGAACACACTTATGGAGTTTACTGGTTACGATAAGTCGTTTGGCTTAACCGATAAGGTCAGCTTGATCACCGGCGGCGCTGCTGGGATTGGCCGCGCGATAGCAACCTTATTTTCGGAAAAAGGAGCGAAGCTCGTTCTCGCCGACCTCAACCCGGATATAGCAAAAATCGCCCCAGAGATTTGTCGCGACCCGAGTCGCCTGGTGACGGTCACCGCTGACCTGACGATCGCAGGCGATCGGGAGCGGGTCGTAGAGGAGGCGATCAACCGCTTTGGGCGAATCGATGTCCTGGTCAATAACGCTGGCATTGTTCTCTTGGAAGATGCTTTGAATTTATCCGAAGACTACTGGGATCGGACGATGGCGGTTAATCTGCGCGTGCCTTTCTTTCTGGCGCAACGCGTCGCTCGCGAGATGGCAAAAAGCGGCGGGGGCAGAATCGTGAATTTAGCCTCTCAAGCCGGGGTGATAGCATTGGATAAGCACGTTGCTTATTGCGCGGGCAAGGCCGCCATTATCAGTATGACCAAGGTTCTCGCCTTGGAATGGGCGCGTTTCAATATTCAGACAAACGCAATCTCCCCGACGGTGGTGCTCACCGAACTAGGACGCAAGGCCTGGGCCGGCGAGGTCGGCGAACAGATGAAAAAGAAAATTCCGAACGGACGTTTTGCTTACCCCGAAGAGATTGCCGCTTGCGCTTTATTCTTAGCGAGTGATGCCGCTGCCATGATCAACGGTGAGAACCTGGTAATCGATGGGGGCTACACGATCCAATAAGGCTCACCCGAACGCACAAAGACACTAAGTTGAGAAGAAGGGATGCAAAAGAATACATCGGTGAAACCGATTGCGGTCGGGGCAGACGACGCGGCCTATGATCTGAAAACAGCCATCGTAGAGCACCTGAAATCAAAGGGGATTGCCGTGGAAGATTACGGAATTCACGATCCAGCCGCTGATACGATTTATCCGGATGTAGCGTTAGTGGTCGCCCAAGCGGTCAGCGCCGGAAGACATGATCGAGCTATTTTAATGTGTGGGACTGGGATCGGTGTCGCTATTACCGCTAACAAAGTCCCGGGAATTCGCGCAGCGGTCTGTCATGACGCCTATTCGGTCGAACGTTCCCGTAAAAGTAACGACTGCCAAATTATGACGCTCGGAGGCAGAGTCATAGCGCCGGAGGCTGCCAAACTCCTGGTTGATATTTGGTTAGCTTCAGAGTTTCAGGCAGGCCGGTCCGCTCCCAAAGTGGCGCGAATCAACGAAATTGAAGAACAGTTTAAATCAACCCCAACCGCTTAAGGACTAATGCAACGAATTATCAATGATCCGAATCTGGTAGTTGAGGACATGTTACAAGGGTTTATCAAGTCGCATCCGTACTTGGTACTACCGTTGGCAGAAAATCCTCGGGTATTGCAATACGTCCACGCGCCGATCAAAGGGAAGGTCGGAGTAGTGACCGGTGGCGGGTCGGGTCATAAACCAGCCTTCATCGGTTACATCGGCCGGAACCTGTGCGACGCGGTGGCCGTCGGCGAAATCTTCAGTTCGCCTTCTGCGCAAGCGTTTCTAGACGCATTCAAAGCGGCAGACGGCGGCGCGGGAGTTGCCTGTCTGTACGGGAACTATGCGGGCGACAACCTGAATGTGAAGATGGCCAGACAAATGGCCGCAGCGGCTGGGATCGAAGTTAAGACGGTGGTAGCGAACGACGACGTGGCATCCGCTTCGAAAAACGAGGCAGCTAAGCGTCGTGGAGTCGCCGGAGAGGTATTAATGTGGAAGGCCGGCGGAGGAAAGGCTGCGCTGGGTGGTTCTCTGGACGAGGTAATTGCTGCCGCGCAAAAGGCCATTGATAATACGCGGAGCATTGGCGTCGGTTTGACGGCGTGTACGATTCCGGCAGCCGGCAAACCGAACTTCTCCATTGATCCCGGCAAAATGGAGTTCGGTATCGGGCATCATGGTGAGCCCGGAGTGGAGATCACCGATTTAAAATCGGCGAACGAAATTGCCGCTCTGGCCCTTGATCATATTCTTCCGGATCTTCCCTTCCAATCCGGCGACGAAGTCGTGGTTCTCGTTTCAGGATTGGGCGCGACTCCGGTTATGGAACTCTATATCGCCTTCAACAAGATGTATGACTTGCTTGGGGAAGCGAAGATCAAGGTGCACCGTGCTTATGTGGGGAACTATTTCACCTCGTTGGAGATGATGGGAATTACCTTCACGCTGATGAAACTCGACCAGGAGCTAAAATCGTTAGTGGACCTGGAAGCGGACAGTATGGGGTTGAAACAGTTCGCGCGCACTTAATGAACCGAATGAGTCCGGATCGTAGTCACAATGAACGCTTACCCGAGTTCTGAAGGCCGCGTCTTGGTGTTGGCGCTGGTTGACTTAATTGAAGGAAAGAAAGGCTATCTGAGCGAGATCGACGGCCAAATCGGGGATGGGGACCACGGAATTAATATGGCCAAAGGTTTTGCGCTGGTTAGGACCAGACTGGGTGACCGGCAGGTTTCTGTCAGTGAAGGAATGGCATTGATCGGCCAGACGTTATTGACCGAAATCGGCGGATCTATGGGGCCGCTCTACGGCACCTTCTTCCTACAAATGAGTTTGAGAGCTAAAGGCGAGCCCGGGATCAACGAAAAAGTATTCGGGGAGATGTTGGGGGCGGCTCGCAGCAACCTGGAAGAGCTAGGCGGAGCGAAGGTGGGCGACAAAACCATCATGGATGTCCTCATACCGGCGGCGGATGCTTATCAAGTGACGATTACGAAAGGGGCCTCGTTCAAAGAAGCGCTGGAGGCGATGGCGACAGCCGCTGAAAACGGAAAAGAGTCTACGCGCGACTTGGTAGCCAAGATCGGCCGGGCGAGCCGGTTGGGGGAGAGATCGCGCGGCGTGCTCGACGCCGGAGCGACTTCGGGAGCGTTGATCTTGCAGACGATGGCTGCGGTCTTCGAGAGCGCGTTACGGGAGAGGGAATAGCCGCGAAGAGCGCAAAGATCACAAAGGCTAGCGGTGGCATTCGCCTGAGCAATCAACAGAATCGATCTGGATCGTGGAATGGGTAATACCGTAGCCGCTTTTCAGGATCAAAACGACGACCAAGACCGACAGGATAGGGTCGATGGGCGACCAGCCCGTCAACAGAGCGGCAATAGCGACCACGAGCATCGGGCTGCCGAGAACTTCTACCGGAGCAGTGAAACGTCGAATCGCCTCGATGATAATCCAGCCGGTCCGAGCTACCGGTAGTACTACGGTAGCGAGCTAACCCTCCTAGGGTTACTGCACCCTCTCAAGGCAGGTGCACGGGTCGAGCGGCTGTGGTTCAGCGAAACCTACGGGTAGGATTTACGTCGCTGCGTTATTGGTTCAGCGCCGTCACCACGGCACGGATCGCGACCGGGTTTGTGACGAGGTCGACGTGGCCAAGCCCTGGCAGTATCGTCACGGGAAGATCCTTGCGGTCGGCATCAAAAACCGATGCGAACTTGTCAGGCAGAAAAAATTCGTCCTTTTCGCCGACCAAAACCTGCATCGGTTTTGAAACGGCGCGGATATCAGCCGCGTAATCTTCATCCGGCTGGAAGTTTAAGAGCATCCGCCAGGAATACGAACTTGTAACGAAGGCCTTATCCGGTGGCACCGCGAAATAAATGACCGGTAGCCAATCGAAAGCATGAATGCCGGCGCTGTTGAGCATTCCCAGACCGATCATCCGCTGAACCGCTGGCGCCGCCCACACCTGCTTCTCTTCGGGTGCCTGACCGGCCGGCCCGTCTTCTCGTTCCGTTGGGGCATCGTACCGAAGAAAAGGAGCCAGCAGTAGGTAGCGTTCGAAAGATTGGCCAAGCGGTCCGGCGGCGATGCGCAACGCAAAGCCTCCTCCGGACGAAAACCCGACTAGAGCCCATTTCGCGTTCGGATGGTGCGGATGCATGGCATTGACAAAATCGGCCACATCGTCATCGAGTTGGCCGGTATAGGCCACGTCGCCGTGTGGTTGATTATCGCCGTGGCCTCGTAAGTCCGGTACATAGACGGTGAAGCCGGCTTCCTGCAAAGCTTTCGCCATCGTGTGCATGCTCGAGCTGCTCCCAGCCGAGCCATGGATCAGAAGTACCATCAGTCGTTCGCCGGCGGCGTACGTTCGATACGAGAGCGAAGCCCCGTCGCGTGCCAAGTAATGTTCGAGCGTTGGCAGTCCGGCAAAGTCAATTGAATCGAACGGTTGTACCACCGACGCTAGTGGCTTCGGAGGGGTCGCGGCCCCAAAGATCAATAGGTAAGCGATGCCGCCGCCGATGACGAGGATAACCATGGCGAGACAAATAGCGATTACGGTGATAGCTCGCCTCACCCTTCTCTTTTACTCAAAAGCCAACGACGATATCAACCTAGATAGTGTCGGGTGTTGTGATCAGCGGCATTCGCCCGAACAATCAACACAATCAATCTGGATCGTGGAATGGGTAATTCCGTAGCGTTGTTTGAGGCGCTCATTGATTGCGGGTATGATCAATGTGGGATCGCTATCGGGTGCGCATCGGACATGCAAGGTTACCAGGGGCTGTTCCGCGGTCAGAGACCAGGCATGAACGTGGTGCACCTCGGCGACCGCCGGCAGCGTAGCCACCAAGTCGGCACTCAATCCAGCGATATCAAGGCCTGCTGGTGTGCCTTCGAGCAAAATCTGTGACGACGATTTCACGATCTGGGCAGCGCTTTTCAAGATCAAAACGGCGACCAAGACCGACAGGAGTGGGTCGATTGGCGACCAGCCGGTTAGAAGAATGATACCGGCGGCAACAATCGCCACCACAAACCCGAGTAGATCTCCGAGCACATGCAGCCAAGCGCTGCGCATATTTAGATTTTCTCGATTCCCGCCGTTCAGAATGAGAAAGGCGACGATGTTCGACAACAGACCGGCAATAGCCACCACGAGCATTGGGCCGCCGAGAACTTCTACCGGAGCAGCGAAACGTCGAATCGCCTCGATGATAATCCAGCCGGCAATCGCGAACAGGGTGCAGCCATTAACGAAAGCAACTAACACCTCAAGTCGTTTATAGCCGTAAGTGCGTTCGGCATCTGCCGCCCGTTTCCCAAGACGCAATGCGGCCCAACTCATCCCCAGGGCCGCCGCATCAGATACCATGTGACCGGCATCGGCCAACAACGCCAATGACCCAGCCATGATCCCGCCGGCTACCTCGACCAACATGAAGCTGAAAATCACGATGAACGCCCAACCGATGCGTCCCTCATCCGTCGTCGCAGCTCCATGGCTATGTCCGTGGTGATGATCATGGTGATCGTCGCCGGGCTCAGCTTCGGTTGAGCCATAAAGGTCGGGGTGTTTGTGATCGTGAGTTTCCAAGTGTAGCTAAGCTATGCCTTCGGAGCGATTTCCGGTCAATCCCGGACATGCAGCCATCCCAAAACCCCAGCCAGGGTGGGGAGCGGACCTGGGCTTATTTTCGGGGCGCTAACTTCGAAACCTCCTCCAATTTCTCTGCCAGCCACATCTTTAATAGCGACTGATAAGGAACATCTCGCTTGTTCGCCTCCTTGATGCGACCACCGACAGACAGCACACTAGCCTAGTCGCAGCTTTACCCTATGGCAGTCCCCACGGCCGCGCATCGAAAATGACTAGCGCAGTGATACGCTAAACGTCTTGGGGTTGCGGGTCCTCATTTCCGGGATGTAACCCGGGCCATACATCAATAAACTGTCGAGCACTAATTTTCGAACGGCGCGCGACTGAGACTTTAAAACAGCCGAAAAGAAATCGTCGCCTAGTCCGGCAAGGAGAAGTCCCAAAGTGACGTCGTGTACTTCGCCCGCCTCACCATCCATAGTAAACGACATTAGAGAGGATAATGCTCGCTGATCCTTATTCGTCGCGGCAACGACCAAGGCAGGATAGTCCGCTCGGTAGTATTTTAATGCCGACTCTACGGCTTCGTTATGCCGGTCCGGGGTGTTCTTTCCGTACCAATACCGCAAAGTTTGGAGATCTTTTTCTCCGAAACTAGGATTATCTCCTAAGCTGCCGTGCGGGGCCGTTACGCAACCGTTCAAGAAACCGATGCAACCGAAGAACAAAAGAAGGTAACGCAACATGTAGGATTGGAGATTCAATTCCGACGCCGCGATTTGCAAGCATATTCAAGCTAAGGCACGTATTCGATAGGGTCACGTCTTAACTGGAAACAGTCTTGTAGAGCGTAGCGAACTCCTGATATATCGCACCGCATAGCCCTGAGCGAGTAGTGCGTCTCGCTGCCATAGCGGGTTCGCCGTGCAAATCTATGCCGGTGCCGGTATCGAAGAAGTAGCATCCCGAAAGAGCTGGCGTAACCACTGATTTTGCGTGTCAGAATCGTGGCGCGGATGCCAAGCCATAAGGTAACGGAAACCCTGGAATTCGGAAGGTGGTTTCAATATTTTAACCTGTTGACGATCGATAGTAGACTCCGCCAATCGCCCGGGCACCGACAGAACTAGCGGAGTATCGGCAACCATCCTAAGAGCAACCGTGAAGTAGGGAACCGAGATAACGCAGTGCCTCTTTATTCCAAGCTGGGTAAGCAATCTTTCCGGAATTGTTTGCCGACCTCCGAGCACGCTCACTCCGATGTGATGGGCCGCCCGGTATTCCTTGAGCGTGATGCGATTTTTAAAAGGACTATCTTTAGAAACAACGCAGACAAACCGGTCATGGAATAGTATTTCATGTTCCAGGTGCGGCGGTAATGAGCCATCTTCCGCGTTCAAAAGGAGGTCGATTCGCCCGCGTTCCAAATCATCATGCGCTTCGTCGGTCCAAGGTCGAAATGAAAAGGACACCCGGTTCCAACTGGCGAACAGCTTGGCCAAAGTCGGACCGTACAACGCAGAGGCATTATCTGTAGCCGCAACCCGAAAATGCGCGGACTCGCGGTAGGGATCGAAGTTGCTTCCGGAGATGAGCCGGTCCAGACGAGGCAGAAACTGCGAAACTTCTCGCAGGAGAGCTTCACCTTTGGGAGTTAACACGTATTCGGTCGAGGTTCTAATGAGCAGATCGTCAGCGAACAGGTCTCTTAGTTTCTGAAGAGCGCGAGTCATCGACGGCTGCGTCAGGAAGAGGCGCTTAGCGGCTCGCGTAAGACTTCGCTCTTCTGCGAGCACAGTAAAGTAAACGAGAAGATTCAAATCAGCGTTACGGACCTGCGTCACACGTATGCCCATTATCAGCACTATGCATGCGACGGATGGATTACCAAACCCTATTGTTATAGATGCAATCAATCAACCTTACCGAGGAGTTATGAGTAAAACCGCCATCGTCACTGGAGGCTCGGGCGGCATTGGCAGGGCCGTCGTCCATCGCATGGCTGCAGACGGGTTCACGATCGTTGTCCATTACTCAGGCAACGCTCAACGAGCGGAAGAGGTGGTTAAGGAAGTCGCCTGCCAAGGCGGACAGGCGATCGCAATCGCCGCAGATATAGGCGATCAAAAGGCGGTTGCGGCTCTCTTCACAGAGACGAAGAGCTCGTTTGCAACCATCGACGTCGTCGTCAATACGGCCGGAATAATGCCGCTTTCACCTATCGAGACGGGGAACATGGAAACGTTCGATAAGGTCATCGAAACCAATCTTCGCGGAACATTTCTCATCATGTCGCGGGCGGCCCAGCACGTTTCTAAAGGAGGGCGGATTATCGTGTTCTCCAGCAGTGTGCTGGCCAAGTCCTTCCCTAACTATGGTCCTTACATCGCCTCCAAGGCAGGGGCGGAAGGTCTCGTTCCTGTGCTGGCCAATGAGTTGCGCGGCCGTGAAATTACCGTGAATGCCATAGCTCCCGGACCAGTCGCCACCCCGCTCTTCCTCATGGGAAAATCCAACGAGCAAATCGAGGGCTTTAAGAAAATGGTTCCTCTCGAGCGTCTCGGGCAGCCAGAGGATATCGCCGGCATCGTCTCGTTCCTTGCGGGTCCTGACGGGGCTTGGGTCAATGCCCAGACCTTGCGGGCAAACGGTGGATTTGCCTAAGACCAGCGAATCGATAGCAACCCTATCACTGGGCTTCACCGTTTTCTAAAAGCCACACTAACAACTGGAAGGAAAGGTATTGAAATACATCATCGTGATCACCGGAGCGGCGAGCGGATTTGGTGAACTCACCGCCCGGGCCTTAGCGAAGGCGGGACATACCGTTTATGCCAGCATGCGGGAAACCGCTGGCCGGAATAAGGAACCAGTGGAATCAGCGGCTCAGTTTGCAGCTGAGAACAACGTCGATCTAAGAACGATCGAGCTGGATGTATCGTCGAAAGAATCCGTCGATGCAGCAATTGGGAGGATCGTGGCCGACCATGGCCGATTGGATGTTGTGATTCACAATGCAGGCCACATGGTTTTTGGTCCCGCCGAAGCCTTTACTCCTGAACAGCTCGCCGAACTCTACGACATCAACGTCTTGAGTACGCAGCGGGTAAATCGGGCCGCACTCCCCCAGTTGCGCAGGCAAAGGCATGGCCTGATCATCTGGGTCTCCAACAGCAGCTGCGCCGGCGGTACACCACCGTACCTCGCTCCCTACTTTGCGGCAAAGGCGGGTATGGATGCGATGGCGGTTGTTTATGCCCGCGAACTCACTCGCTGGGGTATCGAGACTTCCATTGTGGTTCCGGGCGCCTTTACGGGAGGCACAAACCACTTTGCCCATTCGGGAAGACCGGCCGATAAAGTGCGCGTCGCCGAGTACGAGTCAGGTCCCTACCAGGGATTTGCTGAAGACGTGATGAAGGGTTTCGCTTCTATCGTCCCTCCAGATGCCGACGCGTCGGCCGTCGGAGAAGCGATTGTGAAACTTGTCGACACTCCATTTGGCAAGCGCCCCTTTCGCGTCCATATCGATCCGGCTCAGGATGGTGCCGAGATAGTTAACATGGTCTGCGATCGGGTTCGTGCAGAGCTACTGCGGCGTATCGGCCTGGCGGATATCCTGACGCCCGCAAAGCTCGTATAGACGACGAACTATTTACTCCTTTGCTTTGACGGCACTGCCGACCATTCTAGACAGCTGGCGAAGGTCTTAGGCGTCGCGCAAGGTACTGTTTCGAAGATCATGACGGGCGCGCGGTCGATCACCGTGGATCACGCCAAGCGTGTGTCCCGATATTTCAAGATGGCTCCTGAAGCGTTTTTGGATCTCGATGATCCGGGATGAGGGCTCAACTTGCAGGAGACGCCTACGGTTTTCTGAGGCGCGCTCAGCACGGATTCTGATGCCCTTGTAGGGCATGTCTTATTGAAACCTGATTCCGGTTCAACCCTGGGCTAGGCTCTCTTGCCGGTTCCGGGCTAGAAACACAGCGTCTGGCAGACAAAACGGTCCTCCCGACGGAATGGTGATCGGGCGGCGACCCGGTAAATGCCTGCCGGAATTCTACTTGAACTCCTGTATCCTTTCCATCAGGCGCGTTCGTCTAGTCGGTTAGGACACGGCCCTCTCAAGGCCGGTGCACGAGTTCGAGTCCCGTACGCTTTCCTCTAGAGCAAAATGCTGTCGCCCTTGTGTCGTCCTAAAAATGACGGCTGAGGCCGGAAGATATGACCATGTGCCCCGATCGGCATGGGGGGGCGGAGTGATTCTTAATTTTTTGCTTCTAGCGATATGGGCTGCCCCTCATTGCGAGCGGGTAAAGATATCGGTTCCTTCAATTTACGCGGTCAGCGGAAGGGATGACTGATTCCGCCGTTAATCGCTCGATGATGGGACATCGACAATCTCAACCCGAATTCCGGATTGTTCTAGCT
>Ga0185299_10000765_pt1 | contig 77279 bp, 78 predicted proteins | sample PaiPotPPA55metaG_FD_128002 | JGI IMG/M metagenome (GOLD analysis project Ga0185299, IMG submission 128002) | Iron sulfur acid spring bacterial and archeal communities from Banff, Canada, to study Microbial Dark Matter (Phase II) - Paint Pots PPA... ...
GTGCCTCCTCTTTATATTGATCGCTGTAGCTCGCCTTGCTGCGAGCCGGCTTCCTTAACTGCGTCTTCATGTGGGTTCCTCGGGTTTTTACCCTTAGCCCACTGTCCGTCAATTCAATGCAACCCTACATCTATACTTTTGACATTCGCGAGTGCGGCTCGCGGGACTACGGACTACTGACCACCGGACAACCAAAAGAAGCTGGGAGAGGGGAGCAAGGGGGTCAGAAGGCTGGGACGTACGAATCCTCGGTTTTCACCAAAACCGAGTCGCCGGCTTCCCTAGTCGATTCGCGTCTTCGCGCTCACGCACTCCCGCCGTAAAATTCGCTCCCGCGAACCGCATGGCGCAGTTGCCGCGACTGGTGCAGGTTGAACGATGTCGATGCCGATTCAGAGTCTTCACATTGGGATGCACGTCCGGCACCCGCAATACGGGGTCGGTGAGGTGAAATCGCTCACCGAGCTCACTGCTGAGATCTCCTTCGATGATGCGCGGCGGACGATCGCTCCCGCGTCGAGCGAGCTCACCCCGGCGGAGCCGACCGCAGCGGTGTCCGAGCTGCAGGTGCCACTGAGCAATTTCATCCGCGAGACTGCGCACGTTATCGTGGAAGCGCTCGGGCTGGAGAAAGATGACACGATTGTGCAAGGCCTAGCGAACCGATGGCAAAGGGGCACCCTCGTCCTGCGCCCGGCTGATGCGTCGGTGCAGGCGAAGGAAGTGCCCTTGGAGACGTTCTTTCACAAGATCGTGATGATACGCAACAACCTGCGCGTGCTCGAGCAGAAGGTGAACGCGAGCGATAAACTCACTGACGCAGACAAGGTTGACCTGCAGCAATACATCACGCGCTGCTATGGCTCGCTGACCACGTTCAATATCCTATTCAAGAAGAAAGAGGATCAATTCTGAACAAAGTGATCAGTGACAAGTGACGGGTGACCAGCAAAAGAAGCCGGGAGCTGGGAGCAGGGAGCGAAGAGCGAAGCGGTAAGGGCAAAGGAGCAAGGAGCCGGGAGCTTGGGGCGCGGATTCAGAATGACTACTGAAAACTACGCTCTAGCCGCGCAAGCGCACGACTTTCCGTTTGACGTCTGATTTCTGTCTCGATCGCCCGCGGCGCGGACGCGTAAGGGAGAGCCAGAAAGCATCGAGCGGGGAGCAGGGAGCGACTACTGAAACGCTCAGACGGCGCGGACGCGCGCCCAAAGGGCGCGAATCCTCGTCGCCTAAATATTAATGGTGATCGTCGTCGTGGTGGTCATGGTGCTGGTGATGCTCGTTAACATGTTCACGGCGAAATTCGCCATGACGCTCGTAGCGCCCATGAACCCAGCGGCCGTGCTCGCGATGGCCAGCTATCCATACCCATTCGTATCCGCCGTCCCAATAGCTGGGACCGTCGTAATACGGTCGATCGCCAATATCGATGTTAAGACTGATTGCTTTAGCGCTTGGGTTAATCAGCAGGCCTGCCGCCATCAGAGCGCTCAGTATTATTAAAACTTTCTTTTTCATATTACGATTGTATCGCACGGCGACGGTTCGGCAGCCTGATTAATTTTAAGGACGATTTTCGCCCCGGCGAGGCGGTAAGCGGTAAGGGCCGCTCTAGCGGCGTTGAGAAGTTGAGTTGTTGGGAAGTTGAGCGGTTGAGGAGTTGAGCGGAGGAGATGTTACGCTCCCGCTAGTTCGCGCAGAATGTTGACTCGCGATCTCCCGATTCGCTCAGTCGCCGCGCCAGGCGACCAACGCAGTCTATCCGCTGGCTTCCCAGCTCAGCGTATTCCCTTAATATTAGATTGCCGCAGAGCGGCATGAATTCAACATTTGTGTTGATTCGCTGGGGTCGCGTATCGCTCGAAGCGACAAGAAGGTTAGAGGAACGAGATTGTCTTTTGGTTGCCCGTTGATCCACACTGCAGCTGGACATCACGGCTATGCGTCTCCCCGTCCACGGATAGAATAATTTTCGCGGGACCCTCGAAATCATCAGCCTCCTCCAGCATAAGAAAATCGGGGCCAAGTTGGGAGGCTTGGAATTTCGAGCCGTCCCGCAGGACATGCATTTTCACGTCAGCTGAATGTCCCGTTTGATTGCCTGTCATGGATGAAGAACTGGAAAATTTCGCTCGGCAATATGCGCTCAGGCGCAATATCACACTGGGCGATCGCTTAGCAAAACCAGAAACAGGGTCGTATCTAAACATTTAACATTTGGAACTGAAATCTGAAACGCGGAAAGCTGAAACGCGGAGCGACCACGGATTACACCGATAACGCTGATAGGAAAAGCGTGGAGCAGGGAGCGAAAGCGGAAAAACTGAAACCCTGACAAGCTTAATGGAGCGTTTGGGACACGGGGAAAGGAGATGGGTCAGATCTTCACTTTTGACATTTCATTCCACAAGACGCGCTGCTCGAAAGACCGGCTGGCCTAAAGGCGGATAGGGCTTGAGCAAATAAGCCGTTCGAGTTGACGAACGATTTCTCAACTTCGACGATGGCCGCATGCGCCCTGAAACTATTTTTGAGGTCCAGCGGCTTTTCCCACAAATCTATCTCGCCTGTCACGTCGATCACGTCCGCGCCGCATCGACTTCCTGGAGCCTTTCTTCCCACGATGCTTCCATCCTCGCGCACCTTGATCGCGAGAACGCGATCAGTCCTCGCGCGCTGGCGGCGCACCTCAGCGTGGCCGCTTCCACACTTTCCGGCGCCATCGCGCGCCTGAGTCGCCTTGGTTACCTGGCGAGCGAACCCTCGCCTTCGGACAAACGAAAGCGCGACCTGCGGCTAACGGCTCGCGGCGCAAAGGCGATCGCTTTCACATCGGTCCTGGATGAAAGCCGGGTCCGCGAGCTATTGAGCCTGCTTAATCCACAAGAACGTATTACTGCGCTGCACGGACTCCAACTCCTGGCGCGGGCAGCACGTCAAATGAAACGCCCAAGATGAAACTAATCCTCCTCATCGTAGTTTTCGTTTTCATTATCGTCGCCGTGGTCCTTTTCATCGGCGCCATTCTGCCGAAAAATCACGTCGTATCTCGACAAGTAATTCTTCATCGATCGCCAGACGAGACCTATCGGACCGTGCGGGATTTCAGCGCCGCCCCGAGCTGGCGCCCGGATGTCGAGCGGGTCGAAATGATCGCGACGGCGGATAATCACGTTCAGTTTCGTGAGCACGCGAAGCACGGCGCAGTCACCTATGACTTGATCGAGGACCAACCCGGCGAAAAAATGGTTACCCGCATCGCCGATCTGAATCTTGGTTATTCGGGCAGTTGGACGTTCACTTTTACGAAAGCGGCGGCCGGCACGCGTGTTCAGATCACGGAGGCTGGGGAGGTTTCAAATATACTCTTCCGGTTCATGTCGCGTTTCGTCTTCGGGCAAAGCACCACGATCGAGAAATACCTGGTCGCCTTGGGAAAGAAATTTGGCGAGGACGTTTTGCCGCAGCCTTAACGGCATTTGTTCTCAACATTGGAAAAGCAAAGCGGGGTCGTATCCTGCGCCGAAGCGATGAGCTCGCTGCAGCGAGTCCGTCCAAACGGCGGACTTGGAGCACGGAACGATCCGCCTTTGCCCCCAGTCGACCGCAATTGTTAAAATGCGGAACGAGCAACTGTGAGTTGCACTGACCTGCGGCGTGCGAGAGCATTTTGACTGAATGTTTCGACGCAGATCCGGGCTGGTCATTTTGCTTTGTCTGATCGTCATTTCGTTCTTCGGGGTCCTGGCCGTCAGTGCATCGATGTTTCCGAAAGGCTATGACTGGCGCTACCGCGTAATTTCCAGTCTTATTTCTCCACGCGATAATCCGCAACATTACCGGATCGCTGCCTGTGGATTGATATTGACCGGACTATTCATGCTTCCATTCGCTCAACACCTGAACCGACGCCTTGCCCCGGTAGCAAGGATTGGCGCGCGCATGGCCGGCGGCGCGTTCCTGTTGGGAATCGTTGCGCTGATCGCCGATTGTTTCGTCGTGCCACAACACGTCCATGCGACCTTAGGGATCCGGCGGTTCCACGAGTTTCTCGCGCGGTCATCGGCGGGATTCTTAGCCCTCGGGATGTTGAGTGGCTGCTGGTGCGCCTGGAAAGGAAGTGGCCGCGCCTTGCCGCGATCATTGTTTTGGATCTGGGCGGCCGCGACTGTGCTACCGCTAACGGGAGTAATTTGCAGTGAAGCATTGCTCCTGGTCTCGCGGTTTTATCCGAGGCTCTCACACCCAATCAGGCACGCGCTTCGTCACTCGGTATTTTGGCACCTTGGATTTTGGGAATGGATCGGCGCCGTCGCGGTTTTTGTGTTTTTATGCGCGGCGACCTTTTTTATTCCAGCGCCAGAAGGTGTCCGGACCAGGGAGCTCACATGAAGAAAAGGTCTCTTCCATCGGCAACCGCGAAACTCGCGACGGCGATTGTCGGCATCTGGAAACTCAAGTCGCGCGAAGATGTCGATGCTAACGGTAAGGTCCACATCGATCCGTTTCTTGGCCCCAACCCGCTCGGCATTCTTTGCTTTGGGAAAACGCATTTCTCAGCCCAGTTCATGAAGCACGATCGTTCGGAGCAGGAAACGGTGCTGCAGCCAGTCCAGGCGAAAAATAACACTGCCCGTGTGTACGGATACGATGCTTACTTCGGCGTCTATGGCGTGGATGAAGTCAAAGGCACTCTCACCACGCGTCTGGAAGGCGCGATTTCTCCGGCTAATATTGGCGACACTTATGTTAGAAAGGTGCGGGTGATGGGTGACGAACTAATCGTCCAATTACAGACCACCACGCTCGATGGCATACCGATAACGCGCACCAATACGTTTTCGCGAATAGCCTGAAAGGGAAAAGAGGTCAGAGCGTACTATCGACACTCAAGAAAAAACCGGGGCATAAAATAGGGAAACAGAAACGGGGATCGAGCAATTCAAGGTCCCGACATCATCGCCGCCAAAATCGTAGGGGAGAGAAAATCGGGGTCGTATCTAAACATTTGACATTTGCGGCCGAAGGCCGCGTTGAGTTGTTGAGAAGTTGAGCTGTTGAGCAGAAGAAAAGCTGACAACTGAAATGGCCGCGCCGTAGAACAGAAAGCAATTCGTTCCAACAGAAAACGGCGTGCCGAGTGATCATCCGTCTCCGTAAAATGCCACGACGTGACGGGCGACGCGCTTTTTTTCTATTTGCGGCATCTCGCTGTCGGTTTAAGCACCTCGCCTTTGGCGTCACAAGAGCTTGATTGCCGCAGGGGGCTCTTTAGCATCGGAGTATGCCGAAGTATTGGCGCATCTCGGATCGCGCCATTCGAAACGGACAGCCGAGCAGCACCGAACAGGGACCGCTCACGTATTGGACGGCCGACAATCTGGCTAACGATGGAACGATTGTCTGGCAGAAGGTCACGCAGAATCAGTTTCAGACACAGTTGAAAGCGGCCGCGGCCGCGTTTCCGCCGATCGATCCGAATGCGCATGAGGATCAACCTCACGTCACGTTTTTCGTGCACGGTTTCAACGTAGGGTGGGCCGCTTCGTCCGCTAGTTATCTCAATCTCTGCAACCGGGCTATTTACAGGAGGCACGAGCATGGGCCTGTGCGTTAGCTTTGACTGGCCGTCCTACGGCAATGTCCTAGGCTATTATCCAGATCGTGCACACGCGCGCGCGTGTGCTCAGGACCTCACGACGATCTTATCCACGCTGTATGACTACCTGCTGGATAACCAGGCCGCTGCAGTCAGGAACCCAGACAACGCATGCAAAGCAAAGGTGTCGATGATCTCCCACAGTATGGGCAATTACGTACTGCAAAAAGCGATGGCCGCAGCTTGGACTCGGAAAAATCAGCCGCTACTGGCAAGTTTATTAAACCAGCTCATTATGGCTGCTGCAGATGTGGACAATGATCTGTTCGATGCAGGAGCGCCCGATAACGGTGACGGCAACGCAATCGCGAATCTGACTTACCGGATCACGGCGCTCTACAGCGGCAAAGATGCTGTCTTAGGAATGTCAGCTGGCTTAAAACATTTCGGCACGCGTCGTCTCGGCCGGGCCGGGCTAGCGCATGATCCTCCTTTGGTCACGCAACCACCCGAAACCGATAACGTGTGGGATGTGGATTGCTCGAGTTTCTTTGCACCGGATATCAGCGGCGAGAACATCCACGGTGCTTATTTCGTCACGGACGGTACCATCGAATTGATGCGTCAGATTCTTCGCGGCATAGATCGCAGCGTTCTGGTGACGACAGAGGCGACAATCGGCTCCGCTGACAAAAGATTCGTTCCTCCGAGCTGAGGGAAAGGAAAGAATGGGGAGCGAGGGCGAAGCGGTAAGGGGTAAGCGGTAAGGGCGAAGAGCGCGGTTCGCGTGGCGCGAACTTTACGGCGGGAGGCCGTGAGGTCTTTGCGAATCGGCCTAGGGAAGCCGTCGACTCGGTTTTGGTGAAAACCGAGAGAGCTAAGAGCTCGCCGCAGCGAGTCCGTCCAAACGGCGGACGAGGAGCAAGGGACGAAACTGATCGCCAATTGCCAATTACAACGCCGAAATCGGTTCAGAGCGGCGTTTTGACGCCGCAGGCGCGGACGGCGCACCAGCCAACCCACGATTCAAAAGCGCAGAAGAGCCCGATCAGAATAAAGATCGCCGCGAGCAGGCGTGAATCCGACAGCAGGCACGCGCCAGCCAGCAAAAAAGCGACCGCGATGCCTCCCCGCGCCGCGCGGCCTTTGTTATCGATGTTCTGTTTAATCGTCGAGGGCTCGCAACACGAAGTAGTGAAAGAGAATCAACAAACTCATGTAATGTTGAGACGTTGAGGTGTTGAGATGACTGCCGGCACACAGCCATGGCCCAGAGTCCCAGTTATCTCAAAGTTCCGGCAAATGCGCTGGCCAGGAAAAACAGCGGCCCCAAGGCCAGGACGATGATTCCAAAAGCAACCAGCTCGGGCAAATAGTCGGGCTTTGTGCGGTAGGCGTAGCGATCAGTGATAAAACGACGGATGCGTATTCGCATCGGTGTTGTGCTTTTCATAGCATCACTGGAACTGGACAACCGTTTGGCCGCAAGCGCTTTCACTTGAAAGTAACGCGTTTGTCACCGTTCTCCGGTAAGACGAGAACCGGCAAGAGCCAAATTGTCTCGACGGAGGAGCGGAGAGCGAGGAGGAAGCGAAAGGGAAATCGGGGTCGTATCTAAACATTACGCTCCCGCTAGTGCATCCATAATGTTCCCTGGATATAGGCTGCCGCAGAGCGGCATGATTCAACATTTGCGGCCGAAGGCCGCGTTGAGTCGTTGAGAAGTTGAGACGTTTAGGGGAGCGCAGAATGTCGATCTTTTGCTTGATCGAATCACGATGTTGTGTCGCAATAGCGGCCAATTCAATAAATCGAAAGGAACACCATGCTCTGGACGATAGTTGTTATCCTGCTAGTGCTCTGGCTTCTTGGCTTCCTCGGCCACGTCGGCGGCGGTCTAATCCATCTCCTCCTCGTGATTGCCGTCATCGTCGTAATCATTAACCTGATCCAAGGCAGACGAGGACTCTGAGGAGAAGTTGAGGAGTTGAGGGGCGTTCCGAAAACTAAAAGCGGAAAAACGGGAAACGCTGACTACGGAACGTTAAGAAGTTGAGCGGGTTGAGGTCCGGGGGGCGGACTGCAAGAAGCGGGCCGCTTTTGGCAAAATCCGGCGCGCAGTTCATCATGCGCGGGCCGAGAGTTCACCATGAACGAACAAGTAATAAACCTGATTGTAAAGAAAACAGGGATCAGCCAGGAGAACGCCCAGAAGGCGGTCCTCGTGGTGTTTGATTTCCTGAAAACGAAATTGCCGGCGCCGATCGCCACCCAAGTGGATTCCTTCCTTAACACTGGAAGCGTAAACACGAGCGGGATGACCCAGCAAACGGGTGGTTTCGTGAAGAGCAAGGTCGAGGGAGTCCTCGCCGGGACAAGTTAATCGGTAGCGTATCAACGGCACGCTTGCCTGCTCCCCGCGCGACAACGCCCCCGGACTGGCAAGGGTGTCCGTCGATCTTGGAATAGTTCCATTTGGGACTGGAGTATTTGAACGAACAAAAAAGATCTTATGAACTCGAATGTTATCAGCCGCGCAGCATGTCTGGCGGAACTCACTTCCAATCCCAAATCCTTCTTCAACTGTCCAGATATGCACGGTGGTCCTGGCTTGCCCGAAGGCGGAGCCAAGCCCGAAGAGCGGGGAGCAGGGAGCATGGAGCTCGCCACGGCGAGCCTGTCCGAACGGCGGACAATGAGCGAAGAGTGAAGAGGAGTTTCGGATTGCAAAATCTCGAAGGCAGGCAGGAATCAGCGGCCAGCCGATAACGCTTTGCGGTCTGGTTATCGGTTAATCGTTATTAGTTAACGGTCGTTTGCTGTCGCGACCGGTTATCGGCTCGACTTTTCCGTTCTTCAGCGTCTCAGTTTTGTATCTCAGCAGCTCCCCGCTTGGTTTCAACAAACCTAGACGCCGGCTTACCTAAACCGACTGAAACTCGTTCGTTGCCCACACTCACTCGCTCCTACCCTCGTTGCTTTACCTTCTATGTCGCGCGTCCCACGCGCTCCATTCGCAAAAAGCTCGCGGCCTCCCGCCGTAAAGTTACGCTCCCGCTAGTTCGCGCAGAATGTTCCCTTGATATAGGGCCGCCGCAGAGCGGCATCGCTCGCGCCTGCGAACCGCAGCGCTCGACCGCTACCTCGCGGCTAATGCCAGTCCGGTCCGCCAGTCGGACGGACTCGTCCCGCGGCGAGCTCGGACCCGGTCATGTCGCGTGTCCCACAAGCTCCATTCCGTGTTTCCGCGTTTTAGCTCGCTAGTCAAGCGTAAGCAGAACGCGGCGTTATTTCGCCGCGTCCCACTTTTATAATCGCCCCCGACTTGGCGGTTGTCTGGTTTACGACATTCCCAACGATTCGAGCGTTGGCTCATCAATCGCCGCAGTCGCGTAGAGATTGTGGTCACGTTGATAGCTAGCCAGTGCCGCTTGGGTAACCGGTCCGAGCACGCCGTCTATCGTCCCCCGGTAGTAGCCCTGCGCTTGCAGCGTGGACTGAACATTAGCGATCACCTGATCGGGCGGCAGGTTGTTATAGGCGTAAATAGGACCATTATATGGGTAGTAGGCGAAGGCCGAATTGTAACCCCATGCCGGATACCAATAGTTGGCATTCCAAAAATACCAGCCACCGTTGATCAGAACGATGCGGTTGTAATGGCTGTGCCACCAGTTTTGATTGTGCCATTGGCCCCTGTAGTTCTGGAAGGCGCCGTACTTTTGGCCTTGCCAGTTCTGACTGCCCTGAATGCGATAGTTCCGGTTGAACTTCGCGCTCGCGATCTTCGGGTTAGGCGAATTTGAAAGAGCGAAGTGCTTGCTTGCTAGTTTTCCCTGGGTGCTCGACTGCGCGACCCGCACGTGGTTGTTCTGAGCGTTCAACGCGTGATTCTGGCCTCGGCCTGTCAATTGTGACGAGTTGTTTAGTTTCTGCTGCGAGGCAGTGTTCGAACTATGGAGGGTAGTTCCTACTTTCCCCTTGGTGTTGACTCGCACGTGGTTGTTCTGAGCGTTCAACGCGTGATTCTGTCCCCGGCCTGTCAATTGTGACGAGTTGTTTACTTTCGGTCGCGAGACCGTGCTCGTGCCATAATGCTTGCTCTGTGTCGTTATCTGCTGCCGCTGTTGGTGACTTTGCGGCTGACTCTGCGTCGCCTGCTGTTGCTTCTTGTTGTTACCCTGATCCGTCGCCTGGGCGACCAATGGGATCGCTAAGCAGCAAACCAATACGAAAAATAATCTCATAACTTTATGCCCCTTCTGGTTAATTGAACTGGAATCCGTTACGCCACCGGTCTTTGACCGGCCAATATCTTCTTCGTAGCACTTAATACCTTTTAGGTATGGCGGGCATTTCTTCCGCTGATGCATCGCAAGCGGCTTATGATGCGACCGAAGGTTTAAAATCGCGAACCAAACCTTGGCGACACACACTCGTTAGACTCGACTATTTAAGGCAGTCGAGTGTGAGAAATCGACAGAGGTGCGACGCGCGGAAATCGTCTAACGAACCAAGGTTGGTCGCTGCCTGTTGGCGTCGCCTACCGCTTTCCCGACGGCGCCTTGGCGGCTAAGACCTGTTGCTCTTTCTTCTGAGCCGCGCTGTTGGCTTTTGACTTTTGCTGTGCCTTCTTCTTCTGATTCGCTTTCGGAGATTTGTCACCCATGATGAGAAAGGCTCGTCTTGCAATCCGCAAAGTCAACGTGGCGTCGGCTCGGACTCGTTAGCGAAAGAATATCAAGTAAACGAGAACGCTTAGCACCACCGCGGTTATGATCATCGTCGCCAACTGTTTCGCATCAAAGAGTCGGGACGATGGAAACACCCTTAGTGGGACGGCACAATGACGGCAATGATGATCGAGGACGGAAAGCGCGTAGCCACAGGTGGGGCAGGATTCTAATGGCATATGACACTAATCGCAGACATCGACCTAATAGCGAGATGTATTGCCGAAGCGAGGAGCGAGGAGCGAGAAGAGCGAAGTGCGAAGTGCGAACCGGGCCTAACGAGTCGGAGAAAGCTCGCTTACTTTGTACTTGGGGTCTTTGACCTTTTCGCGGAGCGCTACGAAAAGGCGCCCGATCGCGATTTTGCTGGCACTATTGGCGATGAAGGCCGGAATCGCACCGCCGTTGTCCGTGTAGACGGTATAGGTGGCGCGCGTTTTGGTCGCGCCTTCTTCCGGCTCAAGCAGCCAGCCGCCTTCACAAAGGTTAACGCGGATGACGCCTTTCTTTTGCGCAGGACCGAGCTCATTAGCTGGTTCCCACTTGTTGAGATAAACCAGGCCGTTCGCTCCGGCCCACGAAGTCTCGCGAACGCGAAGAGTGTAATCGCGGTCGCGGCAAATCTTCGGTGAGAGACGCTGATACGTGATGATCGAGTCGCTTTCGCGTTTGATCAGGCGGCATTCCGTCATGAAAGGCATGAAACTCGAGTAGGCATCGATGTCGTCGATGACACCATGAACACTCGGGGCTGGTGCTTCGATCTCGCCCACCGCTTTGAACTCCTTCAACCGCGAACCGGGCCGCGGCCGACTGTAAAGAATGATGCCGTTGCTTTCGCTGGACAACGTCCAGCCGTCGCTCGGGCCAGAAGGGGCAGAGCCGGGGGACGCGAGACAGAAAGCGGGCGCGGCCAGAAGAAGCAGGAAGATCGCTGGAGAGCGGCCCTGTTGCATCCAACGATATTAGCAAATGATTTTGAAACTATAAATGAAGTATTGGGGGATCTGAGAAGCTTGGAGCGTAGAGCTTGCAGCGAGGAGGAAAGGGTGAAGCGGAAAGCAGTGGACGTAAAGCTTCGCCACGTCCCAAGGGAGAGGGAACTCTGAATAACTTGAAACACTGATGACGGAACGGTGAGAGAGCTCAGCGGCGCCTGGGAAGGACGGGCGCGACTGCGAAAAAGGCAATCGGGATAATAGCTACGGCCGCAGCGGCGGCTATGGTGAGAATGTTGATCGACAAGGCCAAAGTGGAATCACTCCATCGCACCAGCAGTGCAAACGACCCCGCGATCAGCAGAAGGCCAATCGCTGAAGCTTCAGCGATAATGAATCCGAGAATCTTGCTGCGACGCTGAGTAAACATTGTAAACATTGATTGTTAGTCAGCAGGTTAGCGGCCGTTGTCGGGATGAAACTTCCGGCAAACGTGGGAGTCGGCGAAGGTTCGTCGCAGTATATCAGGTGGCTGGAGTCTGGCCGCGGCAGCAAACCGCCGAAAAAGCGCAGCCCGGCGCCGGGCCGTTTCACAATGAGCCTGAGCGAAGTAAAGCGAGCTATTTTGCGATATTGTGAGTGTTGATTCCATATCTGCTTTCCAAACCCGGGAGAAAGTGGCCGAGTGGCAGATCAACCGAGCAGGAGCAGCCTACAGCACAAACAGACATTCCCTAATCTTAATTAGAGATCACAGGTCGGAAGCCAGAGATGAGAGATCTGACGACAGGAGGTGTTTTACGAGTAGATTGTGGTGTGCCGACATACATTTACGAGACCACCGATTCCACCAAACCGACCCGAAACTTTGAAGTGAAGCAAAGCGTCCATGACGAGCCGCTCCAGAACGATCCGGAAACTGGGGAAGCAGTCCGGCGCGTGATCTCGGCTGGTTACAGCATTCTGATCCCAGGCAAATCAGTTGGGCCTTCAGTTGGATCAGTTGGCTGAAAGCCAGAGGACGGAGGTCAGAGGTGACGAGAAGGAATTGCGAAACGCGAACTGCGGATTGCGAAGTGGTGACTTAGCAATGCAAAAGAAAAATTCAAATAGATCCACACGGCAGAGAGTGCTGGTGCTGGTAGACGAGTCCAATGTTGGAAGCTCTGTTCGCACGGCGGGGCGGGGCCTTGATTGGTTAAAGCTGCGTGACTTTCTGTCGGGCCCGGACACAGGGCGGGAGCTGATCGAGATGGTCGTTTATGCCGGACTTCCGCCGGCGATGCCGATCTGGCAGGAAGAACGCGACAAGAAGAACAAGTTTATGCAGTGGCTGCGCGCCAACGGATTCATGGTGGTGACAAAAGATGGGTCGCCGGCTGAGGAAGGACGTTACAAAGCCAACGTGGACGTGATGATGGCGATCGACGCGCTCGAGCTTTCGGTCGAGATGCAGCCCGATATGGTGATCCTCGTGACCGGGGACACCGATTTCGCCTATCTCGCGATTAAATTGAGGCGACGCGGTATTCGGGTGGAAGTGGCGTCCGTTTCGCAAAATCTTGGGAACATCTTACGATCGGCCGCGAACGAAGTGATCGATCTCGCGCCATTGTTTCAGACATTCGAAATGATCAAGATCCAGGAGCCGGCGCCGGCCCGCGCCCTGCCACCGCGTCAGAATCACCAGCCACAACATCAACAGCGGCGGCGCAGGCCGCCACGGTTACAAGGCCGGAGACCGGAGATTAGAGATCAGAGGACAGACGGCAGAAGTCAGAGATCAGACAGAACCGAAAGGGTCTAACGGCACCGACTTCTGACCTCCGAACTCCGACCTCTGAAATATGTGGTGTTTTGTCCTTTTTATGCGACAATACAATAAGTTTTTCTGCTGCGATTTCCAAAGCGCGACCTGATCCTATCTCGCCCAGGAACCTAATCCTCGTCAGCCGCTGGACTCACCGACTCAATTATGAAGCCCGAACTTGTTAAAGCAGCCAGCGAAGTAATCCAAAATCAGCAAATTCTTGTAAACATGGTGTCACGCCGGGTTCGGCAACTGACCATCGGACATCGTCCGTTGGTGGAGTTCGTTCCCGGGATGGGTCATGCTGACATTGCCTTGAGTGAGATCGCCAACGGTAAGTTGACGTTCGAATCCACTCTGGGCCAGAACGGCCACGCGCCGGAGGAAGTAGTGCAATTCCCGGGAGTGATCGTCAACAAGAAGACGAAAAAGGCGGCGTAAGCGGTTCGCGGGCGCGAACTTTACGGCGCGGGAGTGCGTGAGCGCGAAGACGCGAATCGTACTAGGGAAGCCGGCGACTCGGTTTTGGTGAAAACCGAGAAGTCCGAGGTCAGAGCTGATGGGTTTAGTTTTCTCATTTGCAACTGCCGGTCGATGGAAAACTTGCCCTCGCCGGTCAGCGACAAGGCGATGAACACGATCCAATACAGCGCGGCTCTCAACCAATCTTCGCCCAGCTGCACGCTGGTATAGAGCGCGCCAAACACTGAAAAGGGCGCACGACCGAGAAGGGACAAGGGAAAAGCGCTGGAGCACGGAGCACAGCGGTAAGGGCGAAGAGCGCAGAGCGATTTCCAATTGTCAATTACCAATGGCCCTCTCGTCGTCACGCGATGATGGCACGTCATTAATTTAGTGAGTTAATGAATTAGCGATTTAATGATTTTTGGTGATTACACTGCGATTCCCAATCGCAGTACCCGGCCTCCCGCCCAAGCAGCTCCCCGTCCAGCCGTAAAGTTGGTTCCCACCAACGCTGCCCTGCATTATTGTGATCACGATGAAATCTCTTCGTTCCTGCGCTCACGTTGTTGCTTTTGTCGCCATTTTTTGTTTTGCCGCCGCGTCTTTTGCTCGCGCACAAACGAGCAAACCGGTGCCGGGCGAATTAAAAGTGCGACCGGGCAAGGAGACACAAACTTCAACTGACGCCAGCGCGACGCCGGGCAAGAATGACGCGAAGGATCGCGATAACGACAAAAGTAAAGAGGAGGAAAAGGAGCCGCCACCGAGTGTGACCGAGCACACGCTCACCGTCGGCGGGAAGACAGTCCACTACCGGGCGACGGCGGGTTACATGGTGATGCGCGACTGGAGCGAGAAGAAAAAGCCGGAAGGCAGCGATGATGAGAAATCGCGCGAGGCGACGCAGTCGCCGTCACCAGCGAAAGAAGGCGACAAATCGAAAGACAAGGAGAGCAAAGATGAGCCGAAGCAAAAGGCGAAGGTTTTTTATGTCGCCTACACGCGCACTGACATCGGCAACGATCCCTCAAAGCGACCAATCACGTTTTCATTCAACGGCGGACCGGGTTCGGCGAGCGTGTGGCTGCATCTGGGAGCGCTCGGACCGCGGCGCACGGAACTGACTGATCGTGGCGAAGCGCCGCTCGCGCCGTATCATCTCGTGGACAACGAAGCGACCTGGCTCGATGCCACCGATTTGGTTTTCATTGATCCGGTTTCGACCGGTTACAGCCGCAGCGCCGCGGGCGAAGACCCGAAGCAGTTTCACGGTTTCAAGGAAGACCTCGCCAGCGTCGGCGATTTCATCCGGCTTTACACCTCGCGTAATACGCGGTGGGCGTCGCCGAAATTCATCATTGGCGAGAGCTACGGCACCACGCGCGCTGCGGGCTTGAGCGATTATTTGCAGGAGCGCTACGGCTTCTACGTCAATGGAATCATCCTGGTGTCGAGCGTGCTCGATTTTTCGTCGATACGCTTCGCGGCGGGCAACGATCGGCCGTATCCGCTATACTTGCCGAGTTATACCGCGGCGGCGTGGTACCACAAAAAATTGCCGCAAGATTTGCAGAGTAAACCGCTGGCCGAAGTGCTCCGGGAAAGCGAAAATTTCGCGTCCAACAAATACCTGCTCGCTCTCAATCGCGGCGACCAGCTCGAGGAAAACCAACGCAAAGAAATCGCGAGTAATCTCGCGCGACTGACCGGTTTACCGGCAGACACAATTGCACAGTGGAATTTGCGCATCCCGGCGCGGCGGTTCTTCTTCGATTTGCTCAAGGATAGGAACCGTTCCATCGGCCGCTACGACGCGCGTTTCACCGGCATTCGCTACGAGCCGGGCACCGAAGAGTACGATTTCGATCCGAGCTACGAAGCCGTGCTCGGCCCTTACTGCGCAATGATGAACGACTACGTGCGGCGCGAACTAAAGTTCGAGAGCGATTTGCCCTACGAAATGATTGCCGATGTGCGCCCGTGGAACTTCGCGAACGTTGCGCAAAACCAGTATCTCGATGTCGCCGAAGATTTGAGGAAAGCGATGAGTCGCAATCCGTATCTGAAGCTCTGGGTCTGCTGCGGCTACTACGACCTCGCTACACCTTATTACGCGGCCGAGAACGTCCTGCACGGAATGGAACTCGACCCGAGCATCCGTGGAAATCTCCGACTGACGTTCTACGAAGCCGGTCACATGATCTACATCAATCACCAGTCTCTGCTGCAATTTCGCAAGGACGCCGCCGACTTTATTCAGGATGCGCTCAAACCACGGGTCGTTCCCGCTGCGGAGCCCTGAGAAGAGGTTGAGACGTTGAGGGGTTGAGACGAAGAATCTCCGACTTGTGACTCTTAGAGGGCGAACGGGATTAGGCGTTTCACCCGTCGTTGATAAGCCACGTATTCATGAGGGAACTTCTCTAACATGACTTTTTCCTCGTAGCGCAATTTTATCCAGAAGCTCACAAAGATGAACGGCATCGCGATGATTCCCGCGAGGTGTCCGAGCACGACCACGGTCCCACCGGCCATGGTGAGCAATCCGGTGTAAATCGGATGACGCACGAGCGCATAAGGTCCGGACGCGATCAGCTCGTGTCCTGCTTTCAACGTGACCACGCCGCTCCAATTGCGTCCGAGCGTGAATCTAGCCCAAATACAAAAAGCCAAGCCTGCGATGCATAACACGACACCGATCCACGCCAGGGTGTCGACGTGTGGAATGACGCGATGATCGAGTGGATCGGACAACCGATGGCCTTTCGTCAGCAAAATACCGCCCAAAACTAACGGTATCACGTAACGAAGGCGTCGCGCTGTGCTTTCCTGATAGACGGATTGCTTGGTCGCGAACGCTGCCAGCAGCCAGATAACGGCAAATAGTGTCCAGCAAGCGCTGATGATGTTTAGGGCCAAAGGGTAAGTTTGCATCCAATGGGCGGAGCGCGATCAGGTTTCCTTTATAGGCTTGAGTTCGTCGGGTTGCGTTTTGTTAGAACTTCACATCGCATTCCCCGGAGAACAATTAGTGAGGGATAAGTAAATGAGCGGATTTCTCGCATCTCTAGCAATTGGTGTCGCGGCCAGTGGTGCTGCTTTTGTTATCATTCACTTCCGCAGCCGACGTGCACCAACCCAAAAAGCCAAAGATCTCGAAGAGCTAAAACGGCAATTGTTCGACCAAATCGAGGAGGGCGTGCGAGAGGTTCGGGAGACCTACGAAAAGGTTTAACTCGCGGGTTGGACGCGGATTTGCTAAGCGACGTCCTCTAGAGAGTCGACCAGCTGGCGAAGCTCGTGGACGTCGAACGGCTTGGTTAACATCGTTTCGACATTGAGGTCCGCATAGGCGCGCCGGTTTTCGTCGGTCAGGTGCGCCGACAAAACAATAATCTTGCCGCCAAACTGCACCTCGCGCAGACGCTGCACGAACTCGATCCCCGACACTTGCGGCATTTTGTGGTCGACAATAACCACATCAAAAGGCTCGGAACGGTTACTTACTTTCGCCAATGCCTCGTCGGCACTAAACGCGAGGGTAAGTTTTCGCGCAGGATTGCTGAGCGCGAATGCCAGGGCATGCGCGACACGAAATTCGTCGTCAACGCCAAGAATGTTCAACAATTTTCCCACGGGAGTGCATATCCTCGAGCATTAGGCGTACCTAAGGCCGGGTCGTACACCGGGGGTCGTATCTAAAGGACGTAAAGCATCGCCACGTCCCAAGCATTTGACATTTGTTGGGCAAAAGCTGAAACGCCGACAACTGAAAAACTGAACATTATTTCCGTTTCCAGGCCAGCATCATACCGTCTCGCGCGGTCAGGCAGACATTTTCAACTCGCGGGTCGAATTGGACCAAACGGTCAAAGGCAACAATGGCGTGGTCATTAGCGTCGTTGGGATGCAAAACTTTGCCGCTTCACAGAATGTTGTCGGCCACAATCAGGCCGCCTGGCTTAAGCAATGGCAGGCACGCTTCGTGAGAATTTGCGTAGTTAGACCTTGTCCGCATCGCTCACAGCAAAAACTGAAACGCTGAAAACGGAAAGCTGAAATGCCGGCGACACGCCTGCCACCACAGCGTTATCGGAAGTGACGAGAAGGAATTGCGAAACGCGAACTGCGAAATCGCGAAGTGGTTGAGAGTTGAGAGAGGAAAGCTGATAACTGAATGGAGCGTTTTGGGACACGCGACATGGCCGGGTCCGAGCCGGACTGGCGTTGGCCGCGAGGGTAGCGGTCGAGCGCAGCCGGAAGCTGCCGAGATACAAACGCTGACAGCTGAAAGGTGAAATGCAGGCGACGCGCCTGCCACCACAGCCCAGGCGTAGATGCTCTTGTCAGTTTTCCCTTACGACTTCGCGTGGACTTTTGTCCTCACGGAGCCCGAGGAAGACAGGCGCGCGCAGTTTTCCATCGCGGGTCCACTCCAGGAACTTGATTTGGGCGACGAATTTGGGGTTTACCCAGTGCATCTTGTTCATCATCGAGGGCGTGATTCCTTGCGACCATTGGCCAGCCGACTTCGATGGCAGATCGACAAAGGGACAATCGTCCCGTTCTTCGGCGCGGAATTTTTTGTGCAACGTCGACAATGATTTTTCGGTGAAACCGGTGCCGACCTTGCCCGCGAACTTGAGTTTCCCGTTTTCGTAATATCCAACCAGGATCGCGCCGAAATATTTTCGTGATCCACCGGGCGGGGTGTAACCGCCGATCACAAATTCCTGTTCGTGGAGGCTTTTGAGTTTGATCCAGGCCCCGCTGCGTCGGCCGGGCTCGTATTTCGAGCCGCGTTGTTTGCCGATCAATCCTTCGAGTCCGCGTCGTTTCACTTCCGCGAGGAGCGATTTCGCGTCGCCGGTGATCTCGCCCGAATAACGGATCGGGTCGCCGACGTTTTCGCAGATGCTCGCTAGCACTTGTTTGCGTTGGTCGACTGGCAGATCGAGCAAGCTCTTGCCGTTGAGCTGGAGCAGATCGAACACATAAAACCGCAAAGGCGCTTTGCGACCTTCCATCTCGAGCGCCTGCAGAAGTTGAAATGACGAACGCCCTTCGTCATCGAGCGCGACCACTTCGCCATCGAGCACGCATTCCTCAACGGGAACAGCTTTGACTGCTTCCGCGATTTCCGGGAAACGTTTGTCGAGCTTGTTGCCGTTGCGCGAGATCAACGAAACTTTTTTGCCGTCTTTGATCGCGATCGCGCGGATGCCGTCGAATTTCAGCTCATAAAGCCAGTCGCCATGGGTCGGCGGTTCCTCTTCCAACCGCGCTTTCATCGGTTCGATAAAGCGCGGTTTCGCGTTGGGCAGTTTCTTTAACGCACGATCCGGTTGCGCCGATTTATTTTCCGCGCCGTCGTTTCGTCGGCGCGCTCGGAGATCGCGCCCCACCTCGTCTTTTTTTTTAAGCGCGGCCTGGATCCTGGCTTTGAATTTCCCGGTGGCGGTTTGATTTTCGGGTTCCCGGCTCGATTCCCATTCGGCATCGCGCTGTTCGGCAATCTGTTTCATGGTCCGGCCGGTTTTAACCGACTGGTCTTCAGTTTTTTTTGACGGCGGCTTAGCGCTGGCGCCGGTTTTCATGATCAGCCAAGTGTTCGTTTCACCGTCGCGCCCGCGAATTCGGACGAGCGTCCATTCGCCTTGGGCCTTCTTACCGGCGAGCACGAGATGCAATTTACCTTCGCGCAACGATTTGAGTGGCTGCTCGCCATAGACGTAATAGAGACCGCGGTCCCAAACCATCACTGTGCCGCCCCCGTACTGGTCTTCCGGAATGATTCCTTCGAATGTTTCGTATTCGATTGGATGGTCCTCAACCTCAACGGCAAGATGCTTTTCGCCCTGATGCCAGGGAAGACCTTTCGGAAGGGCCCACGATTTGAGCACGCCTTCCATCTGTAAACGAAAGTCGTAATGCAATCTGCGCGCAGCGTGTTTTTGGATCAAGAACCGGCAGGCGCCCCGAACTTGTTTCGGCAATGGCTTCTTTCCTTTGGGCTCGCCCGTTTTCTGGAAGTTCCGCTTACGTTTGTATTCGGTCAGTGCCATCTTGATTTAAATTAACCACGGATTACGCGGATGAAACGGATTTCGTCAGGCCGTGCGTTTGACCGAAACGCCGCTACAGACCAATCCGAGGGCGCGACCGAGCGCGTCCCTCCAATTACCCCTCGGACGGAAGCGGTTCTCCGACGAGATAGCGCGTGAAGCGCCGAATCACGATGTTCTCACCGAGCTCCGCAATCTTGGAGCTGAGAAGATCCTTGATCGTGACGTCAGGATTCTTAATGAAACCCTGCTCGAGCAAGCAGACCGTGCTGTAAAACTTGTCGAGTTTTCCATCGACAATCTTCTCAACTACGTTCGCGGGTTTTCCTTTTACCTGCGCTTTGTAAATCTCGCGCTCGGCCTCAACCAGCGTTCCTGGAACATCGTCGCGGCTGACATACAGGGGATGGGCTGCAGCGATGTGCAAGGTGATGTCTTTAACGAAACCACGGAAGTTTTCGTTTTTTGCGACGAAGTCCGTTTCGCAATTCACTTCGACCAGAACGCCAACCTTGCCCTGCAAATGAATGTAGGATGCGACAATTCCCTCTTTCGTGACACGCGAGGCTTTCCTGCCCGCACTGGCGATTCCCTTGGTGCGCAAAATTGTTTCCGCTTTCGCGATGTCGCCGCCGGCTTCCTCCAGCGCTCGTTTGCAATCCATCATGCCGGCGTTGGTCTTCTCGCGGAGTTCTTTAACAACTTTGGGATCAATAGCAGTCTTGGTACTCATTTTCGGAATTAAGTTGGAATGATCCGGGGCGCCGCTTTCTAAGCGGAAACGCCGGCCATCTCGATATGTTCGCGAATACGTACTTCGCCGCCGGCTGAAACGATCGCATCGACCAACTTCTGGAGCACGATGCGAATGGCGCGAATCGCGTCATCATTCCCAGGAATCGGGTAATCAATCATGTCAGGGTCAGCATTGGTGTCGACAATCGCCACAACAGGAATGTTAAGACGTCGCGCTTCATTCACTGCGTTCTGCTCGCGAGTGACGTCGATCAGCACCAAGGCGTCAGGTAACTGGGCCATGTCGAGAATTCCAACGAGGTTTCGGCGGAGTTTGGCGCCTTCGCGGTTGAGCGCAGCGAGCTCCTGTTTTCCCATCTTTTTGTATTCGGGCGACTTCTCGATCTGCTCGATGTATTTTAGGCGGCCGATACTTTTCCGGATTGTTGCCAGATTCGTCAGTGTTCCGCCGAGCCAGCGCTGGTTCACATAGAACTGACCGCAAGCCACAGCAGCCTCTTTGATCGCTTCCTGCGCCTGTTTCTTAGTTCCGACAAACAGGATTTTGCCGCCACGGCGTGCTACCTCCTGAAGAAATTCCGTCGCGCGATGAAGCTGTTTGACGGTCTCATCGAGGTTGATGATGTAGATCTGATTACGCTCCTCGAAGATGAACGGCTTCATCTTCGGGTTCCAGCGCTTGGTCTGGTGACCGAAATGCACGCCCGCTTCCAAAAGCTCAGGCACTAATTCAACTGTGTTCGCCATACGAAATAACCGCCGCAAGACAGGGGGAACGGCGGACGGGGAAGATGCTACAGGTGTACCACAATCGCAACTGTATTTTCGGTGCCAAAATTCAAGGTCTGGCCGCTCCCGTACCGGGACCGAATCGGTCGAGTAAGACGAGGCCCACCAAGGTGAAGCAGACTGCGGCCGAAGCGAGGCAGTATTTGCAAAACGCGTGGATCACGAAGGCCTGGAGATAAATCAGCCAGACACTGGTCAGAGCCATGACGATGGCCATAACAGTGAAAATTTGGCGGCCAATGGACAAGCCGCAGGCTGCCAGCAGGGTTGTGATTATTACAGTGAGGTAGGCAATTGCGCCGAAACCAGCCAACGGCACACCAGCGATCCCTTCCGCGTAACGGCTTCCCAGCACGGCTGAGCACTCGTCTCCGCAACGGATATATGCGCCTTGAAGGTGTTTTATGGTCAGATAGCCGCTATCGGCGAGACCGATGCACGCGACAATCGCTGCGACAATGGCAATCCGCCGCGACCGAGATGTCATTGGCCTGCTTTAGCCAAAGCGGCCTTGATTGCGGCCCTAAAACCGTTCTCGCTGAAGTCGGTATTTGGAACGTTGTAACCGTTAATCACGACAGACGGAGCGGCCCTCACCCCAATCGACTCAGCGTGCGCCTGGTCTGCAGCAATCCGATCGCGAACATCCGGGTTGTCCATGTCCTTTTGAAATTTGTCCACATCGAGGCCCAGTTGTTTAGCCTGATCGATGAAAATGGTTCGCGGTGCGGGAGCCCGGGCCCACATCCACTGGCTCTTGTAAAGAGCCTCGGCCATCTCCCAAAATTTTCCCTGGTTTGCTCCTGCCTCCGCAGCCCAGGCGGCGGGCTGCGCGTGTTCATGCGCTGACAAAGGGAAATGTCGCAATACCATCCTCACCCTGTTGCCGTATTCCGTTTTCAAGGTCTTGACCATCGGCTCGTATCGCGCGCATTGAGGGCACTGCAGATCGCTAAAGAACTCGATTGTTACCGGTGCCTTTGCCGGGCCGAGGGCATTCGCGGGGCGAATTTCGTCACCTGGTGCGGCGAACCCATTTGGACTAAAGGATAACGCAACAAACAGTGGAAGAATTCTCAGGAACTTCATCGGTCGATATTATCGCGATTCTTGCTTAGCCTCCGTGAAGCGAGCGAGAATCCAACAAAAATCCGAGAGTCGGTTCAGGTAACGCAGGATTTCTGGATTTGAATCCTTCAGGATAGCGAGATGCCTCTCTGCGCGGCGGCATATCGTCCGCGCCAAATCCAGAGCGGCGGCGACAGCGTTCGCGCCCGGAATCACCCAATCCTTCGGGTAAAGCGACTTATCCTTTTCAAGACCGGCAATCACCGCGTGAACGCGGTCGACCATCTTCGCGTCAACGACCTGGAAGCCGTCTTTCGTATATCGCTGTCGATCTTCCGGCAACGTGGAGAGTTCGCCCATCACGTTGATCAAATCTTTTTGGACGGCGAAAACTTGGTCCACGACAAATTTGTCGTCGCAGTTGGCGCGCGCGAGACCGAGAGCGGCGGTTAATTCGTCAACGGCGCCGTAAGCTTCAACCCGCGGATGATTCTTGGGCACGCGTCGCCCGTACATGAGCGAGGTTTCACCGCCGTCGCCGGTCTTGGTTACGATCGACATGCTCGAATTGTAGGGCGTTTCTGTGAAACGCCAACGGTTTACACGGCGTCTGACACAGACGCCCTACAACTCTTGCGTCATCCGATCGCAGGAGCCAACTCGGCTTCGTCCATCGCCGGCGCGCCGATTGGCTCGCCTTTTTCGATGAGCCGGACTTCGCGATGCGCCGGGAAACCAGTTCCAGCCGGGATCAAGTGCCCCATGATCACGTTTTCCTTGAATCCGCGGAGCTTGTCGACTTTGCCGAGCGTCGCCGCTTCGGTTAGCACGCGCGTCGTGTCCTGGAACGACGCTGCAGAAATAAAGCTATCGGTTTCGAGCGACGCCTTGGTGATGCCCAGCAGCACCGGCACAGCTTCCGCCGGCTTGCCGCCCTTTTCGACGACCTGCTTGTTTTCTTCCTCGAAGTCGAGTTTGTCGACTTGATCGCCCCACAGCAACGACGTGTCGCCGGGATCGGTGATCTTCACCTTGCGCAGCATCTGTCGCACGATGATCTCGATATGCTTGTCGTTAATTTCGACACCCTGCAGACGGTAAACTTCTTGCACTTCATTGACGAGGTGCTCCTGCAATTCCTGCGGTCCGCAGACTTCAAGAATTTCGTGCGGCACAATCGGTCCCTCAGTGAGCTGCTGGCCTTTCTTCACGAAGTCGCCCTTGAATACGATCACGTGCTTGGTCATCGAAATGAGATGCTCTTCTTCGGCGCCGGTCTCCGGATCCTTGAGAATCAAGCGACGTTTGCCGCGGACCGTGCCGCCCATTTCGACAACGCCATCAATCTTCGCGATCTCAGCCGCGTCTTTTGGACGGCGCGCTTCAAACAATTCGGCAACTCGTGGCAGACCACCGGTGATGTCCTTGGTTTTCGCAACTTTCCGTGGTGTCTTCGCCAGCAACGCGCCGGCGCGAATCTTCTGGTCTTCTTCGACGATGACGTGCGCGCCCGCGGGAATCGAGTAGCTCGCCAGCACTTCTTTCTTGTCGCCGACGATCACGATCTGTGGGTGCAAGTCTTCCTTGTGCTCGATAATGACAGTGCCCATGAGGCCGGTTGCTTCATCGACATCGCGTTTGATGGTGACGCCCGCGATCATGTCGCGGAATTCAACCTTACCGCCTTTGTCGGTGAGAATTGGCACGTTGTACGGGTCCCATTGCACAAACGTCTCGCCTTTCTTCACCTGGGTGCCGTCGTCCTTCGATATCATCGAACCGATAACCACGTTGTAACGCTCGAGCTCGCGGCCCTCCGCGTTATGCACGCTGATCGAGCCGTTCTTGGTCAGCACGATCCAGCTGCCGTCCAACGCTTGCACGGTGCGCAGATCGTTGAATTGCACCCGGCCGTCGTTCTTCGCCTTGATAATTGGTTGTTTAAATGTCTGGCTCGCGGTTCCGCCGATGTGGAACGTCCGCATCGTCAACTGCGTGCCCGGTTCGCCAATCGATTGGGCGGCGATAATTCCGACCGCTTCGCCCATCTTGACGAACTGTCCGGTGGCGAGGTTGCGTCCGTAACACATCCCGCAAACGCCGCGTCCACACTCGCAAGTGAGTACGGAACGGATCTTCAAAGCTTCAACGCCGATGCGCTGCAAGTCCGCCGCGATCTTCTCGTCAATGAGCTGGTTCGCTTTGACGACCTTCTTCTTCTTGTCCACTGGGTCCGCGATTGTCTCGCAGCTCACGCGGCCGATGATTCGCTGGCCAAGATCAACAACTTCCTCGTCGCCTTCGTAAATCGGGCGGACGACGATTCCGTTAACCGTGCCGCAATCTTCCTCGTTAATGATGACGTCTTGTGCCGCATCAACAAGCTTGCGGGTCAGGTAACCGGAGTCCGCGGTCTTCAATGCGGTGTCGGCCAAACCTTTTCGCGCGCCGTGGGTTGAAATGAAGTACTCGAGCACGCTCAAGCCTTCCCGGAAATTTGACGTGATCGGACGCTCGATAATTTCGCCGCTGGGTTTCGCCATCAAACCGCGCATACCTGCGAGCTGACGGACCTGTTGGCGATTGCCTCGTGCGCCGGAATCCACCATCAGGTAAACCGGATTGAGTTCCTTGCGGCCCTCATTGTGTTCCAATGTGCGGAACATCACGTTCGAAATTTCGTCACCCGCGTGAGTCCAGATGTCGATGATCTTATTGTAACGCTCACCATCTGTGATGATGCCTTTGCGGTATTGCTGTTCGACCTGGCGAATCTGCCTGTAAGCGTTCTCCAGTTCAGTCTGTTTCTCCTTGGGAATGATCATGTCCGAAATGCCGATCGAGATACCGGCCTTGGTTGCCTCGGTGAATCCAAGCTCTTTCAATTTATCGAGCGTCGCGACGGTAACCGCCGGACCCGCGACCTGGTAGCAGCGCCAAATAATGTCGCTAAGCTGCTTTTTCCCGGCCGCCTTGTTGAAGAACCCGAGTTCCTTCGGCCAAATTTGGTTGAAGATGACGCGCCCGGCCGTGGTTTCGATCGTGCCCGAATCGGGATTGCCGTAAATCGTCTGATGGCCGCGATCCGGGTTTTGGAATCGGATGCGATCGTGCGTTTTGATTGTGCCCTCGGCCATCGCGAATTCCACTTCGACGGCATTCGAGAACAACGGCAGAGATCCCTCTTTCTTCGCCACGCGTGGATTCTGCGTCATGTAATAACAGCCAAGCGTGATGTCTTGCGACGGCGTCGTGATCGGTTTGCCGCTCGACGGCGAGAAAATGTTGTTCGGCGCCAGCATCAGCATGCGCGCTTCAAGTTGTGCTTCGACCGAGAGCGGCACGTGCACGGCCATCTGGTCGCCGTCGAAGTCCGCGTTGTAAGCGGTGCAGACGAGCGGATGAATGCGGATTGCTTCACCTTCGATTAATTGCGGCTCGAAAGCCTGGATTGACAACCGATGCAGTGTCGGCGCGCGGTTCAGCAGAACCGGATGTCCGCGCGTCACTTCGTCGAGAATGTCCCAAACCTCCGGTGTCTGGCGCTCAATCATTTTCTTCGCGCTACGAACGGTGTGCACGTAGCCGAGATCTTTCAATCGCCGAATGATGAATGGTTCAAACAAGACGAGGGCCATCTTCTTCGGCAGACCGCACTGATGAAGTTTCAGTTCCGGACCGATGACGATCACTGATCGACCAGAGTAATCGACGCGCTTGCCAAGCAAGTTCTGACGGAAGCGTCCACCCTTGCCCTTGAGCATGTCGCTCAAAGATTTCAGTGGACGATTGCCCGCGCCGGTCACAGCACGTCCATGGCGGCCGTTGTCGAACAGCGCGTCGACCGCTTCCTGCAACATGCGTTTTTCGTTACGAATGATGACGTCCGGCGTTTTGAGCTGGAGCAAATTCTTGAGACGATTGTTCCGGTTGATGACCCGGCGGTAGAGATCGTTCAGGTCTGACGTCGCGAACCGTCCGCCTTCGAGCGGGACGAGCGGCCGCAAATCCGGCGGAATCACCGGGAGCACATCGAGGATCATCCACTCCGGTCGCGCATGCGAGTTCATGAAGCCCTGCACGAGCTTCAACCGCTTCGCCAACTTCTTCCGGATTTGTTTGCTCTTGGTCGCGCCCATCGCCTTCTCAAGCTCCTTGTTGAGCTTGTTCAAGTCGATCTCGGCCAGAAGCTTCTTGATCGCTTCCGCTCCCATTCCGGCGACGAAATCCTCTCCGTACTGTTCCTGGGCTTCGCGATACTCGACTTCGTTCAGGAGCTGCGCCCTTTGCAACGGCGTCTTGCCCGGATCGATGACGATGTAGTCCTCATAATAGATAACACGCTCGAGCTGACGGGCACTCATGTCGAGCATCAGACCGATGCGCGACGGCATACACTTATAAAACCAGATGTGCGAGACTGGCACGGCGAGCTCGATGTGGCCCATGCGTTCGCGGCGAACGCGAGCCAGGGTGACTTCCACACCGCAGCGGTCACAGATCACGCCCTTGTGCTTGATGCGCTTGTATTTTCCGCAGGAACACTCCCAATCACGGGTCGGTCCGAAAATTCGTTCGCAGAAAAGTCCACCCTTCTCCGGTTTAAACGTTCGGTAATTGATAGTTTCCGGATTTTTGACTTCACCTTTGCTCCACGAGCGCATCGTGTCGCTCGAGGCCACGCCAATTGCGACCTGGTCGAAACCGACCGCTCGCTCTTCGCCAACTAACTCACGCCAGGAATGTTCGTTCATTGATTCTCCAAAGATAGATGCCGCTATTTAAAATTATCCGAGGTGTTCAAAAACTGTCTGCGGAGCCTGGCCGCCGACTTTCACGTCGAGACCCAGGCTCTGCATTTCCTTGATTAACACGTTGAAAGATTCAGGTGTGCCCGCTTCGAGCGAATTGTCGCCTTTAACGATCGATTCGTAGATGCGGGTGCGTCCCTGCACGTCGTCGGATTTCACCGTGAGGAGTTCCTGCAAAGTGTAAGCTGCGCCGTAGGCCTCGAGGGCCCAAACTTCCATCTCGCCGAAACGCTGACCGCCGTATTGCGCTTTTCCGCCGAGCGGCTGCTGGGTGACGAGTGAATACGGACCAACTGCGCGGGCATGGATTTTGTCCGCGACCAAATGGCCGAGCTTCATCATATAGATGTAGCCAACGACAACTTCCTGATCGAAAGCGTCGCCAGTGCGGCCGTCGAACAATTTCGCTTTGCCGGTCTCCTGAACCCAACTGAAACCTTCTTTTTTCCGCGCGTCCTTCAGGTACTCGCGAATTTTGCTTTCCTTGATTCCGTCAAACACTGGAGTCGCGACCTTGAATCCGAGCGCCTTGGCTGCAACGCCAAGGTGCGTTTCCAAAACCTGACCGACGTTCATTCGGCTCGGCACGCCCAGAGGATTCAACACGATCTCGACCGGAGTTCCGTCCGCCAGGAACGGCATGTCTTCCTCCGGAACGATTCGGGCAACAACGCCCTTGTTTCCGTGACGGCCGGCCATTTTGTCGCCAACCGACAACTTGCGCTTTGACGCAATGTAAACCTTGACCTGCTTGATGATGCCAGGATCGATGTCGTCGCCGCTCTCCACCCGGTCCATCGCGCGTTCGCGCTCGAGTTCGAGCTCGGCGAACTTGTGTTCGTAGTTCCCGATGATCTCGCGGATCTTGTTCCGGATCGGGCTCGGATCGATCTCAATATGATCGTAAACGTTCGCGAGCTTGCGCAACAATGTCTTGGTGATTTTGCGGTTGGCCGGGATGATAATTTCGCCGGTCTGGGCATTCACTACGTCGAGCGGGATTTTCTCGCCCAGCAAAATGTTCGAGAGCGAATCGGTGAGTTGCTCTGTCAGTTCTTCTCTCTTGCGGCGATGCTCTTCGGTGATCGATTTGATCTGTTTCTTCGTTTCGGCCGGCGTGAGTTTCTCGCGCGAAACCTCTTTCCGCGACGAAACCTTAACGTCCATCACGATGCCGTAGGTTCCTGACGGAACCGTGAGCGACGTGTCCTTAACGTCTGCTGCTTTCTCACCGAAGATTGCGCGGAGCAATCGTTCCTCCGGCGCAAGCTCGGTCTCGCTCTTCGGCGTGATTTTGCCGACGAGGATGTCGCCCGGCTTCACCTCGGCTCCCACACGGACAACGCCGTCCGGTCCGAGATTTCGCAAAGCTTCTTCGCTGACGTTTGGAATGTCGCGAGTAATTTCTTCCGGACCGAGCTTCGTATCACGCGCGCCGATTTCGAATTCATCAATATGAATCGACGTGTAGACGTCTTCCTTCACGACCTTCTCCGAGATCATGATGGCGTCCTCAAAGTTGTAACCATGCCACGGCATGAATGCGACGAGCACGTTTCGGCCGAGTGCGAGCTCCCCGTGTTCGGTGTTCGGGCCGTCCGCGATGATCTGGCCTTTCTTCACATGCTGCCCCTTCTTCACGATGGGCTTTTGATTTACGCACGTGCCGGCGTTCGAGCGCATGAATTTCCGCAGCTCGTAAACGTAAGTTCCGTCTTCCGGATCAGTCTTGATCTTCTTGCGATGTTCCGGTACGTGGCCGTCTTTCGTCACAATAATTTGGTCCGCGGTAACTGAAGCGACTTTGCCGCTATCCTGCGCGATAAGGACTGCATGCGAATCGCGCGCAACCTTGCCTTCCAAACCCGTGCCGACGAGCGGCGCTTCCGAAACGATCAGCGGAACGCCCTGGCGTTGCATGTTCGAACCCATCAACGCGCGGTTCGCGTCGTCGTGTTCAAGGAACGGAATTAATCCGGCGGCCACCGAAACCAGCTGCTTCGGCGAAACGTCCATGTAGTGGACCTTTCCGGGTTCGACTTCGAGGAAGTCACCGCGATAACGAACCGAAACTTTTTCCCCGGTGAAATGGCCGCGGCCGTCGATCGGCGCGTTCGCCTGGGCGACCAGATAATTTTCTTCCTTATCTCCCGTCAAATAATCGATGTCATCCGTCACTCGGCCATTGGTGACCTTGCGATAAGGCGTTTCGATGAAACCGAACTCGTTGATGCGCGCAAAGGTCGACATCGAACTGATGAGGCCGATGTTCGGGCCTTCCGGGGTTTCGATCGGACAAATCCGGCCGTAATGCGAAGGATGAACGTCGCGGACTTCGAATCCAGCGCGGTCGCGAGAGAGCCCTCCTGGTCCGAGCGCTGACAAACGGCGCTTGTGGGTCAATTCCGCGAGCGGGTTCGTCTGATCCATGAACTGCGACAGCTGCGAGCGCCCGAAGAAATCGCGAATAACCGCGCTGAGCGCCTTCGGATTCACCAGCTTCTGCGGCGTCATGCCGTCGACGTTGATGTCGAACAAAGTCATGCGCTCCTTCACCAAACGTTCGGTGCGAGCGAGACCGACGCGACACTGATTGGCAAGCAGTTCGCCGACCGTTCGAACACGCCGGCTGCCGAGGTGATCGATATCGTCAAGCGTACCTTCTCCGCGGCGAAGATTGATCAGGTATTTAATCGCCGCGATGAAATCCTTGTCGGTCAAAATTCGTTCCGTAAGATCGACATCGATACCGAGCTTCTGATTGATCTTGTAGCGGCCGACGCGACCGAGATCGTATTTCTTCGGATCGAAGAACAATCGCTTCAACAGCGCGCGCGCGTTCGCAACTGTTGGCGGGTCGCCAGGGCGCAAACGGCGATAAATATCTTTTAGAGCTTCCTCCTGATCGTGCGCCGGATCTTTGCGCAGGGCTTTGACGACCGTGTCGTCGTTAGAAATGTCGATGACCTTAACTTCCTTGATCCCCAGGCCCATGATCTGGCGCACCGTCGCGAGGGTGAGTGGCTCGAAGGCACGGGCCACCGTGACTTCGCCATCGCGGACTTCGGCGGTGAGCACCTTGGTGGCGAGTTTCTCTTCGTCGAGCTTCTCGCTGAGCTTCAGGTTCTCGATGTTGTAGAAAAGTTTGATGACTTCCTCGTCCGAGCCGTAACCGAGCGCCCGGAGGAAAGTTGTCGCCAGGAATTTGCGGCGGCGTTTGCGGCGATCGAGGTAAATGTAAAGCAGATCAGCGGTATCGAATTGGACTTCGATCCACGAACCGCGGTCCGGAATAATCCGGAAGCTGTAAAGCACTTTGCCGTTCAAGTGGATCGTCGATTCAAAGGCGATGCCGGGCGACCGGTGAAGCTGTGAAACGACGACGCGCTCGGCGCCGTTGATGACGAACGTGCCCTGCGGCGTCATGAGTGGGATCTCGCCCATGTAAACTTTCTCTTCCTTCGTTCCTTTCTCCTCGCGGAGCTGGAAAGTAACGTGAAGAGGCGCGCTGTAGGTCTGGCCTTCGCGTTGCGCTTCAAGCGCGCTCAGCTTGGGTTCGCCGATTTCGTAATGGCTAAAATCGAGAACTGCCTTCTCGTCGTAGCTTTCGATTGGGAAAACTTCTTTGAAGACCGCCTGCAACCCCTGGGTTTTGCGCTTGGCAAACGGGACGTCCTTTTGGAGGAAATCGACGTAGGAGTTGAGTTGGACCTCAATAAGGTTTGGAGGCTCGATGGCTTCCTTAATTGTTCCGAAGTGGATGCGTTCCGAATTTCGTTCTGACATAATCACCAGGCCACGGGGTTAAACTCGCGCCAGCCCACAATAAATTGTGACCGTACGCGCACAGAGCTTACGGCATCAACCGGAGAGCGAGGGGTGCAAAAATCGCATCAAAACGGCGGCTCGTCAAATCGACCCCCACCGTTTTGCTGCCAATTCAAACTTTCCAGCAATCTGCAGGTTAAAAATAAGTCTCCTTACTTCTAACAACAGCGGAGACTAAGCCAAAACTGCCGCCTGGCAAGATCAATTTGCAAGGGCATTGTAGCCGCCCCGCTCTGTCGGGGAGACCTTGTTAAAATTATCAAACACGGCGACAGAGCGCCGTGGCTACGGACGAAGTCTTACTTGATTTCGACCTTCGCTCCGGCCGCTTCGACCTTCTTCTTGATCTCGTCGGCTTCCTGTTTGGTCACGCCCTCTTTGATTGTTTTGGGTGCCCCTTCGACCAGCGCCTTGGCCTCGGCCAATCCGAGTCCCGGCACCGCCGAGCGGATCTCCTTGATTACGCCAATCTTGTTCGCGCCCATTTCCTTGAGGATCACGTCGAAGGTGGCTTTCTCTTCGGCTGCGGGAGCTGCCGCTCCAGCGCCGCCCGCCGCGGGAGCGGCCGCGACTGCCACTGGCGCCGCCGCGCTGACGCCCCATTTCTCTTCGAGTTGTTTTACCAATCCAGCAATCTCGAGAACGGACAAGCCGCTGAGTTGCTCCACCAATTTGTCTGTATCTGCCATTTTATTCCTCCAATTGCCGCTTCCGGGAGCTCCCGGAAATTTAAGATCGACAGCCGCCGATCCGGACAGTTTTTGTTGCTGTAGCCGCGGCCCTCCTGGCCGCTCGCGTCGCACCGCGACGCGACTACAGAAAATTTGTTACGTTGCCGGCGTTTCGGCCGCGGGCGGGCCCTCCTTTTCGCTTTTCGCTTTCAATAATCTGGCGAATGCCGATGCCGGTTCGTTTAGCAATCGAACGAACTTTGTCGCCGGCAATAGTAGTAATCCGAGCAATTGCGCCTGCAAAACTTCACGCGGTGGTAAATCCGCCAGTTGTTCGATCTCCTTTGTCGCTACCTGCGCGCGGTCGATGAAGCCGAGTTTCAGCATCGCCTTCTTGAATTCCCCTGCGAATTTTTTCAGAACCTTCGCCACTGGCGCGACGTCTTTTTCACCCGTCACAACCGCGGTCTGACCGGTAAGGTCACCGTTGGCTGCCGTCAGGCCGGAGTCGGCCATCGCTCGCTTGAGAAAACTGTTTTTAACGACGTGAACTTCCGCGCCCGCGACGGCTAGTCGCTTCCGCAGTTCGCTGAAATCGTCGACCTTCATATGCTGGTAGTTGGCCACCAGCACGAAGGATGAATCCTTCAAATCTTTCGCGAGATCTTTAACGATATCGGTTTTTTCTGGTCTCATGGTCCTAGGCTGCCTGGCCGGCGAGGTACGGCGACGGATCAAGTCTCAGGCCGGGCGACATTGTCGCGCTTAATGTCATCCCGTCAACATAATGGCCTTTCGCGGTCGCGGGACGCGCGCGAACCACCGCCTCGATCACTGCGTTGCTGTTTTCCACCAGCGCGTTTTCATCGAACGAAAATTTTCCAACCGGCACCGCGACGTTCCCGTTCTTGTCGAGTTTGAACTCCACTCGTCCGGCTTTTACTTCCTGGACCGCTTTCGCCGTGTCATCGGTAACTGTGCCGGCTTTCGGATTTGGCATCAGCCCGCGCGGGCCGAGAACTTTGCCGAGCTTGCGCACTTCGGCCATCGCTGCGGGCGTCGCAACCGCGACGTCAAAATCTTGAAAGCCTTCCTGAACCTTTTGGATCAAATCTTTGAACCCGACGTGCTCCGCGCCTGCTTCTTTGGCGGCTTTGGCACCGGCGCCTTCGGCGAACACGAGCACGCGGACCGTTTTGCCGCTGCCGTGGGGTAACGCGCACGTGCCGCGCACCATTTGGTCGGATTGTTTCGGATCGACACCGAGTCGGAATGAAACCGTGACCGTTTGATCAAACTTCGTCGGCGGAAATTTCTTCAGCGTCGCAACGGCGTCGTTGAGGCTGTAAGCTTTTTTGCGGTCTACCTGCTCGGCGGCCGCGCGATAACGTTTGCTGCGTTTCTGTTGCATAATTTTTTGCAGTCCGAACGAGCTTTTGGCTCTCCTGCGGTTAATTGGGGAGCGCACAATAAAGCGAAGGTGGCGGCTGTCAAAGCCGTTTTTCTCCCCGCCCGACCGGTAGTTTTAGGCTTGCAAAACCTCTACTGAACTTGGTAAAACCTGGGGGTTATGAAAAGCCCCGCTCGTTATAGTTTCTTAATTGCAGCCGCTTTCCTATTTGCCTCCTCTCAACTTCACGCCAGGCCGGTCGGCTTCAGCGAGCTTTCGCTGCTGGTTCGAATGCACGAACCGGAGTTCTCTATTAAGAATGAGGTTGCGGAACGGAAACTCCTGCATCCTCTCACTCAGCCACAGGAGAATCTTCTCAAGTCACAGGGCGCCAGCGATGCGCTGATCAAATCGCTTCGCGACTCCAACCTTGTCGCCTCTAAAGAAGAAGTAGCTGCAGCGGAAGCAGCATCTGCCCGTCAGGTTAATGCTTCGTCAAATGAGCCAATGTCGCATCCCGAACATCATCGTCACGTTTTGGTCTTCGATGTTTCGTTCGGTCATCCGATCAATTTAAGCCAGTGGGGCGGCCTGGATTACGAGATCGCATTCTACTCGTACCGCTTCGCTGGCGAAGATCACATTCAGCCGGCGTTGGTCGATCAAGTGGGGACGCGAACCGTTGTCTACAGAAGTATTCCGCTCGAGGGTGAAAACGAAGTCTTCAACGAAGATTGGTATCCGACGAACGGCGTTCGGAACTGGAGATATACACCTTACAATGGAGCAGGCGGTACTTTGTTAAATGGCCGCGGTGATTTTCGAGACACGCGCTCAATCAATTTCAGCGACTCTGTCGCGGTTGGTTCGTATTCGGTTTCACGACCGGTCGCTATTGACTGGGATGATCCGGTCTTTCTCGACGGCCAGCCATACACTTTCTATCCGGTGTACTCGGCCGGTGACGTGTCGCTCTATTATATAAATGCCAACAGCTACTCTGCTCGCGTCGCGGTCGCGTTTAATCGCTAATTTCTAGTCAGCCGGAATATCCGACGGCGTTTCGCTTGTCTCGGCGACAGGCGAAGCGCTCGGCGGACCGTTTCGGATGATTTTGCCTTCCTTCATCACGAACGACACCCGTTCGGTCGCGGTGATGTCTGCGGTCGGATCACCGGGAATCGCGATCACGTCCGCCAGTTTGCCTTTTTCCAGCGTTCCAACTTTTTGCGCGATACCGAACAGATCTGCCGCATTGCCTGTTGCCGTTTTCAGCGCCTCAATCGGCGGCAATCCCAGATCGACCATCAATTTGAATTCCTTTGCGTTTTGCCCATGCGGGAACACGGCTGCGTCGGTGCCGAACGAAATTTTAACGCCCATCTTCACCGCGTTGCGGAACATTTCCGATCGCGCAGCGCCGGCTGCTTTCGCCTTCGCCTGCAGGGCAGGCGGATAATTGTCGATCTTGCCCAAGATCCATTCCGTCGCCATCAACGTCGGGGTCAGATAGGTCCCTTTGTTTTTCATTAGCGTTAGCGTTTCCGGTTTCAGGAACGAACCGTGTTCAATCGAATCGACGCCGGCCTCGATAGCTTCCTTCGCTGCCTGATCGCCATGACAATGGACCGCCACTTTCTTGCGCAAACGATGTGATTCATCGACCAGCGCCACCATTTCCGCCGGAGTCAGTTGTGGCGTGTCGACGTCATCGGCCAGCGACAGAACGCCGCCCGAGACTGCCGCCTTGATCACATCCGCGCCGTTTTTGACTTCGAAACGCACCGCTTTGCGGATTGCATCGGGTCCGTCGGCGATCCCGTCCGTCTCGTCGGGTTCATGGCCGAATAGAAAATCGCGAAAACCGCTGCTCGGATCGAAATGTCCGCCTGTTGCGCCAATTCCTTTTGTCGCGACTAGCATCCGCGGACCGACGATCACGCCTTTGTTGATGGAGTTTCGCAAAGCGACGTCGACGAATTCGTGGCTGCCGACAAAGCGACTACCGAGATCGCGCACGGTCGTGAATCCCGCTTCAACGGTCGCGCGCGCGTGCGTGGTCGCGATGATCGCCTGTTCGGATACGTTCAGATCGACTTCCTTCAAGCGCCGCTCGTTGTAGTTACCCGAGAAATCGAGGGTGAGGTGCGTGTGGCCGTCCATGAATCCCGGAGACAGCGTTGCATCGCCGAGATCGATCACCTGGGCGTCCGACGGCGCCGGTAAATTGCTGCCCGCATCGACGATCTTGTTCCCCTGAACAATCACGACGCCGTTCTGGACGAGCGCTTTTGATTTGCCGTCGAACAAGCGCGCGGCTTTGAGCACGATGGTTTTCTCAGCTGCTTGAGTCGTAAGTGCAGACGCAACTGCGAGAAGAGCAAAGATCGGACGAATGACGGCGGCGGGCGATTTCATATTGGCGGTATAGAAACTTCGTCACGCGAAAGCAAGACAACGCATTTTGATCGTTGTTTTGCCGGGCCGATTTCGTTTGAATCAGTCGTATGCCGACACGCCGCGTTTTGTCTTTCGGTGTTGCTTTAACGATGTCGATCTTCGCTTCGGCAATCGCCGAAACCAAAGGCCCGTCTCCGGAACCAAAATCCGAGGCGAGCCCAACTCCACCGCCGACCACCGATTACGACATAAAATGGGGCGTCAAAATTCCGATGCGCGACAAAGTCGAGCTCAACGCCACGCTTTATTTCCCGAAAACGCCGGATGGTTCGGTGCCGAAGACGCCGGTCGTCTTCACGCTGACTCCCTACATTTCCGACAGCTATCATCCACGGGCGGCGTATTTCGCGTCTCACGGCTACGTCTATGCTCTTGTCGATGTTCGCGGTCGCGGGAATTCCGGGGGCGAATTTGAACCGTTCGCCCAGGAACCGCACGACGGCCATGACGTTGTTGAATGGCTCGCTCAGCGACCGTTCTGCGATGGAAAGGTCGCGATGTGGGGCGGTTCCTACGCGGGATTCGATCAATGGGCGACGGCAAAGGAAATGCCGCAGCATCTGACGACGATCGTTCCTGCGGCGGCCGCGCATCCACCTCTCGATTACCCGTCGTTGGATAACGTCGGCGAGACCTACGACATGCAGTGGTTTACCTTCACGAGTGGGAAGGCCGGTCAGGTTAATCTTTTCGGCGACACAAAGTTCTGGCGCACGAAGTTTCTCGACGCTTACAAGAAACACATCGCATTCAAAGCACTCGATTCATTCGTTGGAAATCCGTCGGTAAGCTTTCAACGGATTCTGAAACACCCAACCGCCGACGCTTACTACGACGCGATGGTCCCAACTGTCGATCAGTTCAAGAGACTCACGCTGCCAATTTTGACGATCACCGCCCAGTACGATGGCGATGAGCTGGGCGCGATGACGTTTTATCGCGACCATATGGCGAATGCTTCCCCCGAAGCGCGGGCCAAACATTTCTTGATCATCGGGCCTTGGGACCACGCCGGCACGCGGACGCCAACCGATGAAGTATCCGGCGTGAAGTTTGGCAAGGATGCGATCGTTGATCTGAACGATCTGCATCGCCAGTGGTACGACTGGACGATGAAAAACGGCGCAAAGCCGCAGTTTTTAAAAAATCAGGTGGCCTATTATTTGATCGCGTCAGGCAATTCTGGCGCGAACGGCGAATGGAAATACGCCGATAACTACGAAAACCTGATCGCGGACTCGAAGACGTTTTATTTCGAATCCGGGAACGGCGACGCGAACGGAGTGTTCCGGTCCGGCGCATTGGCCGAGTCAAAGCCGAAAGGTGGCGCAGACAAGTTTGTTTACGATCCCCTCGACACGCGGCGTGGCGAAGAGACCGAGGGCGCGGAGCCAAATGACAAGAACGCCGGTCTCGATCAAAGATTGCCGCTCAGCATTGGAAACGACGGCCTGGTGTATCACACCGATTCGTTGTCGAAGGAAACTCCACTCATCGGTTGCCCGGCCGTCACACTGTGGGTTTCCATCGATACCCCGGACGTCGATATTGAAGCGGACCTCTACGAAATCCAACCCGATGGGACGAGCATCGCGCTCTGGAGCGATATTCGCCGGCTTCGTTATCGCGATTCACTGCGCGAGGCGAAACTGGTGAAGCCGGGCGAGATCGTGAAATGCGATTTCAATCCGGGCTTGTTCGTCGCCCGAAAACTGATGAAAGGCAGCCGGCTGCGCCTGGTCGTGACTGGGGTAAATTCGATTTTCTGGCAAAAGAACTACTGCTCGGGAGGGGTGGTCGCTGAAGAAACGGCCAAAGATGCGCGCACCTGCCACGTTCAGATCCATCACGACGCCGAGCACCCCAGTGCAATCGAATTGCCGCTTCGCTGATGAGGTTTAAGGCCGGATTCGCAATTGCCGCCGCAACGTCCTTCATCGTAGCCGATTTGCATGCCGCTTCGGAAATCGTGGTCGCGATCCGTTATTTGCAGGCCGAAGGCATGAGTCATTCGCACCTTTATCTCTATCGCGATGACGGCAAATTCTTGCGACAATTGACGAACGACAACACGGGACAGGACGTCGATCCAATTTTTGCGCCGGACGGCGCGAGCATCGTTTTCACGCGCGAAAAATCAAATAACATTCCGCTCGAATTTTGGAGGGTCCAACCAGTTGGCACCGACCTGAAAAAACTCGACTCAGCTCCGGATTGGTACGAACAAACGAAGACCTCGGCGTATTTCACGAATCGCGATGCGACGCCCGCGACCGAATCACCGTCACCTTCGGCGTCGATGAGTCCGGCGGGATTGATTGGCGGCCGAAAAAGTTACAAAGCGCCCGATGGCTCGGTGGAATTGATCCTGCGCGCGGATCCGACCGACCCCGACGACCAGGTCAATGGCGAGAAACACGGCAAGCATTACGTGATCCGTTACTTGAAGACTGGAATTCAGGCCGATTTTGGAACGTTGCCGGGCTTCGTTGGTGCTTATGAAATCTTGCACGAGAGTCGAAATCCGGATCGCCAATTTCTATTCGAAGGTTTGCTGCGCGTCGCGTTTTTCGGTTTGCATTTGAATAGCACCGACGGCGACACGTCCTTTGCGCTCGATCTGAACGGTCCGCGCCTTGTTCGATTGTCCCCGAATTGGGCGGCGCCAGTTCCGTTACCGGGTGAGGCGGCCTTCCTTACTCTCACGGAAAATCGTTATGTCCCCATTCCCGGGGCGACTAAAACCGTCAACTGCGCTTACATGGAGCACTGGGACGTGCAGTTACAGAAAATCCGTTACGCCCGGCCCGACGCGCCGGCAATTTGTTACGGCGCGTCGATGTACCGGCCGGACCGCGCACCGGCAGTGATCACGGTTCGGCAAACTGCGGATTAAGAACTCGAGATGAAGAATTTTTGCGTACTCCTTTTGGCAATCGCGGCGACATCCTCCGTTTGCGCGCAGCAAACGGATTCGCTCGACAAACTGGCTGACGATTTCTGGACCTGGCGCGCAAAATACGCGCCGTTCAACGGAGACGACGTGCCGCGAATGGAGCGGCCGGGCGGAATGCGTGACTGGTGGCGCGCTAGCATCGAGAAACGGCGCAAGGATTTGTCCGAGTTCGAATCGCGCTGGAAGAAGATCGATAGCCATGCCTGGCCCGTTTCAAAGCAAGTTGATTACAAACTGATCGGCTCCGCATTGTCACGCGTGCGCTGGGAGCTCGATGTGAATCCAGGTTGGAAACGCGATCCGCTATTTTACATCGGCCAAACTCTGACCGCACTCGCCGAGGCGCTGACTGTTCCGGCGCCTTATGATCAAACGCGCAGCCGCGAGATCCTCACGCGAATACAGAATATTCCGTCCATTTTGGAAGCGGGCGAAGCGAATCTTGATAAACCGCCGGCGCCGTTTGCCAGTGTAACAATCCAGGCGCTCGATGGCATTCGTGACCGTCTTCACAAGATGGCAAATGCGTTGCGGCCGTCGACCACCTTGAGCGAATCGGAATTAAACAGCGCCGTCGACCGCGCAGCGGATGCGCTCGAAAAATTTCGCGCAGATCTTCAGAAAAAGTTGCCGTCCTTGCCCCCGCAAACGGCACTGGGCCGCGATACTTACGTTTGGTTCTTGCGCAACGTGGCGTTGATGCCGTTCACGCCGGAAGAACTTCTGGCCATGGGACGACAAGAATGGGCCCGCGCGGTTGCTTTTGAAGTCTACGAAAAAAATCGGAACAAAGATGTCCCGCCGCTGAAGATCGCGGACAACATCAATGCTTGGATTTCAGATGCCGCGGAGAAGGAACTTCAAGTCCGCAAATTTCTCGAGGAACGCGGCATAGTGAGTGTTCCAGATTGGGTCCGGCACTACACGCTCCGGCCGACGCCGGAATACCTGCGGGCTCTCGGCTTCAGTGAGACCGACGATTTCACGTCGCCGTCGCGCTTGAAGGAGAACTGCATTCGCTACGTGCCCGAGCCCTCAGACAAACTCGGTTATTTCTGGCGCGCTACCGCGATGGATCCCCGCCCGATTTGTGTGCACGAGGGAATTCCAGGCCACTATTTCCAGCTTTGCCTTTCCTGGAAACATGAAGACCCGATTCGCCGGCATTATTATGATTCCGGTTCGAACGAAGGCCTCGGATTTTATGCCGAAGAGATGATGCTGCAGGCCGGATTGTTCGACGACAGCCCGCACACGCGCGAGATCATTTACAATTTCATGCGATTGCGCGCGCTCCGCGTCGAAGTCGACGTCAAACTGGCGCTTGGGCAGTTCACGCTCGAACAGGCGGCGAAATATTTGCAGGAAAAAGTTCCGATGGACGAGCAGACCGCGCGACAGGAAGCAATCGCGTTCGCCACCGGCCCCGGACAGGCGATCGATTACCAAATCGGAAAGCTTCAAATCATAAAATTTCTTGCAGAAGCGCGCATAAAACAGGGCGACCAATTCAATCTTCGCGCGTTCCACGATTTCGTTTGGAAAAACGGCAACGTTCCGATCTCGCTTCAGCGTTGGGAATTCTTGGGCGACTCCGGCGACGTGCCGTCGGGTCCGAAATAGAAATGTTGAATCATGCCGCGTTGCGGCAATCTACATCCAGGGAACAAATTTGATGCACCAGCCTTCGCCAAGGCTACGGCTTGGCAAGCTAGCGGGTAATGTTTAGATATGACACCAAAGGCGCTTCGAATCAGGGTTTCATTCGCCGCCGGGAGATTTCTTCTTTGATGTCTTCCAATTCTTCCAGGCGCTGGTCGCGAATGGTCTTGACGTAGAAAAATGTCCCGGCGATTCCGCACGCCGTGGCGGCAAGAAAGTTCAGTTCCGCGCCCCGCTCCCAAAGGTAGGCGCCAACGATTGCTCCGAAGCTGGCGATCAGGTCGCGTACTAAATAATAAGCGCCGACCATCTGCCCGCATCGGAGCGGATCGCAATAGCCAATGATGAGCGCCTTGCGTGGAGTATCGCCGAATTCCTTGAGGCCTCGGATCATAAACGCCACAACCAGCAACCCGAGACTGTAGGCCGGATAGGCGCGAGCGACGATGAGGCTAACCGGGAACAGCGTGAACATGATAAACGTCACGATGACGAACGGTTCGCGGCCATAGCGGTCGGCATAATACGATGCAGGGATGATGCAGAGGATTGCAGCCAGCATTTCCACAGCCGTAAGCATTCCGACCTGCTTGCCGCTCATTCCGATGTATTCCATCGCGAAAATCACGACCCACGCGTACGGAATTCGTTCGCAAAACCGGACCAGAATGTCGCTCAATAGCAGTCGACGCATCGGACTATTGAATTCGCGCAGGCTTTGCCAAAAGGTCCAACGGTCGACCGGTTCCGCTTCAGTTCTTGGTTCGTCAACAATTTCGCGTTGAATGAAGATCGTCGCCCCGGAAAGAACGATTGAAATCACCAGCGCAATCCGCACGCCGTTGATCACGCCAAACTGATCGATCAACACTCCGCCGAAAAAAGGCGCGATCATGATTGGCAGGCGCTTGATCACGGACTGGACGCCAATTCCCATCGAGTGGCGATTTGCTTCCAATGCCGCCGCAACGAGCGAGAAGGTCGCAGGCAACGAAAAACAACTCCAGGAAAGGAAGAGAAACATTCCGACGATGACAGCTCCCCAATGTGGAAACAAGAGCACGAGCGCATAACCGATTATCGAAACGATGTTGAAAATCAGAAACGCGCGGCGGTGTCCCCAGCGATCGACCACCACGCCGCCGGGATAGGCGTAGACCGCGCCGAGCAATGTGCGGAGCGCGTCATAGAGACCGATCACCAGAACGGTGGCGCCGAGTTCCTTGAGATACTTCGGAATGAATCGCATCCAAAGTTCTTCGCCTGCGCCGATAACGAAAATAACGAGCAGGAGGATGACGAGATTGCGTTTTAGTCCGAAAAAATCGGCCACGCCGGAAAGCCAGACATTCCTCGGCTTGCTTTGCGCTTCCTGATCAGGTGTTGGCGGACGAGCCTCCGATTCCATGTCAGCGTGGTTTTGCTACGCGGCCGAGCGTATTGGCGACGGCCTCCGGAGCTTTATTGTCGAAGCCCGCGCCGGATTGTCGATCTTGATTTAGGGAATATGCGTCTGCGTCGCCAAAGATTCCATCTCACGGCTAATTATCTGTCGAGATGCGTTTGTGTTTTAAACACTTCAATTTTCGTTTGCTCCGCCGGAAGCTGACCCGATTTTCAATCTACGCCGCATCACAACCCATGAATAATCGCATTTCGGGCAATTCGACTGTTTCGAACAAGATCGACGAAAGCACATCGGAGCTCGTCGCGAAGGTACCGCAGGTCACGTTCCTTTTCTGGATCATCAAGATCCTGGCGACCACGCTGGGCGAAACCGGCGGCGACGCCGTGACCATGTCGTGGCTTGGCGAAACGACCGCCGAGGCCAAGGGCACCGGCTATCTCATTGGAACGGCAATATTCGGTGTTATTTTTATCGCCGCGGTGCTTGTGCAGATTAAGGCGAGAAAATTTCATCCGTTCCTTTACTGGCTCACTATCGTCGCAACGACAACCGTCGGCACCACCTTGGCAGATTACTGCGACAGATCGCTGGGAATCGGCTACACCGGCGGCTCGGCGATCTTGTTGACCTGCGTGATTGCGTCGTTGCTGATCTGGCGTTGGTCGACCGGGAGTATATCGATCGAAACGGTGAATACGCCGAAGGTGGAGATCTTTTATTGGGTGACAATCATGTTCTCGCAGACGTTGGGAACTGCCCTGGGCGATTGGGTGGCGGATACCAATGATATGGGCTATCTCGGGGCTGCCGGAATTTTTGGCGGTCTACTCCTTATAACCGCGCTTCTCTACTACCTCACGAGCGCTTCGCGCGCGATCTTGTTTTGGGCGGCATTTGTTTTGACTCGCCCGCTTGGAGCCGTGGTGGGCGATTTTCTCGATAAGCCGCACGCCCAAGGCGGGCTGGGGCTAAGCCGCTATACCGCATCTTTCGCGCTGCTCGTGGTGATCATCGCCTTGATCTTGATCTTCCCGCAAAAGCCCGCTTCAAAAGCGCATTAGCCGACTCAGAAAACGAACTGCATTCCAAAATAACCGATCAGCGCCGTCGGCTGATCCGGCGACCGAAGCTCGTGACCGATCGAGATGATCAAGATGTAATTTTCGGTGAACTCGTGGCGCAAACCGAAGTTCGCGGTCAACGTGTCACGCGTGAAATTCATCCGCGACGTGCCGTGCAGCTCGGCCATCAACATTGTCGGCTTGGCCAAATCGTAGCCGGCAACCGTGCCGTAGAGAAATTCGCTTCGGCCAACACTGCTCGCGAGCGGACCAAATTCTCCATCGAGATGCCAGCGGCCGATCGTCTTCGCGGCCTGAAATGGAATCTGGAATCGCGTGCCGTCCTCGGCGATGCCACGTCGCGCTGATGATTGCTGAATATTGAAAATCAGTCGCGGAAACATCGACATGTCGAAGCCGCCTTTCTCTTCATCCAGAAAGCGCCACTTCACCGCCGCTTCCGTTCCGTCGAGTCCGCCGATTGGGCCGTGATCCTCGCGTTTCAACAGCACCGGAGCGTTTTGAAGCGTGAGCTGAACGTGTTCGCCGACTCCGTAATTGAGATCGATCTCGGGCAAGTCGATCGATGTCTCATCCGTCCTATGTTCGAAAATAATCGCGATATTGTTTTCCCACTTTCCGTTGCCTGGCGTGCCCGGATCGTCGGTAATCATAGGCGGACCGCCTTGTGCGAGTGCAAGTTTGGTCGTGCACGCGATGATCGCGGCAATCGCTAGCGCTCGCACGAATTAATGCTTTGCCGTTTCGGTCGGGCCGTAAACCAACAACTTCAATGTATTCGGGACGATCGTCGGCCGGCTGGGCGACGCTCCTGGCGAAGGCGAGGGCGGCGGCTGAAATTGCGCAGTCGGCAAATAAATCCGGTGCGTCTGCGGATCGAGCGCCATGGTCCGCGCGCCGCGTTCGGTCTTCAAGGTTTGAACGACCGTGAGTTTCTCGGGCGTTTCCTCTTTCGCGATTGTCGTGGTGCCGTCACCGCACGATGCGAATGCGAGATGCTTCACGTCATCAAACGCGCAGCCGTCGACGCCCGCGCCAATCGGAGCGTTGGCAATGACTTTCCCGGTATTGGTGTCGAGCATCACCATCATTTTGTTGTGACAGCCGGCAAACAACCGGTGATTTTCCACATCGAACGCGATTCCACTCGGTCCTTCACCGGGCGTGAGCGGCCAGCGGGCGACCACCTCGTGCTTCGTGGTGTCGATAACTGCCACTTCGTTTTTGTCTTCAAGGTTGCAGTACACCCGATGGGCCATGCCATCCGCCGCCGCGAACTCCGGGCTGCCCCCAAGCGGAATAGTGGCAGTCACCGTTGCCGTTTTGGCATCGATCACAGTGGCAGAGTTTCCTTTGTGATTGAAGACATAGACTTCGCCGCGAAGCGATTCGTAGGCCATCGCATCCGGTCCTTCGCCGGTGTCGAGCTTCGAAAGCGTTTTTAGCGTCGTTAAGTCGACAACACTGGCCTTTGATTCTTTACCGTTTGATGAGAAGCCGCGCACGAATTCGTGCACCGGAAGAAATTCGTGCACACCCGGCGTGTCGGTAATCGCAGTTTCGAGTAATGTATTGTTCGCAAGGTTAACCACGTCTACTTTCGTCGCGTGGGACAAGTAAAGACAGCGCGATTCGTTATCGATTGTCAGGATGTCCCAGCCGCCTTCGCCACCGATCGGGATTGCGCTAAGGAATTTATAAGCGTCTTCGGCGACCGCTGTCTCACACAGGAGCGCCATCGCACAAATTAAGAACCATCGGGGTTTCGAATTCATTGGTGCGTTAGGTCTTCAAGATATCATTCGACCTGATAAGCGCGAATTTCACCGTTTTGCGACCCTCGATCCGGAAAGGCGACAAACAAGTCATCTCGCTCGGGAACGAACAATCCCGTCCTCGCGCCGTTTGCAGTGTCAATCTTCGCGGCGGTCTTGTAAGTGTTTGGGTCAATTTGGTCGATAATGTCGACCTTTCCCTCGCCGCAAACTGCGTAAATGCGGTGGCGTTTGGCGTCGTAAAAGAGTTCGTCGGTATCGCCTGCGATATCGAGCTTGGCAACAACGTCGCCCGAATCGGTGTTGAGCACGACAAGCTTCGACGGCAAACGGCAGCCGACAAACAACCGGTGATTCGTTTCATCGAGAGCCATCGGAAAATTTGCAAAAGCCAAGTCTGTTTTCCAAGTCGCAACGACTTGCCCTTGGTCGCGATCGATCACCGCAACTTGACGAGCGTTCGGAACATTGACGAAGATTCGTGGGCCGTGTTTTTCCAATTCGAAAGCTTCTGGATGCGCCGAAAGGTTGATTGAGCCGATTTTTTTGCCGTCGGATGCATTAACAATCGCAATTCCGCCACTGCCAAACCCGATGTAAATCTTTTTGGCAGCGCTGTCGTAACGAACATTATCCGCATCGTCCTTCAGATTCAGTGTGCCGATCTGTTGGAATGATTTCCCGTCGTAGATTTTGCAAATCCCGCCTTCGTCATTTGCCACAAGCAGACGATCGAGATCGGGAACGTAAGCAACTCCCTGGGGTGAGCCGAGGCCTTTGATTGAATAAATTCGCTCACCCTTGCGAAGATCGACGACTTCGACGGTGTTGTTTCCGAGCGCGCAAACGAACAAGCGGTTGCCGGCAGCATCGAAGGCGAAATGGTCAATTCGACCCTCGACGCCCGTCAGAACGATTGTTTGTTTCAGCTTGAGCGACTGCGCGTCGGTTGTGGTCGCGCCATAGCAACAAAACAACGCCAATCCGTAGCGAACGAGGTTCTCGCCGAAGCGTGATTTCAATTTTGAATTGGCGAGCTGACCTTTTGCAGGCCCGCGATTAAAAACGCGCTTTTGATCGTCTGCGCCAAATCCTTCGCGCGGCCACGGCCCCAGTAAAGGAAAAACATGATCCGTGGTTGTTCGTGCGTCATGTGTTGGTGAATCGCGACGATGTTGATCCCCTGTTTGACCAGCGATTTCAAGGTTGGCTGCAGTTCGTCCTCAGTCACTGCGAAATCTCCGTCCACAAGCGCATTGTCATCGCTGCCCGCGAAGGCGGCCCAGGTATTCACGCCCATGGCGTTGTCGATCTTAACCCCATGCATCGTGGCCGGGCGGCCAAAGGTGAATTTGACCAGTCCATTGTTGATGTCGCCGTTCGTTCCAAAAATCTCGTTGAGCGGCTTCGCCGAAATTGAGTTTTTATCCGGCAATGAGTTCGCACCGAACGACTCCTTCGGCTGCGGACTTGCCATCCGAACCTCATTGACCGCGTCGTACATCTTCTTCACCGCACCGGCCAGTTGCTCGACGCTACCTTCGCCTTCGATATGCATGAAAAAGACTTTTGGTTTGTCGTAGAAGAAATGATTATGAAGCGCGGTCACGCTAAGTCCGCTGTCGAGAGCACTGGTAATCGCAGCGTTGACTTCATCTTCGAAGAGTACGGTGTCGCCCATTACCATCGCAGCGTCTTTTGTTTCCGTGAACGCAGCCCACGTTCCGAGTCCCATGAAAGGCGGCATGGTCCAGCCGTCGACTACGACTTTCACGTCAGCGCGCGGCCAGGTTACTTTGTAAACGTTTTCCTTTTCGCTGAGCTTTCCTTTTAGTCCCGTGATCTGATCGATCTTGGCGGTGTCGAGCCCGACCGCCGAACACACGCCAGCAAGTGCGATCAGAGTCAGCGCTGTTTCAAAAATCTTTTTCATAATCGTATAGTGAGAGAAGCGGATCGCTGCCGGCGAGACCAGCAGCGATTGCCATTTATCCCTCAAGTTTACTCTCCCTTCTCGCCTTTTTCTTTGTGTTCTTTGCTCTCGTCGTGGCGGCTGACGACTTTGCCGTCAGCGGTCACTTCGACGCCGGTTTGTTTACCGTCTTTTTCAATCACGGCTTCGTAGTTTTCCCCCTCCTTTTCCCAGCGAACGATTGTTCCGCCTTTGGCGTCGGGTTCAACAGCTTTTTGGACTGCTGCCGCACACTGGAGGCGCTGATTGATTCCTCCTCTTCCTCGGCGAAGGCCGGTGTCCAAACACCGAGGGTGAGGACCGCAGCTACTGCTAATACTGGAACGATGTGTTTCATTTTTTACTTACGATTGTGAGGCGCATGGCCGCCTCGGTTTTTTGGTTTCCGTGCGAAGAGCCACAATCACTGGACTGCGGATTCGGCATCTGGTTCATATTGCCAATAGACAAGCAATCCGGCCGACGCGGCACTTAAGAAATCCTGAATTTTTCTTCAGGTTTCGAACTGAATCAGAAAAACGCTGCCGCCATCTGAATTGTCCTCGAGAATGATTCGCCCCCCGTTGCGCTAGACCGCTTGTTTGGCGATGGCGAGGCCGAGGCCAGCACCGCCTTCTGCGCGGGATCTCGCTTTATCGACGCGAAAGAATCGCTCGAAAATTTTCGCGTGATATTCGCGCGGTATTCCCGGGCCGTTGTCCTTGACCGAGATGTCGATCTTGCGCGCACTATGCACCGTTGTGATTGAAATCCGCGAATCGGGAGGGCCATGCTGAATCGCGTTATGGACGAGATTTACCATGGCTAAGTACAATAATGTCCGATCTGCTTGCACGGTGACGTTGTCATTGCTCGTCACGGTAATCGTTTGACGTTTTTCGTTAGCCAGAACTTCGAATTGATCGCGAATCTCCTCGAGCAGCGCAGCAATGTTCACTTCCTCGCGCGGTGCGTCTGCCTTTGTCGCATCCATCCGTGCCAGCGTGAGCAAAGCATCAACCAGATCCGTTAGGCGCTGAGCTTCTTCGAGCATGCTGCCAATTGTTTCGCGCAACGCCGCCGGATCGTTGCCATCGCGCAATGCGACTTCGCCAACGGCGCGCAATGCCGTGAGCGGCGAGCGCAACTCATGTGACGCGTCCGCGGTGAAGCGCTGCAATTCGGCAAATGAACCTTCGAGTCGCGCGAGGGTGTCGTTGAACACGGTGGCGAGGCGGCCAAGCTCGTCGTTGGGATTCGGATTCGGCAAACGTTTCGAAAGCGACTCCGAGGTAATCCGGCGCGCCTGCCGTGCCATGGCATCGAGTGGTCGCAATGAACGGGTCGCGATGAGGTAACCGCCAATCGCCGCCAGCGTGACTGCAAGCGGGAAACCGAGCGTTGATACTTTGACAACTTCGGCCAGCGTGCGGCGCATTTCCGTTTGGTCGCGAAAGACGCGAATGAGCACGCTCCGACCTTCCACTCGGGCCGGCGCTTCCATCACGCGCACAAACAAACCGTGTTCGAATTCGACGGTGGTAAACTTCAGCGTCGATGCGCGCGGCGCCGGGAGCACGTTGTTTGCGTTCGTTTCTTGAAACGGCCAATGCCGCAGAAGCAATTCGCCATTTTCCGACCACACCTCGAACCACATCGAAATCGGCGGAGATGCTCCGTCGTCGTGAGGTTCACGCGCATTCCAACGCGCACCTTCGTCGGCGTCGAGATCGACTTGCGCTTCGACAAGCTCGAAATCGCTGCGCAATTGTCGATCTAGCTCCGCGCCTAGCCGGTGCTCGATCACCTCATAGACGAACCACGCGAACGCGATTAACACCATCGCCGTGGCCGCGGCATACCACAAAGCCAGGCGAAACCGAACCGAGCGCCGTTGCCACCAACTTTTCACGCCGCCGCCGCCTCTGCGCGTAAAACGAAACCGACGCCGCGCACGGTCTGGATCAATTGAACGTCTTCACCGTCGTCCAGTTTCCGGCGCAGATGCGCGAGGTGAACGTCGATTACGTTGTCGAGCGGTGTCGCGCGATTCGGCTCACGCCACACTTCACGCGCGATCATCTGCCGCGTCACCGTTTGATCGTGATGCTGCGCGAGAAACGCGAGCAGATCGAATTCGCGCGGCGTCAGCGCGATTTCTCTCGACCCGCGCACGACCCGCCGCGCTTGCAGGTCAAGGGTGAGATCACCGAGCTGTTGTCGCAGCGGATTTCCGGAATCAACCCGCCGCAGCAAAGCGCGAACGCGCTCGAGCAACTCAGCAAAGGCAAAAGGCTTCACCAAATAATCATCGGCTCCGGCATTTAAACCGAGGACGCGATCGTCCACCGCATCGCGCGCGGTCAGCAACAGCACCGGCGTTTTCGAGCCGCCCGCGCGAAGCGTTCCCAAGACCTCGATACCATCCCGACCGGGCAGCATCCAATCGAGTATTACGACATCGAAATTCTGGCGGCTTAGGAGAAAGAATCCTTCCTCGCCGGTCTTGGCCGTCGTCGGTTCAAAGCCTTCCCCCTGCAACCCGCTCGCGATTGCGCGGGCGGTCTTGGCGTCATCTTCGATCAGCAAAGCCTTCACTTCCCTGACAGTAAGACTTGCCGCGTTGTCGCGCCAAGAATGAGGATTCTGAAGAAAACTTCAGGAAGCGCTCGCGACCGAACCGAGCTGGCCGGTCGCAGAGGTGTCGATGTTTGCGCAACAAATTGCGCAAACGAGAACGAGTTTTTTCATTTTATGTTGCTAGTTCTGCCCCGAAACGGTGTCGAGGCAGAACCACAACATCTCTTCGCTTAGTATTTCTCGCCTTTTTCGCCCTTTTCTGAGGCTTCTGAGTGTTTGCCAAGCATCTTCCCGTTGGCATCGAATTTATAACCCCATTCTTTGCCGTCTTTGCTGACGACGGCTTCGAAGTTCGCGCCCTCTTTCTCCCAGCGAACTATCGATGCGCCTTTGAGTTGTTTGTCGGCGGCCTGTTGCACCGCTTGCGGCACATCAGAACTGTTGATGTTTTCTTCTTTTTCCTTGTCTCCGTGTCCGTAGGCGGTAGCACCGAAGGCGAGTCCAGCGCTGACTGCTGCGATTGTTAACAATTTTGGTGTCTTCATGGTTTTATTTTTCGACCGATTGGTCTCAATAGTTGTTCGAAGATCGACCATCGTTCACGCGGAAAAATTTCCTTATCCGGCAAGGCAATACAGATCGAGATTAATTGTTACCTCCTGGTGGCGAGTCGCAGTCCAAGAAAAACGAAAAGCGTGCCGGCGGTTCGATTCAGCCATTGCGAAAGCGTTTCGTTCTTGCGCAAGCGTTCGCTGAAGACGGAAGCAAACCACGCCAGGACGAGACACCAGATCGTCCCGGTGGCGACAAATGTTAGTCCGAGCAGAATAAACGCCGGCACTTTCGTGTTCGATGCTGGATCGATGAACTGAGGAAGAAACGCGAGAAAGAAAAGCGCGACTTTCGGATTGAGAATGTTCGTCAAAATGCCCTGGCGAAACGCGGCGATCGTTGTGCGGCGGCGAAAGGTGGAGGGCAGGCTCAATTGTTTTCGCCGATCGAGAATCATTCTAATTCCGAGAAAAACCAGGTAGGCGCCGCCGAGTAACTTGATTGTGCCGAAGGCGAGCGCCGATGTCGCCAGAATTGCCGAAAGGCCGAGCGCAGCGGCGCAGGTATGAAAAATACTGCCGACCGAGATTCCAAACGCGGAGGCAATTCCAGCTTGGCGCCCCTGGGCAATGCTTCGTCCCAGGATGTAAACTGTGTCCGGCCCGGGAGTGAGGTTCAGCAAAATCCCAGCGGTGATGAACAAGGCGAAATCGTGGATCCCGAACATTCTCTCAAGCTCATCGCATTTTACTCGCGATTTCAAACAAAGACGGACGCGTCGTGCTGCGTCGATGTTTGCACTCCTGATATAGCGCATCGTAAACCACGAACTCGCGTTCGAGGATTTCGTGGTCGCTTAAACCCAGGGCGCTAAAACCATGCGCGATCCAGCGCAAGCCTTCGCCGGCGGGATGCGGCTCGCGCGGACGCGAGTCGGCCGCGCGCACGATTTCGCCGAGTAAGAGCAACGCCGGATCGTCGAGACGATATCTTTTTAAGATCGAATTGAACGAAACATCTTCACCATGATGCCCGAGTTCGCACTTCGGAACGTCGAACACAATCCCATTGTCAATCGCCGCCCAATTTGTATTTCGGGACAGAAAAACGAACTCCGCATCGGCGTCGATGAACTTTTTGATTAACCACGGGCAAGCGACCCGGTCGACCTTGATTCTTTCGCGCGTGATCCATTTCATAGGTCAGGCGGCAAATTGAAAATGTGTCCGCACAGCCGACGCGCGCGCCTTTTCATAAACCGCTGCGGCCACGACGGCGTCCTCAATCGCCACGCCCGTACTGTCGAAGACGATGATATCAACATCGTGAGTGCGGCCGGGCTTTCCCCCGGCAACAATCTCGGCTAACTCGGCGTAAACGTCTTCTTTGCGCATCAATCCCCGAGTGATCGCGTGGTGCGTGTCGCCGATCGCACAACATTGCTCGAGACTGTCGGCGACAACTTTGACCCTGGCCAGGAGCGCCGGATCGATCTCCTGTTTGTGGGCGTCGTCGGCGCCAACCGCGGCGATGAATGTACCGGGAGCGACGTCAGCCTTGTTCACGAAGAGTTGTTTGGCGGTTGTGCAGGTCACAACCACGTCGCTTCTTCGAATCGCACTCGGCAAAGCGCGAACTGCGTCGATGCCGATCTTCAGTTCGCGAGAAAAATCGCGTGCAAAACTCTCAGCTGTCTCATCGTTGAGATCGAATGCATAAACCGTCTTGATTGGCAGCATCAAAAGCAGTGCTGGCAATTGCGCGCGGCCTTGCTCGCCGCATCCGCAAATTGTCGCAACGCTCGAATCATTTCGCGCCAGACATTTTGCCGCCACCGCCGTCGCCGCGGCAGTTCGTTTGATGGTGATGTCGATTGAATCGAGAACGGCGAGGGGCAACCCGTTGGCAGCATCGGACACGAGGATAACACCCTGGATTGTAGGCAATCCGAATCGAGCCTGGTTGCCGGGAAAATTGGTGTTGAGTTTCGCCACGATGAAATCTCTCTCCCCCGGAAGAAATCCGACTTTTACATGCAGGCCGCCTTCCCGGGTTTTGATCCCCAGAATTCCTGAGGCGGGAATCTTCCCTTCGCCCTGCAATCGAAAGACTTTTTCAATCGCACCGATGGATTCGGACAGAGTCAGCAGCTGACGAACGTCGCTACGACTCAACAGCAGTGTGCCGTCAAATTGCACTCGGACCTCCGACCAGATCGACCAGGTCCACGCCCGGCCGAACTTCGACCGGCGCTTCGCCGCGCCTGAAAATCCTCGCGCTAGATTCGCCTTTTAATATGACGGCATTGTTCTGGCACCGAAGCCACGCGCCTTCGCGCATCCCGACAACCGGCGTTTCATTTTCTTCGAGGAATTGAAGGATCCGCTCCTCCTGGGTCTCGCCCATGTGAGAGGAGTTCGGATCCGGATCCTGAAAATGCGGACTAATCTGAAATGGGACCAGCCCTAACGAGTTGAACGATCGCGGTTGCACGATCGGCATGTCTTTAGTCGTCTTGATCGTTGGTCCGGCGACATTGGAGCCGGCGCTGCTGCCAATGTAAGGCGCGCCGTCCATTATTTTTCGGCGAATCGGTTCTAGTAACTCCAGATCCTGGAGCGCTTTCAGAAGACGAAAGGTGTTGCCGCCACCGACGAAGATTGCGTCTGTTCGTTCGATCGCCGCGTTCGGATCCTTGGCTCGGTGTGCGGACTCGAGCGAGTACCCCATGGCATCGAAGCGGGTCTTCGCTTTGGCCGCGTAGCCGTCCCGATCAAACAGGGCATAGGGGAAAAACAGAACCATTTTCGCCACCCCGAGAAAATTTCTGATCTCATCTTCGACGTGATCGAGATAGGCGCGGCCATAAATGGTCGAGTTGCTGATCAACAATATTCGCGGCGGTGATTTCATGTTGTTATATATATAACTCAATAGTATAGGTATAATATCATATGCGGGTAAAGCTCAAACTCAGCTGGCTGCTGCTGTTGGTTCGGCTGCCCGCAACCCATAAGGCCGAGCGCGTCGCTATCTGGCGGAAACTTAGGAAATCCGGCGCAATTCCACTCCAAACGTCGACTTATATTTTGCCCGACCGGCCTCCGTGTTATGAAACTTTCCAATGGCTGACCCAGCAGATCCGCGACGCCGGCGGTGACGCCACTCTCGTTCAAGCCCGGCAAATTGAAGGACTTTCGAATGAAAAACTGGTTGCGTTATTCAATGCCGCCCGTGCGAAAGAGTACGCAGCGCTTCGTCAGGCTGCTCGATCATTCGCGGAAAACCGGAAGCAAAAGTCGAGCTCCGCCGACAGGTTTGATCGCATCCGAAAACAATTTCGCGAAATTCGGCAAACAGATTTTTTCAATTGTCCGCGGGCGCGGGAAGTCGAAGTACTTCTGCGCAAACTGGAGGGTCCGCACCCCGGTTATTTGCCTTCGCTGAAAGTTAAGAGACAAGATTATCAGAACAAGGTCTGGGTTACCAGGCCCCGCCCGGAAATCGATCGAGTCGGTTCGGCCTGGTTAGTTCGAAAATTCATCGATCCCGGTGCGAAGTTTATTTTCGCCAAAGCGCCCTCTGCGAATCGGCGTGCTGTTTCCTTCGACATGCTTGACGGAGATTTCACCCATCGAGACGACGATTGCACATTCGAAACGCTCTTAAAAGGCTTCAGTATTCGGGACAAAGCAGTGCACAAGATCGGCCAGATGATCCATGATGCCGATCTCGACGATGAAAAATTCGAGCGAATCGAATGCGTCGGAGTCGACCGGGTTCTAAAAGGGTGGGGGAAGGAGGGATTGTCCGACCGGGAAATCTTGCGCCGCGGTTGGCAATGCTTCGACGCGCTCTACGCATTCTTGCAGAAACGATGAACGCCGAAATCCAGAACGAAGATCGACAAACGAACGGCGATACGGGCGACCAGATGCCATCGTGGCGAGAGGTGTTTTTCTATTTCCTGTTTCTCGGCTTCGTGAATATCGGCGGACCGGTCGCGCAGATCACCATGATGTTTAATCACATGGTCGAGAAGCGGCAGTGGTTGTCGAAAGACCGCTTCGTAAAAATCATGGCGTTCTGCCATATGTTGCCCGGTCCCGAAGCGCTCCAATTGGCGATTTATGTCGGGTATCTCAAACGAAAAGTCTGGGGTGGTGTTCTAGCTGGCCTGACTTTCATTCTACCGGGAGCGGCGGTCATGATTTTTCTGAGCTGGCTCTACGTGAGATATGGCCAGCTGCCCCAGGTGATGAACGCGCTTTACGTGCTGAAGCCGGCTGTCTTCGGAATTATCGGTGCTGGAATTATCAAACTTGGCCGCGCTGCAATTCGAAATGTTTTCCTCGCCATCTTGCTGGTCGGCGCATTTGTAGGAATGCGTTTCGCCGGAATCAATTTCCTCCTCATTCTCCTGATCGCCGGCGTTCTCAATCTGCTTGTCGATCAAGGTTTGCCGCTTCTGAAGAAAACGTCACCCGCGGCTCCGGTTCTGATCGGCGGTCTTGGACTCGTTTTGCCGTTCGCCAATTCGCGATTGTTTCAAGTCTCCTGGTTGTTTCTGAAAACAGGACTTTTGAGCTTTGGCGGGGCCTACGCATCGCTCGTCTTTGTGCAGCGAGGAGCCGTTGCGCAATATCATTGGTTGAGTGACGGCCAATTGCTCGACGGCGTCGCGCTAAGTGTCGCAACGCCTGGCCCGTTCATGCTCTTCACCACCTTTGTCGGTTATCTCGCCAGCGGAGTCGCGGGCGCCGTCCTGGCAACGTTCTTCGTGTTCTTGCCCTCATTCATTTTTGTGATCGCGGGCGTGCATTATGTCGAACAAGTCCGCGACAATCGTTACATCCAGGCTTTTCTGGCCGGCGTTAGTGCCGCGGTGGTCGGCATCATTGCGGTCGTTTCGCTCGATTTGATTTCGGAAGCCTTGGTTGATTGGCCGGCGATTGGGATAGCGGTGGTTGCGTTTGGGCTGATTGCTTTCTTGCGTCGCGACGTGACGCTCGTCGCCATTCTTGCGATGGCGGGTGGAATTACATACTCGGTTGTTCGCTCGCTGAGATAGGACGCAACCGGTAGCACATCGCAAAAAAATTACGCCGGCGATGCAGCTGACGTGTGCAGCGCGATGCGGTTGCCTTCGGAATCGATAATAACCGCGCGAAAGCCGTGTTCGCCGATTTGTTGCCGCTCTCGCAGAATCTTGCCGCCGTTCTTGCGCGCGGCTTCAACCGCCTCATTTAACCGCCCTTCGACCAGAAGATAAATCAGCGGCCCGTTCGCCGACGGCCGATTATCCACGCCGCCGCTGTCGCTTCGTATGCAAAGACAACCGGATGCGTTTCCTTCGTCGTGCGGAAGCAGACCGTATTCGGCTTTGCCATCGGAGAGCTTGCGAACTTCGCTGCCGAGCACCGCTGAGTAAAATTTGATCGCGCGATCGAGATTCGAGACCGGGATGTCAGTCCAGCAAAGTGTGTCGGCGCTCATTTCGACATTGTAATCGTCAATTTTCTGCGGTCACTTCATTACTCATCATTGCTGCACTTGAAGAAGGAGAAAAAAAGTTCCGCGCCTGATCGGTCCCGCATTGCGCTGTCAGCTGACGAAATGCGGCGGTTTGGATATCGGGTTGTCGATGTTCTGGTTGAACATTTTGCGAACATTGAACGTGAACGCGTCGGTTCGAAAGGGGACCCGGGAAAACTCATTCCTTTATTCGCCAGTGATCCTCCCGAAAGCGGGCGCGACTTCAATGAGCTGCTGACTCAATTAGAGCGCGATGTTTTTCCAAATAATCTGCATGTCGATCATCCTCGCTTTTTCGCATTTGTTCCCGGGCCGAATAATTTCGTCAGCACGATGGCGGATGCGCTTGCCGCTGGATTCAATGTCTTCAACGGGACCTGGCTCGGTGGTTCGGCCGCGGCGGCAGTTGAGCTCGGAGTGGTGCGCTGGCTCTCTCGAATTTGCGGATTGCCCGACACCGCCGGCGGCTTGTTCGTCAGCGGCGGGTCGATGGCGAATCTGACCGCCCTGGTAGCCGCCCGTCATGCGTTGCTCAAGAATCGAATCGGCGGCGCGACAATTTATTTCTCCGACCAAACGCACTCGTCCGTCGAGCGCGCCCTGCATGTCATTGGTTTTTTGCCAGAGCAAACGCGCAAGCTTCCAAGCGACGAAAATTTTCGGCTGTCGATCCGCGACTTGCGCGAGGCAATTGCGGACGATCGGGCGAAAGGTCTGCGTCCGTTTTGCATTGTGGCGAACGCCGGGACGACAAACACCGGGGCGATCGATCCGTTGGTCGAACTCTCCGATTTGGCAAAGGCGGAAAAAATGTGGCTGCACATCGACGGCGCGTTCGGCGCGGCAGCAATCCTGTCCGAACGCGGGCGCGCGCTCTTAAGCGGAATCGAGCGGGCTGATTCGATTTCGCTCGATCCTCACAAGTGGCTGTTCCAAACGTTCGAATGCGGCTGCGTTTTGGTAAGGGACGTTGCCCTTTTAAAATCCGCGTTTCAAATCAAACCGGATTATTTGCGCGATGTGCATCGTAACGACGCCGAATTCAATCCGGGCGATCATGGCGTTCAGCTCAGCCGAAGTTTTCGCGCGTTAAAGGTTTGGTTGTCGCTACAAACGTTCGGTTTGTCCGCATTTCGAGAAGCGATCGCGCGCGGGTTTGAATTGGCGGAAATCGCAGAGCGTGAACTTCGCGCGCGGAAGAGTTGGGAAATTCTTTCGCCGGCGCAAATGGCCACGGTTTGTTTTCGTTTTGGCAATGATGACGACTTTCAGACGCACTTGGTCGACGTAATAATGCGGGACGGTTATGCGTTGCTGACCTCGACGACGTTGCGGGGCGCCGCGTCGTTGCGGCTGTGCACCATTAATCCGCGTACCACCGAGCAGGACATCATCGCGACGGTCGAACGATTGGACAAATTCGCCCGCGACCTCGGCGGCGGCAGCCGCTGACCGGATTAATCCTTGTGACTAATCGATCCCGCGCCACTGATGTGTTTTTCAATCGTCGGCGGGTTTCCCGAGTAAGTCACCTTGCCGGCACCGGTGATCGACACTTTTAACGATTCACTTACGGCCACTTCTGCATGCGATGCGCCGGTCGAGGAAATTTCAGCAGTCTTGGTCTGCAGCGAATCCGCCTCCAGCTTGCTGGCGCCGGTCATATCGGTCACCAGATCGTCCACACTTCCATCGAGGTGAACTTTCGCGGCGCCGGTTGATTCAACCGCAAAATTGTGTCCGGAAAGCTGGTTTGCGGTGAGCCGCGCTGCGCCCGTCAGCTTGGCGCCGGATCGAGTTGAGCTGGAGATCGCCACTTTAATTCCGTGGCTCGACCAAATATTTCCGCGCGAGTGCAGGCGCAAACGGTGGTCCTCATTTTCGCTGGTGATGTGCTGAAGAAGATTTTGATCGGTCGTGATCGTGAGCGACGGCGGGCCGCTCCGCCATTCGATTTGGAAACCGCCGTTCGCTTCAATTTCGGAAAAATCGGCGACTGGCCGCGTGTCAGTCATAATGTGGCCGTTTCCCATGATGCCGCCGACATGGCAGCCTGCAATCAGGAGCAGCCCTGGCAAGAATGCGATACTAAGCTTTTTCATAGTGTGTCCTTCTCAGATGAGATGAAACGAGCTTGGGGTTTGGATTCAAGATTTTCACCAAAAAGCGGCCCTGACGGCCGTCACTTCACGATCTTGAACTTCACCGTGCCCGCGAGTTTGTCCTCCAAATAAAATTCGACGCGATAGTCACCGGTTGTCCAACCTCCGTCCGGCCGCGACAGCTCGAAAGTGCCTCCTGAATTTGCAGTCGGCGCGGTGGTCTCCATTTCGTCGATCTGATAATTAGCAGAGATGTCCGCGACGTTCTCGGCGATGAAAACTACTCGGACTTGAGCCTGATCACGCAGGCCGCGGCCATGCCAACGCGCATAAACCGCGGGCGCGCTGTCTTTGAATTCGGTTTTGAATTCGCCTTGCGGTTCGCTTGACACGCCCGCTGAAAGTTTGTCGGGTTCGGGCGATGCACTTTTCGGGGGCGCGACTTTCGGCAGCTCCTTCAGATTGAGCCAGGTTCTTTGGGCGGGGAGGCCGGACTCGCCTTTAACCACCGTCGCCACTTTCACGAAGCCTGTGCCCGGAACGAACCATCGGTCGATCGTCGCCGGCGCCGGCGCGCTTTGCTCGCAATGGATCCGCCAGGCTTGAAATTTTCCGGCCGGAACCTTGATCTCCTCTTCATCGGCAATTTCGTAACGTTGACTTACTTTTGTTCCGCCAATGGTTCCGTCGAATGTCCAATGCGCTCCCTTTTCCAACGGAGTCTTCAGCATTGTTTGCGGCGGAACCAATTTAACAACGCCCCCGCGAGCATCGGTGCGGGCCGGACAAACGATTCCGTGTTCTTCAATAGCAATGAAATCTACGCTGTCGATCGCGTCGCCACGGTAAATCTCGAGTCTTCGCAAATCCTTGTTATCGATCTTTTCAATTCCGCCCAGGCGATAGGTGACGGCGATTCGTTCCAGCTCATTCGGTTCGGTCAGATTGAGGCCGTCGCTCAGTTTTTCCTGAACAAGATCGTAATTCCAGGTCGTGCCTTCGGCGGTCGGCATCAGCGATTCAGCTGCGACGCTGATGATCGGCGCAAGGAGCGCTACGGGCATGAAAAATTTCATTGTCGGTGAGACACGCAGTTGTAACGAAAGTTCAATCGCGCGTCTCTTGATTCCAACTAATATTGTCCAGTGCGACCGTCGGTGACGCGATTGTTTCTAATAATCTTTTTCGCTGCCTCAGTCGCAATCGACGCGTCCGCCCCAGATAAGCATGTCGTGGTTGTGGTTTGGGACGGAATGCGTCCGGATTTCGTCACCGAACAAAACACTCCGACTCTTTGGAAACTTGCCCAAAGCGGGGTGTTTTTTCGAAACAATCATTCGGTCTACCCCAGCGCCACGATCGTGAACGGAACCGCCCTCGTCACCGGCAATTATCCGAACCACGATGGAATTTTGGCCAACCACGTTTATCGCGCGGACGTCAACGGTCGAAAATCGATCGACGTCGAGAACGTTGAAGTGGTTCGCAAAGGCGATGAGCTTTCGGCGGGCAAGTATGTCGGTGTCCCGACCATTGCGGAGTTGCTCCATGCGCGAAGAGACCGAACAGCGATCGCCGCGGCGAAGACGGTCGGGCTCTTGTTCGATCGGCACGCCGATCCGCGTCTCGGACAAGACATTTTCGCAGGAGAATCGGTGTCGTCCGAAATGGCGAGTTCGCTCGCAAAGTTGCTCGGACCGTTCCCGCCCGCGACACAGGCCGCGGACCGTGATGTCTGGACGACGAAGGCCTTGACCGATTTTCTCTGGAAAGACGCGATCCCTGTTTTTTCCTTGCTCTGGTTAAGTGAACCGGATGACACGGAACACAAGACCGCTCCCGGCGCGCCACCAGCGCTCGCCGCGATTAAATCCAGCGACGAAAATCTCGCGCGAGTGCTCGCCGCATTGGACAAACGCAATGCAAGATCGACAACGGATTTGTTTGTCGTCTCCGATCACGGATTCTCAACCATCGCGCGCGAAATCGAACTACCTAAAATCCTGAAGGCCGCTGGATTCGATGCGGTCACGGAGTTCACCGATCAACCGAAACCGGGCCAAATCATGCTGGCGGGAAATGGCGGCACAGTTTTGTTTTATGTGATCGGCCATGATGCGGAGGTCACACGACGGCTGGTGGAATTTTTGCAGCAAACGGATTTCGCCGGCGTGATTTTCAGCCGCGAGCCGATGGATGGAACATTCACGCTCGACCAGGCGAAGATCGACAACGAGCACGCGGCCGATGTAGTGATGGCTTTTCGCTGGATCGATCAGAAAAATGCGTTTGGCGCTCCCGGAATGATCGACGCCGACTGGCAGCGCGCGGCAGGAAAGGGGACTCACGCGACTTTGAGCCGCTTCGACATGCACAACACTCTTATTGCGGCGGGCCCGGATTTTGCCAGTGGCCTAACGAGTGAAGTGCCGAGCGGAAATGTCGATGTAGCGCCGACGATTCTTTCCATTCTCGGAATCAAGCCGCCGTCGGGTATGGACGGCCGCATCCTCTCGGAAGCGATGAAGAAGGGGCGGAGTCCAAAGTCCGAAACGCAAACCATCGAAGCGAGCCGAAAACTTCCCGGCGGAACGTGGCGGCAACGACTAACGACGTCGCGGGTTGGGTCGACCATCTACCTCGACGAAGGTAACGGAAAGCTCGAGCCCTAGCGCTGGTAGCGAAGGTAGGAAAAAACCCTACCGCCAGCGGCTTTAAAATTTGTTGACCTGGCGTTGATCTTGCTCGACGTAAGCCGCATGAAACAGCTAATTCATTTAATGGGTGTCGTTTTCGCTTGCAGCGCGCTGAGCGCGTTTGCAGGAACGGAAGCGTACAGTGGAAAAGAAATGAAGCAGGTCGCACCTGCGCCTCCGCCTGAATGTGATTTCACGTGGACGGGTTTCTACATCGGCGGCAACGCTGGCTACGCCTGGGGTCATGCCGATACGGATTTTGATCCGCTGCCCGATCCAGTCACGTTCGCTAATCTCAGGCCCACGACGCTGAATCCCGATCCAGAGGGGTTCATTGGCGGCGGCCAAGCTGGCTATAACTGGCAATGGAACAAATGGCTCGTTCTCGGCCTGGAGACGGATTTTCAGGGGACCGATATCGAAGGACACGACTCGCAAAGTCCAATCATTCAGAACAATGGTACGCCATTCCCTACCGCCGGTAGCTTGCTTGAGTCCCATGAACGTCTGCAGTGGCTGGGAACTGTGCGCGGTCGCATCGGCTTTGCCCCGATCTGCCGGCTGTTGATTTACGGCACGGGAGGGTTTGCCTATGGCAACGTTGATTATTCCGCCAACAGTAACTTCAACAACGGAATCACCTATCCGGTCGATTTTACCGATACCAAAACCGGCTGGACAGCTGGCGGCGGTGTTGAATACGCGATCAACAAACGCTGGACGGTGAGAGCGGAATATCTCCATTACGATCTTGGCGACGCGAACCGAACACAGAACCAGTTAATTGGTGGTGTTCCTCAGGGCCCGCCGTTCTTCGTCCACTACAACTTTGAGACCTCGGGCGAGATTGTCCGCGGCGGTTTGAACTTTAAGTTCTAGTTCGTTAGGCGAAACGAAAGCTTAACCACCGAGGTCGGAGCGATTCGGCCTCGGTGGTTTGCTGTACCGGAGAAATGTTGACGTCGGATGCTGCCCGAGATCCACGAAGCTCGAGGGAATTCGGGGCGAAAAACGCTTGACCGCCCGGGTATTTTTGGCGAAAAAGCGCCATGAAGCAGCTAACTTGCCTAACAACCGTTGCATGCGCGTCCCTCGCGCTTGCGATCACCGCATTCGGCGGCCCAGAGCCGTTGCCGAGTGGAAAGGAAATGAAAGAGGTTGCGCCGGCGCCTCCGCCGGAATGCAACTGGACCGGCTTTTACATCGGTCTGAACGTCGGCGGCCAATGGGGTCACAGCGAGGACAAAGACTACGATTACAACTTCGGGGTTCCCAACGGATTCAATGGACCAAAGCCTTGGGGTTACGATGAATCGGGCGTGGTTGCCGGCGGCCAGATCGGCTACAACTTCCAGTGGAACTGGCTGGTTCTCGGTGTTGAAGGCGACGTCGGCTATATGAACCTGGACGGCCGCGGGACCGAGCCTGGGTCTCCCGGCGGCGACACCTTCGGCAAAACCGACAGCGATTTCTACTCGACTGTTCGCGGGCGCCTCGGGTTTGCCCGGGGTCACTGGTTGTTTTATGGAACCGGTGGATGGATCGGCGTCAATGAGGAAACCAAAGTCATTGACGATTGCGACACGGGACCTTGCGGCGGCAACCTCATCAATGCAGGCGGCACCGATTTTAGGTCAGGTTGGACCGGTGGCGGTGGCATCGAATATATGCTCGGCTGCCATTGGACGATCCGGGCCGAATATCTGCGCTACCAGCTTGATGATAACAGCTTCGACGCGTTTGATCAGTTCGGCGGCGGACCCTTCCATTTCAAAGCGCCGGGCACCATGGGTAACATCGCCCGAGCGGCTTTGAACTATAAGTTCTGATTCATTGATTTGGGCGACGTGAGCTTTGATTCGCCAGGCAGCGTCCCGTTCGTCGACTTTTCGACGCACAATCGCGCCGAGCTTCGCGAACACAACTTCAGCTTTGCGCTGATGTATAAGTTTTGGTTTGTTAGGTAGAGATAAAATCTCGCGATCACCGCGACCGGTGTGCCGGTTTCGGTGATTTGACGTACAGGCGGCTTGGTAGTCTCGCAGGCGTGCGACATCCCAGGCGCTCCGCCGAGCGGAATTCATGTCTGCGATTTGACTCTCGATAACGCCCTTGCGCCGGGCGCCGCTATTTGGCAAAAGCACGCCGGTGAATCCGACCAGATTATCCCGCAAAGTAATAATCGCATGGATGTTGGCCGCAGTTTGTGGATCAGGTTATGCGCAGAACGCAGCCAGCCTCGATGATACGGCAAAGCTGCTTGCCGGCTTGCCGGTAACAGGTCCTCTGTCGGGATTTACTCAAGATCAGCGTTGGAAGGGACACGCCGCCGCGATGGATAATGCGTGGAAGACAAAGGAATATTTTCAACTCGGACCGATCGCGGCCTGGATGGGATCGCACGCGTCAGAATACTACCGCAGCGGCGGCACGATGTATTACATGTTCAGCGGTCCTGACTTTCTCTACGCCTACGCGTTCTTCCCGAATGCGAGCACCTATGTTCTCGCCGGTCTGGAGCCGGTTGGTCAGGTGCCGGACGTTTCCAAAATGAATGCCGACACCTTGAGCGCGAACCTTGGCGCTTTGCGCAACTCGATGGGCACGCTGCTGGTCACCCATTATTTCGTGACCGAGGAAATGAAAGCGTCGCTCGGTCGCAGCAATCTGAGCGGCACCGTTCCGATCCTTTATGTGTTTTTGGCTCGGCTCGGCTGTACTGTGCTCGACACAACATTTGTGCATAGCCCTGCTGAGGGAGTTCGAATTACCTTCAGCCACGATGGCCGCTCGCAAACGCTGTATTATTTCAAGACCGATCTGTCTGGCGGAAACAGCGCTTTCCTTCGTTGGTGCGCCGCGCGCGGTCCCGGTGTTAGTCTGATCAAGGCCGCTTCGTATCTGATGCACGGCGAAGGTTTCTCGGGCGTCCGCAATTTCCTGCTTGGGCATAGCAGCTGTATTGTCCAGGACGATTCGGGAATTCCGTTGCGTGCCTTCGACAAAAGCTGGGCGCTCGAGTTTTACGGTCGTTTCATTCCGCACGGCGAAAAGTTTGGAAAATACGATCAATCAGCGCTCGCCGAGATTTATCATCGTAATTCGCCGCCTCCCGAACTTGGCTTTGCCTTTGGCTATTGGTGGCAGGCCGAGCGTGGGCTCTTGATTCTCGCGCGAAGAAAATAAGGCCGCAGACGACGCCATCTTAGTTTGAACTCCTAAGACGACAATCTTTGAGCTTTGCACGCGCGCAGGCGGGGCGAGTCTCGATCAGTTAAAGGAGGGTCGTATGGCGATCGCACAAACCAGATCGCGCGAAATCCAATTGTTTGAACCGCCTGCCGGTGCGGTTTACACGATTGAAGCAACGTCGCGCATTGTCGACATCCCTCGCCGGAGCATTCTTGTTTATTGCAGACATCAACTCATCTCACCGACGCTCGATTCCATAGAGCGTGGTTTCTATTTTGATCGAGACGCGATCCGCGCCCTGCGTCGCATCGAAGCGCTGCGTGCGGTTTGCGGCGACAATTTCGCCGGCATCAAAATGATTCTCGATCTAACCGCTGCTCTGGAGCGACTGCGTTCCGACCTGCGCTTGCTGTCGCGGAAAAGAAATACGGCGTCTTTCGGCGATAGCGCTCGCGACAGTTCGCCAATTTCGTCTCGAAAGCTCAATGTGAAGTCTAGTTCTCGGAGGAAATCGAAATGAATGGAACGGGTAATATCGAAACAAGCGGTCCAGTCGCCGTCGTCGAAACGCTCAGGCTCAACTGGTGGCTGCTCGCGTTACGCGGCTTAATTGCAGTTATTTTTGGCGTTCTGACGTTTATGTGGCCGGGAGCCACTTTGATTACCCTGGTCTGGCTTTTTGGCGCGTTCGCATTGGTGAACGGCATTCTGTCGCTGGCTCTCGCTACGAAAACACCGAAAGGTTATCGTAAAATAGGCAGTCTCATTCTCGGCGGACTGCTTGGCATTCTTGCTGGTTTGCTTGCCTTTGTTTTGCCGGCCATCACTGCTCTCGGTCTGCTCATTCTTATCGCGGCCTGGGCGATTGCGACCGGCGTGATGGAGCTCGTCGCTGCCGTGCGGTTGCGCAAGATCATCGCCAACGAATGGTTACTCATCATTGCTGGGATCGCCTCCGTCGTGTTTGGCCTGATCATGTTGTTTCAGCCGGCCGCCGGCGCGCTCGCCTTGATCTGGTTGATCGCAACGTGGGCAGTTGTGTTTGGGATTTTGCTCCTGATTCTGGCCTTCCGAATGCGAAACTGGAAAGGCATCATTGCAGTTGGAACAGCATAGTGGACGGCGGGCAGTTTCTTATGGAGCCCACACGGTCCGGGTAGGCGAGCAACCGCCGGATCATTGCAGCTTTTTCCCGCGACTGCGGGACCGAACGCCTGACATCTGACCCCTGGCCTCTGTCGTTAGACCTCTGTTTTAGACGATTTGCGTTAGTGGATATCCAGACGATAGTAGCCGTCTTATTGGAACACTCTGTTTAACTTCACTGCACGGTAGATCGTCAGGTGAGCGTCGCTCATTGGTGGTTTGAAACCCGATTCCCGGGAACGGCTCTGTAGCTGCTAGTTTTTTCCAAGATTCAAAACACAATGAAACTGTACGTAGGTAATCTCTCTTTTGAGACCACCGAGAACGATCTTCAAGATTTGTTCGAAAAACACGGCACCGTCAACGAAGTCCATCTGATGATGGACAAGATGACCGGTAAATCGCGCGGCTTCGCCTTTGTCACAATGAATGACAACGAGCAGGCCGGTGCGGCGAAAAATGCGCTCAACGGCCATGAACTGAACGGCCGCGCGCTGAACGTTAACGAAGCTCGTCCGCGAGAAGATCGTCCGCGTCCTTACGGCGCGAAGCGTTCTTTTGCAGGAGGCGATCGCCGGTAGATCCGGAATTGATTGCGCAGCCGGCGCTTCAGTGAGCGCCGCGCTGTTCGCAATCTTGCTAAGATCGACATCGTGAATCCTGACAAAGCGATCAGTATTGAAGGAACGATCATGTCGGTGCTGCCTGGCACCATGTTCAGGGTCGCGCTGGCGAATGAGCATCTCGTTCTGGCCCATATCTCGGGCAAGATGCGCAAACGTTTTATTCGCCTAACCATCGGCGATCGAGTAAAAATGGAGATGTCGCCCTACGATACCGCCAAGGCACGGATCGTTTATCGACTCTGATATGGCAACGCGATTTCTATTCGATCCACCTCGACCGCGGCCAAAAGCGAAGGTCGGCGCGGGTATCAAAAGCTTGCTCGTCCGCTGTCCGTCCACCTCACGGTTGACCGACACCGGCCGGACAATTGACGAGAAGCGTTGGCCGACGGCCAAAGTGAAAACGCAGAAGTTCACTTGCGCGCACTGCGGCGCCGTCCACTCCTGGAACAAGGAAGACGTTATTCTCGGTCGGCCGCTTCAATAAAACGCGCCTCTTTAGAAATTTTCTCCTCTGATTTTCCGGATCCCGACCGACCGCATTAATTGGACGACCAGTTCGTTCCTGATCGGTACGTTTGTTCTAACGCTCACCGCCGTGCCGTGGTACCTGTGGTACTTCGGCATTGATTGGTTTCATTTCGCCGTTGCGGCGGGGCTCCTGGCCGCAACCGGTTTCAGCATTACGCTTGGCTATCATCGGTTGTTCGCGCACATGACTTTTCGGGCAAAACTGCCGGTACGCCTTTTCGTGTTAATTTTCGGCGCGGGCGCCTTTGAAAATTCAGTTTTAATGTGGGCGAGTGAACATCGCCGACATCATAAACATGTCGATCACGAAGAAGACCCGTACGACATCACCAAAGGTTTCTTCCACGCCCACATCGGCTGGCTCTTGTTCAAGCTCTTGCCGCAACCGCCGTTCGATAACGTAACGGACCTGAAGAAGGATCCGTTGGTAATGTGGCAACATCGACATGTTCATCTCATTGCGGTGCTGATGAGTTTTGTACTCCCGACCATGCTGGGTGCGTGGTGGGACGGATGGGTCGGCGCTCTCGGAGGTTTCCTCATCGGCGGCGTGGCCAAGATCGTGGCGCTCCAACACTGCACTTTCCTCATTAATTCGGCCTGTCATACGATCGGACGCCAGCCGTATTCGGCTCGATGCAGCGCACGTGATTCATTTCTAATGGCGCTGTTTACATTCGGCGAAGGGTATCACAATTATCATCACGAATTTCAGCACGACTATCGAAACGGGGCGCAACCATGGCAATGGGACCCGACGAAATGGTTGATTTGGAGTCTATCGAAGTTGGGACTAACAAGCGATCTGCGGCGAGTGCCGGAAAAAACCGTTCGCTTGCGGATGGCCGAACAAAACGAAAGCCGAGCCCTTGTTAAGAAGCGGCGTTGGAAGGCACTGTTCTTAGATAAGGCCAGCCAAAAGCTCGTTTAACTCGATTCTGACAACGCTGGAACCTGTATCGCTAATACCATAAGGCAGGATCAGTTGCCCGTTGTGGACGAGGGAGCCACAGGAATAAACCACGTTTGGCACGTAGCCTTCCCTTTGATTGCCTTCCGGTCTTAAGAGCGGCTCGTTGAGCCGTCCGATAATTTTTGCAGGATCGTGCAAGTCGAGCAAGGTAGCTCCGATGCAATATTTCCGCATCGGACCGACGCCGTGAGTCAGCACCAACCAGCCAGCTTCGGTTTCAATTGGCGAACCACAGTTGCCGAGCTTTACGAACTCCCAGGGCTGGCGAGGATCTTGTAGTAGCTTTGGGTCGCTCCAAAAATGCGGGTTGTCGGAGAAGGCGAGGAAAAGATTCTCATCGTCCTGTCGCGAAAGCATGGCGTAGCGCCCGTTTATGCGTCGAGGAAAGAGAGCCATGCCTTTGTTTTGCACTGCCTGTCCGTTAAGCGTCAGGATACGGAAGTGCAGGAAATCCGCGGTCTCGATCAGCTGGGGGAGAACGACTCTGCCGTTGTAGGCCGTGTAGGTTGCGTAATAGATTACGCTACCATCGTCTTCGACGAATCGAACAAAGCGGGCATCCTCAATGCCATTGCTCTCGTTAGGTGAAACCGGAAAGATAATGCGTTCCGATAGTTCTGAAGCAGGATTGAAATGAATTTCATAGTTGGATTCCGCCAGCCAGTGCATGCATTCCAAAGTTCGCTGTACGTCGCGGGTGTTTGACGAAGCTTCGGGCGCTGCTTGTTGAATGGACTTGTCCAGTTCATCAAATAGAAAGGTCTTTCCTAATCGTCCCATCACCGACGCGGCCCAATCATTCTCCAGTCCCATCTCACTGAGTTTGTCCAGGAAGGTGCGTTTATGGTAGGTCGGATTGGGATTGAGCTCAGGCAGTGTTACAAAAGGCGTCGTCTTCTCGATCTGAACTGAGTGATCACGATGGACCACACCGGCTCGAAACTGGATCGACGAGACATGACCTTCGCCGGTCGAGCGCAGGCTCAGGATGAAACGGAGTTCACCCTGGCTTAAACCAGTCTGGTCAGGGTGCGACACAATCGAGGGGTTGAATAATGCGGTCGATTCGAGTGCATACTCACCGGAGAAAAGCGCGCCGATGAATAGCCGGCGTGCTTTGGAAATCGTTTTACCGTTCGGAACCTGCGCTCGCACCTTTTCAAAGTGCCGTAGCCAACTTTTATCAAGATCGATATGTCTCTCGCTAAAGTCCGCCCTCACTAACGAAAGTTGCTCATGGGTTTCCGACTCGCTAAGCGTAAGAGCGCGGGCGATGACATGTTCTACCCGTGTGGGATCGGTTGAGATAAAGGAGCGCACTACTACGCGCTTGTTATCCGGCCGCAGAAGGATGCCCGTCGGATGAAGTTTCATCCAACTTTATGACTTAGGATCTTTGAGTCCTGCGCGGTTTCCGCCTGCGTCATCTCCACAAGCGATAAGTAGAATGCGAGACTTGATTCCGCTCCCTGGTTTTGGCTCACCCGGTCCTGATGCAAGGCATCACGACATCCTCCCGTGCTGGAATCGTACAGCGATTCTCCAAGATCATTGCGGCCGAGGAACCACTCGAAACAACGTCGCGACGCGCGCTTCCAGTACTTGTCATGCGTAAGAGCAAAAGCCTCGAGACAGGCCGACATGATTGCATAGGCTTCGAGCGGCTGTTGATCGAAGCGCGCGCGTTCGCCGCCGCGTTTCCAGAAACCATTGCAGCCGATTGGGGCGAAATGTCCGGCATCCCCCTTTTGGGTTTCAACCAGCCAGCGGAGCGACTGCAAACCTGCCTGGAAGACGTCGCCGCGCGAAGTCCAATGACCACTGAGGATCATCGCGTGCGAAAGCTTGGCGTTATCGTAGGTGGCGACCGGCTCGAACCATTGCCATTCCTTCGAGCTGTTGGCGTGAAACAAATCTAGTAGTCGCGTCGTTAGCACGTCGCGTAATTGATTAACTGTTCGGTCGCCGGAAAAGCTGCGCAGGTATTCCTGCATGGCGAGCAGGGCAAAGGCCCACGCTCGGGGAGAAGTGAATTCTTCCACCACGGGCAAGCCGCGCTGAAACAAGAGCGCACAGAGATTGCGATGGCCATCATTCTTCGATCGACCAAGCGCCATGCCAATCGCCCACAGGGCGCGGGCATGGCTGTCCTCCGAGCCGAGGCGTTCTAACCATTCCCTGCGGTGACTCATGAAATTGCGAAAGCGGTTGGTTTCCTGATCGAACGCATCCCATAAGAACGAGAGATACGTGCTGGCCAGGCGGTCCATGTCCCCTTGCGCGACGCGGCTGGTCAGCTCCGGAAGCAGCAAGGTAAGAATGAACGCGCGGGCATTGTCGTCCGTGCAATAGCCTTCGCGGTAATTCGGCACGTTAAAAATGGCGTGCTGGAAAATTCCGGTATCATCGGTCATCCGGAAAAGGTGATCGAGTTTTAGCGGTGGAAGTTCGTAAGGACGATTTTCCAGAGTTAGAATCGCAAAGGCTTTGCGCGGGGAACCAGTTGAGCGGGTACGCGCACGCTCAAAACTTTTCATGTAACGGCGAGCTACGACCGGCCAGATCATTTCGCGCCCCAGTTTCCATGCACGCTTTCGCATGCCAGCCATCATCGCGGGATCGGATAAAAATTGCGTTACTGCCTGGGTAATCGCAGCGCTATCGCGAAAAGGCACAAGGATACCGCGGTCCTGCGCGAGTAACTCCTGGGCGTAAAGATAAGGAGTGGAAACCACCGCCTTACCTGCGCCGAAGGCATAAGCCAGTGTGCCGGAAGTGATCTGCGCTTCGTTGAGATACGGTGTGACATAAATGTCAGCCGCACCGATAAAGTCGGTGAGTTCCTGGAGTGTCACGAAGCGATTGTAAAAGATAACATTTGCGCTCACTCCCCGATCTTCCACGAGACGCTCCAGCTTTAGCCGGTAAGATTCACCTTCCCGCGAAAGAAGATTTGGATGGGTCGCGCCGAGGACGATGTAAACGACATTCGGATGCGCTTCGAGAATGGTCGGTAACGCTTCAATGACGTATTCGATGCCTTTGTTCGGTGAAAGGAGTCCAAACGTGAGCAGCACCGTTTTGCCTTCGACCCCAAACTGATCCTTGTGAAAAGTCGGGTCAATGAACTGCACATCGGGCACCCCGTGCGGGATGAGATCGATTTTCTCGGATGACACTCCGTAAACTTCCTTCAACAATTCGCGCCCCCGTTCAGCCATAACGATGAAATGATTGGAGAGGGCATCGAGCTGCTCCATGACCGAGCGTTGCGCTTCGTTAGGTTTACCCAGCACCGTATGCAGCGTGGTCACGACTGGCATCTGCACGTCGCGCAAAAAAGCCAGCAGATGACTTCCAGCCGGTCCACCGTATATCCCAAACTCATGTTGGACCGAGACGACCTCGATGTTATTGATGTTTAAGAAATCCGCTGCACGTCGGTATGAGTCGATCTCCTTTTCGTCGATCTCAAAACGAATGCGCGTCGAGTATTCGTAACCTTCCGGGCGATCGTTAACCGCTCCTACGACGCATTCACAATCGGGATACTCGGCTGCGACCGCCTCACAGATGTCCGTAGTAAATGTGGCAATGCCGCATTGACGAGGCAGATAATCGCCAAGGAAAGCGATGCGGTTGATCTTAGCATTGGTCACGAGATAGCGCCGGCACTGCCCGATCCTTGCGACGTGCTAAAGAGAGAAAGGACAATAAGTGTAATACAGAAATTCCTCAGAGCTCACACGGTTGGATATCTTTTCGCCGTCATCTGCGCCGAATCTTCCTCACCCGAAGCATTGCGTTGTCGCGATCATCTCTGGGCGAGCTCACGTTCACGGAGTCGCTAGCTGCCAAGGGAATGCCTGGGCTGCTTCGCGCATTAGCTGCGATTGTGTCGCAAGATGAACCATGCGTTCGACGTTGCGCTCGCCAGCTGCTGCGTTGCTCGCTGTACGTTGGATGTCCACTAGCGTCGCACGTTGCTCGGGATTAAGATGAGATCCCCATTCGAGGGCTTGCTCTGTGCTGGCAAAAACCGGAATGACCAGGGCCTTGATACGCGACAATAACGCAAGTCCGTCAGAGGAAATCGCGACATTTCCTGCTTGGTCGACTATATATGAATCGAGCGTAATCATGATTTGCAGGTCCACGATCGGGAAAGTGCTGCCGGTGTTCTACATTTCATATAGAACAGTGTTTCGAAACTCGCGGCCCCACCTTTTAAAGCGTGGTGCCTTGCCGACCCGCGCACGGCGCTGTGCCCGCGTTTCTGGAATCCAGAGCTTAAAGTAAACTCCCTAAAAGCTCTTCTAATCGATCTCACCCGGAGACTATCGCACGATGGAGGTAAATATCAGCATGAAATCTCAGGATCGCGCACGCCACGAACCCAACGAGGCTTAATCCGTCGCTCTGTTTGTTATGCAACAACCCCGGAGCTTACGGGGTCCGGTACTCCCGCGGCTGCGGGATCATTTACGGCTTTTCTTTAACCGAAACGGAAAACCTAGAAAGGTGATTTCTTGTCGGTCGCTTGCCACGCCGTAGCTTCCGCGAAGGCGGGAGCCCTTGAAGTCGACCATTTGATACCCTTTTAACATTAGCCACAAGCGTCTGGCGAAAACCGCCGCGGACATCGCCCGTGACTCGCTAAAGACCTAGCGCAACGCTAATTCGGGCAACGTTTGCAGCGCGAGGAATACGAAGGTCGCGCAAGGCCTTCTCAGTGTCTCCCTCGGTGAGACGATGTCTGCGCACGACTGGAGAGATGGCATTGGCGATCTCTGCGTCGCGGACTATCTGGCGGAATTCAATGAGGTGCACTTGTCAAGACACTATACACCCAACCCCGGATGTTCGGTGCTATTTCTTTACAGCATTTGCGCCGCCTTCAACTGCGGCAAAGCCGCAACGGCAGCACGACGGTCTTCCAGATTGAAATCACAGAAAACAAAACGCCTGGCGGTGAGCACAGTCGATCCGCCAGGCGCTGAATTGCTAGCTTGGCCTAAAATTCGCCAAGCAAAACGTGAAACTGTTAGTCGCGATCTTGCGTTACGATCACCTTATCAACCAACATGTCGTCGCCTTGTCTGACGTAGTGAACGCGAACCTTCGAATCTTTTCTGATTTGCGAAGCTTCGATTACTTTTCCATCCGACGTCACATAGGTGACGGTCTTGCCGAATTTGTAGCGAACGGGTTGGTCCGCTTCCGTTTTCAGGAAGAGATGATGTCCCGGAGTGAACTCTGTGACTGTCCCTGTAGTTTCGGTTGTTGTTGTGGTGGTTTCAGTCACGCCATTGGTCCCCGTCGTAGCGGTGGTGGAAGTTGACGATGTTTGCGCGAAAGCCACTGAACCCATCAGGGCTGTGGCGAATGCGACACTAACGATTGCTTTGATCATAAGACTAATTTCTAATTTACTAAGTTGCTGCAGTGATCGCAGCTAAAGGCCATCCGATTCGTGTTCCCGACCTAAATCGGCAAACCAGGTAGGTAAATGGATGCGGCAGTAGGTGTGATTACGGCGTTATTTCCTACCGAGCCAATACTTCATAAGCTCGGCGTCATACCTTTCAAGTATGGGAACAAACGCGTTTGTTGGGCGCAAAGTCGCGATCCATTTGCGAGAAACCGCACTGTGAACGACGGATAACGTGTCATGCGAGCGATGAAGAATGCGTCTACCGCCGCGCTGGTAGGGATCTGGATGATTTTGCTGACGGCGTTTGTCGTCACGATTCTTTATGTCGGACGCCAACTACTTATTCCGCTCGCGCTCGCGGCGATGCTGACCTTCCTCCTTGCGCCGTTGGTCGGCCACATTGAACGCTGGATCGGACGTATCGCGGCTGTTCTGATCGTTGTGGCGATGCTCTTCAGCGTTGCCGGCGGAGCCGGTTGGTTGTTAACGCGTCAACTGATGGACCTCGCGGCGAAGCTTCCAGATTACCAGACGAACATCGACAACAGATTGAAGGCGATACGACTTCCCACCGGCGGTGCGTTTGGCCGCTTTTCGCACAGCGTTTCCGAGCTGCAAAAGCAATCACCGGATTCGTTGGAGCCGCCGACGAATGCGGCTGGTCCTGTGCCGGAAACAAGAGCCACTACGGCCCCGAGCGCTCGCAACGTGCCTGCGGGTCAACAGCCGATGCCGGTTCGGATCGTCGAATCGCAAAGTCGTCTTCCGCAAATCCTGCAAAACGCCGCGACCGGATTGCTCGGGCCGCTCGGGACGGCCGCCCTCGTTTTTTTCCTCGTCATCTTTATGCTGTTGAAACGCGAGGACCTGCGCGGCCGAATGATCCGCCTCATCGGGCAAGGCCGGATCAGCGCGACCACGCGGGCGATGGACGACGCCGGGAGCCGTGTCGCCCGCTACCTTACGATGCAGCTTCTGGTGAACGTGAGTTTTGGCTCGTGCATTGCGATCGGCCTCTACTTCATCGGCGTACCAAACGCTCCGCTTTGGGGCGCTTTCGCGGCGATCGTCCGATTCGTGCCGTACGTGGGAGTTTGGATCGCAGGCGCGGTTCCTGTGCTGCTTTCGTTTGCAGTTTCGCCAAGCTGGCTCAGTCCGCTTCTGACGATCGGTCTTTTCGTCGTGCTCGAATTGATCAGTGCAAATGCGCTCGAGCCGTGGCTCTACGGATCCCGCACGGGCGTCTCGTCCATCGCGTTGATCATCGCGGCGGTTTTCTGGACGTGGCTTTGGGGACCGATTGGGCTCGTGCTCGCGACTCCGCTGACCGTGTGCGTTGCCGTAATGGGCCGGCACGTTCCGAAGTTGCAATTCTTGAGCGTGCTCCTAAGCGAAGAGCAAGCACTCGCTCCGCACGAGGAATGTTATCACCGACTGCTCGCGTTCGGTTTGGATGAAGCGCACGATCTGTCGGAAGCGTACGTCAAAACAAATTCACTCACTTCTCTTTACGATTCCGTTCTGATCCCGACGGTCACGCTCGCGGAAGTGGACGCGCAACGCGATGAGCTGGACGCCGAACATCGTTCCGCAATTCATCGTCACATCCACGATTTGATCGACGATCTCGGTTCGGCCCCGCCGTCGAAGTCGCAGTTGGAAGCGGACAAGACGGTGGCCGAACACACTCCCTTTGCTCTATCTCCTCCCACCTGCCGCGTGCTTTGTGTGCCGGCTCGGGCCTACCGAGATGAACTTGCGGGAGCGATGCTCGTGCAACTGCTTCGACAACAAGATTTCGGTGCTGAGAACGCTTCGGCGGCGCTCAGCAGTGGCGAGCTCGTCGAAATGGCGAAGTCGGATCCCGAAGCGATTTGCATTTCGGTTGTTGCACCCTCCACCCTGATCCATGCGCGCTACCTTAGCGCCAAACTTCGCGCGCAATTGCCACAGGTAAAGATCGTGGTTGGAATTTGGGGCGCGACCGAAGACATGGCCGGCGCCGCAGAACGGCTCCGTTCTTCCGGTGCGGACGAAGTGGTGGTGTCGCTCGCTGAAGCAGTGGTGCAGCTCGCGAAGTTTTCCGTTTCGCTTGCCGATGAGATGGTTCCCGGCGCAATTCCGGACAATGAGGAAGACCGCCTCCAAGAACTGGCTCGTTTGCATCTGGCGGAAGGCACTCGGGAAGAAGTTTTCGACCGCATCACAAAAAAACTGGCGCGCATTTTTGAGGTGCCGATTGCGCTTATCACATTCGTCGATCACGATCACCAGTGGTTTAAATCGCAAGTCGGGCTGCCGGAGGATTTGGCCGAAGCGCAGCAGACGTCGCGCGAGCTTTCGGTGTGCGGCCATGTGATCGCGAACGACGATTTACTCGTAGTCGAAGATCTGGCTCGCGACCGAAGATTTGCAAACAACCCCTTATTAAGAGAGCGTGGTTTGCGCTTTTACGCGGGCGTTCCGCTCCGCAGCAACAACCTTCCGATTGGCTCGCTTTGCATCCTCGATGTCAAGCCACGCCGAATGACCGAACGCGAAAAGCGCCTGCTGGAAGTCATCGCCGAGGACGTGATGGAGGAAATCCAACGCCGCGATAGTGTGGGTCCGCCCAGCGCACTGGTAACCTAGGCGGTGATAACGCACGCGTGCTAAAGCCTGGGTTTCTGGGCCACTATATCGCAAAGTGATAGGAAGTGTTGAAGACTATCTTTGCGTCGTCGGTTATGATTGAAAATGTGACGCTCCCGCGGTCACCTGATGACGGTGTTGCCCTCCCAAGCACGATATGAGTTCTGCCGTCTTTGTGCGTGACGGCCTTACCGGTAAAGTTGATCGGCGTTCCCGCCAGGAGCTTCCGAACCGCATCATCGGATGCCGCCAAGAGTAAACTGCCTTTCTCACTCTTAAAAAAATACGGCCTCACCTTGAGTTGATAATCGCCCACATAATTTCCGTCTCGATGCGTAAGCGGACTGACGATCAGGCTAGCTTTCCCGCGCAGGGCAACGGAAGTGGAGCTTGGATCAATAAGCAGTTTGCGTGTGCCCGCACTCGATGTCCCCGCCGTCGAATTAGCCGTCTCGGCGTGAATGAAACTTGTGACGCCCAGTATTAGAAAGACGAAAACCGCAATCGTTTGTCGCGCAATCAGCGAAGGCTGCATATCAGCAACTCCCGTTTCGGGTTTGTGCTTGCGCGGACTCAATCTTATCTGCCGGGACGCGCCGCAGATTTCCAACGAGCCCTAATTTCGAAAACGTCCAGATGAGCCACTTAGTGGGATCAAACTGCCATGGCTTCACGCCATTGCGGTAGTCATGTTGAAATTCGTGGTGGTAATTATGATAGCCTTCGCCCATCGTAAGAAGGGCAAGGAAGAGCGAATCGCGAGCAGTGCATTTTTTCGAATACGGCTGCCGACCGATGGTGTGACACGCGCTGTTAATCAGGAATGTGCAATGTTGCAGGACAACGATGCGCGCAACGCCCGCGATCAAGAAAGCGCCGAGCGCTCCGCTCCACCCGTTCCAGAGAAATCCGAGTCCGGCGGGCAGGCCAAAACTTACGATGACCGCAATCCATTGAACATGTCGATCTTGCCAGCAAACGAGCCTGTCTTTCTGAAGATCGGCGACATTGTCGTACGGCTGACCGGCCTTCAGTTTGAAAAGCAGCCAGCCGATATGCGCGTGGAAAAAGCCTTTCGAAATGCAGTACGGGTCATCGTCATGATCGACATGTTTGTGGTGGCGGCGATGCTCGCTCGCCCACATCAAGGCTGAGTTTTCGAAAGCGGCTGCGCCGAAAACCAGCGTGAAAAGCCGTATTGGCCAGCTTGCCTGGAAGGTAAGGTGCGAGAAAAGCCGATGGTAACCGATGGTGATACTGAAGCCGCAGGCCCAAAGCATCGCAAAGAAAAGGGCGACCTGAAACCAGTCGAGACCGAAATGGTAGAGATAGATCGGGACCGTTGTGAGCGTTAATATCAAGGTCACGATCAGGAATGAACTCGTTATCCAGTTGATGCGATCGAGCGGCAAGCGCAATATCGAGCGCTTGGACGCCGCCGGTGATTTGTCTGCTAATATGAGATTGGAGCAACCTGGAGAGCTGTCCAAGACAGTGCGATTCACGATCTTTGCTTCTATCAAGCTGGAAAGTGCAGGTTTAGCTTTTTCCAGAGAAACAAAACGAGGAGTGCTCCCAGGATGGAAAAAACAATGCCGGCGGGATGAAACGGACTTCCCCCCTTCGGGCGAATAAACAAATGGGTGACAAATCCGCCCACTAGTGAACCAACGATCCCAAGCACCACGGTCCAAAGTAGCGCGAGATGCAGATGCATGACAGACTTGGCCGCAAAGCCCGCGATTAAACCAATGATCAGATACCAGATTAGGTGAAACATACTTCCTCCGTTTTAATCTTGCGGCCCAGCCAAAATCTCCGGCCGGCGGTCCGGATTATCTCGTTGGCGTGCAGCCATTTTCTGTGTCTTCTAGGATAATTGTTGCGCGCGCGATGTTGCAGAGCATAAAGAGCGCCGTTTTGAGTGATTGTGAGTTCCATCATAAGATTACAGTCTGTTGTTCTCCGCCTCGATCGAAGCCACGATGCTCGTCACTGTCGCTGGTGGGGGATTGCTCTCGACTTGCAGACGATCTTGCCTCGTGAGATCGGCAAGTTCATTAAAGTAATGAACGAGGTGCTGAAAATTCCTTCGGACATGTTGGAACGCTGCTTCATCGAAATCGGACGGCGCTTCGTGTAACGGTCGTACACGCGCGAGCTCGTGCCCCAGTTCCATCAAGCCGAGCATCGACCCCATAGACATCAGCTGAATGCGCAAGTTCTGGGAGTGCGCGATCAGCCAAGCGTCTTTTGTGCTATTGGAAAGTTCGAGCGCCGCCAGGTGGCTATCGGAATCGTTTCCTTTCTCCGCGCGGGCGGTGATGTCGCGGATGTTACATTGAATAACCTTGTCCGCTTCTACCCAGTAAACATTGCTCACGAATTCGACGTGAATCTGCTTTCCATCTCGCCTCCGCAGCGGAAGGTTTTCGTAACGGATATATTCGTTCTGTTGAAGTGTCTCAAAGGCCGCACGATTAGCGGCGACGTCTTTGAACTGACCAATCTCCCACAGTTTGTGGCCGCGGAGTTCTTCAAACGGGTAATCAAGCAGATCAATCAGAAATGGGTTTACGTCCATGATCTCGCCGCTTTCGGCATCGAGAATCAGGATCCCGTCCTGGGCGGTTTCAAACAAACGGCGATAGCGCAGTTCGGATAGCCGCACAGCATCCGCCCAATAATTCTCTCCGTTTTGGGTACGGGTTTGCTTACGTGATGTTTCCGATTTTTTTGGAGTACTTGTTTTCATGGGTCGAGGGCCGCGGTCATTGAGATGTTCGGGTTAAGCCACCGCGTGATTGGGTTGTTCGCTTTCGACACCGTTGTTGCAAAATATTGCTGCGTGATCTCCGCCTCCGTCAGCAGAGGGCGCAGACCTCTCGGTATTGGCATCGTTTGGGATGTCGGCCGGCGTTGCTTTTCCCGAAACCGAACCGTCGATTTGGAAACGCGCGGTAAACTTCGCGCCTCTACCTCGTCCCTCGCTCTCTACTTCCAGACTGCCGCCATGCGCTTTCGTTAAAGTGCGCGCGATCGAAAGGCCGAGACCCAGACC